>Ga0098069_100029_pt1 | contig 97016 bp, 81 predicted proteins | sample 27_taG_FD_92584 | JGI IMG/M metagenome (GOLD analysis project Ga0098069, IMG submission 92584) | Marine viral communities from Cariaco Basin, Caribbean Sea - 27_WHOI_OMZ | ecosystem: Environmental > Aquatic > Marine > Oceanic | place: Caribbean Sea: Cariaco Basin | collected 2014-11-09
GAATTTCCAACTTACGAATTGTGAGATCATCACCATGAAAAGAACGTTTCAACCAAGCGTCCTGAAGCGTAAGCGCGTTCACGGTTTCCGTGCCCGTATGGCCACTGCCAACGGTCGCAAGGTTATTTCCCGTCGTCGTGCCAAGGGCCGCGCACGTCTGTCCGCGTAAGCTCTGATTGCCTCATGAAGGCTTTGAGTTTCCCGAAATCACATCGTCTCTTGCGACCTGCTGATTACGGCAAAGTCTTCAACGACGTGCAGCTGAAAGTTCCACACCGGAATTTTCTGATCCTGGCGACACCGAATAATCTCGGTCACGCCAGGATCGGTTTGATCTTCTCGAAGAAAAACCTGAAGCTTGCAGTCCAGAGAAACCGGGTAAAGCGCCAGGTCAGGGAAAGTTTCCGTCACCAGACGGACCTGCCCGGCCTGGATCTTGTGGTTCTGGGACGCCAGGGGCTGGTTTCCCTGGACAACCACTCGGTTCGGGCATCCATGGATGACCTCTGGCGACGTCTCAGGAAAAAGTACGCTCAATCTCAGCCATCCCGGGCAGCATCATCGGAATCTGCCAATCGAGGAACGGGTTAATGCGCAAGCTTCTGCTTCTGCCCATCCGCTTCTACCAGTATGCAATCAGCCCGCTGATGGCCAGTCACTGCCGCCACTACCCCACCTGCTCACAATACGCCGTTGAAGCCATTAACCACCATGGCGCGCTTAAAGGATTATTTCTCGCAATCCGGCGTCTGTTAAGGTGTCATCCCTGGGCGGAAGGCGGTTATGATCCTGTACCGGGAACGGCAGAACCCCGGGCTCCGGAAACCGCAACAGCCTGCGTACACGCTGATCACTCCCATACAACAACCCAGACCAGACAGTAACTCTATGGATATTCAACGCATCGTATTATTTGCCGGCCTGGCTATTGTCAGTTATCTGATGGTGCTTGCCTGGAATGAGGACTACCATCAGCCGCCCGAGACGGCTCAGGTCGCTGAATCCCAGCCTTCGCAAACCGCTGGCAACATGGGCAATTCCGACAATATGGTGCTTCCGGAGGACAGCTCCGCTCAGGTTGATGGTGATGGCGAGTTCACCACTCCGGAGACTGGTCGGGCTGTCATCAGCTCAACCGAAACCACCACCGCGGTCAGCGATCAGTTCATCACAGTTCGCACCGATGTCTACGATCTGCAAATCGATCGGGTCAGCGGTAACCTGGTAAAAGCACGGCTGCTTGATTACGACGATACCCTGAACAGCGAAAAGCCGTTGACGCTCCTGAACAACACGCAGAATCGCCTGTACGTTCTGGAAAGTGGGCTGATTGGTCGTGATGGCCCGGATAGTCGCAAAAACGGTTCGGCTCCGGTCTACAGTGCTGACGCTGCAAGCTATGAACTGGCGGAAGGCGACAATCAGCTTCAGGTAGATCTGACTTACACCTCTGATAATGGCGTCCAGATCACCAAGCGTTATGAATTTGAACGCAACAGCTACGAAATTGGCGTCAAATATCTGGTTGAAAACCAGTCGAGTGAAGAATGGCAGGCCAATTTCACCGGCAAGATCGTCCGGGATCAGTCCCCGGACCCGACCTCCCAGACCAGCATGGGTATCCAGGCCTTCCTGGGTCTGGTCATCAGCTCTCCGGAAGATCCCTACGAGAAGTTTGATTTCGGAGATCTCCAGGAAAACCAGATCAATCAGTCTGTTACTAACGGCTGGCTGGCCTTCCTGCAGCACTACTTCCTGTCGGCATGGGTACCGGAGCGCGATATTCCCGCCCAGTACCAGACCACGCGCCGTGGCCCGAACTATGTAATGGGCTTTGTTTATCCGGCTACCAGTGTGGCGCCGGGCGAAACCGCAGAGATCGGTGCCCGGGCCTACGTTGGCCCGAAGATCATTGAGCGCCTTGAAGGCATGGCTCCGAACCTCGACCGTACCGTTGATTTCGGCTGGTTGTTCTTCATTTCGCTGCCGCTGTTCATCATTCTGGACTGGTTCCATAGCCTGGTTGGCAACTGGGGCGTGTCCATCATCCTGCTGACGGTTCTGGTCAAGGCGGTGTTTTTCCATCTGTCCGCTACCAGCTACAAGTCCATGGCCAAGATGCGGGCCGTTGCGCCTCAGCTGACCCGGCTGAAAGAACTGTACGGAGACGACCGGCAGCGCATGTCCCAGGAAATGATGGCGTTGTACAAGCGGGAGAAGATCAATCCGCTGGGTGGCTGTCTGCCCATACTGGTGCAGATGCCGGTGTTCATCTCCCTGTACTGGGTTCTGTTCGAGAGTGTTCAGCTTCGCCACGCGCCATTCATGCTGTGGATTCAGGATCTGTCGGTCATGGACCCGTACTTCATCCTGCCGATTCTGATGGGCGCCAGCATGTTCCTGCAGATGAGTCTGAACCCGACTCCGCCGGATCCGATGCAGGCCAAGATCATGAAGATGATGCCGTTGATCTTTACGGTCTTCTTCCTGTGGTTCCCGGCAGGTCTGGTTCTGTACTGGCTGGTGAACAATATTCTGTCCATTGCCCAGCAGTGGTACATTACCCGCAAGATCGAAGCAGAAATGGCCGGCAAGAAGCACTGACCGGTGCCCGAACCGACCCGGCAAAGGCTCCTGTATGGAGCCTTTGTTGTTTTCAGCCTGTGGAAAAAGCATGAGCCAGAGTTCTGACACCATCGCAGCCATCGCCACCGCACCGGGACAGGCCGGAGTTGGCATTGTTCGTATCTCTGGGCCCAAGGCCCTCGCCATTGCAAAAAAGATGCTGGGGTTTGAGCCGAAACCGCGATATGCCCATTACGGCCCCTTCCATGACAGCCATGGCGAGTTAATAGACGAGGGCATCGGCCTGTTTTTCCCCAACCCCCACTCGTTCACCGGCGAAGATGTGTTCGAGCTTCAGGGGCACGGTGGTACGGTGATTCTCGATCTTCTGCTCCGTGAGGTGTGCAGCCAGGGTGCAAGGCTCGCCCGGCCCGGCGAGTTTTCCGAGCGGGCGTTTCTGAACGACAAACTGGACCTGGCCCAGGCGGAAGCGATTGCTGACCTGATTGAAAGCAGTTCGGAACAGGCGGCCCGCTGCGCGGTTCGTTCGATGCAGGGTGTGTTCTCCAGGCAGATCGAGGATCTGGTGGAGGCGGTCACTCATCTACGGATCTACGTGGAGGCGGCGATCGATTTTCCAGAGGAGGAGATCGACTTCCTCGCCGACGGCAAGGTAGCCAGTGACCTTCAAAACCTCCTGGAGCGGCTCGGGAAAATCCTGGCCGAAGCCCAGCAGGGGACCATTCTGCGGGACGGCATGAAAGTGGTCATTGGCGGCAGGCCAAATGCCGGGAAATCCAGTCTGCTCAATGCCCTGGCTGGTCGCGAAGCGGCCATTGTTACGGCGATTGAGGGCACAACCCGTGATGTCCTGCGGGAGCATATCCACATCGATGGGATGCCCCTGCACATTATCGATACCGCCGGCCTGCGGGACAGCCCGGACGAAGTGGAACAGATCGGTATTGCCCGGGCCTGGGAGGAAATCCGTCAGGCCGATCGCATTCTTCTGATGGTGGATGCGACTACCACCGAGAAAACCAGTCCCCATGAAATCTGGCCGGATTTCATCGACCAGCTACCGGCCAACGCCCCGGTGACGGTGATACGGAATAAGGTGGACCTCTCTGGTGAAACGGTCGGTATCAGTGCCGAAGATCACCAGAGCGCGCCGGTGATCCGTTTGGCAGCAAAGTCTGCCGAGGGCCTGGAGATACTCCGGGACCATCTCAAACAATGCATGGGGTTTGCCAGCACCACAGAAGGTGGTTTCCTCGCCCGGCGCCGCCATCTTGATGCCCTGGAGCGCGCCCAGGCCCTGCTGATCCAGGGCCAGAGCCAGCTGGAGGGTTTCGGTGCCGGCGAGCTTCTGGCTGAAGACCTGCGTGCCGCCCAGGATAGCCTGGGCGAGATCACCGGACATCTGACGCCTGATGAGTTACTGGGCAAGATCTTCAGCAGCTTCTGTATCGGTAAATAGCGCTAACCGGTCTTCCGGCGTTCCTCGGAGGTGACTGGCACCAATGCCTCAGTGCTGTTGCGGTTGCCCAGGAAATCCGGGCGCGGTTTGTTGCCGCAGAATGGGGCCTGGAGCTGGTTTTCCACACTGTTATAGACGAAAAACAGGTTGCTGCGCGGCCAGGGCGACATATTGGCATTGGAGGCGTGGAGCGTGTTGCACTCGAAGATGATCAGCGAGCCGGCAGGGCCGGTTGGCGCTTTGATACCGTAGTCATCCGCCATGGCTGCCAGGTCCCGTTTGTTGGGAACACCCAGTTCCTGTTTTTTCAGCGACGACTGATAATTGTCCTCCGGTGTGCGGCCAACGCAGGGCACAAAGGTCTTGTGGGAACCGGGAATGAGCATCAGGGGGCCGTTGAAAGGCGTGTTGTCGGTGAGGGCGATGGAAAAGCTGACTGCCCGCATCCGTGGCATGCCGTCCTCGGCGTGCCAGGTTTCAAAATCCGAGTGCCAGTCAAAACCCTTGCCGTGGAAACCGGGTTTGAAGTTGATCCGGGACTGGTGGATGTAGGCTTCACTGCCCAGAAGCTGACGTACCATGGCCAGAATCCTGGGATCCCGGGTCAGCCGGTCGAATCGGTCCGACAGTTCGTGAATGCCAAAAATCGAGCGGATTTCCTGCTTGCCGGGTTCAGTAATGGTGCCTTCCGAGCGCAGAATACTTTCATCGTCCTCATAGCCCCGCAAATCCTCCCGGAACTGGCGCACCGTGGCCTGGTCGAGAAAACTGTCGAAGACCAGAAAACCGTCGCGCTCATACTGTGCCAGCTCAGTCTCACTTAGTGGTCCGTCGGAACGGTCCGAGCCGCTGCTGTGAACCACGGGATCCTGACGTTCAAAGCTTTTGGTGGGGCGTTCCAGGCGGGTGGGATAAAAGTCGTCAGTACGAGTCTCCATATTCGAACCTCCTTACTTTTATTCGAGACATCAGAACATTTTCATTTAATTCAGTGAGTTAATAACTCCAATTCGGAAATGCACCTGTAAAATGGGTTCAGGCGGACGTATTTCAAGGGCAAAAAAACCCGGGCCGAGACCCGGGGATAAGGTGTACCGGATATTTTACCCGGTGAAGGCCAGATCTTCGGCGTCGAGCTGCATCAGGTTTTTGCTGGGGCTGAGCATGCTGGTGGCGTGGCTCTGGGCCCGGGGCAGCAAACGTTCAAAATAGAACTCGGTGGTGGCGAGCTTGGCCTGGTAAAATCCGGTGGATTCCTCACCACCGTTAGCGAGTTTATCCACAGCCACCGCAGCCTGACGCAGCCAGATATAGGCCATGGTGACGTAGCCGCTATACATCAGGAAATCGTAGGATGCGGAACTCACCATCTCGCGATCCTTGCGCGCCGCGAGCATGATACGGACGGTCAGCAGGTTCCATTGCCCGGTCAGCTTGAGCAGTTCCAGAGCCCAGGGCCGTAGCCGTTTATCGGTGAGATGCTTGCGGGCAAAATTGGCAATCTTCAGGGTGAATTCGCGGACCGCGCCGCCCTGGGTCATCAGCAGAACCTTTCGACCCAGCAGATCCAGCGCCTGGATACCGGTAGTGCCCTCGTACAGGGTGGCGATGCGGGTATCCCGGACAATCTGCTCCATACCATGTTCCCGGATGTAACCGTGGCCGCCAAAGACCTGAACTCCCAGGTTGGCCGCTTCGCACCCCATTTCGGTGAGAAAGCCCTTCAGTATCGGTGTCAGGAAGCCGAGTTTGTCATCGTATTTGTCGGCCTTCTTATCGTCGCCTTCGGTGAATCCCTCGACCATGTGATCGGCCAGCCGGGCCGAGTAATAAAGCATGGCCCGACCGCCTTCGGCGATGGCCTTCTGGGTCAGTAACATCCGGCGCACATCAGCATGATGGATCAGGCTGTCGGCGACCTGGTCCGGCTCTTTCTTTCCTGAGAGTGCCCGCATGGAGCGCCGATCTTTTGCATAGGCCAACGCCCACTGATAGGACAGCTCCGCCGGCCCGACGCCCTGAATGGCGGTGCCGATACGGGCGGTGTTCATGAAAGTGAACATGCAATTGAGCCCTTCATTCTCGGGACCAATGAGAAAACCGGTGGCGCCATCGAAATTCAGTACACAGGTTGCCGAGGCCTTGATGCCCATTTTCTTTTCCAGGCTGCCGCAGACGACACCGTTGCGCTCACCGACATCGCCGTTACTGTCGGGCAGGAACTTGGGTACGATAAAAAGGCTGATACCCCGAGTGCCCTTGGGGGCGTCGGGCAGACGGGCCAGTACAATGTGGACAATGTTCTCGGTCAGGTCGTGGTCGCCAGAGGAGATGAAGATCTTGGTTCCGGTAAGCCGGTAGCTGCCGTCGGCCTGGGGTTCGGCTTTGGTCTTTACCTGGCCCAGATCGGTGCCACACTGGGGTTCGGTCAGGCACATGGTGCCGGCCCAGCGGCCCTCCGTCAGTGGCGCAAGGTAGGTCTGTTTCTGGTCTTCCGTACCATGAAGGAAAATCGTGTTCATGGCCCCCAGGGACAGCCCCGGATACATGGAGAAAGGCCAGTTGGCGGTACCCATCATTTCCTGTTTCAGCAGTCCCATGGACGCGGGAAGGCCCTGGCCGCCGTATTCCTCGGGCGCTGAGAGTCCCTGCCAGCCCCCCATGGCGTATTGCTGGTAGGCGTCTCGGTAACCGGCGGGTGTGGTGACTTCACCGTTGTCCAGTTTGCAGCCTTCTTCGTCGCCAGAGAGGTAAAGTGGGCTCAGCACCTCTTCACAAAACTTTCCGCATTCGCCGAGTATCGCGTCCACGATATCGGGCGAGGCGTTTTCACCGCTGGTCAGGGTGGCGTAATGACCCGGGTAATCGAACACCTCGTTCAGCAGGAATTTCATGTCGCGCAGGGGTGCTTTGTAAACCGGCATAGCGGAATCCTCTGTGTCTTTCTCAACAATCTTGGGTGGGCAACCACCGTTCGTTGCCTTGTGTTTTACGCCAATACCCGGGCACTGCCATTGACGAAAAGCACCGGGCAGACTGTCAGAATGGACAATTGGCCGAGATGACGTAGCAGAGATCGTGGATTCCGGGTAATGATCGTTAAAGAGGCTTTCGGCGTATTTCCTTGCGCCGAGGACCCCCACATATTCCTGTTTAGAGAGTGTAAAAGTCATGCAAAGCCTGTTTACTGAGATATTGAAACGCCTGTCGACACCTATACTCTGGGTATTGTTTTCGGCACTGCTGCTCAGTGGCTGTGCCAGTCCCTCGCTCGAGGACTACGCCGACCGCACGCCACAACTGGTCCCTGAAGAGTTCTTTACCGGCGAACTTTCCGCCCGGGGGGTGGTCAAGAATTTTTCCGGTGAGGTGATTCGCACCTTTGATGCGGATATCAGCGCGTCATGGGATGACGAGGGCGTAGGCACTCTGGATGAGGTGTTCCGTTTCGATGACGGCGAAGTGCAGACCCGCGTCTGGACCCTGACTCCCGCGGAAGACGGCTACCATGCTGACGCCGGTGACGTGGTTGAACCCGGAACCATGCGTTGGAGTGGCAATGCAATTCACATGAATTATGTGCTCCAGGTGGCCTATGGCGACGGTACCCTGGACGTACGCATGGATGACTGGATGTACCTGATTACGCCCGACACGTTGATCAATCAGACCACCATGAGCAAGTGGGGAATCGACGTGGGCGAGGTGGTTCTGGTCATCCAGAAAAAGTAACAGACGACTAACCTGACCCCGAAATACCTGGAAATCCTATGTGGAAACAGTGGTTGATTGCGTTGGTACTGGTGGCTGTCGCTATCGGCGGCGCCTTTGTGTATCAGAACTTCGATGATGGGACCGCCGCCCAGAGCGGCCGAGAACGCCCCGCCAGCGCCGTTAACACCATGCTTCCGCAGATGGAGGCAGTACGGGATGTGGTCAACGCCGTTGGCAGTCTCAAAGCCCTGAACGCGGTGGAACTGACCACGGAGGTCAGTGGCCGGGTGGTGGAATCGAATCTGGAAACCGGCCGCCGGGTGGGGCAGGGCGACGTCCTGTTGCGGCTTGATGATCGCCAGGCCCGGGCAGACCTGCAGGTGATCGAGGCGCAACTGGCGGATGCCCGCCGACAGCTTGAAAGGGCAGAGCGGTTGCGTTCGAACAACAGTATTTCCCAGTCCCAGGTGGATCAACTGAGAACGTCAGTCGATGTCGCCGAGGCTCAGCGCCAGTCAGCTCAAGTTCGTCTGGAAAACCACCGGATCGAGGCGCCGTTCGCCGGTGTGGTCGGGCTGAGTGACATCAGCGTCGGCGCCTATATTACTGCCGGGACCTCGGTGACTACTCTGGATACCACCGACCGTATGGAACTGGGCTTTTCGATCCCGGAGCGTTTCCTGGGGCAGGTGAGTCTCGGGCAAGAGGTAAGGGGCGCATCGCCGGCCTATCCGGACCAGACCTTTTCCGGTCAGCTGGTGGAGTTGGGTTCCAGGGTCAGTGAGTTGAGCCGTTCGCTGCCTGTCCGGGCACTGATCGATAACCCGGATGGTTTGCTCCGGCCGGGACAGTTCATGTCTGCGACGCTTACACTCCGGCAACGGCAGGCGCTGGTAATCCCCGAGCAGGCGGTGATGATCCGGGGTGATGAACAATATGTGTTTGTGGCTGAAGACGGTGTGGCCCGGCGTGTTTCGGTGAGCCTGGGCTCGCGCATGCCCGGTTTTGTGGAAGTTTCGAACGGTTTGAGCCAGGAAGACCCGGTGATCGTGACCGGTCAGGACCGGCTCAGCAGTGGGGACCGGGTTCGGGTATTGGAAGACGACAAAGCCATTCCCGAGAATCGTTTTATTACGGCCAGGGAGTCGTAACCGGTGGTCCTCTCTGACGTCTCCATCAAGCGGCCGGTGTTCGCTACGGTCCTCAGTCTTCTGATCGTTGTGTTCGGTCTGGCAGCCCTGATGGGCCTGCCGGTGCGCGAGTACCCGGATATTGACCCACCCGTTGTTTCCATCTCCACCGACTACACCGGCGCGGCGGCCGAGGTGGTAGACACCCAGATTACCCAGGTGATCGAGGGTGCCATCAGTGGCATTGAGGGTATTCGGTCGATCGAATCATCCACCGAGCAGGGCGAGTCCCGAACCAGTATTGAATTTACCACGACGCGCGATGTGGATATTGCCGCCAATGATGTCCGCGATGCGGTGTCCCGGGTGGCGAACCAGCTGCCAGACGAAGCCGATCCACCGGTGGTGCGCAAGGCGGATTCCGATGCACGCCCGATGATGTGGGTGACCCTGCGCAGTGATGTCTGGGACAGTGCCGAATTGAGTGACTTTGCCGACCGGGTCCTGGCGGACAGGTTGTCGGTACTTGATGGTGTTGCCGACGTGCGTATTGGCGGCGAACGGCGCTATGCCATCCGGGTCTGGCTGGACCGCGAACGTCTTGCGGCCCGGGATATCACCGTGGCGGAAGTCGAACGGGCCCTGCGTGCCAACAACGTGGAGCTGCCGGCAGGATCGGTGGATTCGTCCACCCGGAATTTCACCGTGCGGGCCGAGGGCCGGCTGTCGAACGTGGAACAGTTCCGGGAGCTTGTGGTTCGCCGGGATGGTAATGATCTGTTGCGCCTGGGTGAGGTGGCCAATGTCCAGATGGGTGTGGAGTCGGATGTGAGCCGCCTGCGCGCCAATGGCCAGACCGCCATCGGCATGGGGATTATCCGCCAGTCCAAGGCCAACACCGTTGCGGTTTCCGATGCCGTCCGCGCCGAGCTGGAGAAGATCCGGGAGACACTGCCACCGGAAGTCACCATCGCGGAAAGCTACGACGAATCCATTTTCATCCGGGCTTCCATCAAGGAAGTGGTCACCACGCTCGCCATTGCGGTGTCCCTGGTTATCCTGGTTATCTTCCTGTTCCTGCGCTCCTGGCGGGCGACCCTCATTCCCGCGGTGACCATTCCTGTTGCGGTGATTGGTGCCTTTATCGGTCTGGGTTTCCTGGGTTTTTCCATCAACGTACTGACCCTGCTGGCGGTGATTCTTGCCATCGGCCTGGTGGTGGACGATGCCATCGTGATGCTGGAAAACATCCAGCGCCGGATTGACGAGGGTGAGCCCCCGTTGCTTGCCGCCTACCGGGGCGCGAAGCAGGTTGCCTTCGCCGTGATTGCGACCACTCTGACCCTGGTGGCGGTGTTCGTTCCCATCTCCTTCATGGGCGGCAACATTGGCCGATTGTTTGCCGAATTCGGCTTTACCCTGGCGGCGGCAGTGGTGTTTTCGAGCCTCGTGGCCCTGACCCTGGCGCCGATGCTGTGTTCCAAGTGGCTCAGGCACAGCCCCGAATCGGCAGAAGGTCATCGTTTCTGGGCCGCCAGTGAAAAGGTCCTGAATGGCCTGACCAATGGTTACCGCAGGCTGTTGGAGTTTTCCCTGAGGCAGCCGGGCTTGTTACTGGGCCTTGGACTTGTCGGGCTGGTCATTGCCGCCGTGGTGTATCCGAAATTGCCTCAGGAGCTGGCGCCTACCGAAGACCGTGCCGTGATTATCATGCCCACCAGCGCGCCCCGTGGCTCAACGGTGGAATACACCGACCACTACGTTCGGCAGGTGGAAGAAACACTGCTCCCGTATCTGGACGAGGGGATAGCCAACCGTTTGCTTGCTATCGTCGGATTCCGCAATGAAGAGGACAACGCGTTCATGATCATGGGCCTGGTACCCTGGGAAGAGCGGGATATCAAGCAGCAGGAGGTGACCAGCGAAATCCGCAGGAAGTTGGCTGATGTGTCCGGCATCCGGACCGTGGCCGTCAATCCGGCGGGTCTGGGCCAAAGGGGTTTCAGCCAGGCGATCGAGTTCGTGGTGGCTGGTCCGGACTATGAGTCGGTTCAGGCCTGGAGCCAGGAGATCGTGGAGCGCGCCAAGGAAAACCCGAATCTCCAGAACCTGGATACTGATTTCGAGCTGACCCGGCCGGAACTTCGGGTGAACATCGACCGGGAACGGGCCGCGGATCTGGATATCACGGTAGAAGACGTGGGCCTCACCTTGCAGACCATGCTGGCTTCCCGGCAGGTAACGACTTACATCGATCGAGGCCGCGAATACGATGTAATCATTCAGGCGGAAGATGCCAACCGGGCAACGCCCGAAGACCTCGGCCAGATTTTCCTGCGGCCCCGGGAGGGCGGTAACCTGATCCCATTGCAGGCACTGGTTTCCGTGCAGGAGATCGGCGCCAACCCGGACCTCCGCCGCATCGACCGCCTGCCCGCTGTGGTGATCAGTGCGTCTATGGCGGATGGTTACGACCTGGGTTCGGCATTGACCTACCTGAACAATCTGGCTGTGGATAACCTGCCGCCGGAAGCCCGCATTAGTTACAAAGGCCTGAGCCGGGAATTCCAGGAATCCTCGGCGGCAATCTACGTTACCTTTGCGCTGGCTTTCGTCATCGTGTTCCTGGTGTTGGCAGCGCAGTTTGAAAGCTGGATCCATCCGCTGATCATCATGTTGTCGGTGCCGCTGGCGGTAACCGGGGCTCTCCTGGCGCTCTGGTGGACGGGTATCAGTCTGAACATCTACAGCCAGATCGGCATCATCATGTTGCTGGGGTTGATGGCGAAGAACGGGATACTGATCGTGGAGTTCGCCAATCAGCTCCGGGACAAAGGCTACGAGGTGCGAGAGGCGATTCTCGAAGGCGCCTGTCTGCGTTTCCGTCCGGTACTGATGACCACCATATCAACGATTTTCGGTGCCGTGCCCCTGGTGATTGCCACCGGCGCCGGAGCCGAGAGCCGGGAGTCGATTGGTATGGTCATTCTGGGCGGGCTGATCTTCGCCACCACGCTGACCCTGTTCATCATTCCGGTGCTCTACAACCTGTTGGCCCGGTTTGCCAAGTCTTCCAATGCGGTGGAAAAAGAACTGGAACGTCAGGCGTCCGGACAGGCGGGTGGCACTGGATTGGCCGCCGCGCCACAGAAACGCGCCGACGATTTCTGACTGACCGGATGATTACAGGGTGGCCGGGAACTCCAGCTGGCCGCCAAATATCTCATCCGGATGTATGTCGACGCAGAAGACCTGTTGCCCCGGCAGCATTGTTGAGAGGGTGACGGTACGTTTTGCATCCGGCAGACCGACATAGGGCCGACAGCTGCTGATGTGCTGGGGCCGTTCCAGGGCATTCCGGAAGTACTCCCGGTGGGTCCATTGAGCGCCGGCGGAATGATACAGCGGATTGAACTTTCCGCGATGAATGTCCGGATTGGCGCGGGCAAGGTTGCCTTGCTGAATGCCCTGGGGATTCAGCAGGAAGCAGCGTTTCACGCCATCCACTTCCAACAGCTTGTTGCAGGCGGTGCTGAACGGCAACTCCCGGCTCAGGGAATGGCAGGCTTCGAGAATTTCGAAACGCAGAAGGCGGAAATAACTCTCCTGATCCCGTATGTCCTGGGCTGATGACTCGCTGGAATCGGCAATGATGCGTTTTAGCGCCTGTTCGGTCAGCTCCGGCTCGTGTTGTTTCAGGTTGGACGGCCTTGCGAACAGGAAGCCCTGCAGAAGATCGGCCTCCGTTTGCAGGGCAATGTGAGCCTGGGTGTGGTTCTCGATCCCTTCCAAAAGCACGAGGCTGCCGCTTTCGCGGATCATCTTTACCAGACTCTCCAGCAGCATTCGGGCGCGACTGTTGTTCTCGGCGTTTACCAATAGGCTCCGGTCGAGTTTCACAATGAGCGGATTGATACGCCACAGGCGCTCAAAATTGGAATCGCCCATACCGAAATCGTCGATAGCGATCTGAAAGCCGTGTGCTTTGGCCTTGAGGATGAATTCCAGAAGTGCGGTCGGGTTGTCGGACGCGGTTTCGACCAGTTCCAGAACCACTTTCTCGGGATCGATTCCGCTACGCTGGCATTGCAGAGCAAGCTTTTCCAGGGAGGCTTCCGGATGGATGCAGGTACCGGGATTGATATTCAGGAACAGCCAGACGGCCTGGGAGCTGGCCGCAAAGTTGTCCAGATGGAGCTGCAACAGGTGCCGATCCAGCTCCGGTGTCTGGTTGTTTTTTTCGGCCTGTTCGAAAAGCGTAAACGGAGAGATGCTCTCATTGTTCTTTCTGACCCGGACCAATGCCTCGTAGCCAACCAGTTTTCGATGGGTTGGGCTCAGGATAGGCTGGTAAACAGAACTGAAATCATAGTCGTCGATGATCTTTGGAGTCCTGGATATTTCGGCTCCGCGATAGATGCGCCTTGGAAGTCGGACTACGCTGCTCATGGTCAGGAACCTTTATAGTGCCAATAATCCAGCCATCCTGGCCTGATAAAATAGTGTCTGAACAAGGAGATCAAGCGAATTGCGTACCAGACGGCCAAAAATCAAGCGTTTAACTAAGCTTAACCCCGTCAAATAAATGAACATGATTGCCGCTTTCTACGCTACCGCACCGGATCCGGGCAGATTTTCGGTCGTAATGCCGGCAACGCACCAAAACAGGGTTTCTTGATGCCATCGAAAAGTCAGTTCCGTTTGCTTGGCCAACGCCGGTTCCTGCCGTTTTATCTGACCCAGTTCTCTGGCGCCTTCAACGACAATCTGTTCAAGAACGCGCTGCTGCTGCTGATCACCTTCAGTGCCGGCGGTTTGATGGGGTTGTCGGTGAATGTGGTGGTTAACCTGGCTGCTTTCCTCTTCATATTGCCGTTTTTCCTGTTTTCCGGTATTGCCGGCGAGATGGCGGATCGCTACGAAAAATCCCGGATTATCCGGAATGTGAAGCTGGCGGAAATTGTCATCATGGCTGTTGCCGCACTCGGACTGTGGTTCGGCTGGTACGAGTTGTTGCTGGTTCTGTTGTTCCTGATGGGTACCCAGTCCACGTTCTTCGGTCCGGTGAAATACGCGATCCTGCCCCAGGTGTTGGCGGACGATGAGCTGGTGGGCGGCAATGGCCTGGTTGGTATGGGCACGTTTGTGGCGATTCTTCTGGGCACCATTGCGGCGGGTCTCTTGATGGGCTTTGAGATGGCGGCCCGGCTTACGGCGGTTGCCGTTTTTGTCATGGCGGTGTTCGGCTATCTGGCGGCGCGTCAGGTTCCGGTGACCGGATCCGATGGTTCCGGTGTCAATGTCCGTTTTCGCCCGGTGCTCGAAACCTGGAAACTGATGGCTCTGGCGGCCGAGCGCCGGCAGGTGTTGCTGGCGGTGCTGACGATCTCCTGGTTCTGGTTCCTCGGAGCCGCCTATCTGACCCAGTTTCCCAATTTTGCCCGCACCAACCTCCTGGGTGACGAGACCGTGGTGACCCTGTTATTGGCCATGTTCACGATCGGCATTTCTATCGGCTCCATGATGTGCGAGCGACTCACCAAACATCGCATTACCCTGTCACCCGTGCCCTGGGGCGCCCTGGGGCTGAGCCTGTTCGGAATAGACCTGTATTTTGCGGTGCCGGATGATCCCATGGCGTCCACCTGGTGGACCCTGTTGACCGATCCTGTCTATCTGAGGGTTTTGATGGATCTGGTCGGTATCGGGATTTGCGGCGGTCTTTTCATCGTGCCTCTGTACGCCTTTATCCAGCACGAAACGCCACGGACCAAACGTGCCCGTATCATTGCTGCGCTGAATGTCATTAATGCATTGTTCATGGTGGTGAGTGCCCTGGCCGGAATTGTGGTGCTTGGTGTGTTGGAGGTAAGCATTCCGGGGTTTTTCCTCCTGCTCTCGCTCCTGAACGGGTTGGTGTTGCTGGTGGTCTGGCGGCTTCGACGCAAAACAGCCGGCAGTTCTGTGGATAATTAGTTGGACAACCTACGGAAAGCCTCTGGATTACTTTCTTTAAAATAATATAAAACAATAGCTTAGGTGTTTTTTTAGGGTGATTAATAAGTAGTCTTGCATGTGGATAACTTTCTTGAAAACTTTTCTGAGAAGAGTGATCCAAACCCATGAAAAGCCGTAGGTTTCGGTTTTCCACTATCCATTTAACGCTCGGAAAAGTCCCCTTTGAGCCCTGACCAGGCCACTGCCGCTTTCAACGTAGTTCGTCTCTGGTTAAAATTTGCACATCCTGACTGCAATTTCCCGGGTGAAGCGTTATACTCGCCGCCCGATTTTATCCCCCGATTTCCGAGGTGAGCTGTGGATTTTCCGACCCGTTTCGATGTCATTGTCATTGGTGGTGGCCATGCCGGTACCGAGGCCGCGCTGGCGGCTGCGCGCATGGGTTCTCAGACCCTGCTGCTGACCCACAACATTGAGACCCTGGGCCAGATGTCCTGCAACCCGGCCATCGGCGGTATTGGTAAAAGCCATCTAGTGAAAGAAATCGATGCGCTTGGCGGTGCCATGGCCGAGGCCACGGACAAGGCTGGCATCCAGTTCCGGGTCCTTAACAGTCGCAAGGGACCGGCCGTGCGCGCCACCCGTGCCCAGGCTGACCGTGTGCTTTACAAAGCCGCCATCCGCCATACCCTGGAAAGCCAGCCGAACCTGACACTGTTCCAGCAGGCGGCGGACGATCTGATTGTGGAAAACGACCAGGTGACCGGTGTCGTGACCCAGACCGGTATTCGCTTCAACGCCAGGACCGTGGTGCTTACCACCGGTACTTTTCTGGGCGGTGTTATTCACATTGGTATGCAGCACCATGCCGGCGGCCGTGCCGGTGATGCGCCGGCCAATGCCCTGGCACAGCGCCTGCGGGAACTGCCGTTCAACGTTGGTCGCCTGAAAACAGGCACGCCGCCTCGCATCGACGCCCGGTCTGTGGATTTCTCGGTAATGCAGGAGCAGTGGGGGGATGACCCCACCCCGGTGATGTCCTTCATCGGCAGCCGTAGCCAGCATCCGGAACAGGTTTGCTGCTACGTGACCCGGACTACCGAACAGACCCACGATATTATCCGCAGCGGTTTCGACCGTTCGCCGATGTTTGCCGGCAGCATCGAAGGTGTGGGCCCCCGCTACTGCCCGTCGATCGAGGATAAGGTAAACCGCTTTGCCGACAAGGATTCACACCAGATCTTTGTAGAACCGGAAGGCCTGACCACCAACGAGCTCTACCCGAACGGGATTTCCACCAGCCTGCCGTTTGATATCCAGTTGGCGGCGGTGCGTTCGATTCCCGGTTTTGAAAATGCCCATATCACCCGGCCGGGTTACGCCATCGAATACGACTACCTGAATCCGCAGGACCTGCGCCATACCCTGGAAACCAAGTTTATCCAGGGCCTGTATTTTGCCGGCCAGATCAACGGCACCACCGGCTATGAAGAAGCGGGCGCCCAGGGCCTGCTGGCCGGGATCAACGCTGCCCTGCGGTCGCAGGAAAAAGACGAGTGGTACCCGCGCCGGGACGAGGCTTACCTGGGTGTGCTGGTGGATGACCTGATCACCATGGGCACGTCCGAGCCCTATCGCATGTTTACCAGCCGCGCCGAGTATCGCCTCATCCTGCGCGAGGACAATGCCGATCTGCGTCTGACCGAAACCGGTCGCAAGCACGGCCTGGTTAATGATGAGCGCTGGCAGAAGTTCAATGACAAGCGCGAGGCGATCGCTACCGAGCGTAGCCGCCTCGAGGTCACCCGGATTCATCCGAATACCGAGGCCGGTGAGCGCGCCAACGGCTTTCTCAAGCAGCCGATGACCCGTGATCAGTCCCTGGCAGAGCTGCTGCGCCGGCCCGAGATTGTCTACAGCCACATTGCCGAGATCGGTGCCGAGAAAGCGGAAGATCCGGTGGTCGCGGATCAGGTGGAAATCGAGATCAAGTACGAGGGTTATATTTCCCGTCAGACGGACGAGATCGAGCGGCTCCGTAAAAACGAGAACACCGCCCTGCCGGTGGATCTGGATTATGACGTCATCGGCGGCCTGTCCAACGAGATCAAGCAGAAGCTCAAGACCGTGCGGCCGGAAACCGTGGCTCAGGCCTCACGTATCCAGGGTGTGACCCCGGCGGCGGTGAGCCAGATCCTGGTGCACCTGAAAAAGCGCGACCTGCTGCGCAAACAGTCGGCCTGATCCGCGCCCATGACCAAGTCACTCTGGCACGGCCAACTCCGGGATGGACTGGCCACGATGGGCCTGTCCCTGGATGAGGATCGGCAGGAAAAGCTGCTGGCTTTTCTGGGCCTGCTTAACAAGTGGAACCGGGCTTACAACCTCACGGCTGTGCGTGATGAGCGTGTGATGGTGTCCCGGCAACTGCTCGACAGCCTGAGCATTCTGCCGTGGGTAACGACGGACCATCTTCTGGATGTGGGCGCCGGCGGCGGCCTGCCCGGTATTCCCCTGGCGATTGCCCTGCCCGAAAAACGCTTTACCCTGCTCGACAGCAACGGCAAGAAGACCCGCTTTCTCAACCAGTGTGTGCTGGAGCTCGGCCTGAAAAATGTCGAGGTTGTTCACGGGCGCGCGGAAGATTGCAATCCTCCGGAACCCTTCAGCCAGATCAGCAGCCGAGCCTTTACCGCGCTCGAGAATCTGGTGAGCTGGTGCGGTGATCTGCTGGCAAATGAGGGTGAGTTCCTTGCCATGAAAGGTCAGTTTCCGGATGATGAAGTGTCTGCCCTTCCGGCTGGCTGGCAGGTAACATCCAGCCATTCCCTGGACGTACCGGGCGCCGATGGTGACCGCCATCTGCTGGTGATCGCCCGGGCCGTGAATTCCCGGTAGTTTGGCAGTCCAATTTCTGAACCGCTAACCCACAAACAAGGAGGCAGGACATGGCGCGCGTGATTGCAGTGACCAATCAGAAAGGCGGTGTGGGCAAAACCACCACCTGCGTCAACCTTGCTGCCTCCCTGGCCGCCACCAAACGCCGGGTGCTGCTGGTGGATATGGATCCCCAGGGCAACGCCACCATGGGCAGCGGTGTGGATAAAAACGCCCTGGAAGTGTCCGGTTACGACATGCTGACCAAGCGCTCCAGCGCCGCCGAGGTGATCATTCCCGCCGAGGCTTCCGGCTTCGATATCCTTCCGGCAAACGGCGACCTGACGGCGGCCGAAGTGGAACTGATGAACGAGATTGGTCGCGAACACCGCCTGAGACTGGCGTTGAACACCGTTCGTGATAATTACGATTACATCCTCATCGATTGCCCACCATCGCTCAGCCTGTTGACGGTGAATGCCCTGTCGGCGGCAGACTCTGTGCTGATTCCAATGCAGTGCGAGTACTACGCCCTTGAGGGGTTAGCGGCGCTGATGAACACCGTTGAGCAGATTCAGGAAACGGTCAATCCGAATCTGCAGGTGGAGGGCATTCTGCGTACCATGTACGACCCTCGCAACAGCCTTACCCTGGACGTTTCCGGCCAGCTGAGCGAGTACTTTGGCGACAAGGTGTATCGTGCAGTGATTCCCCGCAATGTCCGTCTGGCCGAGGCCCCCAGCTATGGGGTTCCGGCCCTGAAATATGATCGCGCCTCCAAGGGTGCGATCGCCTACCTGGCCCTGGCGGGCGAAATGGTACGCCGCCACGGTTCAAAAAAGACATCCGCGCCGGTTGCGGTGTAACATACCGCCCTGTCACTCACTTAAGCACAACGATATTCAACGGGAAGAATGACTGACACCATGGCGGCGAAGAAACGAGGTTTGGGTGAACGTGGACTGGGCGCCCTGCTGGCAGGCTCCAAGGTCAATCTTGACCAGGAGCTGAAAGACCACGACGGTGAGCTCCGCGAAGTTCCCATTGATCTGATCCAGCGCGGCCGGTACCAACCCCGGCGCGACATGGACCCGGCCGCCCTGCAGGAACTGGCGGATTCCATCCGCCAACAAGGCGTGATGCAGCCGGTGGTGGTTCGTCCCATCGCTGAAGGCCGTTACGAGCTGATCGCCGGTGAGCGCCGCTGGCGGGCTACCCAGATGGCCGGCCTGGACAGCATCCCTGCCATCATCCGGGATGTCCCCGATGAAGCCGCCATCGCCATGGCGCTGATCGAGAACATCCAGCGTGAGAACCTCAATCCTATTGAGGAAGCTTTCGCTCTTCAGCGCCTGCAGGACGAGTTTGGCCTGACCCAGGCCCAGGTGGCCGAAGCCGTGGGCAAATCCCGTACGACCATCACCAACCTGCTTCGACTGATCGGTTTGTCCGAAGACGTTCGTATTATGCTCGAGCATGGCGATCTGGAAATGGGCCATGGCCGGGCAATGCTGACCCTGGCGCCGGAACTGCAGATGCAGGTGGCCAAACAGGTGGTGGCCAAATCCCTGTCGGTTCGCCAGACTGAAGCCCTGGTTCGGCGGGTGCAACAGGAAACACCGGACAGCAAATCCCGGAAAAAGGGAGTGGTGGACCCCAACATTCGCGCGCTCCAGGATGACCTGGCGGAGCGATTGGGTGCACGAGTGTCCATCGATCATGGCCAGCGTGGCAAAGGCAAGCTGGTGATCGAGTACAGTTCCCTCGACGAACTCGACGGGATTTTGGGTCATATTCGCTAGGGCCAGATGTAAATCATTCTAAAGTGCTAGTTTTTCTTAAAAATACTACATGTTGTAATCATCAATATTTGATGACACAACCTGTGTCGATTAAAACGATTTGAGCGGATGTGCTGGTTGATTTTTAACCGCGAATTTGGGCGGCTTTTGTTGAACGGGCACCTGTTAACACATATAATTTCGCGCGCTTGCAATAACAGCTGGTGACATGACAGGTTTCAGAAAAGCCATCACGTACGTGCCGCTTAAAGAGTGGCTGATCATAGAGATGGTTGTTTTAGTCGTCATCAGTTTACTGTGGTTGATCGAGAGCAGAGCAGCTGGGTATTCCGCGTTTATAGGCGGTCTTATTTTTGTCATACCCAACGCCTATTTTGCGCACCGGACCTATCGGTTTGAGGGTGCTCGCCAGATGCAACTGGCGGTCAGTAATATGTTCAGGGCAGCGAGTATCAAAATTGCCCTTACCGCGATTTTTTTTGCGGCCGTTTTCACTTTAATGGAGTCAGTCCACGGGCCGGCTCTGTTATTCACTTTTGCTGTGATGGTTGCGATAGGTACGGCTTTGCGCTGGCTTATCCGGCCGCGCCCACAGCGATGACTGGACGAGAGCAGTATGGCAGCTGATACCCCAGTAGAGTATATAAAGCACCACCTTACCAACCTCACCTACGGCAAACTCCCCGGCGGTTACGAGCGGGCTGATGGCTCCGTTGTCGAAGAGGCTACCTGGACCTTCGCAAGAACCGGTCAGGAAGCAGCCGACATGGGCTTTATGGCGTTCCACGTAGACACACTTGGCTGGTCGATCGCCATGGGTGTTCTGTTCCTGGGACTGTTCCGGTTTGTTGCGAATAAAGCAACGACGGGCACTCCAGGAGGTTTGCAGAATGCTGTCGAGATGACCTTCGAGTTTGTTCAAGGCATCGTACGCGACGTGTTCCATGGCAAGAATCTTCTGGTTGCGCCGCTGGCGCTGACCATCTTCGTCTGGATTCTGCTGATGAATACGCTGAAGCTGATTCCGGTTGACTACATCCCCTCCATCGCTCATGCGCTCGGGCTGGAATACTTCAAGATCGTACCAACGACGGATCCCAACGGAACCTTTGGGATCTCCATCGGCGTGTTCCTGCTGATTCTGTTTTACAGTTTCAAGATCAAGGGCGTGGGTGGTTTCGCCAAGGAACTGTCATTCAATCCCTTCAATCATTGGTCGCTGGTGCCGTTCAATCTGGTGCTCGAAATCCTGGCCTTGATCATCAAGCCCATCAGTCTGGCACTGCGTCTGTTCGGTAACATGTATGCCGGCGAGGTGGTATTCATTCTGATCGCGCTTCTGCCATTGTGGATCCAGTGGACGCTGAATGTTCCCTGGGCTATCTTCCACATCTTGGTGGTTACGCTGCAGGCTTTCATCTTTACAACGCTGACTGTGGTTTACCTCAGCGCAGCGCACGAAGATCATTAATCTATTCTGTAAACAAACCCTTAACTATCTGAAAAACTGAGGAGTCTTCAATGGAAATGGTATACATCGCAGCTGCGCTTATTATCGGTCTGGGTGCCCTGGGCGCCGGTATCGGTTTTGGTCTGCTGGGCGGCAAGCTTCTGGATTCCACCGCTCGTCAGCCTGAAATGGCCAACCAGCTGCAAACCAAAGCCTTCATCATGGCTGGTCTGCTTGACGCCGTTCCCATGATCGGTGTTGGTATTGCTATGTACCTGATCTTCGTTGTTGCTGGTTAATCAAAACGAGACCTGAGGGCGCCGGCTGATGCCGCGCCCCACTTCCCGTTAACCGGGACGCAACGAATAGCAAGAGGTATATCGCCGTGAATATAAACCTTACGTTGATAGGGCAATCGATTGCTTTCGCTATTTTCGTCTGGTTCTGCGTCAAGTATGTATGGCCGCCTATCACGGCTGCCATGGCAGAGCGCCAGAAAAAAATAGCCGATGGCCTTTCTGCTGCAGATCGGGCTTCTCTGGATCTGGAGCTTGCCCAGCAAAAAGCTTCCCAAGAGCTTCAAAAGGCGAAAGAAGAGTCTGCTGCCCTAATTGATCAGGCAAACAAGCGTGCCGCCCAGATTGTAGAAGCCTCCAAGGATGATGCTCGCAAAGAAGGCGAAAAGCTCCTTGAACAGGCCAGGGCGGAAATTCAGCAGGAGCGTGTCCAGGCTCGCGATGCACTCAGAGCAGAAGTCGCTACATTGGCTGTTGCTGGTGCCGAGAAGATCCTGGAAACCTCTGTAGATGCCAAAGCTCACAGCGAGATGCTGGACAAGCTGGCCGCAGAACTCTAAGCGAGGGTCACCATGGCAGAACTTACTACGTTAGCCCGACCCTACGCGAAGGCCGTTTTTGGTGCTGCGCAAGACCAGAAAGCTGTTGATCTGTGGGATCAGGCTCTGGCTTTCGCGGCACAGGTGGCGGCTGACCAAGAGGTAAAGAACATTCTGGCCATTCCTGGCCTGTCTGAGCAACGCAAGGCGGAACTCTTCGCTGACTGTTTTGAAGAGCCGCTGCCTGAAGCACTCAGAAACTTCCTGTTGATTCTTGCTGAAAACAAGCGCCTGCCGTTGTTGCCGGAAATTTCAGCCCTGTTCAGCCTTTACCGCGCGGATCTTGAGCGCACAGTCAAACTGAAGGTGAGCACGGCATTTGAAATGACCGAAGAGCAGCAGCAGAAGCTCATCGAAGCGCTGTCCAAAAAGCTGGAGCGCAAGGTGGCCCTGGAAACCGCCGTCGATCAGTCCCTGATTGGCGGCGTGGTAGTAAATACGGGTGATCTGGTTATCGACGCTTCAGTCCGAGGCAAACTGGCCAAGATGGCCAGGGCTCTGGGCTCCTGATTTCAGCACAAGGTTTGAGGACAAAGGCATGCAGCAACTGAATCCATCCGAGATCAGTGACATCATCAAGAAGAGGATCGAAAAGCTCGATATCTCTTCCGAAGCAAAAAACGAAGGTACGATCCTGTCGGTTTCTGACGGCATCGTGCTCATCCACGGTCTTGCCGACGTTATGTACGGCGAGATGATCGAATTTGCCAATGGCACGTACGGTATGGCGCTGAACCTGGAGCGTGATTCGGTAGGTGCTGTTGTATTGGGCGACTACGAAGACCTGGCCGAGGGTCAGAAGGTTCGTTGTACCGGACGTATCCTTGAAGTGCCGGTTGGTCCGGAACTGATGGGTCGTGTGGTCGATGGCCTCGGTAACCCGATCGATGGCAAAGGCGATCTGGGCACCTCCCTCACCTCACCGGTCGAGAAGGTTGCGCCCGGCGTTATCGCCCGTCAATCCGTTGATGAGCCGGTTCAGACTGGTCTGAAGGCAATCGACACCATGGTGCCGATCGGTCGCGGTCAGCGAGAGCTGATCATCGGTGACCGTCAGATCGGTAAGACCGCCGTCGCCATCGACGCGATCATCAACCAGAAGAATACCGGCATCAAGTGTATCTACGTTGCCGTTGGCCAGAAGCAGTCTTCTATTGCCGCTGTTGTGCGTAAGCTGGAAGAGCATGGCGCGATGGATCACACCATCGTTGTCGCCGCAGGCGCCGCAGATCCAGCAGCGATGCAGTTCCTGGCTCCGTACTCCGGCACCTCCATGGGCGAATACTTCCGTGACCGTGGTGAAGACGCTCTGATCATCTACGATGATCTGTCCAAGCAGGCTGTGGCTTACCGCCAGATCTCCCTGCTGCTGCGTCGTCCGCCAGGCCGTGAAGCTTACCCGGGTGACGTATTCTATCTGCACTCCCGTCTGCTTGAGCGTGCGTCCCGGATCAACGCTGATGAAGTTGAAAAGCTCACCAATGGCGAAGTGAAAGGCAAGACCGGTTCCCTGACGGCGCTGCCGATCATTGAAACCCAGGCAGGTGACGTTTCTGCGTTCGTACCGACCAACGTGATTTCCATCACCGACGGTCAGATCTTCTTGGAAACCAACCTGTTCAACTCCGGTATCCGTCCGGCGATGAACGCGGGTGTTTCGGTATCTCGGGTCGGTGGCTCTGCCCAGACCAAAATCATGAAGAAGCTCGGCGGTAACATCCGTCTGGCCCTCGCCCAGTATCGCGAGCTGGCGGCGTTCGCCCAGTTTGCTTCAGATCTGGATGAGGCGACTCGTAAGCAGTTGGAGCACGGTCAGCGCGTCACCGAGCTGATGAAGCAGAACCAGTACAGCCCAATGTCGGTCGCTGAGATGGGTACCGTACTGTACGCAGCCAACGAAGGCTTCCTGGATGATGTCGACGTCAATAAAGTGGTTCAGTTCGAAGCTCAGCTTCTGGACTGGATGCGCGCTGAGCAAAAAGACCTGCTCGATAAGATTGGCGCCGAAGGCAAGTACGATGATGACATCATTGCCGGCCTGAAAGCTGCTTTGGAGAAATTCAAGACCACTCAAAGCTGGTAACGACTGGAAGCCCGTCGCGGCGGGCTTTCTTGTCCACATGAGTGTCTAACTTGAAAAGGCAGTGACTTATGGCCGCAGGCAAAGAAATACGCAATCAGATCGGAAGCATCAAGAGCACGCAGAAGATCACTAGCGCCATGGAAATGGTCGCGGCGAGCAAGATGCGCAAAGCTCAGGAACGCATGAAGGCGACACGCCCTTATGCGGAAAAGATGCGGCAAGTAATCGGACACATAGCAAAGTCCAACAAGGATTACGTGCATCCCTTCATGCGTGAGCGGGAAGTTAAGCGTGTGGGTTACATCGTGATTTCCTCGGATCGGGGATTGTGCGGTGGCCTGAACGGTAACGCCTTCAAATTGCTCGTGCGTGAAATGAAGCAGTGGAAAGATAAAGGTGTAGAGACCGATCTCTGCGCTATCGGGCAAAAAGGGGCCTCATTCTTCCGTAGTTATGGCGGAAATGTGGTGGCAGCCCTGACCCACTTGGGGGACAGCCCAAGCGCCGAGAAGCTCATCGGTAACGTCAAGGTCATGCTTGATGCATTCGAAGACGGCAAGATTGATCGTCTTTATGTCATTTACAACGAGTTTGTAAACACCATGACCCAGCAGCCGAAGTCCAAGCAGCTTCTGCCTCTGCCGGAAAGCCAGGATGAAGAAGTTGGTCACCAGTGGAATTACATCTACGAGCCTGATTCACGGCCCATCCTGGATGGGTTGATGCCACGTTATATCGAATCCCAGGTCTATCAGGGAGTGGTAGAGAATCTGGCCTGCGAGCAGGCTGCGCGGATGATTGCCATGAAGAGCGCGACAGATAACGCGGGTAGCATCATTGACGAGCTTCAGTTGGCTTACAACAAGGCCCGTCAGGCAGCCATTACGCAAGAAATTTCGGAGATTGTGAGCGGCGCGGCTTCGGTCTGATCCTGCCCACAATCCTACTGGTTTTATTGACTATTAAGATAACGAGGAACCGAGCATGAGTAGCGGACACATCGTTCAGATCATAGGCGCGGTTATCGACGTGGAATTTCCACGTGACTCCGTTCCGGGCGTTTACGACGCACTGCTGCTTGAAGGTGGTGAGACAACTCTGGAAGTTCAGCAGCAGCTGGGCGACGGCATTGTACGTACCATCGCCATGGGCAGCACTGAAGGCCTCAAGCGTGGCCTGAAAGCCGAGAATACCGGCAAACCAATTTCCGTCCCCGTGGGCACCAAGACTCTGGGCCGCATCATGGACGTTCTGGGTCGTCCCATTGACGAGCAGGGCGACATCGGCGAAGACGAGCGCTGGGCTATCCACCGTAAAGCACCCGGCTATGCCGACCAGTCAGCTTCAGCTGACCTGCTGGAAACCGGCATCAAGGTTATCGACCTGATTTGCCCGTTTGCCAAGGGTGGTAAGGTTGGTCTGTTCGGTGGTGCCGGTGTTGGTAAAACCGTAAACATGATGGAACTGATCAACAACATCGCGAAAGAGCACTCCGGTCTCTCTGTATTCGCAGGTGTTGGTGAGCGGACGCGGGAAGGTAACGACTTCTACTACGAAATGAAGGAATCCAACGTTCTCGATAAGGTTGCCATGGTTTACGGCCAGATGAACGAGCCCCCTGGAAACCGTCTGCGTGTTGCCCTGACCGGCCTCACCATGGCCGAGAAGTTCCGTGACGAAGGCCGTGACGTTCTGTTGTTCGTCGACAACATCTACCGTTACACCCTGGCCGGTACCGAAGTATCCGCACTGCTCGGCCGTATGCCCTCAGCAGTAGGCTACCAGCCGACACTGGCTCAGGAGATGGGTGAACTTCAGGAGCGTATTACTTCCACCAAGGATGGCTCCATCACCTCCATCCAGGCGGTATACGTACCGGCAGATGACTTGACTGACCCGTCTCCGGCAACCACCTTCTCGCACCTTGACGCGACAGTGGTACTGAGCCGTGACATCGCATCCAAGGGTATCTATCCGGCGATCGATCCGCTCGACTCTACGTCCCGTCAGCTGGATCCGCTGGTGATTGGCGAGCAACACTACAATGTTGCCCGTGGCGTTCAGAACGTTCTACAGCGTTACAAGGAACTGAAGGACATCATCGCCATTCTCGGTATGGATGAGCTGTCTGAAGAAGACAAGCTGACCGTTTCACGCGCCCGTAAAATCGAGCGTTTCCTGTCACAGCCATTCCACGTAGCGGAAGTGTTCACCGGGTCTCCCGGTAAATATGTGTCCCTCAAGGAGACCATCGCCAGCTTCGAAGGCATCCTTAACGGTGATTACGACGACATGCCGGAGCAGGCCTTCTATATGTGTGGTGGCATCGAGGAAGCTATCGAGAAGGCGAAGTCAATGAAAGCGAAGGAAAGCAAATAAGCGACCTTCACTTTCTGACGCAAGAGGCGTAAGAAATGGTTATGACCGTACACTGCGACGTCGTAAGTGCCGAAGAAAAGATCTTCTCCGGACTGGTGGAAGTACTGACTGCCACCGGGACTGAAGGTGAGATGGGTATCCAGCTTGGCCACGCTCCGCTACTGACCGCGCTCAAGCCCGGCGCTGTGCGGATTGTCAAACAGGGTGGTGATGAAGAGATACTGTACGTTTCCGGGGGATACCTGGAAGTGCAGCCCAACATCATCACCCTGATGGCCGACACCGCCGTCCGTGCAAAGGATGTGGACGAGGCTGCGGCACTGGAAGCACAGAAAGAAGCCGAGAAGGCACTGGCGAACAAAACAGGCGAGTTTGAATATTCACGTGCTGCTGTTGAGCTGGCGGAAGCCGCCGCTCAGCTGCGTACCTTGCAGAAACTGCGTAAAAACGTTCGATAGGATCGTTTTTCGGTTTCTGGATCTCGCCTGAGACAAGACCGCATCCTGAAAAGGCCGGCAAGGTTTGTTATTTATGAACAACCTTGGAGGCCGATTGGGACGCGGTTTTTCTTTTTGGAATGTTTACCCGATCACTTACAGGGGTAGTACTTAGATGAGCCCGCTACACGTCGTCATTCTGGCCGCCGGCCAGGGTTCCAGAATGAAATCCGCACTGCCCAAGGTGCTGCATCCGATTGCCGGTCGCCCGATGCTCCATCACGTCATCGATACCGCCAAACTCCTGGGCGCTGAAAAGATCCATACGGTGATAGGACACGGTGCTGACAAGGTCCGGAAAGCCACGGACGAAGCCTCGGTAAAGTGGGTGATCCAGAGCGAGCAGCTGGGTACCGGCCACGCTGTGGCTCAGGCCCTGCCGGATCTGCCCGATGACGCGCGGGTTCTCGTGCTCTATGGCGATGTCCCGCTGACCCGCCATGAAACCCTCGAGGGGCTGGTTGGTACCCTGGATGACAACACTCTGGGTCTTTTGACGGTGACCATGGACAATCCCCAGGGTTACGGCCGGATTGTCCGGAATGCCAATGGCGACGTGCAGTCAATCGTCGAGCAGAAAGATGCGTCTGCCGAGCAACAACAGATCCGCGAAGTGAACACGGGCATCCTGGCGGTATCCGCGAAACACCTGAAATCCTGGTTGCCGACGCTCTCCAACAGCAATGCCCAGGGTGAATACTACCTTACCGACATTATTGCCATGGCGGTGGAGCAGGGCCTGGGTGTTTCGGTGTCGCAGCCCGAGAATCCTTTTGAAGTGCAGGGGGTCAACAATCGCCTGCAGCTGGCGGAACTGGAACGCTGGTTCCAGCATCGGCAGGCGGACCGGCTGATGACAGAGGGTGCCACGCTCGCGGATCCTGCCCGGGTGGATGTCCGCGGCGAGCTCAGTATTGGCAATGATCTGTGGATCGATGTAAACGTGGTATTCGAGGGTAAGGTCAGCCTCGGTAGTAATGTGTCCATTGGCCCCGGTTGTGTCATCAAGGACGCGACCATTGCGGATGGCGCCGAGATTAAGGCAAACAGTGTGATTGAGGGCGCGGTGATTGGCGCCAATGCACAGATCGGCCCGTTTGCCCGCATCCGTCCGGGCACCGAACTGGCGGCGAATACCAAAGTGGGCAACTTTGTGGAAACCAAAAAGGCCATCGTCGGCGAGGGCAGCAAGATCAATCATCTGAGTTATGTGGGTGATGCCTCACTGGGCCGTAATGTGAATGTGGGTGCAGGAACCATCACCTGTAATTATGATGGTGTGAACAAGTACCAGACCGTGCTGGGTGACGGGGTCTTTGTTGGTTCCAATACGGCCCTGGTCGCCCCGGTTACCGTTGCGGCGGAGGCCACCATTGGCGCCGGATCGACCATCACCCGTGATGTGGCCGACCACGAGCTAGCCGTCGCCCGGGGCCGGCAGCGGAATATCGCCGGCTGGGAAAAGCCGAAGAAACACTGATATAAACGATCGACAGACAGGTAGAACAGCATGTGTGGAATTGTAGGCGCGGTTTCGGAAAGGGACGTTCAGGGCATCCTGCTTGAGGGTCTGCGCCGTCTGGAATACCGGGGATATGACTCCGCGGGTATGGCCGTGATCGGTGGCGATCACAGCGTCCAGCGTGCACGGGAAGTGGGCAAGGTAGCGGCCTTGGCGGAAGCCATGGAAGCCAATCCCCTGGCAGGCCACCTGGGCATTGCCCATACCCGCTGGGCAACCCACGGCGAGCCCTCCCAGATCAACGCCCATCCGCACATGTCCGGCGACCGGCTGGCTATTGTCCACAACGGGATTATCGAAAACTATCAGGAGCTGCGCGAGGAATTGCGGGCTGACGGTTTCGAGTTTACGTCCCAGACCGATACCGAAGTCGTCGCGCACCTGATTGAGAAACACTACCGCACCCTGGGTAATCTCCATGATTCCGTGCGTTCGGCGATCGCCCGTTTGCGCGGAGCCTATGCTCTGGCGGTGGTACACGCCGACGAACCGGACCACATGGTGGTCTGTCGTGAGGGCAGCCCCCTGGTCATTGGTGTGGGTATTGGCGAAAACTTCATCGCATCTGACCAGCTGGCGTTGCTCCCTGTGACCGACCGGTTCATGTTCCTGGAAGAAGGCGATATCGCCGATATCCGAAAGGACGCCATTGCCATTCTCGACCGCGATGGCAAGGCCGTCGAGCGGGAAGTAACTCGCTTCGAACACGGCGCCGATTCCGCCGACAAGGGCGAGTACCGCCACTTCATGCTCAAGGAAATCTACGAGCAGCCCAAAGTGATCAAGGCCACCATGGAAGGCCGGGTCACCAAAACCCGGGTGCTGGAACAGGCCCTGGGTACCGAGGCTGCGAACCTCCTTGAGAACGTTCGTCATGTCCAGATCATTGCCTGTGGCACCAGTTACCATGCCGGTATGGTGGCCCGTTACTGGATTGAGGAGCTGGCGGGCGTTGCCTGTTCCGTCGAGGTGGCTTCCGAATTCCGCTATCGCAAACACGTGATCCAGCAGGACACCCTGTTCCTCTGTATTTCCCAGTCCGGCGAAACCGCCGATACCCTGGCGGCCCTGCGTCAGGCGAAAAAAGCGGGTTTCCGGGCAGCATTGGCCATCTGTAACGTGCCGGGCAGTTCCCTGGTTCGCGAATCCGACCTGGTGATCATGACCCAGGCGGGGCCGGAAATCGGCGTGGCCTCTACCAAGGCGTTCACCACCCAGCTCACGGCTTTGCTGATCTTTACCCTGGCCCTGGCCCGTCATAATGGGCTGCCCGAGGAGCAGGAAGCTGAAATCGTCGAGGCTCTTCACCTCGTGCCTGGCCAGGTCAGCGATGTGCTGGCCCTGGATGGCGAGATCGCCGAGATGTCCAAGGCATTCATGGATAAGAACCACAGCCTGTTCCTGGGGCGCGGTTCCCAGTTCCCGGTGGCTCTTGAAGGTGCCCTCAAGCTCAAGGAAATCTCCTACATCCACGCCGAGGCCTATCCTGCCGGCGAGCTCAAGCACGGCCCCCTGGCCCTGGTTGACAGCGAAATGCCGGTTGTCACTGTCGCTCCCAACAATGACCTGGTTGAGAAGCTGAAATCCAACCTGGAAGAGGTCCGGGCCCGCGGCGGCGAGCTATTTGTCTTCGCCGATAAAAAGGCCGACGTCAAAGCGGAAGAGGGTCTGCACGTGATGCAGATTCCGTCCGTGCATCCGATTACCGCGCCGATCGTGTACACCGTGCCACTGCAGTTGCTGTCCTACCATGTGGCCGTGTTGAAGGGTACCGATGTGGACCAGCCGCGGAACCTGGCCAAGAGTGTCACTGTAGAGTAGCCCCGCAGGCCAGCAAGGCCTTGATCACAGAATAAACGTTTTCTTGTATTTCACGATAATGATAACTATTATCATTATCGTGAATAAACAAGGAGAACGTGATGGAATTTCTGTGTCCCAATCACCGCCAACAGTTCGCGGACCTGCCGCTGGAAGAACGCAAAGACCTGTGGCTGTTCTGGATGGAGAATGCCCACGACTGCAGTGAGCAGGGGCAGTGGCGGGATGTTATCTCGCTGGCTGGCAGCGCTTTCGATCTTGCTTGCCTGCATGGGTCGCGGGATGAATCCTGCATGCACATCGAACTGACTCTCTCAGCCATACTGGTCTCCCGGGCCCTTTCCGATCGCGGTGAGCGGGCCGGTACGGACGCGGTGATTCTCCGGGCACTGGAGAGTCTTCAGCACCCGGACCATGCCGCCCCCATCGACGGTTGCTGTGATATCCACGACTGCGTTTCTGTGCTTATAGATCCTTCACGGCACGCAGACTTTTTTGCCGACTACCTGAACTGGCCCTCCTTACCTTTCGTTCCACCAAAACGGGCAACTATGGTACGGACGCTCCATTGACCTCGTAACCGGACAACAGAGGCATAGTTAGCAGACCAGGTTGGATAGGCGTGGAGTGGACAGGTTGCACACATTCAGTCAGGCAGATTTCGAACGTTTCGGGCAGCTTTACGACATAGAATTTCGGTTCCCGGCCATCCAGGGCGACACCGGAAGTGATGACCGTATCGTTGCCCGGGGTGAGATTGCCGAGTACAGCCTGGCTTCGGGTTTTCGGTTTACGTTTTCTTCGCTTCAGGTGCTCCAGGCGTATGAATCAGTCTCTTCTGGTCATGCGCCGTTGCTTGTGCTGGTCGTTCTCGATGGCACCGTTGAGCTTACCCTCGGGTCGGTCGAACACGTTCTGTCACCGGGTAATGCTGTCAGCATGCAGCTGCACCCGGACTATCCGTTACGGGCGCACCAGCCTGAGCAAGAGCATATGCAAATTGTGGCACTCGCTTTCGACCCACGCGGCGCAACATTGGGCCACGTCTCCCCCAGCTTACAAGACCTGACCATTCTTCCCCGGGTTCCCCTGCGCCAATGGAGTGTGCCCCACCCGTTCGAGGAGTTGCTGCGGACCCATGCACGCCTCACGATGACCGTCGCACAGAAAAACCTGGTTTTGGAGGGCCTGGCACTGCAGCTTGCGGGACTGGGTCTGGTAGGCGAAGAGCATGAATCTCCGGATGTTCCGGTGGTTCCGGTCCAGCAACGTCAGCGCCTTGAGTTGGTAAGGCAGCACCTCGAGTTCACGCCGGATCATCATCACACTCTGAAAGACCTCGCCGACATGGCGGCTATGAGCCCAAGCGGCCTGCGAGCGAAATTCCGGGCGATGTACGGCGTGCCGGTGTTCGACTATCTCAGAAAATGCCGACTTCGGTTGGCAAAACATTATCTGGAGCAAGGCTTCAGTGTTGAACAGAGCGCGAACAGTGTGGGTTACACCCACGCGACCAATTTTTCGACGGCGTTTCGCCGGGAATTCGGATTTTCTCCCCGACAACGCACCCTTGACCAAAAAAAATAGCACTCCGCATAGATTTTTTGTCTTCCTGAATACCAAATATCGGATATAAACGACAATAATTCGCATTACAGTTTAGCCTGTAAAGCGCGTTGTTTGGAGCTGATCAATGAATTCGTTACGTGATAATCGCCAGTACTTACTCCCGTCCGGCCTGGCCGTGGCCATAGCCGGGGTTCTGGCAAGCCCGATAGTGTACGCGCAGGAAGCGAATATTACCGAGCTGGATGCCATTGAAGTATCGGCAGATGCCGCCGAACCGAGCGGCACCGCACCGAGTGATGGCTACACCGCAGAGGCGACCGTTACCGGCACGAAAACAACCACCAACGTGGTTGAAACGCCCCAGTCCATTTCCACAGTCACAGCGGATCAGATCGAGGACCAGAACGCGGCCAACCTGGGCGAAGTTCTGCGTTATACAGCCGGCGCCCGAGGCGAGACCTTTGGTTTCGAGCCGCGCACCACGTTTCTGAGAATACGCGGCTTCGATGTGGCCACCAGTGGCTTGTTTCGTGACAACCTGAAACTGGCGAACCCCGGGTTTGCCGCCGGTTACAGCCTGGAGCCCTATGGCGCCGAGCGCATTGATGTGCTCAAGGGGCCTTCTTCCGTTCTGTACGGACAAGCGGGCCCGGGTGGGTTGGTGAACTATGTGTCCAAACGTCCTACTTTCGACACCCGTCGAGAAGTGCGCGTTGAGGCTGGTACCAACGATCTGGTCCAGGGTCAGTTTGATATCAGTGGGGCGGTGAACGACAGTGATACCCTCGCGGTTCGCCTGGTAGGCCTGGTTCGCGACAGCGAAACCCAGGTGGATTTCGTCAACGACGACCGAAAGTACCTGGCCCCCAGCCTGACCTGGCAGCCCACGGACGCCACCCGACTGACGGTATTGGCGCACTGGCAGTACGACGATACCCAGCCATCTCAACGTTACCCGTTGCAGGGCACGTTGGAGCCAAACCCAAATGGCCCGATTCCTGACAACCGGTTTACCGGCGAGCCAGGGTACGATGCCTATGAGCGTCGCGAGAGTGCCATCGGCTACGAGTTTGAGCACCGCATCAATGACCAGATAGTTCTGCGTCAGAATGTCCGGGACTACCGTAACGATATTGACGACCAGACCATCTACACCACCGGCTTGCTGGCGGATCAGAGAACCATTACCCGGTCGCGCTTTGAAAGTTTCGGTCGCATTGACGGACTGGTCATGGATAACCAGCTGCAGTTGACTGCCCAGACGGGCTCGGCAGAACATACCGTTTTGGTCGGCCTCGACCATCAGGATATCGATGTGTCATCCCGGCAGTTCTTTGGGGCCGCCAGTAACCTGGACATCTATGATCCTGTCTATGGGGCGCCTGTCCCTGATGCCCCGTTGTTTAAAGACGAGGACGGACAACTCAAACAGACCGGCATTTACCTTCAGGATCAGATCCGGGTAGACCGTTGGACGGTTTCCCTTGGCGGCCGGTATGACGTGGCCCGTTCCGAGACACTCAATAATCTCACCAGCGCCACAGCTAGCCGGGAAGACGAGGCCTTCACTGGTCGTGCCGGTGCCAGTTACCAGTTCGCGAATGGCTTTGCCCCCTATGTGAGCTACATGGAGTCGTTTCTCCCCACCACAGGTACCGATGCGGCAGGCAACCCGTTCGAGCCGGAAACCGCTCACCAATACGAGGTGGGCGTGAAGTACCAGCCCAACACGGACACACTGGTCACACTCGCCTGGTTCGACCTGACCCGGGAAGACTACTTGACCACCAACCCAACCAGTTTTGCCAATGAGCAGAAAGGCGAGGCCAACTCACGAGGGTTGGAGGTGGAAGCCCGCACCCGTCTGTTCCATGCGCTGGATGTGATCGCCAGCTATAGCTATACCGATGCCGAGATCACCAAAGCCAGCAACCCGGTGGAAGAGGGCGAGCCGCTGGAATACACACCGGAGCATGAAGCGGCCTTGTGGGGAAAATACAGCTTCCGGGGCGGCATGCTGCAGGGCCTGGGGTTGGGCGCCGGTGTGCGTTACATCGGCGAGAGTTTTGGCGCGGCATTCAACGCGGCCAATTCCGCCCTGGAAGTACCGGATGTAACCCTTGTAGATGCCGCTGTTACCTACGACATTGGCCAGGTGTCGCTAGGCCTGCATGCCCAGAACCTGCTGGACGAGAAATACGTGGCAACGGCTTTCGACAGCTCGGGCACCTACGGCACCCGCCGTGAAGTCACAGGTTCGGTTACTTACCGGTTCTGATTACATTATCCTCCCGGCGCAGGGACGCGCCGGCTCCGACAAATTTTCTCAATAGACCCCATCAGTGCCCTTCTCCCAGAACATTTGTGTATTTTTTTCACAAAGCGACCTCACAGCCACGCAAATCGGTTAAAATACGCGCGCTACATTTTTGTTGATCAAGTAATACTACGAAGATATCTGTGTTGATCAGCGCCCATTCCCCATTTGCTTGTTAGTAAGACCAAAATCGGTCTTCATTTTGTACCTTTGGCCTATACCCCGGTACGCAAATATCAAGGAGGATGCGGGCCTGCTGGCACATAATACCAATAACCCGTTTTCTCAGAAGATTTCCGTAATGCCCAATACCGTTATCTCCGGCTTTACCCACAACTTCCTTGGCAAGGCGCCCGTCTGGTACAAGCAGGTCATCCTGCTGTTTCTCATCGCCAACCCGATTGTCATGTGGACCCTGGGGCCGGGCACGGCCGGCTGGCTTCTGATTGCCGAATTTATCTTTACACTGGCCATGGCACTGAAATGTTACCCGCTCCTTCCAGGTGGCCTGCTGGCAGTGGAGGCGTTGCTGATTGGCCTGACCACGCCGGATGCGGTCTATCTGGAAGTGCTCACCAACTTCCCGGTGATATTGCTACTGATGTTCATGGTGGCGGGCATCTACTTCATGAAGGAACTGCTGCTGGTGACGTTCACCCAGATTCTGGTGGGTGTGCGTTCCAAGTCGGCGTTATCGTTGCTGTTCTGTAGCGCAGCAGCACTGCTTTCGGCCTTCCTCGATGCACTGACGGTTACCGCGGTTATTATTAGCGTGGCGGTCGGGTTTTACGCGGTTTACCACAAGGTGGCCTCCGGCAAAGGCTACCAGCACAAGGATCACAACGCCGGCAGCGATGACGAAGTAATCGAGCTGCACCGTGAAGATCTGGAAAATTTCCGGGCGTTCTTGCGAAGCCTGTTGATGCATGGTGCTATCGGTACCGCCTTGGGCGGCGTTGCCACCATGGTGGGTGAGCCCCAGAATCTGTTGATTGCCAAAGTCGTGGGTTGGGACTTTGCCGGTTTCTTCCTGCACATGGCGCCAGTGAGTTTGCCGGTATTGGCGGCTGGTTTATTTACCTGCTGGGCCCTGGAGAAGCTGCGTTGGTTCGGCTACGGCGGGCGTTTGCCCAAGCCTGTGCGTCAGGTGCTGGAAGAGTTTGCGGAGAACGAGCGGACCAAGCGTACCAAGGCTGATCAGGCCGCGCTCTGGGTACAGGCCTTTGCGGCTGCAATTCTGGTGGTGGGCCTGGCTTTCCATCTCGCCGAGGTCGGCCTGATTGGCCTGCTGGTCATCATCCTGATTACCTCCTTCACCGGCGTTACCGACGAGCACCAGATTGGCAAGGCCTTCCAGGAATCCCTGCCGTTTACGTCGCTGCTGGTGGTGTTTTTCGCGGTGGTCGCGGTGATCCACGAACAGCACCTGTTCAAGCCGATTATTGATTACGTGCTGTCGCTTCCTGAAGCCCGTCAGCCTGGCATGTTCTTCATTGCCAACGGCGTGCTCTCAATGATCAGCGATAACGTCTTCGTAGCGACTGTGTATATCAGTGAAGTCAAACAGGCTCTGGATGCAGGGGCCATCAGCTACGAGCATTTCCAGAAGTTGGCAGTTGCCATCAACACCGGTACCAACCTTCCCAGCGTTGCGACTCCCAATGGCCAGGCGGCTTTCCTGTTCCTGCTGACGTCTGCCATAGCGCCGCTGGTTCGGCTGTCCTACGGCAAGATGGTGGTGATGGCGTTTCCCTACATGCTGGTAATGGGCGGTGTCGGTCTGTATATGGTTATTAACTATATTTGACATTCTGTCGGGATTTTTGCGGGCAGTGTCAGTGCAGATTTGCACGGGTCTGTTAATCTTTGCCTTAACAGACCCCAACAATACGGATTCCATGTCCAGAAACTGCCCGGTCCATTCTTCCCGACTCACTGAAGTCATGCATTTGATTGTTGTCCGGCTGTGGATATTGCTGGCAGGTCTATTATTTACGTCCGCCTCCCTTGCCGCGTCGGAATCCGTGAACAAGACTCTGCGCATTGCCTATGTGGAGTTTCCCCCCATTACCTATCAGGCCAGCGATGGCCGCCCTGCTGGCAGCTTTATAGAGCTTACCCGGAAGATCGCTGTGGAAGCGGGTTACGAGCCGGAATTTCTCTTCTTGCCCATCAGCCGGGTATACCTGTATCTGCGCAACGGTAGAATTGACGTTTGGCCAGGTTCGGCCAACGTTCCCGCCCTTAATGGTGAAGTTCTGGAGACCTGGGTCACTCCCCTCGCGACCCAGCTCAGTGCCTGGTATCTGGAGGGAACCGAACCAATTACACATTTTGATCAACTGCAGGGCAAGACCGTCATCACGATAGGCGGGTACACCTATGGAGGGCTCTTGTACTGGCTGGAGGCGGAAGGTTCGATTGACGTCACCCAGGCTCCAAACTATCGGGCTGCTCTGGAAATGCTCAAGCTTGGCCGAGGCCATTACCTGTTTGGCCATCGGGATCCGGTTGTGGAAACCCTGACCATGCCCAAAGACGAGAAAATCCGTGAATCGGCGATCCGTTTGAGGAATCTGACCTGGCTGTTCTCGCTGGCCAATCCCCGGGCAGCGATCCTGCGGGAAGAGTTCGATGATGCCTACATCCGTCTGGCTGAAAAGGGTGAAGTGCCGCCGATACGAAACCTTGGAGAAAGCTTTGTGATCCCCGGATTTCCCGAGCAATACCGTTAGTAGTGTTCAGGGCTCAGGAATCCGGGTTCAGAAGGATGTCCCCATACCAGGCCGTGGCCTTTTCACCGGTGTTGTCCGAATCCGACATGATGGCAATGCCCACGACCGGTGGCGGTTCCTCGCCAAACGCTTCCCGATAATCGGCCATGATATCCCGCTCCACCGTGACCCATTCGCCGACCTGTTCTGATCCGGAATTCACGGCAATCATCATGGTTTTCTCGGTGTACGGGTTGGGCACAATCTCGCCCTTCGGGAGAGTATTGGCCCAGATGTAGTTGAGGGCATTGCCCGGCAGGGACTCACCGAATAACACCTCGACTGTCTTGCGTTTGGCGCGCTCGAAAAACCCCGCCTTCTCGGGCTGGAACTCGAACGCCACATAGATTCTGGCCGGGTAATCGTCCCCGGACTTTTCCCGGGCATCCCCGTTTTCGAAGACATTCGAGACCTTCCAGCGCCATTGCAGAATCAGCGAATCGGTTGGCTCCAGCCTGACCCGTGCGATCAGTCCCGACGCACCGCCGTCCGTGGTCGCCCGCACGACCTGCTGACCGTCTTCGGTTGTCAGTTCATAGCGGCTGAGCTGATCGATCTTGGGAAATTCCAGGGGTTCCCAGCCATCGTTCAGGGACTGCATCTGGGAGAAGGGTGTCAATGTACTCTCTTGCGAACTGACCGGTGCAGACAGCAGCATGGAAATGAGGAGCGGGCCCCAGATTCTTTTGTATCCGACCTTCTCCATAGTGCCTCTCCTCTTGTCAGGGTGTTTCCGTTGCAGACAGATCTTTTACCGGAAAGTGCCTTGTCCTGAAAAGTGGACCTGTATATAGTGTTTCTATCCTTGGTCAAATACCAGATGTAGTGATCAGCGCGTAACCAACTCGGTCAACGTGTGATCATCTCAGCCATTCTGGTATCGGGAATCCGGTGAGACTCCGGAACTGACGCGCAGCGGTATTGGGGAACAAGCGTGGCATCAAGACACTGGCGAAAGCCGGGAAGTCGCCACACGAGGCCGAATCGAACGATTCACGCCCCTGAGTCCGAAGACCTGCCAGGGATGAAGGAGCCTTACGGCTCGCAACTGCACCTTCGCGACCCAGGGTGAGCAGACCGGTTATGCCCAGCCATTCCCATGGCGAGGTGTGCCCCTGCGTACGCGATGGTGAAAGGAACTCAACGCGTATTCAGGAGAACACTGCATGTCTGCCTCAGCCCTGGCCGAACCCCGGCCAACCTCGCACACGGACACCGAATCCCTTCAGGTCATCAAGCGCAACGGCACACTTGTCGGCTTCGACCCCTCGAAGATCAGCATCGCCGTAACCAAAGCGTTCCTCGCTGTTGAGGGCGACACCGCCGCCGGTTCCGCGCGTATCAATGACGCGGTACACCGGGTGACCGACCAGGTCATCCAGGCGATTAGCCGTCGCCTGAAGGCCGGTGGCAAGGTGCATATCGAAGACATCCAGGATCAGGTGGAACTGGCCCTGATGCGGGCCGAAGAACAGAAGGTGGCCCGCGCTTACGTCCTGTATCGGGAAGAGCATGCCCGCGAGCGGGCCCGCCATGCCCCGGTCGAGGCACACCCCCATCTGACGGTGAAAAAGACCAGTGGCGAGATTGCTCCGCTGGATCTGGGCCTGATGAAACTGCAGGTGGAGCAGGCCGCCACAGGGCTGGAGGGCATTGACGGTGATTCCCTGGTGGACGATGCCCTGACCAACCTTTATGACGGCATCGCCGAGGAAGACGTGCTGTCGGCCTTGATCATGACGGCCCGCAGCCGGATTGAGCGGGAGCCGGACTACAGCGCGGTCACGGCCCGTCTACTGCTGGAACAGCTGCGTCTGGAGAATGCCGCTGCCCTGGGCCTGCCCATCAGTCTGCCATTGGCTGAGATTTATCCACAGGCCCTGAGCGCCTTTGTCGAGGCGGGAATTCGTTATGAACTGCTGGACGAAGCCCTGGCTGCTTTCGATCTGGAGCGCCTCGGCGCTGCCCTTCAGCCGGAGCGGGATCTGCAATTCGGCTTCCTGGGTCTGCAAACCCTGTACGACCGTTACTTCCTGCACTGGAACAAGGCCCGCCTGGAGTTGCCCCAGGTATTTTTCATGCGCGTTGCCATGGGCCTGGCCCTGCGCGAAGATGACCCGAATGCCCGGGCCATCGAGTTTTACAACCTGTTGTCGTCGTTTGACTACATGGCGTCCACACCCACGCTGTTCAACAGCGGTACCCGCCATTCTCAGCTGTCGTCCTGTTATCTGACGACGGTAGGCGACGATCTTGAAGACATCTACGGCGCCATCCGTGATAACGCCATGCTGTCGAAATGGGCTGGCGGTCTGGGTAACGACTGGACGCCAGTTCGTGCGCTGGGCTCCCACATCAAGGGAACCAACGGCCAGAGCCAGGGCGTGGTGCCCTTCCTGAAAGTAGTCAACGATACCGCCGTGGCGGTCAACCAGGGCGGCAAGCGTAAAGGCGCGGTGTGTGCCTACCTGGAAAGCTGGCACCTGGACATCGAGGAGTTCCTGGAGCTGCGCAAGAATACCGGCGACGAACGCCGCCGAACCCACGACATGAATACAGCCAACTGGGTGCCCGATCTGCTGATCGAGCGCATGCGCGAAGACCGTGACTGGACCCTGTTCTCTCCCAGCGATGCGCCGGATCTGCACGACCTGTACGGCAACGCCTTCCGTGAACGCTACGAGCATTACGAAGCCCTCGCAGAGCAGGGCAAAATCAAGCTGTTCAAGAAAATCCCGGCCAAGCAGCTCTGGCGCAAGATGCTCACCGTGCTGTTCGAAACCGGCCACCCCTGGATCACGTTCAAGGACCCGTGCAATCTGCGCTCTCCCCAGCAGCATCGGGGCGTGGTGCACAGCTCTAACCTGTGCACGGAAATCACCCTGAACACCAGTGCCGACGAGATCGCCGTATGCAACCTCGGTTCCGTGAACCTGGCGGCCCATATTGCCAACGGCGAGCTGGACGTGCAGCGCCTGGAACAGACGGTAAACACCGCCGTGCGCATGCTCGATAACGTTATCGACATCAACTATTACGCCGTGCCCCAGGCCCGCAATTCCAACCTCAGGCATCGCCCGGTCGGTCTCGGCTTCATGGGTTTCCAGGACGCGCTCTATCAACTGGGCCTGCCATATTCCAGCCCGGAAGCGATTGAGTTCGCTGACCTTGCCATGGAGCAACTCAGCTACTTCGCCATCCGCGCCTCGGCTTCGCTGGCGGGTGAGCGAGGCGCCTATGAGAGCTATGAGGGCTCACTCTGGCAGCAGGGCATCCTGCCGATCGACTCCATCAACCTGCTCAAGGAAAACCGCCGGGAAGGGGACCTGTCCGTGAATACCAACGCCCGGCTGGACTGGTCTCCCGTGCGCGAACTGATCGCGAAAAACGGCATGCGCAACAGCAACGTGATGGCGATCGCTCCGACTGCCACGATTTCCAACATCGTGGGTGTGTCCCAGTCCATCGAGCCGGCGTACCAGAACCTGTTCGTGAAATCGAACCTCTCCGGCGAGTTCACCGTGGTGAATCCCTCTCTGGTCCGGGACCTCAAGGCCGAAGGACTGTGGGACAACGTGATGGTGAACGACCTCAAATACTTCGACGGCAGCGTGCAGCAAATCGACCGCATCCCGAACGAACTGAAAGCGCGATACGCCACTGCCTTTGAGATCGACGCAAGGTGGCTGGTGGAGGCCGCGGCCCGGCGCCAGAAATGGCTGGACCAGGCCCAGAGCCTGAACCTGTACATGGCCGAGCCCAGCGGCAAAAAGCTGGATGCCCTGTACCAGCTGGCCTGGGAACGTGGCCTGAAAACCACCTATTACCTTCGCTCCCTGGGTGCCACCGGTGCTGAAAAAACCGCTCCGGTTGCCGCGCCCCAACCCCAGGTGTGCAGCATCGACGATCCGGACTGCGAAGCCTGTCAGTAACTGCTCACTTAACGATTTCGAGGCAAAACCATGCTTGATTGGGACGACGAACCAAAAACGGAATCCAAAGCGGCGCCTCCCGGCGCCCCGGCACCGGTGAACGTGGACGACAAACGCGTCATCAACGGCGAAACCGACATCAACCAGCTGGCACCGTTCAAGTACCCCTGGGCCTGGGAATACTTCATCAACGCCAACAAAAACCACTGGACTCCCCTGGACGTGAACATGGCCCAGGATGTTCATGACTACCACCATCGGCTCACCGCGCCGGAAAAACACGTCTACGAAAACGTGCTGGCTTACCTAACCACCTCCGACATCCTCGCCATGCGCAACATTGGCCTGGCCGTGATGGAAAAGATGAGCGCGCCGGAATTGCAGATCTACCAGGCCCGGCAGGTGTATGAAGAAGCCATGCACACCTGGGCCTACCAGCACTGCATCGAAACCCTCAACCTGGACCAGAGCGAGATCTACAACCGCTACCGGGTGGTGCCCGCCATCAACGGCAAGATCCAGATCGCCAATCACCGGCTGGATGCCGCCATGCGCCCGGACATGAACCTGCGCAACCGCGACGACCTGCAGGCATTCATCATGTCCTACCTGTTCTTTGCGGCGGTGTTCGAAGGCAGCTGGTTTTACAATGGCTTCAGCCCCATCTTTGCGCTGCAGCGCCGGGGCCTGATGCGCGGCACCGGTGAGCAGTTGCAGTACATCCTCCGGGACGAAGCCATGCACTTTTCCTTCGGCCTGAACGTGGTGAATCAGATCCTGGAAGAGGAGAACATTACCTTCGACCCCAAAGCCGTGCGCGAGATGTGGGACGAATCCGAAGCGGCGGAAATCGACTACGCCAACTACATCCTGCGCGATCCCATCCTGGGTTACTCCGCCGAGTACCACAGCGAGCAGTTCCGCTTCGTGGCCAACCGCCGGGCCAGAACGGTGGGCCTGGAAGAGCCGTTTCCGGGGGCAAAGAACGTCTCACCCTGGCTGGATGAACAGGCCACCCTGCGCAAGGAAAAGAACTTCTTCGAGACCCGGGTGATTGAGTACCAGACCGGAGCGCAACTGGAGTGGTGAGCACGTCACTGACTGACTCCAGGAGGCTGGCCTCCGCTTCCGGGTGAAAAGAATGGGTCTTAGCTGTTATCCCACGAACGGTATGCGTCATTTGACGTATGGACCTGCGCCAAATACCCCATTCTACTCCGCCTGGCACGCCTTTAGACTCGACAGTCATGAAAGCGCTGGTTGTCCCATGTTCACGCGCTTGCCCTGACATTGGTATTGATTTTTAACGGCCCTGGCCACAACAACAGGAACCTCGAAATGCAGAAGAAAAATGTAATTGGGAAATCTCTGATTGTCGGAAGTCTATTGGCCGCAACCGGAGCGCCGGTTCTCGCCGCCGGAAAAATCGTGATCGACGATACCCGCTGGATCAGCGTTGGAGCCGGTATTCGGACCTCCATCGCCTCGGCAGATAACGGGGCACCGGACGGTGGCAGAAGCAGTGATTTCACTCTGGAAAACATGCGCCTGTATATATCAGGCCAGGTTACTGACGACTTCAAGTTTTATTTCGGTACCGAAAAAATGTGGGGCGAATACGGTGTGCTGGACGCCATTGTCCAGTATGAGCCAGGCGAAGTATTCAATGTATGGGTCGGCCGCATGCTGACACCCGCCGACCGCATTGAAATGAACGGGCCGTTTTACGGCCTGACCTGGGGACAGTACACCGTGCCGTTGTACCCCTCCGACAATGATGTCAGCAACGGCGCTGACGGCGTAGCAGGTACCTTTGCGCGCGACGAGGGCGCGACCATCTGGGGTTCGCTAAACAAGTTCCAGTACGCAATCGGCGTATTTGACGGTTACAGTGCTGCCGAGAACCAGAGTGATGCCCCTCTGTACGCCGCTCGTCTGGCTTTTAACTTCCTCAACAAAGAAGCCAACCCGGGCTATTACACCAGCAGCACCTACTTTGGGAAAGGCGGAGATATCCTGACGCTGGCCATTTCCGGTCAGTATCAGGACGATGGGTATGGCACCGCGGCACAAAGCGGTTCGTTCTCCGGGTACGCAATAGACGGTCTGTTTGAGAAACCTTTGGAGGGGGGTGGCGTGGTTACTCTCGAAGGTGAATATAAATCCTTTGAGGTGGATACCAATGCAGCGGTTCCCGTGTTCTCGATGTTCGACGGCGATGCCTATTTTGCTTCTGCCGCTTTCCTGATGCCTGGCAATGTTGGTCCGGGCCGCTACCAGCCCTATGTTCGCTACACCAGCAACGACCCCTCGTCCGGCGAAAGCAGTTCACTCACGGAACTGGGTGTCAACTACATTATTTCCGGACACAACCTCAAGTTGAACCTCAACGCAACCAGTGGCGACGCGAATGCCAGCGGCGCCAAGGGTAAGGATACCGACACCGTCACATTTGGCGTGCAGTTCCAGATTTAACGACCCAACATCCAGGAGACGAAACATGCTGAAAAAGCAACGGACGAAACCGGCGATTACTGCGGCAATGGCTGCCTCATGCGGCTCGGCGCCCGTTACCTCAGCGTTAGGCGACTGACTCAGGGGATTCTCTTGCCTCAGCACCAAAGCTTGCCGCCGCTCTGGCGCCCAGTCTCAAGCTGACGCCAGTGGCGGCCGGTTCGGAGGCGCCTGAGCAGAACCGGGATCGTCGGTCAGGCCGCGTACCGCCACCCGCGTTCCGTTAAACGCCGCATTTCCTGTAAGCGCATCGATGCGTTGGCAATCCGTCACGTCGTTCATGCTCACCCCCGGCTGTCTCTCCGCGACCGACATAGCGGTGTCGGGCCGGTTATGGCCCCAGCCCTGGGGGATGCTGATCACCCCTTCGAACATATCGTCGTTAACCTCCACCGGCAACTGGATGGCGCCGGTGGCTGATCTGACTTCCGCAGTCTGCCCGTCCTCGAGGCCCAGTTTTTGCGCATCGGCGGAATGGATCTGCACGGTGCACGGGTTTTTGCCTTTTACCAGCCGGTGGGAATTCTGGGTCCAGGTGTTGTGGCTGCGGGGTAGCCGGCGGCCGATCATGGCGAAGGGATGGTCGCTGTTCCGGTCAGCTTGCAGCAGGCCCGAGCCATCCAGGCGTTTCAGATCCTCCAGGTACAGCTGCGGCGCGATCCGGATCATCCCGTCCCCGGTCTGGATGCGCTGTGCCAGGCAGGGCTGCAGTGGCCCCAGATCCACACCGTGGGGGCTGGCTTTCAGTTTCTCGAGACTCATGCCCTGCTTGCCATAGGCGCCGTGCCTGAGGCCAAGATCCAGCATCGCCTCGGGGGTGACGCCATCGTCTTCCAGCCCGGTCAGGTGCAGGGCCAGATCCCGGAGAATCTCCCAGTCGTGTTTCTGATCGGGGGTTTTCTCGAACATCGGCCCGGAGAATTTGGCGGTATTGCGCACGGCAAACGAATTGAAGAAGACATCGAAATGGGGCACTTCCAGGCCGGTGGTGGCCGGCAGGATGATGTCCGCATGGCGGGTGGTTTCGTTCAGGTAGATATCCACGGATACCATGAAATCCAGCGCCTTGAAAGCCGCCTCCAGCCGCGCCCCGCCGGGAGCGGAGAGCACCGGGTTGCCGGCGATGGTGATCATGGCCCGGATCTGGCCGTCGCCGGTTGCCAGGATTTCATCGGCCAGGGTGGCGACCGGGAACTCGTTGTTGAAATAGGGCAGTTTTCTCACCCGGGATTCATGGCGGCCATAGGCGCTGGGTTTGCCCTTTTTATCCCGCACCAGATCGAACGCCGGTTGCGGGAACATGGCGCCACCCCGGCGATCAAAATTGCCGGTGAGTATGTTCAGTACGTTGTTCAGCCACTGGCAGAGGCCACCGAACGACTGGGTGGAGGCCCCCATGCGACTGTAGCAAACGGCGCTCTTGGCGGCGGCCATCGCCCGCGCCAGATCGCGAATGGCGGTGGCGGGCATGCCGCAGGCCTCCGCCACGGACTCCGGCGAGTAGGATTGAACCGCATTGGCCAGTTGGTCCAGGCCGTCAATCCGGGATGCCAGGTGGCCAAGAGTCACCAGCTGTTCATCAAACAGGGTGTGCACCAGCGCGAGCATGAATAGGGCGTCGGTCTCGGGGCGGATAAACAGGTGCTGGTCGGCCTTCCTGGCGGTCTCGGTGCGGCGGGGATCAACCACCACCACCTTGCCACCTCGCTGCTGGATCGCCTTGAGCCGTTTGCCCACACCCGGAGCTGTCATCAGGCTGCCGTTGGAGACAATCGGGTTAGCCCCGATGATCAGCATGAAATCGGTGTGGTCGATGTCTGGAATCGGAATGAGCATGCCGGCGCCGAGCATGTAGTTGGACGCCACGTGGTGTGGTAACTGGTCCGCCGATGCGGAGCTGTAGCGGTTATTGGTGCCCAGCGCCTTGAAGAACCGCGGCAGCATGATGGCGTTGCCGAAGTTATGGGCGTTTGGATTACCCAGATAAACCCCGACCGCATCCTGCCCGTGTTCCTGCTGGATGCCGCGAAACCGCGAGGCGATTTCCTCGAAGGCAGCTTCCCAGCTGATCTCCTGCCAGCCGTCCGCGGTGCGCTTCATAGGTGCTTTCAGGCGGTCCTTGTCATTGTAGAAATCCTGCAGTGCAACGGCTTTCGGGCAGATATGGCCGTGGCTGAACGGGTCGTTGCTGTCGCCCTTGATGGACAGGATCTCGCTACCCCGATGCTGGATTTCGAGGCCACACATGGCTTCACAGATGTTACAGGTGCGGTAATGGGTCTGGGTGTCGGTCATGGCAAACACTCGGTCCGGATATTGTCGTTATTGGTACTGGCAGTGTGGCACAAGCCGGCGGAAAATCAGACGGTCATAATTCACATAAAACCGGTCAATCCCGCCAAATACTGTTTCTCTCGGTGCCTGAAAGACAGGCCGGAATTTCATCGTACAATAGCCCATGGCTAAAACCTTTTACCGTCGGGGCCCGGACCATCGAGCCGGAGCGCCGGTTACCTTTCTCGACGTCCGCCGTCGTTTCCAGTTCCGTTCCATCGAGCTTGGCCGCTGGGTCACCGAGCCGGAAAAACAGCGCAGTGCGTCGCTGTTCTACGATGCCCTGTGCGATCTGATGACCATTCTTGGCGGCACCGAGTCGCTGGTTTCCCTGCGTGGCACCCTGGCTCTTCAATATGGCATTGGCGGCCGACCGGGTGTGTCGGCCCACTACACGCCGGCCACGCGCAGCTTCTCACTGGCCAAAAATGCCGGGCCCGGCAGCATCGCCCACGAGTGGTTTCACGCCTTTGATCATTACATCGGCGAGAAACTTTTCGGCGAGGCCCACAGAGGCCAGTTTGCTTCGAAGCTCTGGCTTGGCCGTGACGACGCTGTGCGGCATCCGCTGAACGATCGACTGCAGGCCTGCTTCAAGGCGATTCTGCTGGACGAAAAAGGCGCAGAGCCCAGCGAGCTCTTCCGGTGCTCGGTGAGGGCGGACAAAGCGGCAGGAATTCAATATTTCAGCTTGCCTGAAGAGCTTTGCGCCCGGGCGTTTGAAGCGTTTGTGCAGGATGCAAACGTGAAGAACGCCTTTCTGGTGAGCGGAACCCGAGAATCCGAAGACGCAAAACTGGGGCTCTATCCGGTTGGCGCGCAACGGGAAAGAGTCAACCGCGCGTTTCACCGTTATTACACGTCTCTTGGCCGGGCGCTTCGCTTGGCAGAGGAGTAAACGTCTCCTCGGCCCGTGACTTGTCTTCCAACATCCAGCCAGGCTTTGAGATCTTCAAGTGAATTCGGTGGGCAGATCCAGTAGCCCTGGAGCATTTCCGCTCCGAGAGATTCAAGGAGGTGTGCCGATTTTTCGGTCTCAATGCCTTCGGCAACCACCCGATAACCCAGGCCCTGGCCCATACTGATGGCGGTTTCCACAATCATCCGGGCGCTGTCGCTGGACTCGATGTCCTGCAGCAGGGTGCGGTCCAGCTTTATTTCGCTGGCGGGCTGCTTCTTCAGGTAGGAGAGTGAGGAGTAGCCGGCGCCGAAGTCGTCAATTGAGAGCTTGAGCCCGATCGCCGTCAATTCATTCAGGGCTTTCAGGCCCCGGTGTGGATCGTCCATGGCCGCGGTTTCGGTGAGTTCGATGATGACCTGTTCCGCCTGTAGCTGATATCGCTTTATGCGGGTTTCAAACAGGCCAATCAGTTCTGGAGAACTGAGATCGCGAGCGGAGATATTCACTGAGATGGTCAGCTCCGGATCAATCTCGTGGAGTGCTTTGAGATCGTTCATAGCCTGATAGTAGAGCTCGGTCTGATTGTGGTGCAGTGCCTCCCGGAGGTCGGACATCAACGTCAGCCGGCTTTCGTCATAGATGTCATCCTTGCGGGAATACAGGCCGGTTTGATACGGGCCATGAGGCGCCATTTCCATGCCGACATGGGCATTGCGGATCAGCAGAGCGGCTTTCTTGCCATGTTCCGGATAGCTGGCGGCACCAAACCGGGGATTGGGCTCTATGGCAATGTTATCCAGCAACACGGGTTCCGCCAGTTGTTTGAGTGCGTTATCCAGCGACTGGAAGTCGTCTGCCGTTTTACTGACGTTCACCAACAAACCAAAACTGTCGCCAGACAGCTGATATACCCGCTCATCGTTCCCACGCGCATCGACGGTGTGATGAACCATGGGCAGGCCTGAGGCCAAACGGGTCATATGCTCTGCCATGGCCTTGAGCAAACGTTCGCTACGGTCGAGGCCCAGGGTCCGGCTGATTTCCTTGAGCTGCGTTATCCGGGTAACGCCCACCATGAAGCGCCCGTTGGGGTTTTCCCGCAATTGCTCATCCACCATCCATTCGAACCGGTTCCGGTTTGGTAGCCCGGTCACCGGATCGTGGGTCAGTGCTTCATTCAACTGGGTCTGGGCTTCGTTGCGGGCCTTCTGTTGTTTGAGGATATCGGCCTGAGCCTGGATTTTCTGTTCCCGTTCCCGGTACAGGCGGTCGGCGAGGGCAAGCGTGAGAATGAAAGCCTCGAGCCCGGAGCCGATCTGCATGGCGTACTCGGTAAAGAAATTCTCTGGCAACAGGCCCAGGGCCCGCCCCGCCGTTGCCGAGACCCCTATCGTAAGAGGTGTCCAGGCGATCGTGAAGAACACCCCGGCCCTGACACCGGCAGCCCAGGCCACAGGGCCGGCCACCAGGAGCAGCGAGAAGAATGCGAACGCGGAAACGGCCGCCACCCGGATACCGGTGTCGTAATCCAGCAGCGGCGCAGACAGGAAAAACAGCATCTCAAACAAGAGCATCGCCTGCAGGGCCCGGTACAGCCTGGGGCTGTTAGAGCGCACCTGGAGGAACTCCATGCAGAACAGTATCGAGAACATCGCCAGGAATGGCATCGACAGCAGAAGCACATGCGTGTGAAGAAACGGTGCGCCCGGGTAGATGTGCTGAAGTGTATAGCCGCGCACAGCGGCGAAGAACAGGAAGTAGCCGGAAATGGCCAGGGCGTAGAACAGGTACAGCTTTTCTCGCAGGGTCAGGAACACGGCCAGGTTGATCAGGATGATCACTGCCAGACTGCCGTAGTAGAAAAAGTGCAGTTTCTGCTCGTTGGCAGCGGCTTCGTAAAAATCATTCTGCTGCCAGATCTGCAGCGGCACCACCATCGTGCCCTGGGTGGCGACCCGGATATAAAGCGTTTTCGAGGCGTCCGGGGCTACATGGAATCGATATAGCATGTTGGGATGGTCGACATCCCTGGGGTAGAAAGAGCGGGTGTCCCCGGTGGCGAATTCTCGGAGCAGGGTGCCGCCGGAGAGCTCGTGAAACACCACGTCATCAAGCTGGGAATAGCCCAGCTCTGCAATCAGAAGCTGGTCGCGGCCGGTCTGGTTTTGCACCTCAACCCGCAGCCAGTAGGCGGAATCGGTAATCCCGAAGGTGGCCTTACCCGATGGATTGGTCTGCCAGGCGCGATCGGGAAGGGCGCGAACATCGGCCAGTTCCGCTTCGGCGCTGGCGTCTTCCCAGTACTGGAAATGGCTTTCAATCGGTTTTTCTGAGGCAAGTGTGACCGGGGCGCTATTCGCATGCGCAAACTGCGACGTGAAAGTCGCCAGACTCAGTAAAAAGATACGCAGAGCAGTGCTGAGGATCACCAACAGTAGACCCCGTTATATCGCCATCAGGCTTTTTTATTTTCCTGATCATCAGCTTAACAGCCTTTCTTCACCGGAAAAGCCGAGAACCAATATTTAATGTAGCGAAATGTCTCATATCTGCAGATTCTCCGCCTTGCCCACCCGTCCTTTTGTGCTCCCCGTAGCCCTCAAGCACCTGTCTCGATAGCGGCCCATCTGCTACGTTGAAAGGAGACATTCATTCCCAAGGAGGCCTCTATGTTCGTCGCTGAAAAAGCAACCGGGCACCTGATCGAAGTTCTGGATACACAGGCGCTGTTTGATCCCCATAGCCAGCAGGTGCGAGGCAGCCTCCATTACGGAGAGGAGGCGCAGGATCCTGAATTGTTTAAAAAAGCCGAACTCGCATTTCCCTCCGGTGAAGCGCTTCCTGTGTGCTGGACAGACCCGGATTACCGTCGCCATAGCTGATATTTGCTTGCCCTTCCTGCCGTCACAACCGCGCCATATCAGAGTGGCGCGAGGCTTCCCTGCTTTCTGATCAGGTTTGAATTCCCCGCCTCGCTTCTGTAAGATTTTTATTAATTGAACGTTCAATTAATAAAAAGCAGGGCTGATTGGTGCTGCTTTTCAACACCGGAAACAAGACGAGTAACCGAAGCCGCCATGCCAAAAGTTGGGGTCAAAGACACACGCAAGCAGCAGCTGATTGAAGCCACCATGCATTCGATTGCCGAGCTGGGCATGCAGAACACCACCATTGTGAGCATCAGCAAACGGGCGGGCATGTCCTCCGGGATTATCAGCCATTATTTCGGCGGCAAGCAGGGTCTGATTGAGGCGGCCCTGCGTTATCTGCTCGATCAACTGGGCAAGGAACTGCGGGAGCGCATGGCCAAGACCGACCGCTCCCCGGAACAGCGGCTCAATTGCATCATCGAGTCGAACTTTTCCGAGTTTCAGCGCTCGGCGCTGGCGGCCAAGACCTGGCTGAGCTTCTGGGCCCGGTCGATGCATGAGCCGGGGCTCAAGCGGCTGCAGCAGATCAACAACGCCCGGCTGTACAGCAACCTGCGATATTCCTTCGCACAGGTGCTTGAACCGGCTGCGGCGACCGAGGCCGCCCGGCAAACCGCGGCAATGATCGATGGGTTCTGGTTGCGCAGTGCCCTGAGCCTGGACCCGGCAGAGAGTTTTGAAGCCGGTGAGCGGCTCTGCAAGAAATTTGTCCACGAGACACTGGCCCAGGCAACCGCCTGAACCGAGATTGATTCGAACGGCCCACAAGGCCTGAAGACACCGAACCGAGGTTAATTACCGACTATGTCTGCATCTCTTCCTGTTGTTCAGAATTTCGTCCATGGCCGTTTCCTGGCCAACAGCACCGGCGAAACCTTCCCCGTGGTGAACCCGGCCACGGGTCAGGTTATCTACGAAGTGGAAGTGGCGGATGAATCCGTGCAGCAGGCCGCCATTGAAAGTGCCCGCGCCGGTTTTGCCGAGTGGTCTGCCATGACTGCCATCCAGCGCAGCCGGATTTTGCTTCGGGCGGTTGCGCTTCTGAGAGAGCGTAATGATGAATTGGCTGCCGCAGAGGTGCGCGATACTGGCAAGCCCTGGCAGGAAGCAGAAGCCGTGGATGTGGTCACCGGTGCCGATGCGGTTGAGTTCTTTGCCGGCCTGGCACCCTCCATCGAAGGTAACCAACAGGACCTGGGCGGTGATTTTTACTACACCCGCCGGGAGCCCCCGGGGCATCTGCGCCGGCATTGGCGCCTGGAACTACCCGATCCAGATCGCCTGCTGGAAATCCGCGCCGGCCCTGGCCTGCGGTAACGCCATGATCTTCAAGCCATCCGAGGAAACCCCCATGGGTGCGGTGAAGCTGGCGGAAATCTTTACCGAAGCGGGCGTGCCGGCGGGCGTGTTCAACGTGGTGCAGGGCGCCGCCGAAGTTGGCCAGTGGCTGACCCACCACCCGGAGATTGCCAAGGTCTCCTTCACGGGAGAAGTGGCCACCGGCAAGAAGGTGATGGCAGCGGCATCTTCCACCCTGAAGGACGTCACCATGGAGCTGGGCGGGAAGTCACCGCTGATCATCTTTGACGATGCGGATCTCGAGAACGCCATTTCCGCCGCCATGGTCGGCAACTTCTACACCCAAGGTGAGATCTGCACCAACGGCACCCGGGTGTTTGTTCATGAAGATCTGTACCCGCGCTTTATCGAACGTCTGCTGGAACGCACCCGCAACAATATCAAGCCTGGCGACCCGATGAATCCGGACACCAATTTCGGCGCGCTCATCTCCGCAAAACACCGGGATCTGGTGCTCGATTACATCGCCAAAGGCCTGTCCGAAGGCGCGACTCTCAGCCACGGTGGTCGGGCCTTTGAGCCGGAGGATTGCAAAGGCGGCTATTTTGTGGAACCCACCATTTTCAACGACTGCACCGATGATATGACCATCGTAAAGGAAGAGATTTTCGGGCCGGTGATGTCGGTCCTTACTTTCCGCGATGAGGACGAGGTGATTGCCCGCGCAAATAACACGGATACCGGTCTGGCCGCTGGCGTGTTCACCAACGATATCCGTCGGGCCCACCGGGTGATTCACCAGATCCAGGCCGGCATCTGCTGGATCAACAGCTACGGCGCTTCCCCGGCGGAAATGCCGGTCGGCGGCTACAAACTCTCCGGCATCGGCCGCGAGAACGGGCGCGAAACCATTGCTCACTACACCCAGATCAAATCGGTGTATGTGGGCATGGAAGACCTCGACGCCCCGTTCTAATCCCGCACACGACACAGGAGAACGCGTATGACAGAAAATCGATACGACTACATCATTGTGGGTGCGGGTTCCGCCGGTTGCGTGCTGGCCAACCGTCTGACCGAGGACGCGCGCCACCGGGTGCTGCTGCTGGAAACCGGCGGCAGCGACAAGAGCATCTTCATCCAGATGCCCACCGCCCTTTCCATTCCCATGAAGACCAAGAAATACGCCTGGCAGTTCGAGACCGAGCCGGAGCCGTTCCTGGACAACCGTCGCATGCACTGCCCACGGGGCAAGGTGCTGGGGGGGTCTTCCTCCATCAATGGCATGGTCTATGTCCGTGGCCACGCCCGGGATTTTGACGAATGGGATTCCGAGGGCGCTACTGGCTGGCATTACCGCAACGTCCTGCCGTATTTCAGGAAGGCCGAAACCTGGGCCTTTGGCGGCAACGACTACCGGGGCGATAAGGGCCCGCTCGGTGTGAATAACGGCAATAACATGCAGAATCCGCTCTACAAGGCCTTTATCAGGGCGGGTTCCGATGCCGGTTACTTCGAGACCGATGATTACAACGGTACGCAGCAGGAAGGCTTCGGCGCCATGCACATGACCGTGAAGAACGGTCGTCGCTGGTCCACTGCGAACGCCTATCTGCGCCCGGCCATGGAGCGCGATAACCTGACTGTGGTCACCCATGCGTTGGTGCACAAGGTGTTGCTCGATGGCAAAACCGCCACCGGTGTCCGTTACGAGCAGGGCGGCAAGGTGCACGAGGCGAAAGCCGCCGAGGAAGTCATCCTGTCAGCGGGCTCTATCGGTTCGCCCCACCTGCTTCAGCTGTCCGGAATTGGCAAGCGTGAGGTACTGGAGAAGGCTGGTATCGAGGTAAAGCACGAGCTACCCGGCGTTGGTGAGAACCTGCAGGACCACCTGGAGTTTTACTTTCAGTACCGCTGCAAACAGCCGGTGTCGCTCAACGGCAAGCTAGACTGGTGGAACAAGCTGAAGATCGGTGTTCGCTGGATTCTCCGCAAGGATGGTCTGGGCGCCACCAATCACTTCGAGTCCTGTGGCTTCATCCGGTCCAAGGCCGGCGTCGAGTGGCCCGACCTGCAATATCACTTCTTACCGGCAGCCATGCGCTATGACGGTAAAGAAGCCTTCAACGGAGACGGATTCCAGCTGCACATTGGTCACAACAAGCCGAAAAGTCGGGGCTTTGTGCATGTGCAATCGGCCGACCCGAAACAGGCACCGACCATCCGCTTCAATTATCTGCAGCACGAGGCAGACCGGGAGGGCTTCCGGGACTGTGTGCGCCTGACCCGGGAAATCATCAACCAGCCGGCCATGGACGAGTACCGGGGAGCGGAGATCCAGCCCGGTGCCGAGGTCCAGACCGACGAGGAAATTGATGCGTTTGTCCGCCAGGCGGTGGAGAGCGCCTACCACCCGTCCTGCTCCTGCAAGATGGGCACCGACGAGCTGGCGGTGGTGGACCCGGAGACGCGGGTTCACGGTATCCGGAATCTCAGGGTGGTGGATTCGTCCATCTTCCCGACCATACCCAATGGCAACCTGAATTCGCCCACCATCATGTTGGCCGAGCGGGCAGCCGATCTGATCCGGGGCAGGGAGCCCCTGCAACCTTCTGACGCGCCTGTGGTGATGGACGACCAGTGGCAGACACGTCAGCGACCGGGACAGGCAAAGCGCGCGCTCGCATAGCGCGTCGTCATCCCACCCGGGCGTGCAACGCGCCCGGGGTTTTGCAAGCCCTCAGGATTTCCCTATCAGCGCGACGGTGTTCTGCCGTTTTCGGGCGCCCGATAGGCAAGTCCTGGGTTTGTGTCCGATTCGAACCAAGTAGAGGAGGAACACCCATGCTGTTTATCAAAAAGAAAGAAAGTAACCGGAGGACGTTATGACACTCTGGTTATCCGCAGGTCTGATCTTCACCTTCGCCGCCATTGTGCTGATCCTGTACAAATGGTGGGACATCCAGTGCATCGGCGTAACGCCGGTACGAACCTTCACCTTTATCGCCATTCTGTTCACCTCCGGTCTGGATGTGGGGCTGATCATGTTCCCGCTGACCGAGTTCGGTGGCTATGGCGATCTGTCGGCAAGCCCGGAGTACGGCTTTGCCAATCCGCTGGCTATCGAATTCGGGTTCTCGGCGTTCCTGATCTGGGGCTTCTATTTCCTGACCTGTTTTTACTTCGCGATCATTGAGCCGCGGGTGCAGTTCTTTGAGATTCCGTTGGAGAAGGTCGTAAACAACGTGGTGATCATCGGCACCTGTGCGTTTACCGCCTATCTGCTGCTGGTGAATCTGCCCTGGTACCTGCCCATGCTCGGTGATGGCGAATCGGTGGTACCAGCGTTCTACTTCATTGTATTTGCCTCGATTGCGCTGGCGGTCTATTCCAGCTCCAAGATCAAATATGTGCGCATCCTCAGTCTGGGCTCGAGCCTGTTGTTTATTGCCCTGATCGTGGGCATGTGGTTCCGGGCGTTCGTTATGGGTGCGGGCTCACCGGCAGACTTCTTTGGCACCGCCGGATTGATCGGCGAGTACTTCGCCAACATCCACCAGTTTGCCCTGCCGATCAACGACTACCACGAGTTCTACCTGTTCTGGTGGTTTGCCTGGAGCATCATGATTGGCCAGTTTACCGCGCGTTTTGTGAGCGGTATCCGTACCTGGCAGCTGTTGATTGCCATGCTGGTGGTGCCGTCCATCGCCATTGGTGTCTGGTTTACCGTGCTTTACCACTACCACGCGGAAGGCCTGCAGATTGCGGCGTTCACCAATATCGCCATGATTTCGGTGGGTGTTTTGATGGTGGTGAACTCGCTGGATTCATTGATCCGGCTCTATACCGACAACCTCAATCTCACTGCCCAGCGCCTCGGGCGGGTGAACTATGTGGTGTTCAATTTCCTGGCGATGGTTGGTCTGACCATGCTGTTCCAGCTGGATTTCTTGCGGATTCAGTGGGTTGGTGCCCTGGTGATTGCGCTGTATTTTGGCTGTTTCGTCTATATCCTGGCGAACAAGCGGGCAGAAGTGGCTGCCATTAAAGTGTCACCGAAAGAGAATATTCTGGACTTTGGAAAGATTGAACTGGCTGGTTAAGACCCCATAAACGGGGTGGCGGAAAAATTCCCTTCAAAAGCCAGAGATAGGTTTTTTCTATCCCTGGCTTGGGAATTATCAATTTTATCCGCATCGCCGATATCCGTACTGTGGGCGCCACAAATTCATTAACCTATGAATCCATCAACAAGGAGTTCTTTAATGGGCATCATTAACAGCGAGATCAAACCGTTCAACGCTAGCGCCTTCAAAAACGGCGAGTTCGTTGAGATCAGCGAAGCAGACGTGAAAGGCAAGTGGGCGGTATTTTTCTTCTACCCGGCCGACTTCACTTTCGTGTGCCCGACTGAGCTGGGCGACGTGGCTGACAAGTACGAAGAGCTGCAGAAACTGGGCGTTGAAGTATTCTCCGTGTCTACCGACACGCACTTCACCCACAAGGCATGGCACAGCAGCTCCGAGACCATCGGTAAGATTAACTACTACATGGTTGGCGACCAGAACGGCACCATCACCAACAACTTTGGTGTGATGCGCGAAGGTCAGGGCCTGGCAGACCGCGCTACCTTCCTGATCGATCCGGACGGCGTTATCCAGGCCATGGAAATCACTGCTGAAGGTATCGGCCGTGACGCAGACGACCTGATGCGCAAAGTGAAAGCCGCTCAGTACGTTCGCAAGAACCCTGGCGAAGTATGCCCGGCCAAGTGGAAGGAAGGCGAAGAAACGCTGACTCCGTCACTGGACCTGGTTGGCAAGATCTAAGCTCTCCTGACGGAAAGCTTGGTTACAAAAAACCCCGGAAAATCCGGGGTTTTTTATGTCTGATGAAAAAGTGAGGTTCAAAGAGCCTCTAGGATGGTTTCGGCGCTGGTCTGGTCCAATCCCTGGGCGTCGATATTCAGCAGCTCGACCTTGCCGTCGTTCACGATCATGGCGTAGCGCTGGCTACGAATGCCCATGCCGTTCGCAGTCCGATCCTGGGTCAGATCCAGAGCCTTGGCGAACTCTGCCACGCCATCGGCCAGCATGACGATTTCTTCGGCGTTGTGGGCCTTGCCCCAGGCGTCCATTACAAACGCGTCGTTTACTGACGTGCAAACGATGCTGTCGATGCCCTTGGCCCGCAGTTTGTCGGCATTTACCACAAAACCGGGTAAATGGGCGGCTGAACAGGTGGGGGTAAACGCGCCGGGTACAGCAAACAGAACGGCTTTCTTGCCGGCAAAGAGTTCACTGGTACGGACTTTCTCAGGGCCTTTTTCGCCCATTACCTGAAGTTCGATGTCTGGCAGGGTATCACCCGGCTGAATTGGCATTGCTATGGTCTCCGCTGTTGTCCTTGTTGAAATAGTCGGCACCCCGGGCCTTGAGGCGATAGAACTCTTCAATTACGCCGGCCATCGCCTCGGCACAGTAGGGCCGCAGACCACTTAATACGAGCCGTTTGGTCACTTCGCCCACTGGTTTGTGATCGGCGGTCAGACGGTATTCCAGAAGAACGTTACCCCGTTTACCGGCTGCCTCCAGGGTGGCGTTGTGCAATTCCAGCCCGGGCGAGGGCAGATCCAGATTCTCCAGGGCCAGGCTCATGCTCTCGTACATCACCATGGGGCGATCAGGATTGAACATCACCCCGTTAGACTCCATCAAAGGTTTCAGGGTATGGGGGAAGTTCTTGCCGGAGGCCGCCACATAGGCACGGGTGATGGTCTCGATCAACTCCTCATCCCGGGTTGTCGCGCCGCTGCGGGCCACCTCGATATAGACTTTGCCGGCGTCGTCACAGACGTCAATGGTGTTTTCGGTTTCAACGAACTTGAGCGGCACATTCTCTCCAAGCAGGCTGCGGAACCGGAAGGTCATGTTCTCCGACAGCCCGAACCGGGCGAGCACAATGGCGAAAAGCAGGTCTCCTGGAACGCAGAAACGGCGGGCATCCGGGTCGTGGATGGGATTGAAATCCCCCGCGATTTCCTTGGCGAACTGGCTTGCCTGCAGGGCGGAAATTACGACGTGTCCGTCCTGGACGGAGTGGAAACGGTCTAGAAACATGCGTTGCCTATTCTGGATACCAGAGAATGATGTTGCGACGATATGACAACATCATACTGCGGCAGGCTTTCGGTGGATATGCGCTATTGGTCAAGCCCCGAGCAGCGGTGAATCTGGAGGTATAGCAAAGCCCTATCAAACAGTTTGGGTCAATTAATTTGAGCATTGAGTGGCGGGGCCGTATTGTTGCACCAACTCAACTTAACCACCGTATTTGATTCAAATACTTAGTTCCGAAATTTAAAGGAGAAGTCAGACTATGTTGGATGCCAATATCAAGGAACAGCTCAAGGCCTACATGGACAAGCTGCAGCAGCCGATTGAGCTGGTTGCGGCCTATGACGACAGCAAGAAGTCCCAGGAACTCCGGGAGCTGCTGGAAGAGCTGGAGCCGATGTCTTCCAAGATCAGTCTCCGCACTGAAGAATCCAATGACGTGCGTCGTCCGTCCTTCGCCATCAACCGAGTAGGCACCGATATTGGCGTTCGCTTTGCGGGCATCCCCATGGGCCACGAGTTTACTTCCCTGGTCCTGGCCCTGCTGCAGGTGGGTGGTCATCCCTCCAAGGCGTCCCAGGATGTGATCGAGCAGATCCAGTCTCTGGAAGGCCGGTTCGAGTTTGAAACCTACTTCTCGCTGTCCTGCCAGAACTGCCCGGACGTGGTTCAGGCCCTGAACCTGATGAGCGTGTTGAACCCGAACATCACGAACACCTCTATCGATGGGGCCCTGTTCCAGGATGAAGTGGAGCAGCGCGAAGTCATGGCGGTTCCCAGCGTTTACATGAACGGTGAGCCCTGGGGCCAGGGCCGTATGACCCTGGAAGAAATTGTTGCCAAGCTGGACACCAGCTCCAGCGAGAAAGACGCCGAGAAAATCAATCAGAAAGACGCCTTTGAGGTCCTGATCATTGGTGGCGGCCCGGCTGGCGCTTCTGCTGCTATCTACGCTGCGCGGAAGGGCATTTCCACCGGCATCGCGGCCGAGCGTTTCGGTGGCCAGGTGGCTGACACCATGGGCATTGAGAACCTGATTTCCGTACCCTACACCGAGGGTCCGAAACTGGTGGCGGCCATGGAGCAAAACGTCAAGGAATACGACGTGGATATCATGAACATGCAGCGCGCGGAGAAGCTGATCCCGGCGTCACGCCCGGGCATGCTCCACCAGGTAAGGTTGGAAAACGGTGCCACTCTCAAAGCGCGCAGCCTGGTGCTGTCCACCGGTGCCCGCTGGCGCCAGATGGGCGTTCCGGGAGAGGAAGAGTACCGCAACAAGGGTGTGGCCTACTGCCCGCACTGCGACGGCCCCCTGTTCAAGGGCAAGCGCGTGGCGGTAATCGGTGGAGGTAACTCCGGTGTCGAGGCAGCCATCGATCTGGCCGGTATCGTGGGCCATGTAACCCTGATCGAATTCGGTGCCGAGATGCGTGCTGATGAGGTGTTGCAGAAGAAACTGCGGAGTCTGAAGAACGTGGAGATCATCACGTCAGGACAGACCACCGAGATTACCGGGGAGAATGGCAAGGTCAACGGTCTGAATTACACCGACCGCAACTCCGGTGAGCAGCATCACATCTCCCTGGAAGGTGTGTTTGTACAGATCGGCCTGGTGCCCAACACCGAATGGCTGAAGGGTGACATCGAACTCAGCCAGCACGGCGAGATCATCGTTAACGACCGCAACGAAACCTCCATTCCGGGCGTTTTTGCAGCGGGCGACGCGACGACCGTGCCTTACAAGCAGATCGTGATCTCCATGGGCGAAGGTTCCAAAGCCGCCCTCAGCGCCTTTGACTTCCTGATCCGCAATTCTGTGGACGAGAGCGAAGACGAAGCGGCGTAATCGACTTAACGCCGCCTGATGAGAGAGAAAGGCACCGGAGCAATCCGGTGCTTTTTTCGTTTCCGCTGAACATTCCCTCCCGAACTGAGACATTGGTTACGGATCTAGGCTTGTCTGTTACACGACAGCTCGGTAGCTTAGGCCCCGCGAAAGCGAACGTTGCCAGATCGTCCAGAGGGTTGTTCATTACATGAAGTCCTTTCCAGCCCGCTTCCTCATCGGTTTCCTGCTCCTGTTTACAGTTCCTTTGGCAGACGCCGGCACCCGACCAAGCGTTGTTTTTCTTTCCCCGGACGACTCCCGGTTCTGGCAACTGGTGGCCGGTTTCATGGAGGCAGTAGCGGAGGATCTCGAGGTAGACCTGGAGGTTCAGTACGATCGGGAGAGTCATCGATTCAGCTATCTTCGCATGGCGAAGGACGTATTGGCCCGCGAAGAAAAGCCCGACTATCTGCTTTTCATGTGCAAGGAGCATGTTACCGAATCCATGCTCAGGCTCGCGGATGGGGCCGGTGTAAAGACGTTTACCTTCAATACCGATGTGCCTGACGCCGCTCGAGCCAGCATCGGTATGCCCCGAAGTGTCTTGTCGGGCTGGCTCGGCCATCTTTCGCCGGACAATATTGCCGCCGGCCGTTCTCTGGTAACGCTGCTGGGCAAACAGGCCGAACAATTGGGGCTGGCCTCCGGCCCCAGTATTCCCATGGTCGCCCTCTCGGGAACCCTTGATTCCTCTGCCACCAAGGACAGGAATGGAGGGTTGCTGGCGGCTGCAATCCAGCAGCGCAGCGAGCTTATGCAACTGGTGTATGCCAACTGGAGCGGCACGCTGGCCCGTGAAAAAACGGAGGTCCTGCTGAAGCGCTATCCGAATACTGTCTCAATCTGGAGCGCGAGTGATGGCATGGCACTGGGCGCGATTGAAGCCGCTCGAAATGCCGGCCGGACGCCGGGCAAAGATCTGTTGGTGGGCGGCGTAGACTGGGAACCTGAGGCCCTGGAAAGTATCCGGCAGGGGGAGTTACTGGTCAGTCTGGGCCGACATTTCATGGGCGGTGGACTTGCCTTGCTCCTGCTGCATGATTATCACCATGGCCAGGATTTCGGAGATATGTCACCGGACTATGTTTTCCGCTACAAGCTGGAACCTGCAACCCGTGAAAATGTTGAGCGGGTGCAGCGCATTATGGACTCGAAGAATTGGAGCGCCATTGATTTTAGGCGCTTCAGCCGCATTGGTGAGACTGAGACCGGGAAAACAGTGCCCGATTCTGATGCCGTGCTGGATGCGATCAGTGGGGCGCTGGCAGGGCAGAGAGCAGACACCGTAGCGAGGAGAGAATAAGGTCTTCCTGGATTCGAGCAGGCTCTAGGGGCTCGATATATCCTGCACCAGACTGCCTTTCGGAGCTTCAGGCTCCTCTTCTTCGGCAAAGAGATGACTGTAGGCCGCCCGGACACCAGAGACGATAAACTCATGGGGCACGTCGTCGAACAGGCCGTGGTCGTTCACATATTCCATGTGCGCGTGGCCATCCTCGGTGTACTCCTGGAACATGGAATCGTGCACCCCATCGAATTCCAGCGGCTCCACCTTCATCAGCTCGCACAGTTGCCGATTGAACGCCGGCGTCGCCTTCACCCATTGGCCATTCAGGAACAGCTCGATATACCCGTGCATACGGAAAATGTCCGACCGCAGCCATTCGATCAGTTTCGGGCTTGAGAGATGGTTGCGTACATCGGCCAGGCCGAGGCGGCTGGGAACGCCAATCGAGCGAGCTGCCGCGCCCAGGAGAACCGCCTTTGGGATGCAGTAGGTTTCGCCGCTTTCCAGAGCGTAGCTGGCACTGAACGTGTTGGCATCGGTCCGGAATACGTAGGGGTTGTAGCTGATGCTGTCACGAACAGCGAGATAGAGCGCCTTGATCTGCTCCACCGGCTCATCAGGAACTCCCTCCAGCTCTGACTCGATCCAGGCCTGCAGCCGGGGATGGTCATAGTCAAAAAAAGCGGTGGGCTGGAGATAGCGTTCCATAGTCATCAGTCCGGTCTCGGGATCAGACTCTGATCGTGCTCAATTGGCAATGCACAGGCAATGGCGGTTTCCGCCAGAACGATTGGGGAAAGTGCTCAGAGCATGGGGTTTGCAGTCTAAAGGTCCCGCATTAATTCGTAGGTGCACATATTCACCGCTGAGGCCAGGTTCAGGGACTCGATCTGCCCCTGGCCTTGAATGCTGTACGACACCGCCTTCAATTGATTGAGGGCCTCCCGCGGCACGCCCCGGGCCTCGTTGCCGAACAGATAACAGTCGTGTTCCCTGAAGCCCCGGGATGCCATCGAACCGCCATTGAGGTCGAGGCAGGCCAGGCTCTGGTATCGGTCGGGAAGGCTTGTCAGAGCAACGTCGGTTTCAAGAGGGACGTGAAAGAGCGCCCCCATGCTGGCTCGCACTACCTTCGGGTTGAAGGGGTCGACACTGCCCGGGCTCAGCAGACACCGGAAACCGCCGAACCAGGCGAGGGTGCGCAGTATCGTACCGAGGTTGCCGGGGTCCTGAACCTCATGCAGGTAAATCGTTTTTTCGCCGGGCACCGGTTCCGCCGGGCGCTCCGGCATGGGCACCACCGCCAGAATCCCCTGGGGTGTTCGGGTGTCGGCGAGCTGTGCCATCTGGCGATCGCTGATGACATGGGTTCTGAACGGGCTCTGCCAGTGCTCATAGGCTCCGGTGACGTAAAGTTCCGAGGCCGTCAGAGCGGGTTGGCGGTCGGCGGCTTTCTGCAGCTCGAGAACCAGGTGTTCGCCCTCAACCAGATAGTGGCCAAACGACTGCCGGTATTTTTTCTGGTGCAGCTTTTTGATGTCGGCCAGATTCACGAGGGGAGTCTCCGGTGAGGTGGGCTTGGTCGGTTCTGAAAAATCACAGAATGCTGGCCGGATTGTACGTGTGGCCAGCGCGGTTGTCAGGGTTTTGCCGCGGCCCGGCGCGGCACGTACAATAAGCGCTTGGCTTTCCCGTTCTGAAGAGACCCCATGGCCCGATCCAAAAGCAGTAACCGCTGGCTCGAAGAGCACGTCAACGACCCCTTCGTGAAGCAGGCGCAGGTGGATGGCTACCGCTCCCGTGCCAGTTACAAGCTACTTGAGATCAACAAGAAGGATCGGCTGATCCACCCCAACATGGTGGTTGTGGATCTGGGCTCCGCCCCCGGTGGCTGGTCCCAGGTGGCGGCCAAACTGGTGGGCCACAAGGGCCGTGTCATCGCCTCCGATATCCTGCCCATGGATGCCATTGCCGGCGTCGATTTTATCCAGGGTGATTTCACCGAGAACGACGTGTTCGAATCGATCATGGCCACCCTGGGCGATGACCCGGTGGACGTGGTGATTTCCGACATGGCTCCGAACATCAGCGGCGTGACCGTGGCCGACCAGGCCGCCTCCATGTACCTGGTGGAACTGGCCCTGGACATGGCAAGCCAGGTACTCAAGCCCAAAGGCAGTTTCCTGGCCAAGGTGTTTCAGGGCGAAGGGTACGATGAGTACCTGAAATCGGTCCGCGCTGTCTTCGACAAGGTTGTGGTGCGAAAGCCGGATTCCTCCCGCTCCCGCTCCCGGGAAGTCTACATTCTCGGCAAGGGCTTCAAGGGCTGATTCAGCCTGCAGCCCTGTCGAATCCCTGCATGACGTTCACCGCATTCACGCCGATGGCGTCGACGTCGTAACCGCCTTCCATGGTAAATACCGTTGGTAGTCCAAGCCGGGCGAGACGTTGGCCCAGGGTCAGATAATCGCCGGAGGTCAGCTTGAAGAACGAAATCGGGTCTTCCTCGAAGGTATCAACACCCAGGGCGACCACCAGGGCGTCCGGCTGGAATGACTGGATCCGCTCGCAGGCGGTTTCCAGCCCCTGACTCCAGACGCTGTAGGGCGTGTTTGGCGGGTAGACGATATTCAGGTTGTAGCCCTCGCCGGCGCCCTCGCCAATCTCGTCTTCAAAGCCCAGAAAATGGGGAAACACCAGGTCCGGATCGCCATGCAGGCTGATGGTGAGCACATCGCTGCGTTCGTAGAAGATCGCCTGGGTGCCGTTGCCGTGGTGGAAGTCCACATCCAGCACCGCGACCTTGCCATAGCCCCGGTCACGAAAGGCCTGAGCCACGATGGCGGCGTTGTTGAAGAAACAGTACCCGCCGAACAGATCGGCATGGGCGTGATGTCCGGGTGGGCGGCACAGGGCAAAGGCCGCGCGCTCGCCTCCGGCCACCAGTTTCTGGGCGGTAAGGGCCACATTGGCGGATGCCCGGGCGGCTTCCCACGTACCATCCGGGATCGACGTCTCCGCCGCGAAGCTGTAATAGCCCAGCCGGCCGTCGATGTCCCTGGGCAGCCGATGGCGCATGCCGCGACCCGCCCAGACCGCCGGGATGGCTTCACCCGGTTTGCCGGCAGCCAGCCAGTCCTGCCAGCAGGTTTCCAGGAACGCCACGTAATCGGCGGTGTGTACCCGTTTGACGGGCTCCAGGCCATATTCTTCCGGTTCCAGAATCTCTCCCAGCGCCTGTTCTTTCACTCGTGCCAGGATGGTTTCGGCACGGGACGGCTTCTCGTGAGGCTCGATCAGCAGTCCGCCATCCAGTTCGGTTTTGACGTGTCGGCGGCTGTGCAATGGAGAGAATACGGTTTTCATGGTCTTGAGTGGTCCTTGCTGAATGACGTGAGCACTTTGGCACAGGGAGCTTGATGGCTCAAAGGCCCTGATTGTGGCAGGCTGAAACCTTTTGCGGGCAGAGGGGATTACCGATATGGCGACGAGCGACAGGCCGGTAAAGGATGATTGATCTGATCGCGGACATGACCCTCGCCGAGGTTCTGGGCCAGGTGTGCGGTCTTGTAGCCCTGGGTTTCTGCATTGCCGGCTTCGCGAACAAGAATGACGACCGGTTGATGGTGCTGCTGATCTCCGCCAACGTTGCGTTTGCCCTGATGTTCGCGTTCTTCGAGAGCTGGACCGCCTCGGCACTGACCGTTCTGGTGATTGTGCGCATTACTTTGGCGCGCAAGTACCAGGGCAACTGGCCTATTATGCTGGGCATGCTCGTGGTGAACCTGGTGGTAGCCTGGGCGACCTGGAAATCCATCACCGATGTATTCCCGCTCGCCGCCGCCGTTTTCGGCACCGTGGGCATGTTCATGCTCAGGGGTATTCCCCTGCGAATCGTGCTCGGGTTTGCTGCCCTGGCCTGGATGCTCAACAACATCGTTATCGGTTCCGTGGGTGGAACCCTGGCAGAAGGCATGGTGCTGGTCACCAACATCATCACCATCATCCGGCTCTATCGGCTGCAGAAGAAATACCCCGATTTCACGCCCGGGAGTTGAACGGCGTTGCGGGTCGGCGGTTTCGCATCTCGAGACTGACTGAAACAACCAGGGGCAGGGACCACTTTGGCCAATTCCCGACCAGCCCAGCCTGAGCTATCTTGATTGCAGGCCATTGATTATAAAAAGCGGACTGGAATCCGAGAGGACAGGCAATGAGTAACCAGCATTTCGATGTACTGATCATCGGCGCCGGCGTTTCCGGCATTGGCATGGCATGCCATCTTAAGCGTGAATGCCCCGGCAAGTCGTTTGCCATCCTCGAACGTCGGCAGTCCCTGGGTGGCACCTGGGATCTGTTCCGTTACCCGGGAATCCGTTCGGATTCGGACATGTTTACCTTCGGCTACAATTTCCGCCCCTGGACAGGCGGCAAAGTGCTGGCCGACGGCGCATCGATCAAGAATTATGTGGCGGAGACCGCCAGGGAGCATGATGTCGAACGCCACATCCGCTTCGGGCTGGCGGTGAAGACAGCGGACTGGTCAGGTGTCGACAAATGCTGGAAGCTCTCGGCCCTGAACGAAGCCACCGGCGAAACAGAACACTACACCGCCAGCTTCATGGTAGGCTGTACCGGCTACTACAATTATGATCAGGGCTACAAGCCGGACTTCCCGGGTGAAAATGATTTCCGCGGCCAGATCATACACCCGCAGCATTGGCCGGAAGATCTCGACTACGCGGGCAAGAAGGTGGTGATTATTGGCAGCGGCGCAACCGCCATTACCCTGGTGCCGACCATGGCAGAGCAGGCCGCTCATGTCACCATGCTTCAGCGCTCACCCACCTATCTGATGCCTCTGCCTTCAACCGACAAGGTGTCTCTTGCCCTGCAGAAAATTCTGCCCGAGAGAACCGCCTATCGGCTGACCCGGGCCCGGAATATTTCCATTTCCCGTTTCCTTTACTTGCGCTCCAGAAGGAGCCCGAAGTTCATGCGCCGGCTGTTCCTGGGCATTATCAAACGCAAGGTTGGGGACACCGCCGACATGCGGCACTTCACGCCGGATTACAATCCCTGGGACCAGCGCCTGTGCGTGGTAAAAGACGGGGACCTTTTCCAGGCCATGAAAGCGGGCAAGGCGTCCATTGCCACCGATCATATTGACCGCTTCACGGAAACCGGCATCCGCCTGAAATCGGGTGAGGAACTGGAAGCGGATATCATCATCCCGGCAACAGGTCTGGATATCCAGATGCTGGGTGGAATCCGGCCGACCGTGGACGGTCGGGAAGTCGTGATGAAAGACAAGATTATCTACAAGAACGTGATGGTGGAGGGCGTGCCCAACGCCGGCATGATCTTCGGTTACACCAACATTTCCTGGACCCTGAAGGTGGACATTGCCGCCGAGTACCTGTGCCGGCTGATGAACCTGATGGACAAGCGTGGCGATCGTAGCGTGGTGGCCCGGGACACTGAGAACAGTCGCGGCGACGACACGGTGCTTGGCTCTCTGGATGCCGGCTACATTCGCCGGGCCGCCGATCGCCTGCCCCGCCAGGGCACTCACGGGCCCTGGAGGTCGTCCCAGAATTATCTCGAGGACGTCAGAATCCTGCGATTCGAGCCGATTGAGGATGGCTACCTGGAATTCGATGGCAAGCGGACCCACGCGAGCCACAAGGAATCCGGTGGTTTCCTGCGGCCCCTGCGCTCGGCCCTGTTCGGAACCTGATCACTCAAAAGCCGAACGTATGACATCCCGGTAGTTGCGAATGCGCTGCACGTAGTGCACCGGCTCATAGCCTCGGGCGTATCCGTAGCGGGTGCTGGGGTAGTATCGCTTGTCGGCTTTCAGGGGTAGCACCTCGGTCATATCCTGCCAGGAGTCCGGATTCTTGTTCAGGTTCCGCGCCAGTTCCCGGGCATCCAGCAGGTGCCCACGGCCGATGTTGTAGCTTGCCAGCGCCAGGAAGGTGCGGTCCGGCTCAGGAATAGTCTCTGGCAGGCGGCGGTGACGGTCGGCCAGATAGCGGGCGCCACCATCAATAGCTGCATCGGGATCGAGCCGGTTGGTTACACCCAGAGATTCGGCGGTTCGTCGGGTAAGCATCATGATGCCGCGGACACCGGTGGGGGATTTCGCCGCTGGATCCCAGTGGGATTCCTGATAGGCCAGTGCGGCCAGCAGGTCTGCGGGCATGCCGGTTTTGGCCTCCGCTTCCCGGAATTGATCGATGAAATCGGGCAGGCGGTCTTCAATGCGTCGATTCAGGGCCCGCAGATCCACGAAATCAAAGTCGCCAATGTAGGCATAGTAGCGGTTCTCCATCAGCCCTATGGCCTCATCGCCTTCGACGCTATTCATCCACTCGTGGGCATCGGAGGCCAGATCTTCGGAAGCCTTGGGCATGTACCAGCCAAGATTCCGCCCCTGTGTGAGCGTCATCGCCACTTCCAGGTGGGGGAAATGCCGGCGCATGACCTGAACAATGTTGGAATCAGCGACGGTGCAGCCGACATCCCGTTCGGCAACATCCGAGAGAATGACCTCTGTCGTGCGATCTGCATCCTCCTCAAAAGCGATTCCCGGATGCTGTTCATTCAGCTTGTTCAGGGTTTCAACGTAGCTGGAGCCGGCGGTTACGACAATATCAGTGCCGGGAATGTCCTCAGGTTTGCGGGGCATGGGCCGAGCGTCGCGATGGCAGACGAGTTGTTCGGTCATCTCGGTGTGAGCCGGGCCTCTTACAAAGCGCTCATCGCGGGAGGCGAGGTGCGTCAGTCCCGCTGCGGCCAGATGGGTGTTGCCAGATTCCAACGCCGCCAGAACGTCGCTTGTGGAATCAAGCATGGTCCATTCTACCTGCCAGCCCCGACTCTCGGCGTAGGCGCTGATCAGTGCGTGCTCCGGACCGACGGGGTTCTCATGCCGATCCACGTAATAGGTTGTGGAGCCATTGCGGGTAGCCACTTTGAGTACGCCCGTTTCCGACGGTGGCTTGATATCCGTTGTCGTCGGTTGGCTGGTGCTGGTGTTGTCACTGCAGCCGGCAAGCAGGAGTGGCAGGATCACAAGACCCGCGGCGAACTTCCATCGGAACATAGCGAGGAATTTCCTGTCTTTTGAAATGACTTCTACGTATTAACACGTATCTTCTTAAAACCATACTCCTGAATTCGGGAATTGGATTCCCTTTGACCAACCGCATCCATGAGTAAATCACGTATCTAGCTGAGAGAGATTGTGTCAGGCTGGTCGACCGTTTTCTCATTATCACAGGCCACTGTTGAATGGCGTCCGGCAAAAGAAACAGGAAACACTCTCTCTGGCATCCGTCGTACTGGCCGGCCTGGGCTCTGGTCTGCTTGCTCTGGCTTTTGTCCTTTCTTCCGATGGGACTGAAGCAGCGTTTTGGAGGCTGGTTGGGCAAGCGCCTTTCCAGCAAGATGCGATCCCGTGCCAGGGTTGCGGACGCCAACCTGGCGGCCTGCATGCCCGAACTCGACCAAGCGACCCGCAGCCAGTTGGTGGAGGATGCGTTTGTGGCCTCGGCCCGGGGCGTTCTGGAAAGCGTTCATGCCTGGTGGCGGGATATGACCCCCTATTGTGAGAGCGCGTCGGTCCAGGGTACCGAGCACCTTGAAGAAGCGAAACGACGCGGCAAGGGAGTGCTGTTGATCGGCGGGCACTACAGTATTTTCGACTTTGCCCTGCCTCTGATTGCCTGCAAGCTTCAGAAGCCGGGTTACATGTACCGCCCTAACAACAATCCGGTGATTGACCGTATGATCGAACGTGGCCGGCGGCGGCATTTTGGTATTCGCCCCTTCACCAAACGTCAGATCAGACCCATGTTGTCATTCCTGAAAGAAGGGGGGCAGGTCTGGTTCGCCTGTGACCAGGATTTCGGCAAGAAGTCCGAGGTGTTCGTGCCCTTTTTTGGGGTCAGTGCCGGCTGTATTACGTCGCCAAGCTTCATTGCCAGGGAGTCCGGCGCTGCGGTTATCTGCGTCAGTCACTTGCGAATGCCCGATGGCAGTTACCGGGTGGTGTTTTCTCCGATTCAGGAGTCCTTTGGCGAACATCCGGAACAGGACGCCAAAGTCTGGAACGGTTTTATTGAAGCCACTGTTCGTGAGCAACCCGATCAGTACCTCTGGCTGCACAAGCGATTCAAGAGCAGGCCAGAAGGTGCGGCAACGATATACTGAGGCGCGTTCATGCGTAACGCCTGCCTCTGTTCTATCCTGAAAACTTCAACAAACCCTCTGGAGGATACTATGCGCTGCACTCTCAGACTGGTTCTGGTGGCATCGGCTCTGCTGTTCGCCACGCTCACCCATGCCGCAGATGGACTGGTCGCGATCAAAAGCAGTCACGATGTAAAAGCCACGGCCGACAAACTCGAGTCTGTGCTCAAAGAGAAGGGCATGACGGTCATGGCTCGCGTTAATCATCAGCAGGGCGCGGAAAAAGCCGGTCTGGAATTGCGTCCGACCGAAGTGGTTATTTTCGGCAACCCCAAAGTCGGCACACCGCTGATGCAGTGCGCCCAGAGTGTCGCCATCGACCTGCCCCAAAAAGCCCTGATCTGGGAGGATGCCAACGGAGAGGTGTGGCTGGGTTACAACGACCCGCAATACCTCAAGAGCCGCCATGGCATTGAGGGGTGCGATGAGGTGCTCGGAAAAGTAAGCGGCGCACTGGGAAATTTTGCCAAAGCGGCAACCCGGTAGATAAAAACGCCATGCGGTTAACGGGCACAGCGGGCCTGGTTCACTGGTCGGGTCCGCGGATCTTTTCCAGGCCCCTGGCCAGTGTTGCCCGTGACAGTTCGCCCATGTGGGAATCGATTAATTGGCCCTGGGCATTGTAGAAAAGCGTGGTTGGTAAGCCATTGCTGCCCACCGCCCGGGCCAGCTGAGCCTGATCGTCCCGGTACAGATTGTTCAGGTTCAGACGGTTTTCCTCAAGAAAGGAACGGATGGTTTCCGGCTGTTCCCTCTGGTTGGCAAACACAAAGGCGACATCCTGGTAGATATGCTGGGCCTCCTCCAGCACCGGCATTTCGCGAATACAGGGCGGGCACCAGGTGGCCCAGAGGTTCACGACCAGGGGTTGGCCGGGAGCCAGCCGGGACAGGTTGATCACTTCACCATTGAGCGAGCGCAGGGCCACGTCCGGCATACTGCGGGCCTGCTGTTCGATCAGTGTAATGGTGCCTGCGGTACCGGCCCAGAACAGGGCGCCCGTTAACGCGGCGGTAGCCAGCGGCTTGCGTTGTGCTCTCCTGCGCCACATCAGAAAGCCGGTGAAGATGATGGCGCCTATGACACCCCAGAGCACATCGAAACCGCCGTCACGGATATCAATGATGCCCAGCAGGTCGTTCTGGTAATGCTCGAAATAGCTGATTACGAAACCGATCCGGGCGCTCAGCATCGCGACTACAAAGATATCGGCCACCGATCCGGCTACCGGCACCCGATATTTGCGGCCCAGCACCCCTCCAACCAGCAGAGCCAGGCCGAAGGCGATAACCAGGAGAAGATGGCCGATGGACAGGCTCACTGGGCCGATACTGACGCTCATTCTGACAAATCCCTGTGTGGTTCGGTTTCGTAAAGGCAGTCTGACTCGAAGATGCAATCCAGGTTCCTTCGGATGCTTATTATAATCACCTATGGCTAATTGGCCGGGGCTCTGTTAATGTGCCCGCATCCTGCCTCTAGGGATTCCGCAGTTTAAGGCTTTAAGCCCGTGCGACCTTTCCATACGACCTGTCAGAGGACGTCACCCCGATAACGGCGCGTGACCGTAGTCGTCTTTTATTCCATGAATGTTCATGGCATCTGCCCGCATTCACCGAGAACGGTGGTCGTGGAGGCAGAATAATCAAGAGTTGATCCAATATGAGTTTTTCTTCACTCGGTTTGTCCGAGCAGCTGGTCCGTGCCACGTCTGACCAGGGTTATGAAACCCCGTCTCCCATTCAGGCCCAGGCCATTCCCGCCGTGCTTTCTGGCCGGGACGTTATGGCTGCTGCCCAGACCGGTACCGGCAAAACCGCCGGTTTTACCTTGCCCTTGCTGCAGCGTCTGGGTGAAAACCCGCGCACCGGCAAAGGCCCCCGCGCGCTGATCCTGACGCCCACCCGTGAACTGGCGGCACAGGTTCACGACAGCGTGAATCTTTACAGCAAATACGTTCCTACCAAGGCCGCGGTGGTTTTCGGTGGTGTGAAAATCAATCCGCAGATGATGAAGCTGCGCAAAGGCCTGGACGTGCTGGTGGCAACACCGGGCCGCCTGATGGACCTGTATCAGCAGAACGCTGTGCGCTTCAACGAAGTGGAAATCCTGGTGCTGGACGAAGCCGACCGCATGCTGGATATGGGCTTTATTCGCGACATCCGCAAGATTCTTGCGCTGCTGCCAGCCAAGCGCCAGAACCTGTTGTTCTCCGCCACCTTCTCGAACGAGATCCGGACTCTGGCCGAAGGTCTGCTGGATAACCCGGTTCAGGTTGAAGTGGCGGCTCGAAACACCTCTGCCGAAAACATCAAGCAGTCTGTCTACCCGGTGGATCAGAGCCAGAAAACCGCCCTGCTGAGCAAGCTGGTGCGTGACAACAGCTGGGACCAGGTGCTGGTGTTTACCCGCACCAAGCACGGTGCCAACCGTCTGACCCAGAAACTGGAGAAGGACGGTATTACCGCTGCTGCCATTCACGGCAACAAGTCGCAGGGTGCCCGCACCCGCGCGCTGGCGGACTTCAAGGCTGGCGAAGTGCGTGTGCTGGTGGCAACGGATATCGCTGCTCGTGGTCTGGACATCAAGCAGCTGCCCCAGGTGGTGAACTTCGAACTGCCCAACGTGCCGGAAGACTATGTGCATCGTATTGGTCGCACCGGCCGTGCCGGTGAAAGTGGTCACGCCCTGTCACTGGTCAGTGCCGATGAAGGCAAAATGCTCGCCGGTATCGAAAGACTGATTAAGAAGCAGCTGCCGCGCACGGAAGTGGAAGGCTTTGAGCCTACCAACAACCTGCCGCTGAAACCGAAAGCCAAGGCCGATCCCAGCCGCGCCCGTACCCGCAGTAGTAACGGTGGTGGCAATGGCCGGCCCGGAGGCAAGCCGAAAAGCTTTGGGGACAAGCCAGGTGGCCGCAGTGGTGGCCGGAGCCAGAATGGCGGTGGTCAGCGAAGCCGCTCAGCCCAGCGCCAGAGTGCCTGAGGCAGGTCAGGACAGTTCAGGAAGGCGGGGCAGGTGCTCCGCCTTCCTGTTTCTGGCGGACAAAAAAAAGGCGGGGCCGGAGGGCCCCGCACAGGAGAACGCACCTTCCGCCAGCCAACAGACCGTGGCGACTGACGGAGGCACGGGGATCAAAACTTGTAGGACAGGCCTACCATGTAGACCCAGGGGTCGATATCAACGTCAATGGTGCTGGTGTCTGCTTTAGTGTTGCCAGCGTAGGCGTTGATGGTGGCCTCGGTATCGATGTCTGCGTACCAGATAGCGGCGTTTACACCGATGTTGTCTGTGACCATGTAATCCAGGCCAATCTCAGCTGCCAAGCCAAAGCTGTCATCCAGTTCGATGTCGGTGCGGTCCACGCCTGAGGCGAGTGTTGCATAGGTATCGGTCAGAGTCTGGGTGGTTTTCTCTTCAAAGAAGTTGGTGTAGTTCACGCCAACGCCAACATAAGGCTGGAACTTGCTGCCACTTGGCATCGGGAAGTATTGCAGCGTGATGGTTGGCGGCAGTTGCTTGGTTTCGGCCAGTTTGCCGGCGCCACCCAGAATGGATCCATCACCTTCAATGTTGTGCTTGAACGGCGTCGCGCCCAGAATACCCAGAGCAATCTGATCAGTGAACATATAGCTCACGGTCAGGCCCAACTGAGTGTTGGAATCAACGCTAACCTTGGCGCCGTCAAGCTCACCAAGAGCATTGGAGTTCAAATTGCTGCTGGAGGAATCCGGATCAACAGTCACCACGCCAACGCGGCCAATAAAATCACCAGCTTCGTACGCTTGAACAGCCGGCGCCGCAGCCATAACCGCTGCAGCCAGAACACCAAGTTTAAATGTGCGGGACATATCCATCTCCTTAACCTGAATCGTTGATGGCTTCAGATTAGTGGCAGCGGAGAAAGGAAACTTGATTTAGCGCAAGATTGGCCGGGCAGGGGGGCTGGTTTGATCGCAAGATTGACGTAGCTCAAGAAATCGGGCGGTGCCGCGATTACTGCGGAGAGTCAGGCGGAGGTCTTTTGCCTTCGGGCAGACTCTCGTCCGGTACGAACACATCCCGGATGCTCAGGGGGTTGCCATCGGCATTCTGGACTTCCACCGTGTGAATAGGGCGGCCGGTGGCACGGTCGCGCAGGTCCAGGGGTGTCTGGTCCGGGGCGGGATTCCACTTGTCGCCCCACTGGCGCAGGGCAATCACCACCGGGAACAGATCCCGGCCTTTCTCAGTCAAGCGGTATTCAAAGCGGGAGCCGTGTTCGCCCACATCCACCTTGCGCAACACCTCGTTATCCACCAGCCGGGCCAGACGATCGCAGAGGATATTCTTGGCAATGCCCAGTTCCTGCTGGAAGTCCACGAACCGGCGGGTGCCATACATGGCGTGTAGTACGATCAGCAGGGACCACCAGTCACCCACTTCATTGAGGGCACGGGCGACGGAGCAACTGGAGTCATCAAAACGTTTTCTGGCCATGGTGGGAGTGTACTGAATAGGGTTGCATTTTAAAACCAGATTCAATATGGTTGCTTAACGAAACCAAACTAGTAAGGTTGCACATTACCATGAGCATGAATCTTGGCCCGCTTTTCGAACCGTTTGAACTTCACAACCTCAAGCTGCGTAACCGGGTGGCGATGGCACCGATGACCCGCAACTTCTCGCCTGATGGTGTGCCGGGTGAGGATGTTGTGGCCTATTATCAGCGCCGCGCCGAAGCCGGCGTTGGTCTGATCATTACCGAAGGCACTACAGTAAATCACCCCGCCGCCAGTGGTTATCCCAATGTGCCGGCATTTCATGGTTCCGACGCCCTTCAAGGCTGGAAAAACGTTGTTGATGCCGTGCACGAAGCCGGTGGAGCCATTTTCCCGCAACTCTGGCACGTTGGCGCCGTCCGGAAGGAAGGCACACCTCCGGATCCTTCGGTGCCCGGTTACAGCCCATCCGGTCTGTTTGGCCCTGGCAAGCCCAACGGCAAAGCCATGACCAAAGAGGATATTGAGGACGTGGTCACCGCCTTTGCCGATGCCGCCCAGGATGCCAAAGCCCTCGGTTTTGATGGTGTCGAGATCCACGGTGCCCATGGCTACCTGCTGGACCAGTTCCTGTGGGAAGGCACCAACCAGCGGGACGATGAATACGGCGGCTCTATGGAAAACCGCCTGCGCTTTGTGGTCGAAATCGTTGAGGCGGTGCGCCATCGCGTCGGGCCTGATTTCCCGATCATGCTGCGGTTCTCCCAGTGGAAGCAGCAGGATTACGAAGCCAAACTGGTGAACAGCCCTGAGGAACTCGAACGGTTCCTGAAGCCACTGGTGGAAGCCGGTGTGGACATTTTCCACGCCTCTACCCGCCGGTTCTGGGAGCCGGAGTTTGAAGGCTCGGATCTGAACCTCGCAGGCTGGACCCAGAAGCTTTCCGGCAAGCCGACCATGTCCGTGGGCAGTGTCGGGCTGACCGAAGATTTCATCAGCGGCACCTTTGCCAGCAAGCAGGAAACGGTTGAGAAAGCCGGGATCGATGAGCTGGTGGAGCGGATGAATAACCACGAGTTCGAGCTGATTGCCGTTGGTCGGGCACTTCTGCAGGATCCCGAATGGCTGATCAAGGTGAAAGAAGGCCGGTTGAACGAAGTCGAATCCTTCGCCAAGAAGTCCCTCGCCAAACTGTATTGATTATCCCCTTCGATCGGACGATCGACCTGCCGCAGCGCCTCCCGGCCTGCGGCTTTTTTGTTTCCGGAAACCTGTCGTCTTCGTAATCGCGTCTGCTCAGAGACACGTTATGATGGGTGAAATTCACCCGAATATGAGGGATACGTATGTCGATGATTGGTTCGGTTAAAACGTTGTGCGTGGCTCTGGTGATGGCGGCCATGGTGGGCTGTGCGACTGTCGGCAAAGACTTCGCCACCCACAATGTGGACCAGATCCAGATTGGTGAAACCACGCGGGCCGATATCCAGGAGATGTTCGGCGAGCCGTGGCGCACCGGGATCGAAGACGGCAAACGCACCTGGACCTATGGCAAGTACAAGTGGTCTGCCTTCGGTGAAGCGGAAACCACCGACCTGGTGGTGCGGTTCAACCAGGACGGCACCGTGTCGTCCTACGTGTACAACACCACCGAATAACTCCCGAAGAAAACAGGCGCGGGGCTGCCTTCAGCCCCGCAAGCCTCCTACCAGCTTATCGATGCTTTCCTTGGCATCGCCGAACAGCATACGGGCGTTGTCCTTGAAGAACAGTGGATTCTCCACCCCGGAATAACCGGTGGCCATGCCCCGCTTGAGGATAACCACCTGGTGGGCCTTCCAGACCTCCAGCACCGGCATGCCGGCAATCGGACTGCCCGGGTCTTCGGCGGCGGCCGGGTTCACGGTGTCGTTGGCGCCGATGACCAGCACCACGTCGGTATCCGGGAAGTCATCGTTGATTTCGTCCATTTCCAGCACGATGTCATAAGGGACGTGGGCTTCCGCCAATAGCACGTTCATATGCCCTGGCAGACGGCCGGCCACCGGATGAATGCCGAAACGCACGTTTACGCCCCGTTCCCGAAGGATCTTGGTCATCTCGCTGACGCCGTTCTGGGCCTGGGCCACCGCCATACCGTAACCGGGCACAATGATCACCGACTGGGCGTTGCGCAACTCCTCGCAGACATCATCGGCACTGGATTCGTGCACCGTTTGATCGGCGTCCGCGGCCGCCGAACTGCTGCTGGTCTGGCCGAAGCCACCGAGAATCACGCTGATGAACGAGCGGTTCATGGCCTTGCACATGATGTAGCTGAGGATGGCACCGCTGCTGCCCACCAGGGCACCAACGACAATCAGCAGATCATTGCCCAACATGAAACCGATGGAAGCGGCGGCCCACCCGGAGTAACTGTTTAGCATGGATACCACCACCGGCATGTCGGCGCCGCCAATAGCCATGATCAGGTGAATGCCGAGGACCGAGGCAATGGCGGTCATCAGGATCAGGGCAACGATTCCCAGGGCCATGCTCTCGGTGCCCAGGAACCAGGCCCCGAGCAAGACGCAGACAATGATCGCTGTCAGGTTCATCAGATGCCGTCCGGGCAGGGTCAGCGCCTTGCTGTCGATTCGGCCGTCCAGTTTGCCGCAGGCCACCAGTGAACCGGTGAAGGTAATGGCACCTATAAAAATGCCGACAAACACCTCCACCAGTTTGATGGTGTGCTCGGTACCGGAGGTGGCAATCAACGGCTCGATATAACCGGAAAAACCTACCAATACCGCCGCCAGACCCACGAAACTGTGGAGCAGGGCGACCAGCTGAGGCATCTGGGTCATTTCCACCTTGTTGGCGATGGGAATGCCAATGCCGGCACCGAGCAACACGGCAATGATGATGGCGGTAATGCCTCCGTCTACGCTGGCCAGAGTGGCCCCCACCGCGATGATAATGCCGGCGACGCCGTAGAGATTACCGCGCCGTGCCGATTCCTGGTGGCTGAGGCCACCCAGGCTGAGAATAAACAAGATACTTGCGACCACGTAGGCCACGCTCACCAGTCCTGTGCTCATATCGGGCGCCTCCTACTTGCGGAACATTTTGAGCATGCGATGGGTGACCCGGAAGCCACCGCCCACGTTGATGCTGGCAATCAGCACCGCCACAAATGCCATGATGCCAACGGCAATATTCTCCGCCTGGGCCAGATGCAGAATGGCGCCGATAACGATGATGCCGCTGATGGCGTTGGTAACGCTCATCAGGGGGGTATGCAGGGAAGGGGTTACGTTCCAGATCACCTGCCAGCCAATAAAGCAGGCCAGTACGAACACAGTGAAGTGTTGCAGGAAGCTTTCCGGCGCGTGGGCGCCCACTCCGTAGAGCGCCAGGGCCGTCACCACCAGAAGAACGCCTTTGCCGATCAGGCTGCGACGGTCCGCGTCCTTCTTGGCGGCCGCTTTTGCTTCGGCTGAAGGCTCCTCGGTGCCCGGTGCGGGCTTGGGGCTGACCGGCGATTCCGGTTGTGGCGGCGGCCAGGTTATTTCGTCCTCGTGAACCACCGTCAGGCCGCGGATGACTTCGTCTTCCATGTTCACCAGCGGCGTGCCGTCTTTCTCGGGCGTCAGCTCGGTGAGCAGATGCACCAGGTTGGTGGCGTAAAGATCACTGGCCACCTTGGCCATCCGGCTGGGCAGGTCGGTGTAGCCGATCAGGGTAACGCCGTGTTGATGGGCGACTTTGCCCGGTTCGGTCAGTTCGCAGTTACCGCCTCGCTCGGAAGCCAGATCCACGATCACGCTGCCGGGCTTCATGGATTTCACCATGTCCGCGGTAATTAGTTTCGGGGCCGGCTTACCGGGAATCAGGGCGGTGGTGATGATGATATCCACCTCTTCCGCCTGCTCTGCGAACAGCGCCATCTCCGCCTTGATGAACTCGTCACTCATCTGCTTGGCGTAACCACCGCTGCCGCTGCCCTCCTCGTCACCGAAATCCAGTTCCAGGAACTCGGCCCCCATGCTCTCGACCTGTTCCTTCACTTCCAGCCGGGTATCAAAGGCCCGCACGATAGCGCCCATGCTATTGGCCGCGCCAATGGCTGCCAGGCCAGCCACCCCGGCACCGATGACCATGATTTTCGCGGGTGGCACCTTGCCAGCAGCGGTAACCTGCCCGGTAAAGAAACGCCCGAAGTGGTTCGCCGCCTCGATCACCGCCCGATAGCCGGCGATGTTGGCCATGGCGCTGAGGGCGTCCATCTTCTGGGCGCGGCTGATGCGGGGCAGGCTGTCGATGGCGAAAGACGTGATCTTTCTGGCGGCCAGCTTTTCCAGCAATTCCGGACTCTGGGCCGGCCAGATGTAGCTGACCAGAAACGCGCCCTCCTTCATCAGATCCGCTTCGTGTTTGCCCAGTGCCGGATTTTCCATGGGCGCCCGGACCTTGAGGATAAAGTCGGCTTCTTTCCACAGCGAGCTGGTATCGGCTGCGATGGCTGCGCCCACTTTTTCATAGGCGGCATCGGAGTAGTTCGCCGCCTCGCCGGCGCCGCCTTCCACGATGACGTCATAACCAAGTCCGATTAACTTGTGAACAGAAGGTGGCGTGGCGGCCACTCGCCGCTCGTCCTCAAAGATTTCCTTGGGGATACCGATTTTCATTATTGGTTTGCCTCCGGATTTCCCGATTGATCACTTGTTCTGGTTATCTACATACTAGTGCAGGTTGCCAGATCTGCCCGGAAAGCGGATTTATCGGAGGTATATCAGCCCTGCCTCAGGGCGAGGCGTTCGACTTCCGTTTGCGACAGGTGATCAAGCATCGCACCCCGGAACTGCCGGTTGATGAAATGTTCGGTTTCGGTCTGGATGGTTTCGCGCTGGGCGGGTTTCTCGATGTAATCCATGGCCCGGAACAGGATGTAGCGGATGGTCATGCGGGAGACTTCATGAATGGTCTCGGACGGCACGGCGCTCACCAGTTGCCGCTCGATAATGTCTTCGGCCATTTCCCGGGCACTGGCTTCAAGCTGTGATTCAAGGGCCCGGCGCAGTATCGGGGAGGGGCCGTGGAGTTCCCGCACGGCCACCGTAGTTGCCGCCGGATTGGCCAGGAAGTAGTGGTACACAAACGCCACCGTATCCCGCGACGCCTGTTCGGAAGAATCCGCCATCTGCCGCAGATCCCGGACCCCGGCTTTCATCTCCTCGGCAATGTAACCCAGTACCTGCAGGCCGAATTCATCCAGGCTCTTGAAGTGTCGGTAAAAGGTATTCGGATTCAGCCCCGCCTCCCGGGCAAGCTCCCGCAGTCCCAGCGACGTCAGGCTCCGGGTTTCGGTAATCAGCCGAAGCGCAGCCTGGATGAGTTTCAGCTTTCCGCCGGTTAATCCGTTCATCTTTTCCTCTGCTTTGGAGGTTGGCCGCGTTGGCAGGTATTCCGAAAACCGCTGCAAGTACGTCCATGTACGCTTGCTCTCCGCCATCCCTGGCTCCGAGCATTTTCGGAATACCTGCCAACACGGCCCCCGAACAATGGAAGTGGGCTGCCAGACTTGAGGCGACTGTATGAGGGCGGGCCACTGTGAGTCTGACGGTCGTTTGTGGGAAGGGCTTCCAAAACTGTCTCTCGCCATGGATGGCGAGAGCCAAGCGTCACAGGGATGTGCCGCAAGGAGCGCGTTTTGGAAGCCCTTCCCACAAATGACCAGCCCCCCCAGCCAGAGCCCGCCGCAGAGGCCAATGATCAGTCACCTGAGGCCAATCACCGAACCAGGAGTATACGGTTGTATACCAAGCTGTGTATACATGTGTCTACCGGCCATGATGACCCGCCGGATAACAACAGACAAGGTCTAGTGTCCCGTTTAGCTGGGGCACTGGGGCCAACGCAGGAGTGCAGCAATGACACAGAACACACAGATCGCCATCATCGGCACCGGATTCTCCGGCCTGGGCATGGCCATCAAACTCAGGGAAGCCGGCTACAACGACTTCGTGATCCTGGAGCAGAGTGACGACATCGGTGGCACCTGGCACCAGAACCACTACCCGGGGTGTGCCTGTGATGTGCAGTCTGCACTCTATTCCTTCTCCTTCGAACAGAACCCGAACTGGAGCCGGATGTATGCCCAACAGCATGAGATCAAGGCCTACCTGAAGCATTGCGCCGAGAAGTACGGGCTGATGAAGCATATCCGGCTGAACACCCATGTGACCGGGGCGCGATTTGACGAGAACCGCCAGCGGTGGACCCTTGAAACATGTGATAGCCCGGCGCTGTGGACGTACATGCAGGAGAAGGGCGTGAAGCCGGGAGACCGGTTGGATCGCACCGATAAGGGACTGCCGGAATTCACCTCGTTGAGGGCGGATGTCCTTGTATCCGGGATGGGGGGATTGAGTACGCCCGCTTATCCGGAGATCAAGGGGATCGAATCTTTCACGGGCAAGCGCTTTCATTCACAGGACTGGGATCACGGCTACGATCTGCGAGGCAAGCGGGTGGCGGTGATCGGCACGGGTGCCTCGGCCATCCAGTTTGTTCCGGAGGTGGCGAAGCAGGCCGCAAGGGTGGACCTTTACCAGCGCACGCCGCCCTGGATTATGCCCAAGCCGGATCGCTCCATCAGGCCGCTGGAAAAGCGGCTGTTCCGGATGTTCCCGCAAACACTCAATGCCTTCCGTCAGAGTATTTACTGGTCCCTGGAGGCGCGGGTGCTGGGCTTTGTGGGTAACCCCCGTATTCTGAAGCTTGGTGAACTGCAGGCCCGCCGGCATATTCGCAACCAGATTCCGGACAAGGCGCTTCGCAAAAAAGTTACCCCGGATTTTCATTTCGGCTGCAAGCGGGTACTGATCTCCAACAACTACTATCCGGCGCTGGCCCAGGACCATGTGGATGTGGTGACCGAGGGTATCCGTGAGGTGCAGGGCAACACCGTGATCGACGGCCAGGGTAATGAGCGGCAGGTGGATTGCATCATCTACGGCACCGGCTTCCGAGCCCAGGACCCGATTCCCGCGGGCATGATCTTTGGCCGTAATGGTCAGGATCTGCTGGATGCCTGGAAGGATGGCGCCGAAGCATACAAAGGCACCACCATCAGCGGTTTCCCGAATTTCTTCATGCTGATGGGGCCGAATACCGGCCTCGGCCACAGCTCCATGGTGTATATGATCGAAAGTCAGATCCAGTACGTGCTGGATGCCCTCCAAAAGATGCGCCGGCAGCAATGGAGCAGCATGGAAGTGAAGCCGGACGCCCAGAGCCGTTACAACGCTTCCATTCACGCAAAGCTTGGTGATTCAGTCTGGCAGACCGGCTGCAAGAGCTGGTACGTGAACGAAAACGGCAAGAACACCACATTATGGCCAGGCTTCACCTGGCAGTTCCGTCAGCAGACACGACGCTTTGATGCGGCTCAATATCTGGTTCGTGCACCAGAATCCGGGGTTAGCGAGCGCGAATCGGCTCTGGCCGTTTAACGGTTGGCAGCGGGGGACTTTCGGGCAGCTTTCGGGCGTGTCCAGGTTGCGTTTTGGCCCTTTTGGCCAATACTGAAAGGATGGTCTTGCCGCTCTCGGCCAAGGATGTCCCCTGATGAAGCTGTTTCACTGTGGCCGATGCGCCAACCTGCTGTATTTTGAAAACAGTCGTTGTACCAGTTGTGGGTCTGGACTGGGCTTTGCCCCGGATGTCATGGACTTGCTGGCTATCGAGCCAAACGATGATGGCACCTGGGCGGCCGTCGCCCGGGGCGACCTCTACAGGCTTTGTGGCAACTATCAGAACCAGGGTGCCTGCAACTGGCTGATCCCTTCTCCGGACGACCACACCTTCTGTGTCGCCTGCCGACTGAACCGCACCATCCCCGATCTCAGCATTCTGAAGAACAACGATCTCTGGCGGCGTCTGGAGAAGGAAAAGCGGCGTCTGGTGTATTCGGTGTTGCGCCTTGAGCTGCCCTGCGAACCCCGTAATGAGGACCAGTACGGGCTGGCGTTTGATTTTCTGGCTGACCAGCCGGCGATGTTCGACGAACGCGCGAAAGTAAAAACCGGCCACGCAAATGGCGTGATCACCATGAATATTGCCGAGGCAGATCCTGTGGAACGGGAGCGGATGCGCAGCCAGATGGCTGAGCCTTATCGCACTGTTTTGGGGCATTTCCGTCACGAATCCGGTCATTACTACTGGGACATCCTGGTCCGGTCCGGGCCGTGGCTTGGGCCGGTTCGGGAGATGTTCGGTGATGACGCCAGAGACTACAAACAGGCGCTGGACCAGTATTACCAGTACGGCCCGCCGGGTGACTGGCAGAGCTGGTACATCAGCTCCTACGCCAGCAGCCATGCCTGGGAAGACTGGGCCGAGACCTGGGCACACTACCTGCATATGGTGGATACATTAGAGACTGCCTGGCAGTTCGGGATGCGGGTGAATGCCCGCCAGCGCCCGGTAATGAACAGCGAACCAGACCCTGCGTTTGACCCCTACCAGGCCGACGATTTCGATGCACTGATCAAGCACTGGTTACCCCTGACGCTTGCGCTCAACAGCCTGAATCGAAGCATGGGGCATGACGATGCCTACCCCTTCGTGCTTGCGGCTCCGGTGGTGGAGAAACTCCGTCTGGTACACCGAATAGCTCACGGTGGTTAACGAAAGGACCCCAAATGAAAAAGAACAAATCGATAGACTGGAAAAACTACGATCCCAACGACTTCTTCGATGAGCTGATTGCCGCCAAGGGCAAGCCCCGGCCGGCGGCCACGGCGATTACCGACTACCTGGGCAACCTTGGTTCCGAGGAAATCCAGGCGCGTCAGCAGGCAGCCGAACTGGCGATACTGGAGATGGGGATCAGCTTTACCATTTACAGTGAGGGCGAGAACATCGATCGGGCCTGGCCCTTCGACATCATTCCTAGAGTGATCTCGCTCCGTGAGTGGGAAACCATCGAGCAGGGTCTGGCCCAGCGCCTGACGGCCCTAAACATGTTCATCAACGACATCTACAACGACCAGAACATCGTCAAGGACAAGGTCATCCCCAAATATGTGTTCGCCAACTCGAAGAACTTTCGCGAGCAATGTCGGGGGTTCACGCCGCCACTGGGGGTCTGGGCGCACATCTGTGGATCCGACCTGGTGCGGGATAAAGATGGCAAGGTGTATGTTCTTGAGGACAACCTGCGGGTCCCCTCGGGTGTTTCCTACATGCTGGAGAACCGTCAGTTGACCAAACGGGTGTTCCCGGAGCTGTTCGACAAAACCAGCATTCTGCCGGTCGATGACTACACCAACCAGCTGTTCGACATGCTGGCGTCGATTTCGCCCCGGCCTCAGGACCACCCGAAAATTGCGGTGCTCACGCCAGGTATTTTCAACTCCGCCTATTTTGAACATTCCTTCCTGGCTCAGCGCATGGGCGCCGAGCTGGTAGAAGGGGCCGACCTGGTGGTTGGCGAAGATGATTGTGTCTACATGCGTACTGTCGAGGGCCTGGAGCGCGTGGATGTGATTTATCGCCGCATTGACGACGATTTCCTGGACCCGGAGGTATTCCGTTCCGATTCCACTCTGGGCGTGCCCGGTCTGATGCGAGCCTGGCGCAATGGCAAGGTTGGCCTCGCCAATGCACCGGGTGCCGGCGTGGCCGACGACAAGGTGATCTACGCCTTCGTGCCGGACATGATCCGTTACTACCTGGATGAGGAGCCGATCATCCCGAACGTGCCCACCTACATGTGTGTGAACAAGCAGGATCAGGAGTATGTCCTTGAGCATCTCGACGAGTTGGTGGTCAAGCCCGCGAACGAGTCCGGGGGCTATGGCATGCTGGTGGGGCCCCATTCCACCAAGAAGCAGCGCACCGAGTTCGCGCGCCTGATCAAGAAGAACCCGCGCAACTACATCGCCCAACCCACATTGAGTCTCTCTGTGGCCCCAACTTTGTGCGACGAGGGCCTGGCGCCCCGACACCTGGATCTTCGGCCTTTTGTGCTGCAGGGCGTGAGAACCTACGTTACGGCTGGCGGGCTTACGCGGGTGGCGATGCGAAAAGGCTCCCTGGTGGTGAATTCGTCCCAGGGCGGTGGAAGCAAGGATACCTGGATCGTGGACGAGGAGAATTGATGTGCTGTCACGTGTAGCGGAACGACTGTACTGGATGGCCAGATACCTTGAGCGGGCCGAGAACAACGCCCGGATGATCATGGCCTTTAATTCCCTGGCGTTGGACATGCCCCGGGAAACCCAGCTTTCCTGGAAGGGACTGGTGGCCGTGACGGGCATGGGGGCGCTGTTTGACCAGCATCATCAGAAGGCCGATGAGCGCAACTGTGTGAAGTTTCTGATGGCGGATGGCTACAACCCGAGCTCCATTGCCTCCTGCATCAAGGCCGCCCGGGAGAACGTGCGCACCACCCGGGACCAGATTCCAACCGACGCCTGGGAGGTGATCAACGAGCTGTACCGGTACATCCTGGAGAACATAGATCAGGGGGTTGGTAAGCGGGCGAGGTACGAATTCCTCAACGAAATCGTGGGTCGCTGCCAGATGCTCAATGGTTTGCTGGCCGGTTGCATGAGTCACGATGAGGGGTATGACTTCATCCGAGTAGGCCGCAACCTGGAGCGGGCGGACATGGCCACCCGGCAGATTGAAGTGGGCGCCCTGCAGTTCCTCGACGGCTGGGATGGCACCGAAACCTATGGCGGGCTGCTGTGGACCAGTGTCCTGCGTTATCAGAGTGCCTTCCAGATGTACCGTCACAATGTGCGGCGGAAGGTCAGCGGGCCACTGGTCATTCGTTTCCTGTTGCAGAATGAGCCGTTCCCGCGATCGGTGCTGCACAGCCTCAGCGAAGTCGCGGGCGCTCTCGACCGTCTGCCAAGGAACGAGATTCCGCTCCGCACCGCGTTGCAGGCGGTACGTCACACCCGGGATGGGGACGTGGATGCACTGATCCGCAAGGAGGACGTGATCCTGTTCCTGGAAAAACTGCAGTTAGAAATCGGTGAGCTTCACGACGATATTGCAGAGACGTGGTTTCCTGTCTACGAGACAGCCTGAAACTCCCAATTTTATTCGCCTGTGAGATAGGTTCCATGTCGATTCACGTTGCCCTGAGCCATACCACCCACTATCGCTATGAGCGCCCGATCAGCCTGGGCCCGCAAATAGTTCGATTGCGTCCGTGTCCGCACGGGCGGACGCGCATCCTCAGCTACTCGCTGAAGGTGGAACCAGAGGGTTATTTCCTGAACTGGCAACAGGACCCCCAGGCCAATTATCTGGCCCGCCTGGTGTTTCCGGAGAAAACCGAAGAACTGAAGATCACTGTGGATCTGGTTGCCGAGATGGCCGTGATCAACCCGTTCGATTTCTTTCTGGAACCCCGGGCAGAGACCATTCCGTTTGAATACGAGGAGTGGCAGACGGCAGAGCTGGCGCCTTATTTACAGAAACTACCGGAAACACCGGAATTCCGTAAGTGGATGGCCACCATAGACCGCAAGGAAACTCCCAGCGTGGATTTCCTGGTGGGTGTGAACCAGAGCCTTGCTGACCGTATTGATTACCTGATCCGGATGGAGCCGGGTGTCCAGACCCCGGAGGAAACCCTGAAAAAGGGCTCCGGCTCCTGTCGGGATTCGACCTGGTTGCTGGTGCAGACGCTCCGGCATCTGGGGCTGGCGGCGCGCTTTGTGTCCGGCTACCTGATTCAGCTCAAGGCAGACCAGAAAGCACTGGATGGCCCTTCGGGCGCTGAGGAAGACTTCACCGATTTGCACGCCTGGTGCGAAGTCTTCCTGCCGGGCGCCGGTTGGGTGGGGCTGGATCCGACGTCCGGCCTGTTTGCCGGAGAAGGGCATATCCCGCTGGCCTGCAGCCCGGATCCGTCCTCGGCGGCGCCAATTACCGGCATGGTTGAGGAGTGCGGGGTCGAGTTCGAGCACCAGATGAGCGTTCAGCGCATCTGGGAAGCACCTCGGGTGACCAAACCCTATACCGAGGCCCAGTGGCAACGCATCGTTGGGCTGGGCCATGACGTGGACCAGCGTCTGACAGAACTGGATGTGCGTCTGACCCAGGGCGGTGAACCCACCTTCGTGGCGAATCACGACCGGGACGAGCCGGAGTGGAACACCGAAGCGATGGGCCCCACCAAGCGCAAGAAGGCCATTGAGCTCTATCACCGGATGCGGGACCGGTATGGTGCTGGCGGGCTGGTGCACTTCGGCCAGGGCAAGTGGTATCCGGGAGAGCCGCTGCCCCGTTGGTCCCTGAACTGTTTCTGGCGCAAGGATGGCGAGCCGATATGGCGCGATGAGCGCTGGCTGGCGGATGAACGCATCGAAGGCAACGCAAGCCCGGAAGATGCTCACAGGTTTTTGTCGGCGTTGGCGAAGGAGCTTGGTGTTGATGGAAAACAGCTGTTCCCAGGGTTCGAGGATGCCTTTTATTACTTGTGGCGGGAACGCCGGCTGCCGGTCAACGTCGATCCTTTCGACGCCAAACTCGAGAATGCCCTGGAGCGGAAGCAGCTCCAGCAGATTTTCAGCCGGGGCCTGGATGAGCCCGTTGGCTACGTGCTCCCTCTGCGCATCTCTGAAAAGGAACAGGCGTGGGAGACGGGCCCCTGGTTCCTGCGCAGCGAGCGCTGTTACCTGATTCCGGGCGGCTCTCCCATGGGCCACCGTCTGCCCCTGGATAGCCAGCCCTGGGTGGAAGAAGCCGATTACCCCTGGATACACGAGCAGGACCCCTTTGCGCCCCGTGGCTCGTTGCCTGCCAGCGAGGAGATCCGGCAATGGAACAGCCGTGGCCAGGTCGGCCAGTCGTCGCCGGAGCGGGAGCCTCCCGCAAAAGGCAAGTCGGCACCGGAGATTGTCCGAACGGCCCTGTGTGTGGAGCCCCGGGATGGCATTCTCCGTATTTTCATGCCGCCGCTGGAGGAGCTTGAGCCCTATCTGGCATTGGTGTCAGCCATCGAGAAAACCGCTGCAACTCTCCAACAACCGGTATTGCTGGAGGGCTACGAGCCACCCTCGGACCACCGGATCACCCATTTCCGGATCACCCCGGACCCGGGGGTGATCGAAGTGAATGTGCAGCCGGTCCGGACCTGGGACGAAATGGTGGAGCAGACCGAATCCCTGTACGCCGACGCCTACGAATGCCGGCTCACCTCCGAGAAGTTCATGATGGACGGACGTCATACCGGCACCGGTGGTGGCAACCATTTTGTATTGGGTTCGCAAAAGGCAGAGGATTCCCCGTTCCTGCGGCGCCCGGATCTGCTGCGCAGCCTGATCAGCTACTGGCATAACCATCCCAGCCTGTCCTATCTGTTTTCCGGCCTGTTTATTGGTCCCAGTTCCCAGGCGCCGCGGATTGATGAGGCGCGCAACGACCATGTGTTCGAAATGGAACTGGCGTTCCGGGAGATGGAGCGGTTATGCCCTGTGGGCAAAAAAGTCGCGCCCTGGGTGGTGGACCGCTTGCTCCGGGACCTGCTTACGGACGTCACCGGCAATACCCACAGGGCCGAGTTCTGTATCGACAAGCTCTATTCCCCGGACGGCCCGGGTGGGCGTCATGGTCTGCTCGAGTTGCGGGCCTTCGAGATGCCACCCCATGCCCGCATGAGCCTGACCCAGCAATTGCTGCTGCGGGCGCTGGTGGCCCGATTCTGGGAGCAGCCCTACAAACCCAGCGGGCTGGTTCGCTGGGGAACCGAGCTGCACGACCGGTTCCTACTACCTCACTATGTCTGGCAGGACTTCGAGGACGTCATCGACGATATGAAGGCCCAGGGTTACCCGCTCGAGAGCGAGTGGTTCGCGCCCCATTTCGAGTTCCGGTTCCCCCGGATCGGCGATTACAAGCTCAAGGGCATAACCCTTGAGCTGCGTTCGGCTCTGGAGCCCTGGCATGTGACCGGGGAACACGGCGCTATCGGCGGCACCGCCCGCTACGTGGATTCTTCCCTGGAGCGTTTGCAGGTGAAGGTACGCGGCGCTGCCCCGGATCGTTACCAGATCACCTGCAATCAGGTGCCGTTGCCGCTTCAGCCAACAGGGATGGTGGGTGAATCGGTCGCCGGCGTCCGGTACCGGGCCTGGCAGCCATCCCAGTGCATGCACCCGACCATTGGTGTGGATGGGCCTTTGGTGTTTGATATCGTGGACACCTGGAATGAACGCAGCCTGGGCGGCTGTGAATATCACGTGACCCATCCCGGTGGCCGGAATTTCGAGACTTTGCCGGTGAACTCGTTCGAAGCGGAAGGCCGCCGCATGGCGCGCTTCTTCCGGATGGGACACAGCTCGGGGCAACAGCCCCTGCGGCCGGTTCCGGAGCATCGGGAGTTTCCGTTTACCCTGGATCTGCGATATCACAAATAAGATGCCTGGACATGTGGTTTGATGCTGGCTCCGGAGAGTAGAAAGCGGCTATGCTTCCAGCTCATTGACCAACGGAGCCTGAATTCACGGTGGCGAAGCAGCGCGCAGACACTGACATCCTACGCCAGTACCACCCGGTGCCGGATCGGTTTGATGAGCTTGGTTCCATGGGCTCCGGACCGAAGTCCCACTGGCGGCCATTGCTGAAGCAGCTCAACCTTGAGTCGGTGGACAGTCTCAACATCAGGGCTCAGGCTGTTTCCAATGCCATTGCCGAAGACGGCGTAACCTACAACGTCTACGAGGACCCTCGTGGAGATTCCCGACCCTGGGAAGTGGATCTGCTTCCCCTGGTTCTGGGCGCCGATGAATGGCAGTGGCTATCGAAAGCCGTCGCCCAGCGTGCAGAGCTTCTGGACAGCGTTCTGGGCGATCTGTACGGCGAGCAATCGCTGTTAAAAGAAGGCCTCATGCCCCCGGCCCTGGTTTATGGTCAGGCCGGTTTCCAGTGGCCCTGTCAGGGGATTGAGCCCGCCGGTGGCCGGTTCCTGCACCTGTATGCCGTGGATCTGGCACGGGCGCCGGACGGCGGCTGGTGGGTAATGGCAGACCGTACCCAGGCGCCCTCCGGCGCCGGTTACGCCCTTCAGAACCGGCTGGTGATTTCCCGGGCGTTCCCGGCGCCATTCCACAACCTGCCGGTAACCAACCTTTCGGAATTCTTCCAGGGTTTCCAGAACAGCCTGGCGGGCATGTCGCCAGCCGGAACCGAGTCACCGCTTTGCGTTCTGCTGACCCCGGGCCGTTTCAACGAAACTTATTTCGAACATGTGTTCCTGGCCCGTTACCTGGGTTTGCCGCTGGTCGAGGGCCAGGATCTGACCGTGCGAGATGACACGGTGTACCTGAAAACGCTTCAGGGCCTGCGGCGGGTACACGCCATTTATCGCCGGCTGGACGATGGCTTCTGTGATCCGCTGGAGCTTCGCGCCGATTCCGTGCTGGGGATTCCCGGGCTTCTGGGAGCGGTGCGGGCAGGCAAGGTGCTGATGGCAAATGCCCTGGGTTCCGGGGTGCTTGAGAGTGCGGCGTTATTCGGGTTTTTGCCGGAGATTTCGAAGAAATTACTGGGCTCGCCTCTGGCTATGCCGTCGGTGGCGTCCTGGTGGTGTGGTGAGAAACCGGCTCTGGATTATGTCATTGAGCACCTGGACGAGCTGGTCATTAAACCGGCCTTCGCGAGCATGCGAATGGAGCCGGTGTTCGGTTACCAGGTGAAAGGTGCAGAGCGGGACGCCCTGATCAAGAAGATGCATGCCCATCCCCATGCCTTTGTCGGCCAGGAGCTCGTCCATCTTTCCCAGGCGCCGGTCTGGAAGGGGGATCCGGAGCAGCCGCTGGCCACCCGGTCCATCGGCCTGCGGCTGTTTGCGGCGGCCACGCCTTCCGGCTGGCGGGTCATGCCCGGTGGGCTGACCCGGGTCGCCATGGATGCGGGTGTGGAAGTCATCTCCATGCAACGGGGAGGGCTGTCGAAGGACACCTGGGTACAGGCTCGCTACACGGCTCCCTCCAAGTCACTGATCAAGAGACGGCTGCAGGTGTCTGACCTGCTCGACGGCGAGCGGGACACGCCCTCCCGGGTGGGGGAAAACCTGTTCTGGATGGGCCGGCACTCGGAGCGGGCGGAGGGAACTGCCCGTTTATTGCGGGCGGCGTTCAACCGCCTGTCGGGCCACGACCAGGCCAGTGAAGAAGCCCTGCTCGGGCTGCAACAGGCCGCCGAGCAATTCGGGACCCTTCCGGAGCCTGAAGAAGATGCGGTCCCCGAGCCGCTTCCCGACGCCTTGTTGAGAGCGGTGAGTGACCTGCAATTTCCGGGTTCAATTGCGTCGATTCTCCAGGCGTTGCTGTTCAATGCCAGCCAGGTCCGGGACCGTCTGTCTTCCGACAACTGGCACACGCTCAATCGGGTGGGCAAGCCCCTGAGCCCGGCGCCAACCACGCCAGACCGGTCGATTCGGGCACTGAACCTGGTGTTGCTGGATTGCATCTCCCTGGCGGGCTTTGCGATGGATGACATTACGCGGGATGCCAGCTGGGTTTTCCTCGTGATCGGCCGGCGCCTGGAGCGACTGGCCAATCTCTGTACGCTGATTTGCGTGCCCCTGTTCAGCGACCGGTTCAGCCGCCATGCCATGCTCGAGTGGCTGCTGGAAGTGGCCAACTCGGAAGTCACCTACCGCACCCGGTACCGTCGGACACCGGAGCTTCTGGGGGTACTCCATACCCTGGTGATAGACGCAAGCAATCCTCATTCGGTGATGTTCCAGCTGCGCCAGCTGCAGAAGGACCTGCCGGAGATGGGTCGTAAAACCGGTCAGCTGTTTCCGCCGGATCTGAACGAATCGCTGCAGCGGCTGCGAGCGCTTGATTTGCATCCGTTTGAGCGCAAGCGCCCGGACAAAGCCTGTGAAGCCCTGGCGGAGCTATTGTGTGACATCCGGTCGGAGGCCTATCGTGTCTCTGATGAAATCCAGCGGCAGTGTTTTATTCACACCCGGTATTCCGACCGGCCTGTGAACCCGGATTGAGGCGCCTGTCATGACATTTGTCCGTTACCATGTGCGTCATGAGACCCTCTACCAGTACGATCAGGTGGTGGGGGAGTCCCACCATTTGCTGAGGCTCACGCCGCGGGTGTTGCCCTGGCAGCGGAATCTTGAGCATCACCTGGCGATCTCACCGGAACCCTCCGCAAGGCGGTCCTTCCTGGACTGTTTTGGCAACCGGATTACGAAGATTCATTTCACCGCCGACCACGAGTACCTGGAGATCATCAGCGAATTCTGGGTGGAGCTTCGTGAACGTCCGAAGCCCTCGGCAGCCGCTGCAAAAGTTCCCTGGGAAACCGTGCGTGACAGCCTGCGGTACCGAGCCGACAGGAAGTTCCCGCCGGACCATCTTCAGGCCACGGCGTTCCGGTTTGTCTCCACCAATGTGCCCATTGATTCCCAGTACGCCGCCTATGCCCGGGAGGCGTTCCTTCCGGGACGCCCGCTGGTGGAGGCGGCCGATGCCCTGATGCGGATGATTCATCGCGATTTCAGCTTCGATGCAACGGCGACGGAAACCTTCACTCCGGTCGAGCAGGCGTTCAAGGCCCGTCGCGGGGTCTGCCAGGATTTCTCCCATATCATGATTGCCTGCCTGCGCTCGGTGGGCCTGGCCGCCCGTTACATGAGCGGGTATATCCTGACCCATCCGCCCGAGGGCAAGGAACGACTCGTCGGTGCCGATGCTACCCATGCGTGGGTGGCCGTCTTTGTGCCGGATTTTGGTTGGCTGGAACTGGATCCTACGAATGCCCTGCGGCCGGACCTGGAACACATTACCCTCGGCTGGGGCAGGGACTTTTCCGATATCACACCGATGCGGGGTGTCCTGCTGGGCGGTGGTGGACATGAACCGGAGATTGCCGTGACCGTGGTGCCCGAGGAGGAGTTCGCCTCCCTGTACGGCGACGGCGAAACCTATCTGGAAGAACTGTCGACTTAACCGAATCCACCCGTCCGGCTGTGGTTAAGCTTATCCATACGTTCACTTCCTTACGGCAGAGTGCCGCGTAGCAAGCTATGCTTGCGGGCTTTCGATGGCACCCGGACAACACGGAATGATTGAAACGTTTTTCTCGACTTACATCAGCAGCACCATTCGCTTTCTGTTCCTGCTGGCGCCTTTTTTCGTGGTGACCATGTTCCTGGCGCTGACCAGGGGCCTGCCAGCAACCGAGAAAACATCGATTATCCGTCGAGCCTGCGTTTCGGCCTTTCTGATGGGTGTGATTCTGTTCTTTGCCGGCCCGCTGTTGTTCAGCGCCATCGGCATCACGCTGAATTCGTTCCGGATCGGTGCCGGTTGCCTGCTGTTCCTGACCGCCATCAGCCTGGTGACCAGTGGTACCCGGAATCACGCCACCGGGCTGCCCGATGAAGATCGCGATGACATTGCGGTTGTGCCACTGGCTATTCCGGTGATGATTGGTCCAGCCACCATTGGTGCGATCATGGTGTACGGTGCCGAGCTTAACCGGGTATCCGAAGTGGCAGGCGGACTCCTGGGATTGGTATCCAGCCTTCTGATCCTCGCGGTGCTGCTGCACCTGTCCGGCTACCTGGAGAAGGTGCTGGGCAAGACCGGCCTGAACATCATGTCCAAGATCAGCGGTCTGATACTCTCGGCCATGGCGGCTGAAATCGTGTTGACGGGCATTGCGGGTTTCATTGCCTCCACCTAGCCTGATAACGGTTCGCCTTATTATGAAACCTGGTTAGTAGATCAGGGGGTTGGTGCGTCTTCGTGGAAATTCAGCGAGGCTTGTGGGCGGACGTCAAAGTAGTTCTCGTAGCGCCCGCTGTTTCTGAATTCGGCGAGTCGACGATTAAAGACTTCGACCAGATGCTGAGTCTCCGGTCCATTCTTGGGGAATAACAGGAAACTCTCGTTCTCGAGGATTGGCTTCGGGTGGTGGGTGACCTGTTGTACTTCCCAATGGCTTAGTTCCCGGTTCAGGATGAAATACCCCACGTTGATTTCTTCCGGAAAAGCGTCAATTCGGCCATAGAGCAGTTTTTTAAAATTCAGAACTGTTGAGGCAGCCTCATCCACGGAGAGCAGTTTGTTGTCCACGGCCGTATCGAAGTCCGGCCCATAGCTGTAACCGATACTGGTGCCAATCTTCAGGTCCGACAAGTCTGACAGGTTGTCCCACTCCAGCGGTCGATCCTTGCGATAAAACAGCACGAAACGCTCTTTCATTACCGGGTCGCTGTAGGTGAAATCTTGCTCTCGTTCAGAGGCATACATCCATATAGCGGTTGCGTGATGGCTTCCGGAGGCAGCTTCGCGATACGCGCGTTGCCAAGGCCGAAAATGGAAAGTAACGGTGTAGCCTTCTTCGGCAAATATGTCTCTGACCATCCGGGCGACGGAGCCTTGCCCCGGTTCCCCTTCAATAAAGAATGGCGGCCAGTCGCCCACGCTAATGTCCAGGTGCTGCCCGGGCTGCGCATGAGCGCCACACGCCCAGAGCAACCCTACAGTTCCCAACACCGTGATGAATTTTTTAATCTTCATAAGCCGAGTCTAAATGCGAAGCGCTCCAAATTTATACGCTCAAGGTAGCGTTGTCAGATCGCAAGCGCAATTCGCTCTGGCAGCGAGCCTGAGATAGGACTGTCTGCTAAAGAGCGACGAATCACGGGTTGGGCAAATTGCCCGTCGATCCTATAAATTCAATAATAAGCCCCATATTCTACGAGAGACACGAGTGTCTCGCGGGAATAGATTCTTTTATTCAGGGTGTCTGATGTCTGCTAATACCGTTGAACACAATCGCAAAAGGCACGATTTCTCCGGCGTTGAGTCGGTCTGGCTGTTCGGCTACGGTTCCCTCATCTACAAGGTGGATTTTCCCTTCCTGGAGCAGCGTCCGGCGTCGATTCGGGGCTGGGAGCGACGATTTTGGCAGGGTTCACACGATCACCGGGGAACACCGGAGTCGCCGGGCCGGGTGGTGACCCTGATCGAGAAACCTCATGCTGTTTGCAAGGGCATGGCATTCCGGGTGTCGCCTAATGTGTTCGAACATCTGGATGTGCGGGAAAAGAACGGTTATCTGCGCCTGAGCACCACGCTTACCTTCGACGATGGCAGCCATGCCGAGGGTCTGGTTTATATTGCCACCGAAGACAACGAGGCCTTCCTGGGCCATGCGCCGCATGCCGATATTGCCCGCCAGATTGCCTCCGCCTCGGGCCCCAGTGGTCCCAATGCCGAGTATCTTCTGAGGCTGGCGGAATCCCTCCGTGCGCTTGGTGCCGATTGCCCTCACACCTTTGCCATTGAATCTCACCTGAAGTCTGCTTCCAAAAACGACACGCTTGCCCACTAGAACGTCAAGCAGACCGGGCGTTTCGTAAAGATCCTGCAAAGCCCGCTTCGGGGCGCTGACATTCTCTCCCGGTTCGATAATCTGGGTTCAGAGGCATCCGGCACTGGGTCCGGATGCGAGATCTGTCTCTGAGCAGAACGGGAGAATCATCATGAAGCGACTGTTGATCGGAAGCCTGGTAACGGCATTCCTGATGGTGTCTGCTCCGGTGATGGCGGATGATGACCGCCGGGGTCAGGGTTGGCAAAAGCACCATGAACGCGGCAAAGCCTCACCTCCGGGTCATGAGAAAAAGTTCCTGCAGGCCCATTACCGCGACAGCCATTACGATCGGCACCATCACAAGCCCCGGCACTACAAACAGCATAAGTGGGACCGCAAGCACCACAATCGTTACGATCGCCACGGCTACCATGGTGACAAGCGCCATTGGGGCAAGAAGCACAAGCGCGATGTCTATCGCGACAGGCATGACCGCCGGCGTGACTGGCATCGCAACCATTCAGGCCATTACCGCCTCAAACTGGGCTACGGTGACGGATTGCCGCCGGAGGCCCGGATTGGTCGGATCATTCACGACACTCACGCGCTAATTGAATCGTCCCGGCACTGAATGAAGCTTCCTGGCTCCGGAGCTGCTGTTGCTCCGGGGCTGGATTAAATCCTCTTGCAGGCTCCTTGCGCCGGTGCTGCAGGCCAATGAGCAGCAGGGGCACCACGATCATCAGGCTGCCGGCCAGGAACCACAGGTCGGGCACCTCTCCGAACCAGATCCAGCCAATCCCCACGGCCCAGATCAGACCGGTGTACTCGGCGCTGGTGACCTGGTTGGCATCCACCTGCCGATAGGCCAGCAGTACGGTGATGTTGTAAACGAGAATAAACAGCGCCGAGCCCATGGCACCGATCAGGATGCCAGAATCCCATTGGGCGCCTTCCCACCAGGCCAGTGCACCCGCTGCGGGCAGAATCAGCAGGTAATTCAGGAACAGTTTGTGAACGGTGCTCTGCTGTTTCGGCAGTTTTCGGACCAGCACTGCGTTGATGGCCAGGGCAAAGGCAGAGCCAAGCGCCGCCACGGCCGCCCAGTTGAATTCCACCGGCCGCAGGATGAGCACAATACCGGCAAAGCCGCTGAACACCGCGCTGACACTCGGCGGCGTGAGTTTTTCCCGGAACAGGAATACCGAGAGCACCATCACCAGGATGGGCGCGGCGTAGAACACGGCGTTGGCGGTCGCCAGCGGCAGGTTGGCCAGGGCGACTACCATGCACAGCAGGCCGGCCAGGTGGATGTGGGCCCGGAAGGTGTGGATTTTCAGGCCGGCGAACAGGTTTTTCCGGTCCAGTTGCCCGGCCATTGGCAGCAGGAGTGCCAGGGTGATCAGGCAGCGCAGGAAGGCAAATTGGAACACCGGGGCGCCGGGTTCGAGGAGTTTGATGAACACGTCAGAGATCAATGCCATGGCGTTGCCGATCACCAGCAGCAGGATGGCGCTGTTTACGGTTTTTCCTGACATTTTTTTCTCCTCAAACCTTCAACTTTGGGTGCATGAGCCCGGTCAGCAAATGGCTTCCGAAAACCGCTGCGAGTACATCCATGTACGCTTGCTCTCCGCCTTCCCTGGCTCCGAGCATTTTCGGAAGCCATTTCCTGCCCGGGCTCCCCTAATGTCAGTCCAACGCTAAGGTGAGATCTGGTGGTCTTTTTAATCAGATACTTGCGGCAGGGTCACCAAAATTGTGGTTTTGGGTGACCGTCATAAGGCGAGATTTCTCAAGGCTTTCCACGGATAGCATGAGATTTTCTAACAAAGGGTTTTAAAAACAGCGGCTTATCGAGCCAAAGCAACAGATTTAGCACCAAAAAGAAGGCAGGTAAAGCATTAATCATGTTACTTCTAAGGTCAGAATTTGAGTAAAGTAAGGAGCGAATAACTCAACCTAGAAGTAGACTGATAATCGATTTGGCACGGCCTATCCTGAGGATGCGTCATGCCGGCAAACCTTGCCACTGATGAAGAGTTTGGAGCTGAGCCACACACGGGGTCAGGGTCAATAATGCCTGACTTTCCAGTTTTAGATGGATCGAGATTTTGGGGTAGGGTCATTACGACAATTAACATCATGTTTTTTAAGCATGATGTTAGGCGCAAATGTCTTCAATGGGTTTCTGTAGATTTACTGCCAATAAGCTCTTTGGCCCGTTCTGATTGGTGTTGCTCTGCATATTTTTTGACTAGCTTTCTCAGCTTTGCCATACGTAGCGGCTTGGTACAGTACTCGTCCATTCCTGCCTCCAGACATTGCTGCCGAAAGCTTTCGCTAGCATTTGCAGTGACAGCGACGATGGGGGTACTTAGATTGTTAACCGCATGATGCCTAATCTCCTTCGTAGCCTCTATTCCGTCCATGACAGGCATCTGGCAGTCCATGATGATCATATCCCACTGCTCTTTATGTGCAGACTCGACCGCCTCAAGTCCGTTCTGTACTCCTTCGGTGATCACCCCCATCTTTTCCAATTGTTTCCGCATGATCATGCGATTGCCTGCGTCGTCTTCAACGACAAGCACTCTGGGAGGGCTTGTTGCTGCGTCAGCATTGGCCGGGTCAAGGCGGTTTTCCTGTGGAAGATGTACCGCACCGAAGGGTACTTTGACTTCGATAACGGTACCTTCGTTTGACGATACAACGACACTCATGCTGCCACCAAGGGCATTTACTAGCGAGTTTGCAAGCGGCAAGCCCAAGCCAACACCACCGTATTTCCGGGCCAAGCCTGAATCACCCTGCTCAAACGCTTTGAAGACCTTGTTTCGGTGTTCCTCCGGTATACCAGGGCCGTTATCTGAAACTCTTATTACTAGCATAGCTCTGCTCTCAAGCGGTGATGCCTCCACCATTACGCGCCCCTCCGGCTGGGTGAACTTCACCGCATTGTCAACAAGTTGGTAAAGAACCTTTTCGAGCATCAAGCCATCCATATAGAGTTTGGACGGGAGATCGTCATCGATTGAAAAAGTCAGCGATAAAGGTTTTGCAGCCACAGCTTCTCTAAGTTCGTAGGCCAAAAGATTGAAAAGGGACTGAAGTTCGAACACTTGTGGCGAACTGAGCAATTTATCATCTTGTGCGTCGACGAAATCAAGGATGCCACCGACCTGTCGAGTCATTCGCAAGTTTGCATGTTCAATATGCCGGAATGCCTGATTCTGTTCATTATTGAGGGGGGCTTCACGGAGAAGGTCCAGCTGTCCCTGAATGGTATGAAGGGGAGTGCGCAGCTCATGACTGACCGCGTTCAAAAAGTCATCTTTGATACGGTTGCTTCGCTCAAGGGCCTTTCGCGCGTTTTCGCTCACTTCGATTTTTTGATCAAGCAAAGAATCTCGTTCGTCACGGAGGAGTTTAATTCGAGCAGCAAGGGCTATAGAAAACAGCAGCATCTCCCAGGAAAAAGCCGCAGGTGCGTAATAAATTATCCATTGGCTACCCTCAAAGACGCCTAGAGCTTCCATTGCCGTTGTTGCATAAGCTGCAATTACCGGTATCCAACCAATCAGGAAGTAAACTGCTGGCTTATACCCTTGTAGTGCGCGAAAGGCAGCAACAGGGATAAAAGAAAGGTAAACGAAAACGCTTACTGATGAGACGATAAGGCTTATCAAGCTCGGAGCGAGGATTGGCGACAATGTTAATACGCCAGAGTAAAAGTATATCGCTGAAGTATAAAACCTAAGGAGGCTCTGAATAAGTCTCAAAATCAGCGATAATACGGTCATCGTCAACTGCACAGGATTCGTTGCCACCATGGATCAGATCACCTTCTCCGAAGCCGAGTACCAGACCAAGAAGC
>Ga0098069_100032_pt1 | contig 94770 bp, 88 predicted proteins | sample 27_taG_FD_92584 | JGI IMG/M metagenome (GOLD analysis project Ga0098069, IMG submission 92584) | Marine viral communities from Cariaco Basin, Caribbean Sea - 27_WHOI_OMZ | ecosystem: Environmental > Aquatic > Marine > Oceanic | place: Caribbean Sea: Cariaco Basin | collected 2014-11-09
AAGACCATCGAACATAGGCGCTTGCAGCACCGCAGGCTCGCCGCCTAAACATTAAACCCAAGACGAGGCCCACGCTCCGCTAATCTGCGCCGCAATATGTGCCAAATGTTCTGACGACGGACACTGGCGACAGCGTTGGTGGGACAGGCTGCGGCGCAATGTGACAAGCGATGAGCAGCGCGAGCTGAAGGACATCACATGACCGATCGGGAAAGGAGAATACGGTGCTGGCACTGAAGGAAAAGAACGGACTGCTCTGGATACGTGCCGGAGGCAGGCAGGGGGATGAAGCCTATGACCGCTTTGTTCCCCAATTCGAACATATCGCAGAGCGCGAGGCCGGTACCGTCCCGATGGTGATCGAGCTCGCGCCTGACTTTTCGGGTTGGAACTTCGGAGGTCTCTGGCGCGATCTCAAGTTCGACATCCGGCATAAGGATTGTTTCGGCCGGATCGCCATAATCGGCGACAGCGAATGGGAAGAGTGGGGCACGAAATTGTCATCCTCACTCTTCCGCACCGAAATGAAGTTCTTCCGGCCAACACAGCGTAGTCATGCGGAAAGCTGGGTACAAACCGAGGAGGACGCAGCATGAGTGGCGGACATGAGGTCGATGTCGGGTCGCCTGAAAAGCGCAAGACCCTGTGGGTTGTCCTGTGGCTTAACGTGGCCATCGCGATCGGCTTTTTCGCGGTCGGGTATTTTGCCGATTCTAATGCGCTGTTGGCGAACGGCCTCGATAATTCATCCGATGCCATCGTTTATGCGCTCAGCCTGCTCGCGCTGACCCGCTCACGGACCTGGAAACGCGGGGCCGCACGTTTCTCCGGCATCATGCTGCTGATCTTCTCTGCTGGGGTTATCTTCGATGCTTACCGACGGTTTGTGGAAGGGTCCGATCCGGGCGGGATATTGATGATGGCGATGGCGTTCATCGCGGGGATGGTCAATCTCTATTGCCTGCGCCTGCTGCAGAAGATGGAGAACAAGGACGTCAATATGCGGGCGGCGACCACCTTCAGCTTCAACGACTTTATCTCTAATGGCGGGATCATTATCGCCGGCATCATTGTGATGCTGACCGGAACCAACTGGCCCGACCTCGTTGTGGGCATCGCGGTAGCTTGCATCGCTCTCTATGGCGGCATCGAGATTCTGCGCGACGCTCACATGGATAGCCACGACGATGCGGGAACCAAACACGGCGAGAAGAGGAATTGACCCTATTCGATCTTCCTGCACAATGTGTCCGATGCGCTGGCTTCGGCCGGTGTGATCGTGGCTGGCGTGCTCATTCTGCGATACGAACTTTATATCGCCGATCTGACCATCACGGTGGTCATTGGTGACTTTGTGATCTGGCAGGGCGTTACTTTGTTGCCTCGCACGGTGCGTCTCTTGATGGGCGCGGTGCCGGACGAAAGCGAGTTCGATCGCATTGTGAGCGACCTGCGTGACGCAGAAGGCGTGGCCGACGTCCATCACGTCCAAGTCTGGAGCATCAGCGAGCATTATCGCGCGCTTGAGGCGCATGTCGTTCCTGCCGAATCTTCGTTGCAGGCTTTCGAGGATGTGAAGGCGCGGGCTCGCGGTATGCTCGAGACGCGGCACGCCATCACCCATGCAACGTTCGAAGCCTGCCTCGCTGCCAACTGTGATCCGGTTATGGTCCCGGGCCATCAGGTCGAAAAGAACCAATGCCAAGACCATGATCACGACCATTGACAAGCGCGGCGATCAGGTCGGCCGCTGCAAGCAAGCAGTTTGGTAGCGCACGGCATGAACCGCCCTGCAACTCGTAAATGAGGACCGACGAATGAAAGCTTCCGATCTTATGGTCGCCGCGCTCGAGGCAGAGGGTGTCGAGTATGTTTTCGCCGTTCCAGGCGAAGAGAACCTGGATCTTCTGGAATCGCTGCGAACTTCCACCATCACGCTGGTTCTGGCCCGTCACGAACAGGGCGCTGGCTTCATGGCGGCAACTTATGGCCGCCTGACCGGCAAGGCAGGTGTGTGCCTGGCAACACTCGGGCCAGGTGCCACGAACCTGACCACACCGGCGGCCTATGCCGCGCTCGGAGCCTTCCCGCTCGTGATCATTACCGGGCAGAAACCGATCAAGACCTCGAAACAGGCCCAGTTCCAGATTGTCGACGTCGTTTCCCTGTTCACCCCGCTGTGCAAGGCATCGACCCAGATTGTGAACGGCAACCGCATCCCGTCGCTCGTTCGCGAGGGATTTCGCCTGGCGCAGGAAGAAAGGCCGGGCGCTGTGCTGCTCGAGCTGCCCGAAGACATTGCTGAAGAGCAAACGGTCGAACCTGTCATACCGCCGCATGACAGGCGCTATGCCGTAGCGGGTGACGCCGCTCTAGATGAGGCAGCGAGACGTATCCTCGCTGCACAGAGACCTCTGCTACTGATCGGAGCCGGAGCGAACCGCCGCCGCGCTTCGAAGGCGTTGCGCAAATTCGTATCCGATACGGGCTTTCCCTTCTTTGACACCCAGATGGGCAAAGGCGTGGTCGATGAAGATAGCGAGCTCTATCTGGGCACCGCAGCGCTATCGTCGGGCGATTATGTTCACTGCGCGATCGAGAAGGCCGATCTGATCGTCAATATCGGTCACGACGTGGTGGAGAAGCCGCCCTTCTTCATGGAGCCGGGCGGGCAGACCGTCATCCATATCAATTACAAGGCGGCTGAAGTCGATCAGGTCTACTTCCCGCAGCTCGAGGTCATCGGCGACATCGCCGGATCGGTCGAGCGGCTGGGAAACCGCCTGGATGGCAAGCTGCAGTGCGACCGCAGCTATTATACCGCCCTGCATCACGAGATTGCTTCGCACATCTCCGAGACCAGCGACGACGAACGTTTTCCGATGGTCCCCCAGCGCGTGGTTGCCGACGTACGCAGCGTAATGGCGCGCGATGATATCGTTGCGCTCGACAACGGTATCTACAAGATCTGGTTCGCCAGAAACTACATCGCCCACGAGCCTGGCACCATCCTGCTCGACAATGCATTGGCGACGATGGGCGCGGGCCTTCCATCGGCCATGATGGCTGCGATGCTGGCGCCGGGGCGCAGAGTGCTCGCGGTATGCGGCGATGGCGGGTTCATGATGAACTCGCAGGAACTGGAAACGGCCGTCAGGCTTGGACTGAACCTTGTCGTTCTCGTTCTGAATGATGCAGCATACGGGATGATCCGCTGGAAGCAGGACCAGCTTGGCTTTCCGGACTACGGCCTGACCTTTTCCAATCCCGACTTTGTCACCTACGCACAAAGCTATGGAGCGACCGGCCACCGTGTCGAGCGAAGCGCGGATCTGGTTTCGGTCCTGAACGCCGCATTCGAGGCTGGCGGCGTGCACCTTGTCGACCTGCCCGTCGATTATTCCGAAAACAAGAAGGTGCTGATCGACGAACTCGGCGCAAAGGTGTGCGAGCTATGAAAACGATCGTTCACAATCCCTTCGACCGCTCGCCGATTGCAGAAGTAGCGCTTGTCGACTGGGCTCAAATCGATGAATGGCTGAATGAAGCGCAGTTGCTCCACCGCGACCGCCATGGCTGGCTTGCCGTGCACGAGCGTGTCGCCATCCTCCGGCGGGCTGCGGATATCATGCGCGAACGAGCCGAGGATCTGGCTCTCCAGATCGTCAGGGAGGGCGGCAAACCGCTGGTCGATGCGCGCGTGGAAGCCGGTCGCGCGATCAACAGCGTCGACTTGTGCGTTCAGGCGCTGAGTGAGGGCGGCGGCCATGAAATTCCGATGGACCTGACAGAAGCGGGTGCGGGAAGGACGGCCTATACCTTCCGCGAACCGATCGGTCCTGTCGTGGCGATCTCGGCATTCAATCACCCGCTCAACCTGATCGTCCATCAGGTTGGACCGGCGGTAGCAGCCGGGTGCCCCGTTCTCATCAAGCCTGCGCTGGAAACGCCTCTGTCATGCCAGAGCTTCGTGAGCATTCTTCATGAAGCCGGCCTGCCCGAGGCCTGGTGCCGGTTCGCACCTTGCGGCAACGATATTGCCGAAAGAATGGTAACCGATCCGCGCACGGAGTTCTTCTCATTCATCGGTTCTGCGAAGATCGGCTGGATGCTTCGCTCGAAGCTGGCGCCGGGAACCCGCATTGCTCTCGAGCACGGCGGCGCGGCGCCGGTAATCGTGGACAGCGGCGTGGAGCGCGCAGCAGTGATCGCCTCGTTGCTCAAAGGCGGGTTCTATCATTCGGGTCAGGTCTGCGTTTCCGTGCAGCGCGTGTACGTCCCTGCTGCAGAATTGAAAGACTTCGCCAATGACCTAGGGCGAGCTGCCGAAAAGCTGGTAGTGGGCGATCCCGCCGATGCTGAGACCCAATGCGGACCCCTGATCCGAACGGAGGAAGTTGACCGCGTCGAACGCTGGGTCGATGAAGCCATCGCAGCAGGAGGCACCCTGGTGTGCGGGGGAAGCCGTCTGAGTGACACTCTTTTCTCCCCGACCGTCATTGTCGATCCTCCCGAAAGTGCCAAGATATCCCGGGAAGAAATCTTCGGCCCCGTGATCTGCGTGTATGGCTACGACGATATCGACCTGGCTATCGAGCAGGCCAATGCCCTGCCTTACGCCTTTCAGGCCGCTGTATTCAGCGATCGGCTGTCAATCGCCAATCATTGCATACAGTCTCTGGCGGGATCGGCTGTGATGGTGAACGACCATACGGCATTCCGCGTGGACTGGATGCCTTTTGCAGGGCTGCGCCGCTCCGGGCTTGGCGTCGGCGGGATCCCCTACACTATGGCGGATATGAGCATTGAAAAAATGGCCGTCTGGAACTGGCCTGCGGCGGCATCATAGCCCGTTCGACAGACCCGGGATGGCGACACGGGCAGCTTCGCACTCGTCGGCCTTTCCCGAAGTTAAGTCTCTTATGGGCGGCCGACAAAAGCCGTGCATTGGCGAGCCTGACCGAACTGGCGCACGAGGCGCGGACATCAAGGCTCGGCGGTACCCGCAAGTGCATCGATGATGCGGCAATCGCCTACAGTGTCTTGCTCGCAGGCAGCGATCATACGCCCAAGTTCCGTCCGCAACGCCTCCAGGCTCGCGATCTTGCGCTCGACCTCGCCGAGATGGCTTCTGGCCAGAGCGTCGATGCCCGCGCAGGACCGGTCGGCATCATCGGAGAGATCGAGCAATTCCCTGATGCGTGCCATGGAGAAGCCGAGATCACGCGCGCGCCGTATGAAGTTAAGGCGCGCTTCCTCTGCTGGTCCATAATCGCGATAATTGGCCCGCGTGCGTGGAGGGGCAGCGAGGATACCCTCACGCTCGTAGAAGCGGATTGTTTCGGATTTGACGCCGGTTATCCGGGCAAGTTGACCAATTCTCATGACAAAGGCTCCTGCCGCTTGACCTTGTAGTTACTACAAGGCGCATAGGGCGGATCGACGCAAGGAGTCGAGTAAATGGGAAAGACCTGCTGCGGCCCCGATGAGGCCGGTGCAAACAACAACGATCCGACATGGCGGCGCATTCTGTGGATCGCACTGGGCCTTAATGCAATCATGTTCGGCGTGGAGATCGTGGCAGGCATTGCTGCGGATTCGCGCGCCTTGCAGGCCGACGCGCTCGACTTTCTCGGTGATGCGGCAAACTATGCTATCAGTCTCGGTGTAGCGGGGATGGCGCTCGTCTGGCGCGCGCGTGCGGCTCTCGTAAAGGCGGCGACCATGCTGGCTTTCGGCCTGTGGGTGCTCGGCTCGGCCATCTGGGGTTTCTTTGTCGGGGCGTCGCCCGACCCGGGAACGATGGGCGCCATCGGTTCTCTTGCTCTGGCGGTAAATCTCGCCGTCGCCGCGATGCTGTTCCGGTATCGCTCGGGCGATGCGAACATGCGCTCGGTGTGGATCTGTTCGCGCAACGACGCGATCGGTAATATCGCCGTGCTGGCGGCAGCGATTGGCGTTTTCGGCACCGGCCGTGCGTGGCCCGATCTGGTTGTGGCGAGCATCATGGCAGGACTGGCGGTGTGGGGAAGTGCCGAAGTCTCCAAACAGGCCCGTGGCGAACTGCGCTCTACCTAAACTCCAGAATATCCCCGCGATCGGGGGTTGGAGGAAATACATTTCCGTCTACACCCTGCTATTGCGAATTAATTGCAACAGATATAGAGACCCCTCATGCATCGCATCGTCTCCGCCACCGTCCATCCGGCACTGCGGCTCATTCTGCTGGCGCTTGCGCTGTGTCTGTCCGTCACCGCGAACGCGGAAGAACCCGACGTGCGAACCACATGGCGTCTGCTCGATTATATCGCGGTCGACTACGCCTCCGCCGTTTCCGAGGGACGTGTTGCCGACGAATTCGAATATCGCGAAATGGTGGAGTTTTCCGATGTCGTGGCGCGGCAGATCGCTGCATTGCCGGATACTAAAGACAATCAAGCACTCATCCGCCGATCGGACCAGCTGCGAGCTCTGATCGCCAACAAGGAACCTGCCGAGCGAGTTGGGCGCTTCGCGCGCGCGCTGGCAGCCTCGTTGCTGACAGCCTACCCGGTTCCGCTCGCCCCTTCGCAGGCGCCCGACCTTGTCCGCGCCCGCACTCTCTTCGCGCAGAACTGCGCCTCGTGTCACGGCGCCGCCGGAAGTGCGCCACCGGCCGCAATGCAGGCGCTCGATCCCCCGCCGATAGACTTTACCGATATCGACCGGGCACGGCAGCGCAGTGCGTTCGGGCTTTACCAGGTCATCACGCAGGGGCTTGAAGGAACGTCCATGGCCAGCTTCGCATCGCTGTCCGACGAGGATCGCTGGGCGCTTGCATTCTATGCCGGCAGCATTGCTTTTGAAGATGTGGCCAAAGGCGAGCGTATCTGGCGGGAAGATGATGGCATACGCCAGCTTGTCCCCGATCTCGAGACGCTCGCCGCGCTCACACCGGAAAGTCTGGCCGAGGAGATCGGCGAGGACCGTGCGCTCGCCGTCATGGCCTATCTTCGCGCCAATCCCAATGCGGTGGGACAGGCAAATGACACAGGTTCGCTCGCCTTCGTTCGCGATACGCTCGATCGCAGCCTGTCAGCCTATCGGGCTGGCGACCGTGAAGAAGCGCGGCAGCTTGCCCTGTCTGCCTATCTCGACGGGTTCGAACCCCTGGAGGCCCTCCTTGCAACGCGCGATGGCGGTTTGATGCGCGAGGTAGAACAGGCGCTCGGGCAATTTCGGGCCGGAATAGAGTCCGGTGCGGATCCATCCGAACTACAGCAACTAAGGGCTCGCATCGATAGTCTGCTGGCCAGAGCCGAGGGAGCGTTGGCTCCTGAGGCCGCCAGCGAAATCTCGACCTTTCTCGGGGCGTTCACCATCCTGCTGCGCGAGGGGATCGAAGCACTTCTGGTTGTGATCGCCATGATCGCCTTTGTGAAAAAGTCGCAGCGCTCCGAGGTATTGCCCTATATCCATGGTGGCTGGATCGCTGCTCTTTTCGCAGGTGTCGCCACCTGGGTCGTAGCAACCTACTTCGTAAGCATCAGCGGGGCGAGCCGCGAGATGACCGAAGGGATCGGCGCGCTGCTTGCGGCTGTCATTCTCGTATCGGTCGGGATCTGGATGCACGGCAAATCCCAGGCCGAGGAGTGGCGGCGCTATATCCAGGAAAAAATGGGCAAGGCGCTTTCGCGCGGATCGGCATGGTTTCTCTTCGGTCTTGCGTTCGTGGTCGTCTATCGCGAAGCCTTCGAGACAATTCTGTTCTACGCCGCCCTATGGAATCCGCAGAGCAGCAGCGTGATACTGGCGGGCGCCTTGTCGGCAGTCGCCCTGCTGGCGCTCATCGCCTGGGCCATGCTCCGCTACAGCCGTAAACTGCCGATCACGCAGTTCTTCCGATATAGCGCTATCCTGATAGCAATTCTTGCAGTCATTCTCGCGGGCAAGGGCGTGGGCGCTTTCCAGGAGGCCGGAGTTCTTTCCGCCACTTTCATCGCCGACTTGCCGCGCCTCGCCGAACTCGGCTTCTTCCCGACTGTCGAGACGATCGGCGCGCAATTGCTCACGCTGCTGGCCCTGATTGCCGGATTTCGCGCAAGCCGGGCTTCTTCCAATTCGCCACCGGCAAACGTTAAGGGATGAGCGGTCCCGGTTACGTAGTCTCCTCGGTCCCGGACGCGGGGCGGGTCTGCGAAGGAACATCCCACGTTTCAGAGCAAGCATAGAGTTCGGCCGAAAAGGAACCCTGCCGATCTGTAATATCTCGCTGACTGATGCGTCAGTCATATCGAGGTGTTCAAATGGCCGATGATATCGCCGGAAAATTGAAATCTGCCGCGGCCTGGCTGTTCACTCAGCACGGATTTACGGCGACCCGCGTCGCCGACATCGTCGCGAATGCGGGCGTAGCGCAGGGGACCTTTTACCTGCATTTTGAAAACAAGCCATCGCTGTTTGTCGCGCTTATCGATGAATTCTTTGCAGGACTGATTGAGGAGACCATTGCCCGCCATCCCGGCAAGCGGCTGCAAACTGGAGAGCATCTATCAGCCGAGGTTGAGGAGATCTGGATGACCATCATTCGGTATGGCCGCAAGCATGATATTCTGACCAGGCTGGTCTTGCGTGAGGCCTATGCGCTTCCGCCCGAGCAGCGCGCTCATATCAATCGACATTTCGAGCAAGGTGCTGACGCGCTCGCGCGGTATCTCGAAGATGCCCAACAGCTCGGCCTGGTGAAGAATCTCCCGGCGCGACTCATTGCTTGGCTTCTTGTCGGAATGATCGAGCGGGCAATGCACTACGCCGTTTTTGTCGCGCCGAACGCACCGAGCGTGTCGCTGGCAGGGCATTGCACCGAGTTCGAACTCCTGGGCCTGCTGGAACCTAGTGCCGCTAGGACCGGAGGCGAATCATGAGATCCAGACAGAAGGTCTACATCGGCATTGGCCTGCTCGTATTGCTAGCCGCTTCGGCAGCGACAATCTGGCTGATGCAGCCTGATCGGCATGAGCGAGAAGGTCATCTGGTACTCAATGGAAATGTCGATATTCGTCAGGTCAATCTGGCGTTCAAGGTTCCAGGCAGGATCGACCGATTGGCGTTCGATGAGGGAGATAGGGTTGAAGCTGGCGATCTTTTGGCCTCGCTTGAACCTCAGGATTATAAGAACGAGATCGCGCTTGCCGAAGCGCATGCCAGCCAACGCTCCGCAGCGCTCGCCGCTCTCGAATCGGGCAGCAGGCCGGAGGAGATCGAGCGGGCGAGAGCGCGGGTTGCAGAAGCGGAGTCCGCGCTGAGCGTTGCCCAGGCAACCCTGGACAGGGTCGAACACCTCGCCGGGAAGGGCTTTGCCTCACGGCAGACCCGGGACGAGGCGCGCTCTCAGCGCGATCGCGCGGCCGCTCAGCGGCAGGCGGCACTCGAAGAACTCTCGCTTGTCCGCGAGGGACCCCGACGCGAAGAAATCCGGCAAGGACGCGCGGCGCTTGGAGCCGAGCGAGCTGCCGCTGCACTCGCCCGGCAACGCCTAGTAGACGCGAACCTTTACGCGCCCGCTGACGGGATCATCCTGACGCGCGCACGCGAGGCTGGAGCCATCGTGGGGCCGGGCGAAACCGTATTCACACTCGCACACACCTCGCCCATGTGGATCCGGGCCTATATCGAGGAACCCGACCTCGAGCGCGTCGAGATCGGTACCCCCGCGACAGTGTTGACCGAGGCTGGCCGCGAATTTCCCGGCCGCATTGCCTACATCTCACCGACAGCCGAGTTTACACCCAAGTCCGTTGAGACCCGCGAACAACGCACCAGCCTTGTCTACCGGGTGCGTGTGCGTACCGAAGATCAAGACGGAATCCTGAAGCAGGGCATGCCGGTCTCCGTGATCGTCCGTCCCGTCGCCCGCGGGCGTTGACGGGTGGTGGCCCTGGTAACCATCGAAGGCCTGACCAAACGGTTCCCCAAGCAAGCCGAACCGGCATTGCGCAGTGTTAGTACACAGATCAGATCGGGCCACATCGTCGGGCTGGTGGGGCCCGATGGCTCGGGGAAGACAACCTTCTTGCGCTTGATCGCCGGACTGCTGCGCGCCGATGAAGGCGGGATCGACGTGGGAGGTTTCGATCCCGTCGCCAACGCGAAGGAGGTGCGCGCGCGCATTGCCTATATGCCGCAACGTTTCGGCCTCTACGAGGATCTGAGCGTGGAGGAAAATCTCAAACTCTACGCAGATCTGCGCGGACTGGTTGGATCAGCGCGCAAGGCGACATTCGAGCGGCTTCTCGACTTTACTGGCCTAGCGCCATTTACCGGCAGACTGGCAGGCGCCTTGTCGGGCGGCATGAAGCAGAAGCTCGGGCTCGCCTGCGCTCTCGTTGTTACGCCTGAACTCCTGTTGCTGGACGAGCCAAGCGTCGGCGTAGATCCGATTTCGCGCCGTGAACTCTGGCGAATGGTAAGCCGACTGACCGATGAAGGGATCACGGTCGTTTGGGCAACCGCCTACCTCGATGAGGCAGAGAAATGCGAGACTGTGCTCGTCTTGAGCGAGGGCGATCTCATCTTCGACGGTCGACCGGCCGATCTGGCCGCGCGTGTCGAAGGCCGGGTGTTTTTGATCGAGGGCATCGAGGGCGATCGGCGCTACGTTTTGAACAGAGCACGCCAACACGAGGCTGTGATGGATGGAACAATCCAGGCCAGCCATGTCAGGCTGTTGCTCAATGAGAACGCGCGTGCCCTCTCTCTGGCTTCGATTGGCGCGGGGGATGAAGCTCGGCTGAAACCTGTCGCGCCGCGGTTCGAGGATGCGTTCATCGATCTCATTGGCGGCGGGTTTCGCGCTGAATCGCCCTTCGCCGGCGGTTCGCAGCGCAGCCACGATATAGCGATTGCCGTAGAGGCGCGCGGACTAACGCGGATGTTCGGCTCCTTCACTGCGGCTTCCGAGATCAGTTTCGATGTGCGTCGAGGTGAAGTGTTTGGGCTTATCGGACCCAATGGCGCGGGCAAGTCGACTACATTCAAAATGCTCTCCGGCCTTCTCAAGCCGACCAGCGGTGAGGCTCGTATTGCCGGTGTCGATTTGCGTACTGCCGCGAGCGAGGCACGGGCTCGTCTCGGATACATGGCGCAGAAATTTTCGCTGTATGGCGATCTCAGCACGATGCAGAATCTGCGGTTCTTCGCACGCGTTTACGGCCTTACCGGAGTGCGGCAGCGTACCATGATTGCGCGTATGATCGAAAGCTTCGCCCTCACGGACAAGCTCGATGAAAATTCCGCCCAGCTCCCGCTTGGCTTCAAGCAGCGCCTGTCGCTCGCCTGTGCCGTCATGCACGAGCCTGACGTCCTTTTTCTCGACGAGCCGACCTCGGGTGTCGATCCGCGTACGCGCCGTGAATTCTGGGCCCATATCAACGCCATGGTCACGAACGGCGTAACCGTCATCGTGACGACACATTTTCTCGACGAAGCGGAGTATTGCGACCGCGCCGCGCTCATATATCGCGGGCAGATGATTGCTTTGGGGACTCCCGCCGAACTCAAGGCGCAAGCGGCCTCCTCGACCATGCCCAACCCGACCTTTGAGGATGCATTCATCGCTCTCGTCGAAAAGAACGAAGCGGAGACCTCGCCATGAGTTTTTCGCGTTTCGCCGCGATCATGCGCAAGGAAACCCGGCAGGCTATCCGGGACCCGAGCACACTCATGATTGCCGGCCTATTGCCGATCATGCTGATTTTCCTGTTCGGTTATGCGGTTTCGTTCGACCCCCGGCAGTTCTCGGTCGGCGTTGTGGTCGAACAGACGACCGGAGAGACGGAGAGCTTTGTCGCGTCGCTGCGCAACACGCGCTATTTCGAGATTGAAACAGCGCCTGTGCGAAAGGACTTCGAAACCCTCATGGCCGCGGGCGAGCTCGATGCGATCATCATCCTGCCACAGAATTTCAGCGCAATCGCGCTCCGCGGAGAGGCGGCGCCGATCCAGATCCTGGTCGATGGGGGTGATCCAAACACAGCCGGACTGGTTGGCTCCTATATTGAATTGCTCGTTATCAATTGGCTCGAGCAGGAATGGCTCGATCGCGGGCAACCGCCGCTCGCGCCTCTCGTCTCGATTGAGCCGCGTGTCTGGTTTAACGCCGAGATTTCGAGCCGCAACTATCTGGTCCCCGGCTCGGTGGCGATCATTCTCACCATAATCGGCGCCTTGCTCACTGCGCTTGTGGTTGCCCGCGAATGGGAGCGCGGCACTATGGAAGCGCTCCTTGCGACCCCTGTCGGTCCGCTCGAACTGCTGCTGGGCAAGCTTGTGCCCTATTTCGTGCTGGGCCTCGGCTCGTTCATGCTGTCCGTGTTTGTGGCCGTGGCGTTTTTTGGTGTTCCCTTCCGCGGATCGTTTTTCGCGCTCTCGCTCGCAGCCGCACTCTTCATGCTGTGCTCGCTGGGCCAAGGACTGCTCATTTCGACGCTCACCCGCAACCAGCTCGTGGCAGCGCAGGTCGCGGTGATGCTTGCCTTTTTGCCCGCGTTCTACTTTTCCAATTTCGTTTTTGAGCTCGACAGCATGCCACTGGCGCTCCAGCTCTTCAGCTACGCGATCCCGGCGCGCTTTCTCGTCTCGACTCTGCAGACGCAGTTTCTTGCCGGCAATGTCTGGGCGGTTCTGCTGCCCGATCTCGCTGCCCTTGCCATCTTCGCGATTGTGATCTTCGCAATCTGCGCTCTGTTCACACGCACCCGGCTCGACTGAGACCATGTGGCAACGCATCTACGCCTTGATCGTGAAGGAGCTTCTGGCAAGCGCGCGCGATCCGCAAACCCGTTGGGTGGTGCTGTTTTCGCCGCCCTTTCTGCTCCTCATCTACGCCTTTGCAATTACGCAGGAAGTATCGGACGTCACTCTGGCGGTCTACAACCAGGACCACGGCAATGCCTCGGTCGAGCTTATCAGCCGCTTCGAGGGTGCCGAAGTATTCGATCAGATTATCCATTTGCGAGCAGGCGCGGATATCGCGCCGACAATCGACGCACGCCGTGCGACGCTGGTCCTGCGCATTGGCGAAGACTTCTCGCGCCGTCTCGAGCGCGGCGAAAGTGCCGAGGTTCAGCTCATCCTCGATGGCCGCAGATCCAACACCGCTCAGATCCTGCTGGGATACAGCAGCCGGATCGTCGAAGCCTATAATCAGGAGCGGCTCGATCGACTGCACGCGACGGCACCTGTGCATCTTGTCCAAAGGACCTGGTTCAATCCCAATCTCGAGCCGCTCTGGTCGGCCGTGCCCGCGCTCTTTGCCGTCCTCGTAGCCGTGGTCGGTTTCATGGTGTCCGCGCTGTCGATCGCCCGCGAGCGCGAGCTCGGGACCTTCGAGCAATTGCTGGTGTCGCCGCTGCGCCCCTTCGAGATCCTGATCGGCAAAAGCGTGCCGGCTCTCCTGATTGCGCTGACGAGCGCAAGCGCGATGCTGGTTCTGGGGATGCTGTTTCTCAACGTACCGATCCGCGGTTCTCTCGCCCTGCTTTTCTTCGGAATGGTTGTCTATCTCGCTGCAATAATCGGTATCGGCCTGTTTATCTCATCGCTCGCCAAGACCCAGCAGCAGGCGATTATCGGGCTGTTCATGTATATGGTCCCGGCCGTGCTTATTTCGGGCTATGCCACGCCGGTCGAAAACATGCCCGACTGGTTGCAGGGCCTTGCCGCCGCCACGCCGATCACCCACTTCATAGTCATCAGCAAAGCGGTGTATCTTCGTGAAGCGCCACTCTGGCTCTATTTCTCCCACATCTGGCCCATGGCGCTTATCGCTGCCGTGAGCCTGCTGGCGGCGACCTGGCTGTTTCGCCGCCGAACGGGTTAGACAGTTTCACGGGGCCAAGCGACCAATCCCGAGTTCGGCAACCGGGAGGATGACCGAAGGGTCGGGACGCGCGAGGCGTCGATCGACCGCCGGACATGCGATAGATTGCAGCATGTGTCGGATGATGTTGAGGCGTGCGGCGCGTTTGTCGTTGGCGCGCACTGCAATCCACGGAGCATAGGCAAAATCTGTGCGTGTCAGCATTTCGTCCCGGGCTTTGGAATAATCATTCCACTTCTCAAGCGCCGCTGCATCGATGGGGCTGATCTTCCACTGCTTGAGCGGATCAGTGCGCCGCGCTTTGAGGCGCTTGGCTTGCTCTTTTCTATCGATGTCGAGGTAGTATTTGAGAAGCGTAGTCCCGTCGCGTGCCAGCATTTCTTCGAATTGCGCGACGTTAGAGAAGAAGTCGGCAACTTCCTCCTTGTCGGCAAATCCCATCACCCGTTCGACCCCCGCCCGGTTGTACCAAGAGCGATTGAACAGAGCGATCTCCTCATCGGCGGGCAGCTGTTCGCTGTAGCGGCGAAAATACCAACTTCGCGTGTCACGATCTGAGGGTTTGCCCAGCGCCACGACGCGAGTCTCGCGCGGACTCATATGTTCGCGCACACGCTTGATCACACCGTCCTTTCCGGCCGCATCTCTCCCTTCGAAGATGATCAGAACACGCTCGCCATGGGCGATGACCTGGCGTTGTATCTTGACCAGTTCGATCTGCAGCGCGCGCAATTGTTGCTTGTATTCGCTCTTGGATATTTTCTTCTTTTGCGAACTCGACATGTTGCTCTCCGGCTCTTTAGCTGCGATGAGGGGACGAGCCCCGAACATGTCGTAACGATACTACCGTCTGCGACCGTTTTACAGGAAGGGACGGGCCCTTCTCCGGTATTGGGGCACTGGCGCTTCGGGGTTTTCCATGATCGAAAATAAAGCCGATAAAGCTGACGGGTCCGAGGAGGCGTTGCGACCGATGGATGAAGCAGTGCGCCGGGCCCTGGTGGATAGCCACGAAGATATGCTGCGTTTCCTTATCGGCCGCATGCGGGGGCGTCAGGAGGCGGAGGAAGTTCTTCAGCGTTTCATGCTTCGTGCGATCGAGCGGGCTGGGGACCTGCGGGACGTGGGTTCGGTCAAGGGATGGCTCTCCCGAGTGCTGGCGACGACCATTGCCGACTTTTACCGACAGGCTGCGCGCGGACGTAAACACGAAACCGCCATTGATCCTCAGAAACTTGCCGAACTTGCCGAGGCGGAAATCGTGTCGGACGAAGAGATAGAAGCTGCCGTCTGCAACTGTCTCTATCGACTCCTGCCAACGCTCAGGCCGGATTATTCCGAAGTCATCTGGCGCGCTGATTTGCTTGAGGAACCGCGCGAAAGCATTGCCAGCGCGCTCGATACAAGTGTCAACAATATCAATGTACGTCTTCATCGTGCGCGCGGCGCGCTTCGCACGCGTCTGCTCCAGATGTGCCGCACCTGTGTCATTCACGGTTTCCTCGATTGCGAATGCCAGCAAGAGAAGGAGCACGCGCCCGCGCTGTAGACGCGGACTGTCGGGGCCGCACTATTTGGGCGATGCTAGTCTCCCTCCTTCGGCCGCGCGTCTCCTGGGCTGTATGGCTGTGTAGCTTTATCGTTTTGGCGTGGATGGCTGTCGACGCCTAAGGTCCAGGCCGGCGGGTCGCTTGCGGGAAACGTTTCGATCAAAGCTTCGTCGATCGCTCGCTCTTCCAGGCCGGAGGATCGCGTCTTTGGCTTGCATCGTGGCCGGTCCGTGGGGGCGTTCGTCATTGGCTTCGCTCTTGCCTCCAATCGCTACAATCTCAGCTCGTCTGCTCCGATACCAAGCGTCTTGTTTGTCAATCGCATCGAGACCTCGGGCTGCTCCTCGCTCAACACCAGGGCACGGATCGCATCTATCGTTTCAGGGATGACGATGGCTTGATTGTCGACCATGTAATTGTAGCACAGTTCGGTTCCATCGACCGCGAGAATGTTGCTCCACAGGGCCACCTCGTAGAGGTCTGCATTGGGCCGCCCCTCCATCGCCATCGCCTCTTTGACGCTGTTGAGGGCCGACAGTCCGCTGTCTCCATCGATGAGCAGAATTCTTGGCGAGGCCGCAAATGCGTCGAGGACTTCCTCCTTTGTCGCCGGCCGGGTGAGCTCGACATACCAGCTGTGTAGATGAGCCAGGGTCTCAGGAACCTTGATCGCAATCGTCACCACATCGAGTTCCGGATCCACATGCCGGGCATCCGGCCCCTGATGGCTCGGGATTGTCGGCTCGGGCACGAGCGTGTTCATGATCCCCCCGAGATGGCTCTCCCAGGGGTCGGTGGCCCGGCGCATAAGTGTCCCGCGCGCTTTTTTGAGCAGGCCTGCGCGCTTCAGCGCCCCTAGGGTGCGGACAATCGACGTGGTGTTGCATGACACGACCCGTGTCGCATCGCGTCCGAATGCGCTCCCGTAGGTTGCTTCGGCGACGAATGAGTGCCCCGCCACGTCGTGCTTCTCGCCTCCCTGCACGATGAATGGCTTCCCGGCGCGGCGATAGATGTTTGCGTTCTGGGCACCGATGCCCTTGGGTGTGCAGTCGACAATGACGTCGCTTGCCGCGATGAGATCCTCTAGCGAACCCGCAACGTCGAGACCCGACTCCGGCAAGGTTTGCGAGGCCTGCGAAATGGCCGCGAACAGGCGAACGCCGTCCTTCGCGAGCATTGCGATCCGCCAATCGGCGGCGACGTCGGCGACACCGGCCAATGCCATATCGGGTTGCAGCCTTACGGCGCCGACAACGCGGCGACCGATTACCCCTGCTCCTACGACCCCTACCGAGATCTTGTTTGGCTCCTCTGTCATTGAAAATGAACTCCAGTTGGTGGTTGCGGGCGCACTCGTGACGCCGAAAGGATGGGATTAGTGGCTGGCTCCGATCAGCTCATCGTTCTGGACGCTCCATGCGGACAGCGCCTCGGCGAGTGCCGGCGAAATATCGACCGCGTTGGTTCGATGTGCGATGGCATTGACGCTGATCACGCGCTTGGCACCTGCCTGCATGAGCTCATCATATGCATCGCCGGCAAAGATGGGGTGGACCACAACGCAGACCGGCGGCTTTGTTCCAGCCTTCGAGAGCAGCTTGACTGTTTCGACAAGCGTTCGCGCACTTGAGGCAATATCGTCGATGATGACGGGTTGTTTGTCGTCCATGTCGGGAAGGCGCCCACCGCTGATCGCGACATCGAAGTCGCCCCAGCGTTTCTTCTCCAGAACGGCTGAAGGGATCCCTGCCCTGTCTGCGACATCGAGCACCCATTGTTCGCTCTCCTCGTCGGGCCCGATGACGAAAGCGTCCGGAATGTTGGCCTTTAGCCAATCCGCGATCGCCGGCGCTGCGGGCACGACCTTGCTCGGCACCGAATAAATCTCGTCGAGATTGTCGATGCGATGCAGATGGGGATCGACGGTGACGAGGAAATCGAAATAGAACGACAGCAGCCGCGAGAACGAAACGGACGTGACGGCCTCGCCTGGATTGAAGGCCTTGTCCTGGCGCATATAGGCTAGATACGGCGCGACGAGCGCGATGCTGCGTGCGCCCTGATCGCGCAGCGCATCCGCCGCGAACAGCAATGGCGCGATTTTCGCATCGGGCCGGTCAAGAGTGCAAAGCAGGACTACATCGCGGCCACTTACGGGTGTGGCGATCCGCAGGTAGGTTTCTCCATCGGGGAACTGGCGCGTCTCGAGTTCGCCGAGATCGGCCTCGAAACACCGGGCAAGTCCTTCGGCCATGCCCGGTGCCGCGCTAAGGGAAAAGACGACCCTGCTCATTGTGCCTCCAATCTGATCATATCGCTGTTGCGCAAAGCAAAGGCGAAAGCGTAATCAAGCTCGCCCATGCTTTCGCCGTGAATGGTGAAGAGGGGCTGGCCTTGCTCAACCAAATCGCCCGACTTCACATGCAGAGCGATACCGGCCGTCGCGCGCTGCGGTGCGCCAGCGAGTTTGGCAGTGCGCGCAAGCAGGCGGTTGTCGAAGGTGGCTACCCGCCCTGCGCGCGCGGCGAGGAATTCGCGCGTCTGGAGCGCCCGCCCTGGCTCTTTGAAGCCGCCCTGGGCCTCGCAGATAGCAAGAAATTTGCTTTCTGCGCGCCCCTCGACCAGCAATTGCGTCGCCCGATGGAGAGCATCGGAGCTTGGTGCGCCGCTCAATTCGAGGATGCCGGCAGCCAGCGCCAGCGCGCGAGCTTTGAGATCCTGCGGCGCGTCGTCGCGGTTGGCGAGGACCGCAAGGACATCATGTGCCTCCAGGGCCGGCCCGATCCCGCGTCCAACTGGCTGGGTCCCGTCGGTCTGGACTGTCGCGACGTGCAGTCCGCATTGCCGCGCCACGTTCTCGAGGAGCCCCGCAAGCGCATCGGCGTCCCTTGTGCTCCGAATCTTCGCGGTCGGTCCTACTGGTAGGTCAAGCAATACGTGCGTCGATCCGGCAGCAAGTTTCTTGGAAAGCACTGAAGCGACAAGTTGCGCATCGCTGTCAACATCCAGAGCCCGCTCGATCCGAATGAGGACGTCATCAGCAGGACTGAGATTGACGCTGCCGCCCCAAACGATGCAGCCGCCCTCTCGTTCGACCACCTTCTGCATGGCCGCCAGATCGAGCGTCACGGGCGCCATGGTCTCCATCGCATCCGCAGTACCGGCCGGTGATGTGATCGCCCTGGATGACGTCTTTGGCATCGTGAGACCGGCTGCCGCGATAATACTGACCACGATAGGTGTTGTCCGATTGCCCGGCAGTCCGCCGACGCAATGTTTATCCATCACGCGGTCGGCATTCCATTCGAGGCGGTCGCCCGCAGCGAGCATCGCTCGGGTGAGGGCAGCGGTTTCCTCTCCTTGTGCTGGCTGCGCAGCGAAAGCGGACACGAACGCGGCGATGTCGACATCCGAATACCGACCGTCCGCGATATCGGCGATGATGTGTCCTAGACGGATCTCGTCAAGCCGGTGGCCATAGAGTTTAGCTCTAACGTGGCTGAGCGACGACAACGGATGAGGATGCCTGACTTGAAGCTCGTCGCCCTCGGCGAGAGAAAGCCGTGCCATCAGCCGGTGAGGCAGGCCCACTTCATCGTCGGCCAGGAGATCATCCGTAGCCCGGTAAAGCGTCGCCAAAAGCCTTCTTCCTTTCGCGACAAGTTCCACCCGCACGCGGGCGCGAAACCCTTCGGACCGCGCAACCGGACAATCCTCATGCATGAAGATCATCGCTTCGCCATCGGTTTCGATCGGCAAAGCCCGCGCGCGCAACGGATGAGCAAGTGCATCCGTGGAGGAGGTGGGGGAAAGGATGGCCTCACTCATGAAAGGACAACCTCTTCGGCGTGCTCGGGGACGCGCGCATTCCAGCCAAGACGTTCGGTAACAAGATGTCTTAGTGTGTCGGAAGCACTGGGTTCTCCATGGGTTACGAAGACCTGCCGCGGAGAGGATTGGAAACCTTCGAGCCATCGCAGCAGCTCGTCCTGCTCGGCATGGGCCGAGAGCATGTCGAGCTGTGCCACCTCGGCGCGGATGGGGATGTAACTGCCGTGGATTTTCAGTTCGGTCGCGCCATCCCGCAAAGCTGCCCCCCGCGTGCCGCCAGCCTGAAATCCTGCGAGGATGATCGTGTTGCGGTGACTCGGCGCATAATGCTTGAGGTGGTGGAGAATGCGTCCCCCGGTTGCCATGCCGCTTGCTGATATGATGATCTTCGGCATGGCGCTGCGATTGAGCTGCTTCGAATCTTCGGCTTCGCGAACATATTCGGCAATTCCGCAGGCATCGCGGCATTGCTTTTCGGTGAGCCGGTGTTCGCCGAGATGGTCACAGAAAATCGAGCTGGCGTTCACCGCCATGGGACTGTCGAGATAGATCGGGATTTGCGGCAGGCGGCCTTGCTGCCGCAACTGACCGAGATGGTAGAGGAGCGTCTGGGCGCGCCCGATCGCGAAGGAAGGAATGATGACCGACCCGCCGCGCCGGACCGTTCTTCCGACAACGTCTTCGAGTACACTTTCAGGATCGGCCTCTCCATGATGCCGATTGCCGTATGTGGACTCGGTGACGATGTAATCGGCCTCGGGAACCGGAACAGGATCGACCATCGTCGCGCTGCCGTAGCGTCCGATGTCACCCGAGAAGACAATCTTCATATCGCCGCATTGCAGCTCGATACTTGATGCGCCGAGAATATGGCCCATCGGCCGGAAGATCGCCTTGCAATCGCGCGTAACTTCGGTCGGCTCCTGGAAGGGCACAGGCCTGAATGACTTCAGCGCGGTTTTCGCATCGGCCTGGGTGTATAGGGGCCGAGGCGACTTGTGCTTGCTGTACCCTTTCCTTTTCGCATAGCGGGCATCGGCCTCCATCAAATACCCGCTGTCGGGAAGCAGCAATTCGCACAATTTGAGCGTTGCGTGCGTGCTCAGCACGGGCCCCTTGAACCCGTCGCGTATCAGAGCTGGAACGTAGCCCGAATGATCAAGGTGGGCGTGGGTGAGAAGGACCGCATCGATTGACGCCGGATCGACCGGAAACGGCTTCCAGTTGCGCTCACGAAGCTGTTTGAAACCCTGAAAGAGCCCGCAATCGATGAGGATCCTGTGATCAGGCGTCTGAAGAAGATACTTCGATCCGGTGACCGTACCAGCTGCTCCTAGAAAACTTAGCTTGTAGCTCACCAGACCTCTTCCCTGCCAATCGGATAGATTAGTAACCCCCAACAGACGGGAGCACGTGGCGGGAATTACAGTTTATCCTTCCGAGCTTATCGGAATCCGCAGGCAGAATCATCCGGCATGGGAAGGATCGGCGAAAAGCCGCCACCCAGGGTTCGCATATTTGTCGCCTGGCCCTGGTAGAGCCGTGCTGCGCGCAACAGTATTTCTCCGGCATAGGTATAAAGCCGGACATCCACTTTGAGCTCGACGATATCCGTCTCAAGGCGGACCTTGCGCGTGCTCGGGGGCGTAAATCGCTGCGCGACATAGCCGCCCTCGACGATTTCGGACCAGACCCGCTTCGTCAGCTTCGCTCCGCGATAGGCGGCCTTGCTGCCATATCCGCGGGCAGGTTTGAAAAACCAGTCTCGCCGTTCGGACCAGAATTTCTCGGCGTTAAAACGATCGACGATTGCTGTTTTCGGCACCGCGGCGAGGATCACTTTTTTCTCGCGTTCGCTCAAACCGCACGAAGCCAGCCAATCCGGATCGGAAAGCAGGCAGAGGTTCCGCTTGTCGGCATAGAGCGCATGGATATGCGGATTTGGCGAGAGCACGACGCGGCCTGTCATATAGGCTTCCCGAAGGGTCCGGCTCTCCGGGCGATCGAGCGAGAAATCGACCAGGCGATTATACACAAGATCGATTTTCCTGCCCTCGAAGAGTAATCCGGCGGGGGACAGCTCGAGATCCTCGGGCCCGGCGACCACCGCTTCATATCCGTGCTCCTGCAACAGGGTCCTTGCTGCGAGAAATTCGGGAAAAAGCGGCTGTCCTTCAGGATCATCATCGACGATGGCGATGGATTCGAGCTCACCGGCACGATCCTGCGCATGCCACTCCTCCTCGAACATCCGGGCAATTCTTGTCCGAAACGTGTCCTGTGAGATGTCTGCGGCCAGAGCCGGTCGTGTTTCCCTGCAGCATTGGGTTTGCGCATCGGCAAGCAAGGCGTTCAGAAAAGCGCCGCCGGCATTGGTGTTGATCTCGATGAGCCGCGGACCGTTGGCGGTGAGATGGAAGTCGTAGCCCATAAGAACCCCTTTGGGCCCGAAATCTCGGGCGGCTGACGAAGGCGCCCAGCCCATGACAACCGAGCGGAAGGCGGGGGTTTTGGCGACGGTCTCGATGGCCGTCACAACCTCCGTCATGGCCGAAAGCGTAGCTGGATCGATGAAAACCGGGGCGTTGGCGAAAAGGTTCGACTGTGATGCAAGGAGGGTGTCGCCGGCTCCGCTCTCGCCGAGTTCCGTATCGAGGAGGGTCGCCAAACGCTGCCGGTCGAGCGTTACGCACATGCACTCGGCATTGGCCCAGTCCGCCGCCTTCCCTTCAGCCTGTTCTGCAGCACAGCTGTCGGTCTTGTCATCGCATGGCATCATTCGGTTCCATCAATAATGGGCAGATAAAGCACTTCGCCCAGTGAGGAGTTGCGCTTTTTCGCTGTCTCGGCGAGACTCGGATATGCCGAGAATCTCTTTGCCAGACCAGCTTGCCACGCATGAGGTGCTCAACCAGCCTCCACCCCTTGTGGATTTCAACGCCTTCGAGCTCGACGTTCCTCTGCAAAGCGCACTCGAACGAAACGGGGCGGCTGCGCACAGCGACCAGCTTGCTGTATTTGGCAAACGCGTCGGCAGTTTCGAGGCGCTCGAATGGGGGCGCCTTGCCAACGAAAATCCGCCAAAGCTGAAAACCTTCGACCGCTTCGGCCACCGGATCGACGAAGTCGAGTTTCATCCCGCCTACCACCAACTCATGCGCCTCGGTCTTGAATCGGGCGTGTCGGGGGCGGCCTGGACCGCCGAACAGGCGGGTCATACGCTGCACGCTTCGCTCCTCTACCTCATGACCCAGGCCGACGCGGGCACGGCCTGCCCGATGTCGATGACTTACGCGGTCGTTCCCGCGCTCCGCGCCGAACCGGCCGTAGCCGCTGAATGGGAGCCGCGCGTTACCAGCGGCCGATATGACCCGCGGTTTATCCCGGCGGCTGAGAAGACTGGCGCGACAATGGGCATGGCGATGACCGAGAAGCAGGGCGGTAGCGACGTTCGCGCGAATACTACACGCGCGCATGCGCTCGGCACGGGGGAATATGAGCTGATCGGCCACAAGTGGTTCTGTTCCGCCCCGATGTCCGACGCCTTTCTGACCCTCGCCTACGCAGAAGGCGGTCTGACCTGCTTTCTCGTGCCGCGCTGGCGCCCCGACGGGACCCGCAATGCCATTCACATCATGCGGCTCAAAGACAAGCTCGGCGACCGCTCCAACGCCTCGTCCGAGATCGAATATCACGGCGCCTGGGCCCAGCGTGTCGGGGAAGAAGGTAGGGGCATACGGACCATCATCGATATGGTGCAGGGTACACGGCTCGACTGCATTGCAGGGTCCGCCGCGGGAATGCGTGCAGCTCTTACGCAAGCCGCATGGCATACGCGGCACCGCACGGCCTTCCAGCGCCAATTGGCCGACCAGCCCGCCATGCGCGGTGTTCTCGCCGACCTCGCGCTCGAGGTCGAGGCCGCGACGGCGCTGATGATCCGCATCGCCTCGGCGTTCGACGCTGCGCAGGCCGGCGACGAACGCGAAGCGGCCTTTGCGCGCCTCGCGACACCGATCGCAAAATATTGGGTCTGCAAACGTCAACCCGGCTTCGTCTACGAAGCGCTTGAGTGTCTTGGCGGCGCCGGCTTTGTGGAAGAGGGGCCCATGCCGCGCCTTTTTCGGCAGAGCCCTCTGAATGCGATCTGGGAGGGGTCGGGTAACGTGATCGCGCTCGATGCCCTCCGCGCGCTCACGCGCGAACCGCAAGCGTGGGAAGCCCTGCGCGCGGAGCTTGGCCGGGCGCAGGGCGCGCATCCGCTGCTCGATGCGGCCATCGATCGCCTCGACGGCATTCGTGTCAATGGTGTCCCCGCGGAATCCGAAGCGCGCGCCTTCGTCGAGACGGTCGCGCTGTCGCTCGAGGCAGTCTGCCTCCGCGATGCACCATCTGCCGTTCTCGCCGGGTTCTGCGTGACGCGGCTCGACCCCGACAACCGTGCGTTTCTTTATGGCGGAGCGAATGCTTCGCTTGACACCGACCGGCTGTTGGCCCGTGCCCTGCCGAGCGAATGAGGCGTCGGACGCTCTTGCAGTGAAGGACACTTGGACGGCATCAAGGCCTGACACTCAGGCACTCGCCTGACCGATAACAGGGGCCTCTTCGGCAAAATTTTCAGGCTTATAGCTGTCTAGGCGGGTGCGTTTGAGCAGCAGGGCATTGACCGCGACAAGGACGGAACTGCCGGACATCGCGATTGCTGCGACAGCGGGACTGATAATGAACGGATAGAAGACACCGGCGGCGGCGGGAAAGGCGATGACGTTGTAGGCGACCGCCCAGAACAGGTTCTGATGCATCTTTCGCAGCGTCGCACGCGACAGCTCCACCGCGCCCACAACATCGTAGGGATCACTTCGCATCAGCACGACGTCTGCGCTTTCCATGGCCACATCGGTACCGGCCCCGATCGCAAAGCCCACATCGGCCTGGGTCAGGGCAGGCGCATCATTGATGCCATCCCCGACCATTCCGACTCTTTTTCCTTGCGCCTGAAGCTCTTTCACCTTGTCGGCCTTCTGGCCGGGAAGCACATCGGCGAGCACGATGTCGATACCCAGTTCCTCGGCCACGCGCCGCGCGGTACCCTCATTGTCGCCGGTGAGCATGGCGACCTCGACGCCCTTGTCATGCAGCCGGGCAATCGCGGCCTTGGCCGTCGGACGCGGCGCATCGGCGATCGCGATCAGGCCTACAAGAATCCCCTGGTGAGCGACATGGACGACCGTGCGGCCCGCTCCCTTGAGTTCCTCGGCCTTGTCAGCCAGCCCTCCCAGTGAGATTGATTCTTCGTCCATCAGCCGGCGGTTGCCGAGGAAAACGGTATCGCCGTTGACCTCCGCCTGCGCCCCTCTCCCGTCGCGGTTGAGAAAATCGCGCGCTTCGGGGATCTTCAGTCCTTCGGCCTTGTCAAGGATCGCAAGGGCGAGCGGATGCTCCGATCCCTTTTCGACCGCAGCGGCCAGTAGCAACACCTGTTCGGGCATGCGGCCCTCGGCGGCCACGATATCCACGACGCGCGGTTCGCCCATCGTCAAGGTGCCGGTCTTGTCGAAGATAACGACATTGAGCTTTGTGGCGTCTTCCAGCGCCGACGCGTTCTTGAACAGAATGCCGCGACTTGCGCCGAGCCCGGTGCCGACCATGACCGCCATCGGTGTGGCCAGTCCGAGCGCATCGGGGCAGGCGATCACGAAGACCGTGATTGTCAGGGTCACGGCAAACAGCAATGTTTCACCGATCCACCAGAACCAGACAGCAAACGTTCCGAGGCCAATGACGATCGCGATCAGAACAAGCCATTGCGACGCGCGGTCGGCGAGCAATTGCGCGGGCGCCTTGGAATTCTGCGCCTCCTGCACGAGCTTCACGATTTGCGCGAGCGCCGTGTCAGCGCCGACCTTGGTCGCCCGGTAGCGGAAACTGCCGCTCTTGTTGATGGTCGCTCCGATGACCTCGTCACCGGGTTCTTTTGCGACCGGCATGGATTCACCGGTCAGCATCGATTCATCGACCTGGGAGCTGCCTTCCAATACCTCCCCGTCTACGGGGATCTTGTTGCCCGGGCGGATGAGCACGGTGTCGCCTTCAAGGACGTCGGCCGTTGGGATTTCCTGCTCCTCGCCATCGCGCAGAACGACCGCCATTGGCGGGGCCAGGTCGAGCAGAGCCCGGATCGCCGCCGACGCGCCCGCGCGCGCGCGCATTTCCAGCCAGTGCCCGAGGAGGATGAACACGAGCAGGATGGCGACGGCCTCATAGAATTGCACGCCGGGAAAGAAAAATGTCGATCCGACGCTGAAGAGATAGCCGGTGCCGACCGAAAGCACGACAAGCACGGCCATATTGAGAATGCCATTGCGAAGGGCGCGCCATGCAGCGACCACAAATGGCCAGACCGGATAGAGCACGGCCGCGCTCGCCAGGCCGAACAGAAAAAGCTCAAGATTCATGCCGAACGGCGGGGCCGGAGGAGTGAAAAACCCGCCCATCGGGGAGTAGATGAAAATCGGGATCGTGAAGATGAAGGCAATCCAGAAACGGTTGCGCATGTCGCGTACCATCTCCTGCATGTCCATGCCTGCCCCGTGGCCCATTTCCTGGGCCATTTCGTCCTTCGCCCCGCCTTGGCGGTGGTCGTGGTGAACTGCCTGTTCTCCCCTGCTGTCCGCACCGCGCCCCGGTCCCGTGCCGGATTCCGAAAGATTTGCTTCCGCCGGTTTACAGACATGCTTCGGCATGATGCCGCCACGGCAGCGGAAACCGCAGCTTTTGATCAGGCTCTGAAGCCTCGTCCCATCGGTCTGCGCAGGGTCGTATTCCACGGTCACGCTGCCCCCCGCGGGGTTTGCAGTGGCTCGGCTTACGCCGGCTTCATGCCGCAGCTGCTTCTCCACGCCGAGGTGATCGAGTTCTTCAAAGAGATTTCCGACTTCTAAAGTGAGTGTTGCCAAAGCGAATTCCCTCTAGGCTGAACCATAGTGCTTCTGGATCAAGACGGTAATGAGCGCTGGCTCTTACAGTTGCTTGCCTGCCACCCTAGCCCTCGCTGCGCGCTCTGAGTTCGGCATAGAGCCGCTCGACATCGCTGCGCTTGCATAGCGAAGTTCCTGGTGTAAGCGCCGTGGCAGCGCCAGCTGCCATGCCGTAAAGAAAGGCCGCCTCGGGCGCGTCGCCTGCGGCAAGGCGAACGGTCATTGCGGCAAGGAAGCTGTCTCCCGCACCGACGGCGCTTTGTGCATTGATCTTCGGGGCGGCGTGCATCACGGTCTTCTCGGGCGTTACAAGCATGGCGCCATCGCGCCCCAGAGTGAGAGCGAGCATGTCGAGGCCATTATCGCGCACGATGGCTTGGGCCGCCGTTTCCTGCTCTGCCGCGGTCGCCAGCCTTCGGCCGACGAGCGTTTCGAGTTCGCCTAGGCTCGGCTTTGCCAGGTGAACGCCGCCACCAATGCCATGCCGCAGAGCGTCTCCAGAACTGTCCAGTACCAGCTTGATGCCTCGGCGCTGGCAAATCGCACCGACGACGGCGTAGATATCGCTACGCAGGCCGCGCGGAAGACTCCCGCTTGCCACGAGATATTTGCAATCGAGCGTTTGCAGCGCTCGCAGGACGACTTCGCAGTCGCGTTCGGAGACTTCCGGACCCTGCGGCACGAAGCGAAATTCGAGATTGGTGGACCGTTCGTAGATCGCGTGGCTGATCCGCGTGGAGCCGGAGATCGAGAAGCGTTCGGCCCGCACCCTTGCTTGCTTGACGAGCTCCTGCAACACGCCGCCTGTTGCTCCACCTGCAAGATAAAGCGCGTAGGACTGGCCGCCGAGTTCATTGATGACGCGCGCAACGTTGAGACCGCCTCCGCCAGGGTAATAATGCTCATCGAATGTGCGGATCTTGTGCATCGGCTTCACCACCTCGGCCTGCGCCGCACCATCGATAGTCGGGTTGAGCGTCAGGGTGGCTATCATGACGAGGGGATCCTTTGTCTTTTTTACGGTCTCCCCGGTTAAGACGCGGCAGGATACGCAGCCTTACGCCGCCATGATCCGCTCGTATGCCTGTCTGGTTTCGTCGGCGCTCGTCAGGCTGAGCCGCCCGTGTAACCTTGGCGACGCCAAGGCGTCTGTCCTGCAGGCGACGCGCGAAAAATCAGAGAAATGGTGCAAGATTTGATCCTCCCTTCAAGACGCGATCGCGACCCTGAGCTATTTGTGAAGATATTTGGAAGCGGTGTCCGGACCCTGGTGTTCGTTGCGGGGCTGGGTGGGACCACGCGATATTGGGAGACGCGGGTAACCGAGCTTGCGCAAGAGCATAGAATTGTGCTCGTCGACCTCTTGGGCTTCGGACGATCGCCCAAGCCCTGGGTGAAGTATAGCGTCGAACGGCATGTCGATGCCCTGCAGCGCGTTCTCGCCCCTCTCGGGCCGGTAACGCTCGTTGGCCATTCGCTGGGCGCCCTGATTGCCGCAGCCTATGCGGCCAGACATACCGAGACTGTCGAGCGCCTCGTACTCATCAGCTTGCCTCACTTCGGATCGCAGGACGCGGCGTATACATATATGCGCCAGGGACCGGTTAAAGGAGGGCTCATATACACCAACGTCCTGTTGACCGTGCTAGCCTGCATCATCACGCGCCGCCTGTTAGGGAGAATCCTGCCCTATCTCATTCGAGATATTCCGCGCGAGGTCGTCGAAGACCTTGTCAAGCATACGTGGAGGTCATCTACCTCGTCGCTATGGGATGTTGTCTATCGCCATGATGTTGCGGACGACCTGAGAATTCTAGAGCCCGTTCACAACGTGCTTTGTATTCATGGGAGCGATGACATCATGGCACCGCTTGCGCCGGTAAGAGCGCTGGCAGAAGCTTTCTCGAGTGTGCAGCTTTGTGTCCTTGAGGGGCTCGATCATCACCCCTTTCTGCGCGAGCCGGAAAGGTGCTGTGAGCTTATCGCGAGCTTTGCCGAGCAAGCGGCGCGAGAAGCCATGCTGCCGAATGGCTGAGCCCGCCTGACTCCTTTGGCCCCGGACGGGGAGGGCCGAGCCGCGCTGATGCGGGCCGAGGGTGCCTCTGCGCCTGTCTCCGCCGTAATCGCCGGCCCTCTTTCCCGTCCGATAGACGAGACGCAGTCTGGCGCTGCTTACGGCCGAGCGGAGGGCGACATTACATTCAGCCTATTTCTTGCAGCGCTTTCGCCCCTGCTCGCGGTTCTGCTTTTCCTTGTCGGTCTGCGGATGCCCGCATCGCGGGCCATGGCACTGGCCTATATCGTAACCGCCGCTGCCGGCTATTTCCTGTGGCACATGGCGCCCCGCACAATCCTGGCCGCTTCGATCGAGGGTTTGGCGATCGCGGCCTCGGTCTTGTGGATCATATTTGGTGCGATACTTCTCTTGAGGCTCCTTACCGAAGGCGAGGCGATGGCCCGGATACGCGAAGGATTCGCGGCCATATCGCCGGAACCGCGGGTCCAGCTCATCGTCATCAGCTGGACCTTCGGTGCTTTCCTCGAAGGCGTCGCCGGTTTCGGCACACCGGCCGCCATTACCGCTCCGCTGCTTGTGGCGCTTCGTTTCACACCCATGGCAGCCGTGTCGCTTGCACTGATTGCCAATAGCAGCCCGGTTGCCTTCGGTGCGATCGGTACGCCGGTGGCCATCGGGCTGCGCGAAGGACTCCGTCAACCTGCCGCAAATGGCGGGCTCGATAATCTGATCGAAAACTCGGCGCAGATGGCAGCTGCAATTGATCTGACTACCGGATCGCTCGTCCCGTTCGCGCTCATCCTTATCTATTCGCGGTTCTTTTCCAAAGAACTAAGCTGGTCCAGTGCGCTGGGCTATTGGCGGTTCGCTCTGTTTGCCGGTCTGGCTTACACCATACCTGCCTTTATCGTCAGTGCGACGCTAGGACCGGAACTTCCCGCGCTTGCCGGCGCGCTTTGTGCCATCGTGCTCGTGGTACCAGCAGCACGGCACGGCTTTCTCATGCCCCGCTCGAGCGGGGCTGATCCGGGTGCGCCGATTGCCGTAGAACCGTCACGCGTTACACTGAAGCGAGCCTGGGCACCCTATCTCTTGCTCGCCGCGCTCCTTCTCGTGAGCCGCGCAGATCTGTTGCCGGTTAAACAGGTCATGCAGGATGTCTCGTTTGCCTGGCTTTCGGTCTTGGGGACACCGATCAACATTGCGATTGCGCCGCTATATTTGCCGGGTTCGATGTTTTTGATCGCGGGTCTTTTGGCCGTCTTCCTTCTGCCTCTCGACAGTGAGCGGCTCCGCCGCGCTGGCCGGGACACCCTGAAGATCGCGGCCGCAAGCGCTGTGACGCTTGCAGCGGCGGTCCCGATGGTGCGCGTCTTTGTGTATTCGGGAATCAATTCGGACGGTCTGCCCAGCATGCCAATGGCGCTTTCAGTTCTTGCGGCCGATGCCGCCGGACAGAACTGGCCGGTGATTGCACCATTCATCGGAGCGCTGGGCAGTTTTCTCTCAGGAAGCGCGACCTTCAGCAATATGACATTTGCCCTGTTTCAGTTCACCGCAGCCAATCAGGCCGGACTGCCACCGGAAACCGTCCTTGGCGCCCAGATCCTTGGCGCCAGCGCGGGGAACATGGTGTCGGTCGTCAATGTGGTGGCAGCTGCAGCCGTCGTCGGCCGTGTCGGGCGCGAGGGAGAGATCATCCGGGTCACGCTTGTGCCAATGCTCGCCTATACTGCCGCCGTTGGCCTTGTCGCAGCTGCCGCAATCGGGTTCGCACGATGATCGAGCATGTGCTGCATCTCATTCTCCTGCTGCTGGCGGCGAGATCCTTCGGAGAGATTGCAACGCGCCTCGGCCAGCCCGCGCTGGTGGGGGAGATCGGGGCCGGGCTAATACTGGCGGTTTTGGCGGCCTCCCTCAACGCTCCGTTTCTCGCCGAATTGTCGCGCAGCGCCTTTCTCGACCTTGCCGCCGAGTTCGGAATTTTCTTCCTGCTGCTGCTTGCCGGCCTCGAAATTGCCCCCGGAGAGCTGTTCAGACATTCGGGTCGCTCGGCTGCCGTGGCGCTCGGAGGCGTGCTGTTGCCACTCGCTTTGGGCATGGCCCTTGCGTGGTGGGTGCTTCCCGACAACCCGATGAAATTCGTCCAGGCTCTGCTGGTCGGCGTTGCATTGTCAATTTCTGCGGTCCCGGTCGCCATCGGCGTGTTCATGGATCTCGGCATGGTCCACACCCCAACCGGTCGCACGGTGATCGCCGCTGCAATTCTCGACGATATCATCGGACTTGTGCTCCTCGCGATCTTGACCGGCGCAATTGCGGCAGGTTCCGTCCCGGGGATTGGGGCGATGTTGCCGCTGCTTGGCAAAGCCGCGCTGTTCTTCCTCATTGTCGCTGCCGCCGGCTATTTCGGGGCGCCGAGGATCGCCAATCTGATCTCGCGCCTGCGGATTCCCGCCCCTGAGTTTACCGCGCTCATTCTGACAGCCTTGGGGTTTGCAGGGCTGGCCGAACTGCTTGGCATGGACTTCATCATCGGAGCCTTCGCCGCCGCCCTTCTGTTCAACGCCAAGAGCCTGGGTCAAGCCTCTTTCGCGCGCCTGAAAGCAACGGTCAGCGATCTCACGATGGGCTTGCTGGCCCCGCTTTTCTTTCTTTCGATCGGTATTCGCGTGGATTTCGCGGCCCTTGCCATCATTCCTGGCATCGTGCTGGCGCTGATTCTAGTCGCACTTATGGGCAAGATCATTGGCGCCGGGCTTCCTGCTCTGCTTTCTGGTCTCACCCGCAAGGAGGCGCTCGGGGTCGGGTTCGGCATGAGCGGCCGCGGGGCGGTTGAATTGATCATCGTGAGTATCGCATGGGAGGCAGGGCTCTTCGATTATCCCGGCACGGTCGTCGCCAATCTCTTTTCCGCTCTCGTCCTCATGGCGCTCGTCACCACGATTGTCACACCCATCGGACTGCGCTGGCTTTTTCGCGAGCGGGGGCAGCAGGGCTGTAATCGGCCGGGCTGAAAACCGTCTCACCATATGGACGATGCTTCGGCGGCGACGGGTAAGATTTAGCCGCCGCTCGAGGCAACGTCCACGTTCGACCACTGCCGAGCACCGCTCGCGAATGACCCGGAGATTTCGATGCCCGACGCCCTTATTGCCTGGTTTGAGGATATTGGACGCGGCGACGTCGCCATGGTTGGCGGAAAGAATGCTTCGCTCGGTGAGATGGTCGGCGCGCTGTCGAAGCGCGGTATCAGAGTGCCGGGAGGCTTCGCCACAACGGCGCAGGCCTATCGGCACTATATCGCGGCCAACGGCATTGAACCCGAAATGAGGCGCTGGATCGAAGCGCTCGATGCCGGGCGCGCCTCGCTTCAAGTGGCAGGTGCTGCGATCCGGCATGCGTTTCTGGAAGGGGCGTTTCCACCGGAGATCGAGGCGGCCATCGGTGAAGCCTATGACGCTTTGTCTGCGCGCAGCGAACAGGATGCGGTCAGCGTCGCGGTCCGCAGCAGCGCGACAGCGGAGGATCTTCCCGAAGCGAGCTTCGCCGGGCAGCAAGAGACCTTTCTCAATGTCACCGGGAAGCGCGCACTTCTCGATGCCTGCAGGCGCTGCTTTGCCTCGCTCTTTACCGACCGGGCGATCAGCTACCGTCAGGCACAGGGTTTCGACCATATGGATGTTGCCCTGTCGATCGGAGTGCAGCGCATGGTGCGCTCGGATCTCGCTGGATCGGGGGTCATGTTTTCAGTCGATACCGAAACGGGTTTCCCCGACGTGATCGTGATAAGTGCCGCCTGGGGGCTTGGGGAGACTGTCGTCCAGGGCTCGGTCGATCCTGACACCTACCGTGTCTTCAAACCCTTTCTCGAACGTACAGATACGGTTCCGCTTATCGAGCGCAGTCTTGGGGCCAAGGAGCGCAAGATGATCTATGCGACCGGCGGCAGCGTCAGGACGTTGACCAAGAGAACCACGCGCCGCGAACGCGAGACCTTCGTCCTCTCCGATGACGAGGTACTTGAGCTGGCGCGCTGCGCCAAGACCATCGAAAAGCATTATGGTCGCGCGATGGACATGGAGTGGGCGAAAGATGGTGCAACCGGCGAACTCTTCATCGTCCAGGCCCGCCCGGAAACGGTTCAGGCGGGCAAGGCAGCGGGAAGACTGACTACCTACAGGTTGAAACAGCGCGCCGAACCGCTGCTTACGGGCGCGGCGGTCGGCGAGGCGATCGCCACCGGGGAGGTTTGCGCGATCCGGGACGCCTCGCAGATCGAGGCTTTTCGAGATGGTGCAATCCTTGTGACAGGCATGACCGATCCGGACTGGGTGCCAATCATGAAGCGCGCAGCGGGTATCATCACTGATCACGGCGGAACTACCAGCCACGCAGCGATCGTCAGCCGCGAACTCGGCGTGCCGGCCATCGTTGGGACACAGACAGCGACGCGCACCCTGCAGGACGGGCAGCCCATCACCCTGTCATGCGCGGAAGGCGACCGCGGTGCGGTCTATGAAGGGACGCTCGAGTTCGAAACCATCGAGTTCGACCTGGCGGATCTGCCCGAGACCGAAACCGATGTGATGCTGAATATCGCGAGTCCGGCCGCCGCCATGCGCTGGTGGCGCCTTCCCGCGCGCGGAGTAGGCCTCGCGCGGATGGAATTCGTGATCAACCACCTGGTCAAAGTTCACCCGATGGCGCTCGTCGCCCCGGAGAAGGTCACAAGCGAGGATGCCAGGCGCGCGATCGCCGAGCTTACGCACGGATATGCCGAGCCTACCGACTATTTCGTCGACACGCTCGCGCTCGGCATAGCCAAGCTCGCGGCCCCGTTTCATCCGCAGCCGGTGATTGTCCGCCTCAGCGACTTCAAGACAAACGAATATGCTCACCTTCTCGGAGGAGAGGCCTTCGAACCGGATGAGGAAAATCCGATGATCGGATGGCGCGGCGCTTCGCGCTATTACAGCCCAGGCTACAAGGCGGGTTTCGCGCTCGAATGCCGCGCTTTGCGGCGCGTACGCGAGGAGATCGGCTTTGAGAATGTCATCATCATGGTGCCATTCTGCCGTACGCTCGCCGAAGCCGATCGGGTCCTCGAAGTGATGGCGGAAAACGGTCTCGAACGAGGCCGAAACGGTCTCCAAATCTATATGATGTGCGAGATTCCGGCGAACGTCCTGCTCGCGGAGGAGTTCGCACAGCGCTTTGACGGATTTTCGATAGGTTCCAACGATCTCACCCAGCTCGTGCTCGGGATCGACCGCGATTCCGAGCTTCTCGCCGATCAGTTCGACGAACGCAACGAGGCGGTAAAACGGGCGATTGGCGAAGCCATTATCAAGGCGCACCAGGCCGGGATAAAGATCGGAATTTGCGGCCAGGCACCGAGTGACCATCCCGAGTTTGCCGGTTTCCTGGTCGATTGCGGGATCGACTCCATTTCGCTTAACCCCGACAGTTTTGTTGCCGCAGTCAAGGTGGTCGCTCAAGCCGAGGCCATGTCGGATAAAGGCCGAGCACAACCGGCTGAGGGTTCGCGGATATGAAGGTCGTCATCTTCGAGGCCGAGGAATGGGAGGCGAGGGCATGCCGCGCACTTTCCGGCAATCACGAACTCACTTGTGTCAAGGAACGGCTGACATCTGATAACGCGGCAAAATACAGCGATGCCGAAGTGATCAGCACATTCATCAATTCACGGCTCGATGCAGAAGTCCTGCGCCACTTCCCCGAGCTGCGGCTGATCGCCACCCGCTCGACCGGCCACGACCACATCGATCTGGCCTGGTGCGCCGCAGAAGACATCGAGATCGCCAACGTTCCCGACTATGGTGATGTTACTGTAGCCGAGCACAGTTTTGCCTTGATGCTGGCTGCCGCGCGATATCTCGTTCCGGCGGTCGAACGTACACGGCGCGGAAATTTTTCACAGGATGATCTGCGCGGTATCGAGCTGCGCGGGAAGACCCTTGGCGTCGTCGGGACCGGCCGCATCGGGCGCCGCGCGATCGAGATCGCGCGCGGGTTTGGCATGAATGTCGTAGCGTTCGACGTCGATCCGGATAGCTCTGCGGCAGCAAATCTCGGCTTTACCTATTTGCCTTTCGCCGAACTCCTTTCCCAAGCCGACATCGTCACATTGCATCTGCCGGCAACCCCTCAGACCCAGGATCTCCTGTCCGATGCCGAGTTCGCTGCCATGAAGACCGGCGCGCTCCTGATCAATACGGCGCGCGGCAACATCGTCAGCGTTCCCGCTCTGGTGCGCGCGCTGGCGGAGGGGAAACTCCGCGCCGCTGGCCTTGATGTGCTCCCGCAGGAGCCGCTCGTCCGTGAAGAGGCAGAAGTGTTTCGCGGACCGCCGCTGGAGAAGGAGAATTTGGAGGCCCTCGTGGCCAATCATGTGCTTCTGCGCTTTCCGAACGTCATCGTGACTCCGCATGTCGCCTATAACACGCATGAGGCGGTCGCGCGCATCATCGAGACGACAATTGAGAATATCGAAGCTTTTGCAATGGGTTCGCCGAAGAACCTCATTGTTTAGGGGGTCAGTCGCTCGGTGTGCGGGCGGCGAATTCTGCCGCTTCGCGCGCCATTCGCTCCTCGATTCCGCCACCCCAGCCATTCTCCAGTGATGCCAGGCGCTTCATGGCTTGCCGTTCGTCAAACAGATAGAGCAGCGTATCGCTTGCGATGGGATAGGCCGCTCCAGACCCTCCGCCATGTTCGATTACCACCGCCACCGTATAGCGGGGCCGGTGAACCGGCGCATAACCAACGAACAATCCATGATCGCGCAGCTTCCAGGGGAGAGAGGCATTGGAGCGGACGCCGCGGCGACGTTCGGCCATCGTGATGCGGCGAACCTGCGCGGTGCCCGTCTTGCCCGCCAGCTTGATGTTCGGAAGGGGAAGGCGGGCGCGGGTTGCGGTGCCCTGGCCATTGACAACATCCTCCATTCCCTGGCGGACGATCGCAAGCATTCGGGGGTCAATTTCGAGTGGTGCGGCAGGCGCCTCCTTTGCGGCAAGTAGCTTGGGATGGGTTTTCTCACCGGCGGCAAGCCGCGCCGTCATGACCGCAAGCTGCAGCGGGTTGGCGAGCAGATAGCCTTGCCCGATTGTCGCATTGACAGTGTCATAGGCTTCCCAAGGCTCGTTGTATCGTCGCCGTTTCCAGGCAGGATCGGGGACAGTGCCGTAATACTGATAGGGAACCGGCAAGCCTAAAAACCGCTCGCCAAGCCCAAAACGTCTGGCCATGTCGGCAATTGGCTGAATGCCCACCCGAATGCCCATGACATAGAAATATATGTCACAGCTTTCTGCAATCGCCCGGTTCATGTCGACTACACCGTGGCCACTAAGGCGCCAGCAATGGAACGTGCCGCCGGCAATGTTGATCCGGCCGGTACAAAGGACGGTTTCGTCTGGGTCGATGTTCTCATTCAGCAAAGCCAGGGCCGTGATCGGCTTGATGGTCGATCCGGGCGGATAAAGTCCCTGGAGGGTCTTGTTTCTGAGTGGAACGCGTTCGTCTTGCGACAGCATGTCCCATTCGAACTGGCTGATCCCATCCGAAAAACTGTTGGGATCGTAGGCTGGCATCGAAGCCATAGCGAGAACGCCGCCGGTGACCGCGTCGAGCACCACGACCGAGCCGGACTGGGTGCCCAGTCGCCGCGACGCATAGGTTTGAAGCCCACCATCAATGGTCAATTGTACGCTTTTACCTATAGTGTCGGATCGGACCTCTAGCTCGCGTACGACCTTGCCCGTGGCTGTCACTTCGGCCCGGCGCGCGCCGGGCTTGCCCGTCAAATGCTCGTCGAGCGTCTTCTCGAGCATATCCTTGCCGACTTGCATGCCCGGAACCATTAGCAAGGGATCGCCGGTTTTTTCATACTCCTCGCGGCTTGGGGCTCCGACATAGCCGAGCAAGTGAGCTGTCGCGGCTCCTGCTGGATAGTGCCGCGAAAACCCTCTCATCGGGGATACGCCGGGGAGGTCGGGAAGGCGTACATTTACAGCGGCATATTGGTCCCACTCGACATCGCTCGCAACCCGCACGGGCTGGTGATCCAATGCTTGTTCGAGGTCGGTCTTGAGGCGGTCCGTCTCATCGGCGCTAAGATCGAGCAGCTCGGCAAGCTGCTTCAGGACCTTATCGGCGTCCTCGAGGCGATCGGGCAGGAGATCGATCATGAAGACCGATTTGTTGCTGGCGAGGGGGACGCCCGTGCGATCAAGCAGCAATCCGCGCCTCGGCGGGATCAGGCTCAGCTGAAGCCGATTGCTCTCGGAGAGCAGTTGCCATTTTTGGTTTTCGGCGATCGCAAGCCAGGCGAGCCGGCCTGCCAACACACCGCCGAGACCGAGCTGCACCGCGCACAAGATTGTCGCCCGGCGAGAAAACTGCTGCTCCAATATCCTCTTGTTCGTTGGCGGTTTCGCCACACACACTGCTCCTTATTGCAAGACTCCCGGTTTTGATTGTCCGTCCAGACCGGCTCCTGGTGCGCGCTGGCCTGCCCGGGCGGCACCTCATTCGGATAAACAGACGCGGGGCGCGCTTGGTGATTACGAGAACGTCGCCGACGGCAAAGTTCAGAACAAATGGGTGTTGCCTCTCGCAATGAGATGCAAGATCATGTTCATGGGAGCGCAGGCCTCCTCATCCTCATAGGGATCCGGGCCCTTTCGGCGGTCAGTCTAGGCCTTGTTCAGATTGGCGACTTCGACCGCGAGGGACCGCTGTGCCTGCGCGACAAGAACTCCATGATCGGTAGCAGGTGGGATCGGCGGGAGTATCGAAACGGTAATCGATCCAGGATGCAGCCGCATGCCCTGCCGCCAGAGCCGGCCGGCATCGTGGGCAACGATTACTGGGGGTATCGCCAGATTTCGATAGAGCAGTTCCACTCCGCGCTTGAATTCGATCGGGCTTCCCGGCTGCTTGCGTGTGCCTTCGGGGAAAATGAGCACCGAGCGACCCGCCGCTACTTCCGCGCGGCAGGCCGCAAGCATTTCACGCAGCGCCCGCGCCGACTGAGCGCGATCGACCGGGATCATGGGGGAGTTCTTCAGGAACCATCCTATCACAGGCAGCGCCAGAAGCTCACGCTTGGTGACAATCGCCACGTCAGGGAAGAGAACGAGTGCGGCAAACGTTTCCCAGGCCGATTGATGGTTGGCGATGATGAGGACGGGACCCTCGGGCAGGTTAACGCGTCCCCTTTCCGTATAGCGGATTCCGGCCAGCGCAGCGAGGAGACAGAGAAGGCCGCGCGCCCAAATCCGGGTGAGCTGCCGAATGATCCGCGGCGGACGACCCAGAAGAACCAATAGCGGGATCAAGGGCGCAAAAAGGAGAGTCCACACCGCCGCCGACACTGCAAAGGCGAGACTTCGCATAGTGGTGATCAGGCGGCTCATCGGGTTTTCTCGTCTCGGTGCAGAGGATTTCTAAACGGGCTGAAACAAGAGACGGGGCACGGCAGCTCGGCTTACAGGACGAAGCGCATCAGCGCGTTGTTTCCCGGCCGGAACCTCTCATCATCCGCCGAAACACCAAAGAAATCTGAGGGGCGGGGCCTCTCCCTGCGTATTCCAAGTAGGTGGAACTTCGGTGGGGAAGAACTCATGCCATTATCTTACGCCGCACAATCAGAGGATATTGTTGCCGAAGAGCAGGAGCGTTCCGAACCTGAGAACCGGCGAGAGACGAACAGAGAGATTATTGAGCGGGTTCTTGTTGGCGATTATGTCATCTTCCGCCGGCTTGCTCTCAAGCGTCTGCGCGACCGCCTCGCGGCGGATGATGTCCTTCAGTCCTTCTGCGTCAAAGCGCTTGAGCGCGCGCATCAATTGCGCGATGAAAATGCCGTCCACGGATGGCTGCGGCGCCTCTTCGAGACGACGTTGCTCGACCATTACCGGGCCTCGGCGCGGCTCAACGCCAAAACGACCCCGCTTGAACCCGGCGGCCCACCCTTGGAAGAAATCTCGGGAGAGAGTTTGTCGGTCGATGAAAGCGAGGTGGTCGAGGAGGTATTGGCGACGCTTCGGCCAGCCTATACGCAAATCATCCGGCAAATGGACCTGGGGCGGGACGAGCCTTCAGTCATCGCTTCGCGCCTCCACATTTCGCCCAACAATCTCGCCGTAAGACTCCATCGTGCCCGCGGCGCATTTCGCGATGCTTTGGCCGACACCCCTATTGCTTTGCAAACTTGAGGAGCCGACGCGCTCGTGTGGGCGGGCAGAGACTATGTCATGCCTATTCAGTGAGACCGAAACGAGGTCTGCGCTGTAATAGCAGGCGCGCTCCCGCGTCTATGTACATGCATGCGAGCTCTAAGGGTCGAATTGTCGGGACCATTTGGCTGCGTAAAAGCCCGAACCCGCCAAGCTCGTTGCCGCGGCGATGCCTCCAACCCCGCGCCTCGGCAGTGCGGCACGCCGTGATCCTCCCCCCTCCTACGGCGTGCCGCCATTGCTTTCCGACAAGCGGGAGCAAGACCGGTGTCTGATACGCTCTTGCTATTCCTCACGCTGGATTGGCTCGCGCGGTTTGCTATCTTCGCGGTGATCATTTTCAGCCGACCAGCGGTTGGCGCACAGGGCTGGCTCGCGCTGGTTCTCGTCTTCCCCATTCCAGCCATTCTCGTTGTTCTCTGGGCGTTCCGTCCGCTGGCAACGGCGCGCAGGCGTGCGCGTTTTGCTGAAGCGCGAAGGCAGCTCAAGATTGCGCGCCGCCAGATCCTGATGTCGCAGCACTGCTCACCGCCGCAGCTTCCCGCGCATCTTGTTCGGGCAGCGCAGCTCATCGAGCGGGTCAATTTGTTCCCTGCGGTGGGTGGAAACAACATCGAAGCGCTAGCGGATTATCAGGAAGTGATCGACCGTCTCGTGGCCGACATTGGTACTGCCCGGCACCATGTTCATCTCACGACCTACATCTTCTCCGACGATGCTGTGGGCAACCAGATCATCGCGGCGCTCGTGGCTGCCGCAAGCCGCGGGATAGAATGCCGGGTTCTGATCGATGCGCTCGGTTCCTATTGGTGGTCCCGCCGGATCATTCGAAAACTCAGGAGCTGCGGGATAACGGTGCGCCGCGCGCTGCCCGTATCGCTAACGAACATGGAGGCCCTGCGGCCCGATCTGCGCAATCATCGCAAGCTCGCTGTGATCGACGGACGGCTCGGATATATCGGCTCGCAGAACGTCATCAGCGCCGAGCTACCGGGAGGTCAGCGCAGCAAGGAATTCGTGGTGAGGGTCAACGGACCCGTCGTGCTCCAGATGCAGGCGCTCTTTGCCAATGACTGGTTTTTGGAATCCGGCGATCTGTTGAGCGACGGGGCGCTCTTTCCGCATGAACGGTCCGCAGGGGCGGCGCGCGCACAATTGGTGGCTGGCGGACCCGAATATCGGCGCTCTGTCATCCGGCTGCTGCTCGATGCGCTGGTGCATACGGTCGAACACCGTCTGGTCATCACGACCCCCTACTTCGTGCCGGACGAAGCGCTCCTGCTCGCGCTCGAAGGGGCCGCCGCCCGCGGTGTCGAGGTCTGCTTGATTCTACCGAAGAAGGGCGACCATCGTCTGGTCGATCTGGCGCAGCGCTCTTTCTTCGATCGAATGCTGGAAGCGGGCATCGACATACACCTCTATCATCGCGGCTTCCTGCACGCCAAGCATGTAAGCGTCGACGATGACCTCGTCCTTGTCGGTTCGATGAACATCGATTTGCGCTCGCTGGAGTTGAACGGAGAAGCTGGCCTCCTCATCTATGATCAGGACACAGTCGCGCGCCTGCGCGAAGAGGAGGCGCGCAACATTGCGGGGAGTGAGCGCTTGGTTCGCGCCGAATGGAATGCCAGACCTGCGCTTGCCCGCGCTGCGGAAAATGCAGCACGGCTCTTTAGCCCGCTATTATAGGATCAACTTTGCTTTGCACGGCAGACTTCGCGTCGCGCATCTTTGCCAAACACCCCGCCAGGATTTTCACGCGCTGGGAGGAGCGTTTGAATAGCTCCGGGCGGAATTCTCAGGCGGGGGAGGGGTGTTGTACATTGCGTCCAACAATGCGGACCCGAAGTTCGACTGTTTCGCCATTCTTCGGGAGTACAATCGCATTCCCGGCATGAGTTTTGCCATCAACGGTGAGTTCGACGTCAGCGCAGCCAAGCCCTTGCGGATCTTCGACTTTCACTGACACCAACCCGCCACCAACGCGCAGTGTCGCGCTGAAGCCGCCCCAGTTGGGCGGGATACAGGGATTGACGATGAGTTGGCCATCGATCTGTTGCAACCCCAGGATGCTTTTTGTGGCGAGCTGCCATGCCCAGCCAGCGGCCCCAGTATACCAGCTCCAGCCCCCTCTGCCCGTATGTTGCTTGCCCGCAGATATGTCTCCGGCGACGGCGTAGGGCTCCAGGCGATAATGCTCGGCCTTGGCGTGATCGTCAGAGCGACGGACGGGGTTGATCATGTTGAACAGGGCAAAGGCCTTCTCGGGGTCCTTCACCCGCGCAAAGGCCATGCCCAGCCACGCGGTCGCATGCGAATACTGACCCCCATTTTCGCGAATTCCCGGGGGATAGGCCTTTATGTAACCGGGATCGATCAAGCCTTCGTCAAACGCGGGCCAGAGCAGCCTGGCCAACTGGTCTTCCTGCGAAACAAGCATATCCCATGCGGACTGGAGAGCCTCGCTCACGCGCTCTTGATCAGCCGAGGCAAAGGCCGCCCATGACTGCGCGATCGAATCGATCCTGCATTCGTCGCTTTCTGCCGAGCCGATGGGCCGCCCGTCATCATCGAACGCGCGCAAGTACCATGAGCCATCCCACGCGCTTTCTTCCGCGCGCCGTCTTATCTCGGATGCCCGTTCTTCCCATTCTTTCGCCTCGTGCATCCGACCGGTCCGGCGGCAGATGTCGGCGAAGCCTTGCGCTGTGACCGTGATAAACCATGCCAACCAGACGCTTTCGCCATGGCCCTTCGCGCCGAGGCGGTCCATTCCATCATTCCAGTCCCCGGCGCCGATCAGCGGCAGTCCATGGGCCCCAACTGCCAGAGCGCGGTGCAGTGCGCGCTCGCAGTGCTCGAACAGCGAGCCGCGCCACTCGGTCGCATCGAATTGCGCATATCGATTGGCTTCGTCGGGGGCGAGTTCATCGGCATCGAGGAACGCGACTTCCTCGTCGAGGATATCAAGGTCACCGGTCGTCGTGACATAGATGCCGACAACATAAGGCAACCAGAGTAAATCGTCGGAAAAACGCGTTCGCACGCCGCGATCAGCAGGGGGGTGCCACCAGTGCAGAACATCGCCCTCTACGAATTGATGCTGCGCGCTTTCGAGGATGTGCGCGCGAGCGAGCGCCGGCGCGGTGTGGAGAAGCGCAAGAACGTCCTGCAATTGATCGCGAAAGCCGAAGGCCCCGCTCGACTGATAGAATCCCGTGCGCGCGAGAACACGGGACGACAGCGTCTGGTAGAGCAGCCAGCGGTTGACCATGACGTCGAAAGCAGGGTCCGGGGTTGAGACTTGAAGGGCGCCGAGTGTCTCATCCCAGAAATTCTCCAGCGCTATCATTGCCGTCTCTGCCTCGTCTGGCTCACGCCAGCGCTGGGCGAGTTCCATGGCCGCATGGTGGCCTAGCCCTTGGCCGAGCACGAACAGGATTTCTTCTTCCTCGCCCGGGCCAAGATCGAGGTGTATCTGATAGGCTCCGCATGTATCGCCGCCCGCGCATACGCTGTTGGTTAGACCCCATCGCCGAAGCGCCGCGGGATCCGCCGGGTCCCCACCCCTGCCGATGAATTCGCCGCGGTCGGTCGTGAAGCCGTGCGGTGGGCGGTTTGCCGTGAGAAACGCCACCTGTCCGGCAAAATCGCTGTTCCAGCGGTTCGTTGCCGTGATGGTCTGCGTCTCGGTGTCAAAGTCGCAGACTATGTGCGGGCGTGCGATACTGGGAAGAGAGCCGAGCAGCCACTCGGCATAATAGGTTGCGGTTACGCGCCGGTGCCGGTCTTCGCAGTTGCGGATCCGCAGCCGAACGATCTTCACCGATGCATCAAGCGGTACGAACATTGTGAGCTGATGGGCCAAGCCGGCGAACCGTTTTGACCATTTGGTGTAACCCGCGCCATGCCTGACTTCGCAGGCAGCGGCATCGCCAACAGGAGCAGGCGTTATGGTCCATACCTCGCCAGTTTCCTCATCACGCAGGTAGAGTGTTTCGGAGGGACGGTCCGTGACCGGGTCGTTCGACCATGTTGTGAGACGGTTCTCGCCGCTGTTTATTGCCCAAGTATACCCCCCGCCAGCTTCGCTTACGAGCGCGCCGAAGTCACGGTTGGCGAGAATGTTGCACCACGGAGCAGGCGTCGCCTGCCCGGGTTCGACGAAGATGACATATTCGCGGCCATCCGCCGTGAACCCACCCAGACCATTGTCGTAGAGAAGGTTCGCTGAACGTTCGAGCGATGTCATCGAGGGATGCTGCGCAGCCCTTGTTGCAGAAAACAGCGGCAAGCGGTTTGGCACATCGTGCGCTTCTTCCAGCTGTTCCTGCAAACTACCCCGTGCGTCGTCGAGGGTGACACGCGCCGTGCTCTCCAGAAGGCGCACCCGATCCGCACCGATCTGATCCGCGAAAACGATATGCACGCCGCCCTTGCGTCCAAGCAGCTCCGCCATCTTCGCGCGTTGCAGCGCCTCCCTGAGCTGGTCGAGCACCGGTTCGATGTAAGCTGAGCCGGCAAGCTGGAGGATCACCAGATCCACCTCTAGTCCGTGCCGCCGCCACAATCGATGGGCGGCGAGGAGGACGGGCAGCAGGGTCGTGGTCTCACCGGCAGACCGCAGCAGAAGGATGGGGTAATCGCCGGACACGCCCATCCCCCACAAATCCGCTTGTCCGAGACTGTTCTCGTTCTTGATCGTCCGCGCGCTCGATGGGGCGTTCTGCGGATAGATGAGAGCCGAAGCGAGCTGCTGCACGACGGGCAGGTGTTCGGCTTCGATGTTCATGTGAACCAGGGAGCGTGCATTTTCGGTTGCCGTATCGTGGAGCGCCCATTCGATCGAATCGAGAGACGAATGACGCTCGGCCAGCTCGACGGCGGTTTCGCGCGACGCGGCTGCGACTGTCAGGAAACAGATTTCCCTAATCTCGAACGGCTCCAGGTCGATGAGGTGTTGAAGAGCCATGACCGGGTCCAGGGTCCACCCTTGGGTGTTCTGCACGGCTTCGGTCGCTCCTGTTGGGGAGCGCAGGCTTTCATGACGCCTGATGAAGGCGCGCCGGTCGGTTTCGAAGCGGGCATTGCGAACCGGTCCCCCGCCATCGACCGCAAAATGAAGGAGCACCGGCGGCGTGTCCTGTGGCGCGCGCGCGCGGCGCTCGAACAGCAGACCACCAAGCGATGGGACATGCTCGCTCTTGATAAACAGTTTGCTGAATGCCGGGTGCCGCTCGTCCTCGAGCGGCTCGCCGAGCACGATCTCGGCATAGGTCGTCACGCGAAGCTTGCGGTGACGGGAACTCTCGTTGATGAGCCGCAAGCGCCGCACCTCGATGTCGCTTCCGGCAAGAACGCCAATCTCGAGACGCGATACAACGCCTTGATCGCGCCGGCGAATTACTGCCTGGTGCGCATGGCATGTGACCTCGTACTCTTCCGCTTCGGACCCGGTTGGTTCGAGCGTCGCCGACCATAGCCGTCCGGTGTCTTCATCGGCGATGTAGATCCAGTAACCGTCCGCGTCGTGAGTGGCGTCGGCCACGAAGCGTGTCAGCGCCCGGTGATGCCAGCGCAGTCCGCCGCTACCGCTATCAGAGAGCCACGTCGATAAAGGCCCGTTTCCAAGCAGGAGCATTTGCGGCACGGATGCTTCGCGCCTGGGTTGCCATGACGCAGGCAGAGTGACGGGCGTTCCCCGAACCATGGAAATCGTAGGGTCGGCAAGCCTGTCAATTTCTGGTGGAATCTCGCGTGGCACCCGTTCGCTCAACAACAACATCGTGGGCCGCATTCGTGGATCTTCGGCGAAACGGCTAGCGAACCGGTCTGAGAACAGCGCATTGACGATCGCCGACAGGAGCATGCCTTGGTGGTGTGCCATATAAGCATTAACGGTCCGGGGACCGCTGCCCGGGGACCGCTCAGGCGTGAAGTCGAGCGCTTCGACCAGGCCATATCGACCGCTGCCGCCCGATCGTGTCAGCAGCCTGAGGTTCGCTACTGCCTTCTTTGGTGCAACTGCCAGTGCAAGCGCAGTTGCGTAAGGCGCGACAACCATGTCCCGCGAGAGGCCCCGTTTCAAGCCAAGTTCGGGAACGCCGAACCCTTGATACCTGTAACGGTGTTCAGGATCGCGAGCGGAATATGCCGATTCCGAGATACCCCAGGGAACGCTCTGGGCTCGCCCGTAGCGCTCCTGGACGTCGACCACCATCCGCTCGCTCTCGCCCAGCAGCGTGCCGGTGTCCGGCTTGAGCAGCAGGCGCGGCATAAGATATTCGAACATCGAGCCGTTCCAGGAGATCAGCATCGCTCCACCCTCGACGCGCCGTAACGGGCGGCCCAGATGGAACCAGTGTTCTGGCGGAACATCGCCTTTTGCGATGGCGAAAAAGCTCGCTAGCCGTGCCTCGGAAGCGAGGAGGTCATAATAATGTGTATCGGGACGTCCCAGACTGACATTGATGCCAATGCGCAGGAGGCGCCGGTGCTCGTCATAGAGCGGCGCAAACTCCATTGAATAGGCCATCTCGATTGCTTGGTCTGCGAGGCTGGACAGTTGGTCAGCCGGGATACCGCCGTTCCCCAGGTCCCGGCACATCGAACGTATCTGGTACTGCAACCGATCGACGAGCACCTCGATGTCGACCAGATGGTTCGGCGCTGCCTTTTCGGACTGCTCGCCCAGACCAAGCGCTGCCTCCATCTCCGGGATCAATACCTCGCAGATATCCTGCAGGCCGGCCATCCAGTGGGCACGGTCTTCCTCGACACCCTCCAGGCGCGACCTTAGCTGGGTGATCCAACGAGGAAGCGCTGCATCCTCAGAGTTTTGCGCGACTTGTTCGATCAGATCGATCACATCGATCAGGCCGCGCCAGCGTTGCTCCTCCATACCTTCCGCACGCCGCGCCTCACGCAAGGAAGCAGCGTAGGCGAGCAGGGCCGCCGCGAGATTGCCGCTGTCCACCGTCGAGACATATCGAGGTTCCAGCGACGCGAGCGTTCTTGTGTCGTACCAATTGTAGAAATGTCCTCGATATCGTTCCAGGCGATCGAGCGTGGCGAAAAGGTTCGCCGTCCGCGCCGCGAGTTCCGAACGGCCGATGTAACCGAGGTCCCAGGCTGCGGCTGTCGATAGCATCAACATGCCGATATTCGTCGGTGACGTGCGCTGCGCGATTTCTGCATGCGGAGCGCCCTGGTAGTTGTCCGGGGGGAGCCAATTGTCTTCCGGACCAGCGAAGGTCTCGAAGAAGAGCCAGGTCCGCCTCGCCAGGCCCCGCAGGAAGCGCCGGTCATCCTCGGCAAGCGGTTCCGCATCTTCGCGGCGTTCGCGGGCCATCGCCCAAGTGATTTCCGGCGCGGCGATCCAAAGAATGAGCAGCGGAAGGGATGCGGCCAAAGCGTCAGGTTTGATGGCGGCAAGAAGCGCCGCGAGAGCGACCGAAATAGTCGGTCCCAACCACATCTTGCGCCATATGACACCTCGCGCTCGGTTCGAGCGGAGGTCGGTGGCGGAGTGCGCGGCGCTTGTCCATTCGAGGAGGTTGCGCCGGCTTGCAAAAAGCCTCCAGAGCGTGACCGCGATCGCACGCACCGACAATATGGCGTCATCGAGCAGATAGACGACGGCCAGAAACCAGCGGCCGGCCTGATCGCGCAATTGCGGCCCCAGGCTACGCGATGTCCCACGCCGCCGTCCTGTCGCCAATCCGGTCACCAGATCGGTGAATACCTGGCCCGCTGGCATGAAGAAGGCCAGCAGGCTCCAGAACCAGGCTTGTCCCGGCAGGATGAGCCAACCCGAGATCGCCAGCAAGATCGTTGCCGGGGCAACCAGACTCCGCCTCAGATTGTCAATAATTTTCCATCGGTCGATGGCGGCGATCGGATTTGGGGATCTTGTGCCATCTGATCGCCTCACCTTGCCTGCCAGCCATGGCAGGAGCTGCCAGTCCCCGCGGATCCAGCGATGCGCGCGCCGCGCATATTCGAGGTAGTTTCCGGGAAAGCCTTCGAACAGGACGATATCGCTGGCCAGACCAACCCGGCCATGGACACCTTCGAAGAGGTCATGGCTGAGAATGGAATTTTCGGGCACGCGCCCGGCAACGCTGCGGTGGAAAGCATGAAGGTCGTAAATGCCCTTACCGACAAAAATTCCCGCGCCAAACAGGTCCTGATAGACGTTCGAGACAGCCCGGCTGTAGATGTCGATTGACGTATCGCCGGCAAAGAGCCGTGCGAACAGCGTTCGCGATCCACTCTGGGGCGAAATCTCCACCCGAGGCTGGATGATCGTATAGCCTCCAAGCAACGTTCCAGTGTCCGGATCGAACTTGGCCTGGTTTAGTGGATGGGCAAGCGTGCCGACGAGCTTTCGCACAGTGCCTGTAGGCAAGGTGGTGTCCGCATCGAGAGTGACGACGAAGCGAATATTGCGGGGTATTTCGCGCGAGCCGACATGTCGATGGAATGCTCCACCATCGCCTTCGATGAGCATGTGATTGAGCTGCTCAAGCTTTCCGCGCTTGCGCTCCCATGCGAGCCAGCACCCTTGTGCTTCACAATATTGTCGAGGGCGCATCAGCAGGTGAAACGGCTCGCTTCCCTCGCTGCGATAGCGAGTGTTGAGCGCGAGAATCTCCCTTTCTAGTGCCTGCTCGATTTGCTTGTCCCCGGCAGTGCTTTCGCTCGCCGCGTCGGCGAGATCGGCCAGGAGCACTACGTCCACCATCGGCTCGCCGTTCGAAAGCCAGTGGTTCTCCAGCTTTTCGATCAGGAAAGGCACTTCGTCCTCGCGGGCGATCACGACCGGGACCGCAATCAGCGTAGCGCAGTCCTCCGGCAGCCCGTCACCAAAGTCGAGTTTGAAAAGAACTCGCGGTGGCAAGAGACGCGTGATCGACCAATGCAAGAAAGTGATCGCGACAACCGAGGCGGGAATGAGCGACAAGGACAAGCCGGCGAACCATCCCGTCGCGCCTGCGTCAGCGGCGTCGAGATATATCGCTGGCAGCAATAGGGCCCAGACAAGGAGCCCGATGAGCGAAACGAAGTAGACCGGGCCAGGATGGCGCAAGGCATAGTCCAGAAGCCGAACCCGAGCCGGGAATACCGCTCCCGTCTGTTGCCGGAATGCCCGGCGTCCTTCACCGGCGAGCCAGAATCCGACGTGATGAGATCGGTCGTCAGGCAAAGCGGCGCGGCTTGCTTGGATCGCCTCGAGTGCGACATCGGTCTCGGATAAATCGCCATATTCCGCCAGTTCTTCAACCGCGCGGCGATAGCGATCGCGGCTATCGAAATCCATCTGCCCGTAATATCCGGATGGGTCGTTTCGCAAGATCTGTTCTACCGGACTTACGTCGTCGAACAAATCCTCCCACGAGATGGCATCAAGGGTACTGAGATTGGCGATCGCGCGTGCGACCCGTTCATTTGCTTCCAGTGCATGCGCCTCGCCTGCCCATGAGGTGGTCGCGACGGGCACGTCGAGCTGATCGCACAGCAGGGTCGACAGGGTTTCCACGAGGATCTCGACGCAAGCGATGCGAAGCATGGCCGGGAACGCCCAGAGTTCTCCGATGCGGAGCGGCGCCGTGCGCTGATAAGCGATCAGGAACCGGCTCAGGGCCGATGCCGAAACCTGCATTCGGCTCAGTTCGAGAAAACGGTGCGCGAGCACGAAGGCACGCGGGAAGCCAATGGTTTCTTCACCCTCGAGGGCTGGCAGTTTGCTATAGAAGCCGGTCGGCAGATCCTGTTTGATCTGCCTCAGCGCGCGCTGGACCACATAGTCATTGTCGAGCAACCATTCCGCCGCCTTGCTGGCTTCGGCCCCAGCCTTGGCGCATGCCAGGCAAGCCGCACGCAGCCACTCGAGGATGGCATCGGTTCCCGTGCGAGCGGGAATCTCTTGCGCTGCTTGCGGGGATATCCGGTCCTCCTCGGCAAACTGGATTGCAGCATGATCGAGCGCCGAGAAATCGCTATTAATGTCCGACATCAGCTGGCGAATTCAGTTTCCGCAGCGAGGGCCTCGAACATGAAGCCAGAGCGGCCCGGTTTGGCCAATGGAATCCGAAGGTCCGGTTGGACGATGAATGTCGGGCAGGGCGCACTTTTCGCCAGAGCGCCGGCGACACTTCCGTAGGGCGCGCTGGCAAGGTTGGTCTGGCCATGGGAAGCGACCACAACAAGGTCGATTTCGAGGCGGGATGCGATCAGATTGAGCCGCTCGCACGTTTCGCTGTCGGTTCCGAAATACACGGTAGCGTCGATGCCTTGCCGCAGGAGCCTCAACTTCCATGTTTCGAGATAGTTGCGGGCGCGCGCGGAGGTATTGCTCCTATCGGAACCGGCCTGTGTTTCGAGTGAGGGCAACTCGGCGGTTGGAGAAACAATGTGCGCCAGGATCACTTGCGCTTCTAGCGACTGGGCAAGCCTTGTGACAACCGGCAGCACGCTCTCGGAATTGGGCGATCCATCAAGCGGCACCAGAAGTCTGCGGTACTCGGCCGAACATTTCCTTTCGCGTCCCGAAGGAAGTAGAAGCATGGATGCTGCGCCGCTTTTCAGCAGCCGGTCGGCGGTGGTGCCCAGGCCTGAATGTGGACCTCGCCCGCTATGCCGCGCGAGGACGAGGACCGACCCGCGATGACCCTCCGCCCAGTCTATCAGCCGTTCATGGGCGGTCCCCGGGAGAACAACGGGCAGCACATCCGAGACCGTCTCGCTTGCCTCCCCAATAAGCTCGCCTATGCCGTCGCGGCATTCGGTGAAGCGCAGGTTCCACTCGATCGGGTCGGCAGGAAGAACCCCATGCGGGGCCGTTTCAACGATCTGGGCAAAGCCAAGCTGCAGGTCGAGAGCTTTCGCGATTGCGCGCGCGTGCCGTGTCACTTCGAGGCGGTTCATGTCTTCGTCCAGACAAGCAAGAATTTGCGGCGCTTGGCTAGAAAAGCGGGTGCGTTCGTCTCCAACCGGCGACCTCAGCACCGTGCTGGCACGTGATCGGGTATTCGTCGACATGGCAGTACGCTCCGGCATCATCGTTTCGCCCAGGCAATCATGCCTGGTGCCCCCGCGAATGGATTTTATGGCACATCGGCCATCAGACGCAGGAAGCACCGGCATGGTCTCACCAGCCTCATGCAGGGCAGCGAGACTTCTTCTCGAAAGCCGGCCGATCGGGGAAGGCCGACATATACTTGGACGCGAGCGGCACTGATCAATTACACCCGCACCATTGGTTCGCGTGCGGTCTCGCGTTCCAAGATCGAACCGGGATTATCGATCGGTGGAGGCTCTGGCCCGGCGGGGCATCTTGCTCACCAGACTGCGCGCAAGGGTCGATGCGCATTCGCCTCCAAGCGAAGAGGCTCTGCCCTGTCAGGGCTGCGCAATGTGCGCCGGCGGCCCGCCTTGCTGCCGATCAATGTATTTCTCGGGGCGCTGATCGAAGCGCCGCACGCACTGAGCCGAGCAGAAGAAATAAGACCATCCCAAAAATTCGCGGTGGGCCTCGACGGTCTCTAGCGGAATGCTACGCTGGCATACTGGATCGGTCACCTGCATCGTCAGAACGCCGTTCCATGTTCGCACCACACGCATGTGCAGTCCTGATGGTCGCAACTTGGGTCATGTAAGCCCCTGCGCAGGCGACGTTCTGCAGCGGGGAAGAGCATAGCGTGGAGAGATGATGCCGCATACAGCTTGTGCAGCCTCTCTCCCGTATTGGCTTGCATCAGTTTCGCTGTCACCCAATGGCGTCCTGTCGTTCCGATGCTGTTGAAGACAAAACGATTGACGATGCCCGCCTTCATTCTCGGTAAAAGCAAACGGCGCCACAATTGCTCATAGCTTCGATTTTCGAGGATGCTTTGTGCAGCGAGCGCGCCCGAAGTGATTGAATAGCGTAAACCAAACCCCGCAAGGGCATCTTGGAAACCAGCATGCTCGCCCGCAACCGGATGGCGCCCCTGGACTGCGCTTCTTGGGAGTCGCAGATTTCCATAACCGCCGAAGGCTTGTTCGTTACGCATCACGAGCCCGACTTTCTCCCGGAAGAAATCACAGGTTCGCTCGACAAATTCCTGTTGCCGTTTGAAGCCGCTAAAAAGACACGCTGCGATAGTCCCGCGGCCTTGATGGACGAGGAGATAGGCATAGCCTCGCGGTGCCAAACGGTCGTCGAAGGCAATGTAAGCTCCATCTTCACACTCGGTTTCGAATACATATCCCGAGGCGATAATATCGGCTTTGCGCGGTCCCCCGGCGAGGATCGTTTCTCCCTCGGTTTCGCGAACGCGACTCCCGAAATGGACCCGCACACCAAGCGCCTCTGCCTGCTTGAGGAGCCCATACTCGAGGCTTTGCACCGATCCGCCGCGCTCAACGAGATAATAGAGTGGGCGGCGCGCTGAAATCTCGTGCCGCCGTCCGCGCGCATCGAAACCCGTGCCTGTCCGGACTGGATGGGCCAGGAAGTTGATATCGATCCCCCAGCTTTGGAGTTCGCACAGCGTATCCTCGTCGCAGCTCCAGTTTTCAAGGCCCTGGAAATCGCCGTGAAACCGCGCCCCGACGTGGCGGTGCCATTCGTGAAGCTCGACATCCCTTCCGCCTTTGGCGAGCACGATCGCCGCGGCGAGACCCGCCGGACCTGCGCCGACCACTGTAACGGCTGCGCTCATTAGGTCAGGTCAGTCGCGAACCGCGCCCCGGCAGGAATGGAGCAAGTTATTGTCACCTCCCTGGCTTGGCGGAGACGAGCGTGCGAAACTTCGGGAAAAACCGGGGAACGCGTGCTGCGTACTGACGATAGCGTTCGCCGAACTCGGCGAGTGCCTCTCGCTCCTCCCGCAGCGACAGCCGCCAGTACATGAGGAGGAGGATCGGGAACATGGCCAGCGTAAGTATGGTCGGCCACTGAACCAGAAAGCCCAGCATGATGAGGACGAAACCGACATATTGCGGGTGGCGGATGCGAGCATAAGGTCCTTCGGTTGCAAGTGCCCCCCCCTTCTGTGCCTGATAGAGCACGCGCCACGCGGCCGACAAAAGGATGAAACCACCTCCGATCAATCCAAAACTGAGGAGGTGGAACGGACCGAAATGCGGATTGCCGCGCCAGCCAAACAGCATTTCGAGCAAATGACCGGAATCGTGCGCGAACCAGTCAACCGACGGATAATTGCTCTGCAGCCATCCGGACAGGAAGTAGATGGTAAGCGGGAAGCCGTACATCTCGGTGAAAAGCGCCACGAGAAAGGCGCTGAACGCCCCAAAGGAGCGCCAATCGCGGCCCGATTTCGGCTTGAAAAAGCTGAACGCAAAAAGAATGAAGATCGCCGAGTTGAAGGCGACCAATATCCAAAGTCCGTATGCGGAATCGTGCATCGTCAGCGCACTCCTCTTTCGTTGCCCGGCCGGTCATTAGCCGCATAGCGGGAGGCAGTTTTCTTGGACGCGCTATCGGTTGTCTGGTCATGTGCGCCATGGTGCCCGGAAGGTGGTGTATCGGCCTGGCCATGCCCGCCGTGTCCGCCATGCCCACCGTGCATGAAGAGGTGGATGCCCACGCAAAACGCCAGGATCAATCCGAGCAGATAATAGTCGCCGGGGATATGGGCCTGATGCTCGAACAGCAGCAGAAACCCGGCGGCGAGAAGAAACACGATCACCGTTATTCCCGCGCGCGTTCCAAAAAATGGCCGATCCGGACCACTTGTCCCCTTTCGCATAGTTATTCCTCAATCGCAGCGCCGCGCCTCGTTTGGCGGCGCTTCAAGAAGTAGACGCAGAGGCGGCCGCGTTCTTACAGGGAGGCTTTCTTGTGGTGCCCGAAACCACCCACGCCGGACTTGGAAGTGTAAGTTGATCACCGACCGCTCGTCTTTGGGAACACAATCATTCAAGACCTGAGAGGCGGTATGACCCAGAGACAACGAGGAAAATCAGCGCGTCACGAACTTGGTCTGCGTGCATTGAAGCCGGCCTTGCGCGCCGTCGTGAAGGCTGGTCGACTTACAGTCATCGGTGCTCACGCGACGCGACTGGTCATCGATTCGGGTGCACCAGGACCCTCGGTTGCGATCAAGCTTCATAGCGCTGCGCTGCCGTTCAAGCTTCTCTCGCGCCCCTCGCTTGCGCTCGGCGAGGCCTATATGGATGGGTCCCTCACTGTGGAGGACGGATCCATTCGCGATCTCCTTGCAATTGTTACTTCCGGGCTCGACGGACTTGATGAATTGCCGATCGAACGCCTCCGCGCACCGCTCGCGCGCATAGCCACCCGTCTCACAGGCAACCGGCGCCTTAAAGCGGCCAGAAACGTCGCGCGTCATTACGACCTTTCGAACGAGTTCTATGCACTCTTCCTCGACGAAGACTGGCAATACTCGTGTGCCTATTTTTGCGAAGGTTGTTCCTCGCTAGAGGACGCTCAAGCCGCAAAGCGCTCCCATATTGGTCAAAAGCTGATGGTAGGTGAAGGCATGAGCGTCCTTGACATTGGCTGTGGCTGGGGCGGCCTCGCGATCGAATTGGCAAAGCAGGGCGCGGCCGAAGTGTTAGGCATCAGCCTTTCGCAAGAGCAACTGACGCTGGCGCGCCAGCGCGCCGAGGAGGCTGGGTTTGCAGAAGAGGCGCGGTTCGATTTCTGCGACTACCGCGACCTTCAGGGTGAATTCGACCGTATCGTTTCCGTCGGGATGTTCGAACATGTCGGCCCTGCCAGCTACGGGTCCTTTTTCAGAGCCATCGAAGAGCATCTTGCTCCGGATGGGGTCGCCGTCGTCCACTCGATCGGGAGAATGGCTCCCCCGGGCGGAAAGGATCCCTGGGTCGACAAGTACATCTTTCCCGGCGGCTACATCCCGTCGCTGTCAGAGACCCTGTCCGTCGTCGAGCGCATGGGCCTGTGGGTTACCGATATCGAGATCCTGAGGCTGCACTATGCGGAAACGCTGGCGCATTGGTACGAGCGCTTTCAATCGCGCCGCGAAAAGGCGCTCGAACTCTTCGACGAGCGCTTCTGCCGGATGTGGGAGTATTATCTCGCCGCCTGCGAAATGATGTTTCGCAATGGCAATCTTATGGTTTTCCAGCTCCAGCTTGCGCACAAGCGGGACGCGGTCCCGCTGACGCGTGAATATCTCTACGCCCCACGCGATCAAAGCGTCGTGCCGCGCGATGCAGGCGGGAACCATTTGCGCTGCAGCTGCTCAGCTCGCTCGCGTTTGCTTGGGACGTCGAACTCCGAAGGGGTTCCACCGATGCGCTACGATGGTTCGTCGACCAGCTGAGGTTGAACGGCAGAACAAAGGCACGTCCGGTAAGAGTCGAGCCGCTTGTGAGGGTGCAATTCGCAAGCGGTTGCGAAGCACAGCATCTGCGGTGCTGCCAGCGATGCGAAATTAATTGCTGATCGAAAGCATTTGTACGACCCGTCTGCGTAGTATCGCCGAGCCAACGGTTCGAAACGAACCCACGCTTCGGATCGCGCCCATCCGTGCCGTGCCTGTTCTGGCATTTGAACTGCTCGCACGAGCCGCGGCAGATTGCCTCAGCGGCGCTCTCCCATCAGGCGAAGCAGGAACAGGAACAGATTGATGAAATCGAGATAGAGCGTCAGGGCGCCCAGTACGATGGCCTTGCCGCGAAACTCGGTCTGCCCGACCTGGAAATAGATGTTTCTGATCTTCTGCGTGTCATAGGCAGTCAGGCCCGCGAAGATAAGCACGCCCAGACCGCTGACAATCAGGTCCATTGTCGAGGATTGGAGGAACATATTGACGACCAGGGCAACGAGCAGGCCGACAACCCCCATGATCAAAAAGGCGCCCCAGGCCGATAGATCTTTCTTGGTTGTATATCCCCACAGGCTCAGGCCGCCAAAGGCAGAGGCGGCGGCGAAAAAGGTCCGGGCGATGCTCACCCCGGTATAGGCGAGGAATACGGTCGATAGCGACACGCCCATGAGTGCCGCATAGCTCCAGAACAGCGTTTTCGCGGTCCTTTCCGAGAAACGATTGATCCCAAATCCCAAGGCAAAGACAATGGCCAGGGGTGCAAAGATGGCGATCCAGCCCAGCACCGTTGGCGCGCCGGTAGCGGAAAAGAAGATCTCGCGAATGCTGGCGGTATTCGCGACCCAAAGTCCGACGATACCGGTAAGAAGCAATCCGCTCGTCATGTAATTATAGACGCCGAGCATGTATGATCGCAGCCCCGCGTCAAACGTCCCCGAGGGAACCGATTGAGGGGTAGAGGCGCGATCAAAGCTTGTCGCGGATCGGTGGTCTTCCATAAGTAGAATTCCCTTTCTTGCGCGGATCGGCACCTCGCGGCCCGATCGTTAGTCGTGGGTATAGGTAAAGTGCGCCGTGACGGCGGGGACCCGGTGCATTCTTGGCGGCGTATTCTTGGACGGGGAGGATTGCATATGCGGGGGGCGTTCGACCTCGATCCCGATCCGGTATTTGATGCCGCGTTGGAATGTCGTGAAACCACCGAAAGTGAGCGCGCCGGCGACGGTCATGGGTTCCAGACGGATCGTTCGCTGCAAACCGCCGGGCTCGGTGATATGCGCCCTGACCTTCGCATCGGTTATCCGGGCGCCGGAAGCCTCGTCGAAAACGGCCGCAACGATATGCATGCTGTGCGAACCGGCGGGCACGCCGCCGTGCATCCTCGCTTCGGGGTGGCTCTTGGCGTGGCCGCGCACTGTCGCGGCAGGCACCACGCCCAGATACATCATTAACCCGTCCGCGGTCCTGACACCATCGACCACCCCTGCGTGACTGTTGGTCGGCGCCATGACCGCTGCGAACATACCTGCCGCTGCAACCAGCGCGATTGCTGATCGAATCTGTTTCGAAATCATATCGGGCTCCATCTGCGTGAAAAGTAAGACGCATGGGGAGAACGGAAATTACATCGCGCGGACGAGCGGCATCGACACTGCGGGGTCCGGAAAACGCGGTATCGCTCTTGCCCGCCTGCGCCAAGACGCGCTTGGGTCTCATGTTACAAGCGATGGACGTTCGCGCCCGAGGCGTGCCGGAATTTCGGCCAGACTGCCTGCGGCAAACGAAAGGTCGTTCAGTACTTTTCGGGCGTCTTTATCGTGCAACCACGCACGGGCCTCATACCGCTCCAGATAAATCCGCAATGTCGCACCCCCCGTTCCCGTGCCGGAGAGGCGGTAGACGATGCGAGAGCCGTCTTCGAGCAGGACCCTGATGCCCTGGCGTTCGGCCACGCTGCGGTCGACCGGATCGGTATAGCTGAAATCGTCGGCCATGCTGACGATCGACCCGGCGAGCCGCTTGCCAGCCATGTCGCCGACCTGATCGCGCAAGGCGTCCATCAGCGAGTTCGCCGCGGCGGCGTCCACAGCTTCATAGTCGTGCCGCGCATAGAAATGACGCCCGTAGCGATCCCAATGATCCTTAATGATGCGGTGTACAGGCATGCCGCGAACGGCGATGATCGTGAGCCAGAACAACACCGCCCACAGGCCGTCCTTTTCCCGGACATGGTCGGACCCGGCCCCGAAACTTTCTTCGCCGCACAGCGTGATCCTGCCGGCGTCGAGCAGATTGCCGAAAAACTTCCACCCGGTCGGCGTTTCGAAACAGGGAACGCCGAGCTCTTGCGCGACACGGTCGAGCGCGCGGCTCGTCGGCATGGAGCGCGCGACGCCGGCGAGACCGCCGCTGTAGCCCGGGACGACATGCGCATTTGCCGCTAGCACGGCGAGACTGTCGCTTGGCGTCACGAACATTTTGCGACCCAGGATCATGTTGCGATCCCCGTCGCCATCCGAGGCGGCAGCAAAATTCACGGCGTCCTGCCCGAACATGAAGTCGACCAGGTTCCGGCTCCGCCCAAGATTTGGGTCCGGTTTCGCCCCGCCAAAATCCGGCAAGGGCTTTCCATTGATGACGGTTCCGACCGGCGCCCCGAGGCGCTCCTCGAGGATTGCTCGCGCATAAGGTCCGGTGATCGCGTGCATCGCGTCGAACCGCATTTTGAAACTGGTGCTCGTCAGCAATTCGGCGAGGCGCTCGAAATCGAACAGCGTCTCCATAAGTTCCGCGTACTCCGACACCGGATCCACCACCTCGACCTCGGTCTCGCCAAGCGAGACCTTACCCAATCGATCGATGTCGATGTCGGGCTCGTCCACCAAGCGATAGGCGACTATCCGTTTGCTACGCGCGTAGATGGCCCGCGACAGAGTTTCCGAGGCAGGCCCTCCGTTCGCGGAGTTGTATTTGATCCCGAAATCACCTTCGGGTCCACCGGGATTATGGCTGGCCGAGAAGATCAAACCGCCACTTGCACCGCGCTTTCGGATAAGATGGGAAGCTGCCGGCGTGGACAGCAGGCCTGCTCGGCCAACGACGAGATGCTTGTAGCCATTCGCGGCCGCCATCCTGCTGGCTGTCTGGATAGCCTCGCGATTGAAGAAGCGGCCGTCTCCGCCGATGACAAGCGTCCGGTTCGCGCCTCCGCCGACCGTCTCAAAAATCGCCTGCAGGTAGTTCTCGAGATAATGCGGCTGCCTGAATATAGCCACCGGTTTTCGGAGCCCCGAAGTGCCTGGACGTTGATCATCGTAGGGGCGCGCGGGCATGGTCAGGACGTTCATCTGCGATCCTTGTAAAGCGGCGTTGAACCTAGAGCGGACGAGCGCTTTCCTGGAGTGCTCGCATTCACCGCGCTAAAGCCCCGCCAGTGCCAGCATTGCTGACGCGCCTTTTTCGGCCTCGTCGGCGTGCTGGCGCATCATCGCAAAGAGCTCACGGCCCAGCCCTTGCTCGTCCCGCGGCGGCAGGGCGGGTTCGCGGTCGTTCCAGTCTTTCTCGCTCACCAGGGCTTCGACCACGCCGTTATCCGCAGACAGCCGCACCACGTCGCCGTCGCGCAAGCGCGCGAGCGGACCACCAGCATGCGCTTCGGGCCAGACATGGATCGCCGCGGGCACCTTGCCCGAAGCCCCTGACATACGGCCGTCCGTGACAAGCCCGATGCTGAGTCCGCGGTCCTGAAGGACGCCCAGAGGTGGCATGAGCTTATGCAGTTCGGGCATCCCGTTCGCGCGCGGCCCCTGAAAGCGCACGACGATCACCATGTCGCGGTCGATCTCCCCCGCCTCGAATGCGCGTAGCACGTCATCCTGGTCCGGAAAAATCCGCGCCGGCGCCTCGATTGTCCAGCGTTCGGGGGCGACCGCGCTCGTCTTCATGACACAGCGACCGAGATTGCCGGTGAGGAGCCTTATCCCGCCATCGAGCGAAAACGGTGCCTGAGCGGTTCTCAAAATGCTTTCGTCGCGGCTTATTGTTGCACCGCTGCGCCATACAAGTTCATCACCATCTAATGCCGGCTGCTTTGCATAGGCACCGAGATCGTTCTTCCAGACGGTCAGGACATCTTGGTGAAGCAAACCTGCCTCGAGGAGTTCGCGGATGACAAAGGCCATTCCGCCTGCCGCTTGGAAGTCGTTCACATCGCCACCGCCATTCGGATAAATCCGCGCCAAGAGCGGAACGACCGTGCCCAACTCCTCAAAATCGCTCCAGTCGATCTCCAGGCCCGCCGCGCGGGCGATGGCCGGCAGATGAATGGTGTGGTTGGTCGAGCCGCCGGTTGCGAGCAGGCCCACGGCAGCATTGACGATCGCCTTTTCGTCGATGCAATGCGCTAGCGGACGGTAATCTTGGCCCTCAGATCCGATCTCGGTAATCCTGTGGACGGCAGCGCGCGTAAGTTGCTGCCGCAGCTTCGTGCCGGGATTGACAAACGCAGCGCCCGGCACGTGGAGGCCCATCACCTCCATCATCATCTGGTTGGAATTGGCGGTGCCGTAAAATGTGCAGGTGCCAGGGGCATGATAGGAGGCGCTCTCGGCTTCGAGCAGCTTGTCATGCCCGATCTTTCCTTCGGCGAAGAGCTGGCGGATGCGCGCCTTTTCCCGGTTTGGCAGTCCTGACGGCATCGGCCCGGCGGGCACGAGGATCGCAGGCAGATGTCCGAAACGGAGCATGCCGATCAACAAGCCAGGCACGATCTTGTCGCAAATGCCGAGGAGGAGCGCACCTTCGAACATCGCGTGACTGAGCCCTACCGCGGTGGCGAGCGCGATTGTATCGCGGCTGAACAGCGAGAGCTCCATGCCGTCCTGGCCCTGGGTGACGCCGTCGCACATCGCCGGTGCGCCGCCCGCGATCTGCGCTGTCGCGCCGACCTCGCGGGCAAAAATCTTGATTTGTTCGGGATAGCGATAATAGGGCGCATGCGCGGAGAGCATATCGTTATAGGCGGTGACCACTCCGATGTTGATCGCATGGGCGCCCGCGATGGTCTGCTTGTCCTCGCCCGAAGCGGCAAATGCGTGCGCCAGATTGCTGCAAGAAAGCGCGCTTCGTCGCGGGCCGGCATCCCGCTGACGGTCAATGAAGGCGAGATAGGCGTCGCGTCGCCGCTTCGAACGGTTGGCAATACGGGCAGTAACGGCTTCGACGACAGGGTTCATGCGCGGTCCCTCCGGGACGTTTGGGGAATGCCACTAGCCGTGGCGTGTGCTGCCTGGCTGTGCATTTGCCTCATGGTTGTTGCTCGCTTTGACGGCGCGATTGGATGAGGATTTGAATGGTCAGCAGGAGGGCCGCTGCGAGGATGATGGCTGCCGGGAGGGGAATATCGCCAAGCACGCGCGGACCCCGATTGGCCACCATCAGCGCTGCCGAGGCGAGGTAGCTGCCGAGCGCGGCGATCGACAAGGCGACCTGCCTGACAGCATGGTCAAGCCTGTTTCCAGGGGCGAGAGATCCGCTCGGATGCCCTGCCGTCCCGGCGGAAACCCTTTGTAGCCACCCGGCGCCGATTGCGGGCGCCCGCCGGACCAATCGGGCGATTTCCCATTCGAGCCGGGGGGTATGGAGATTGCCGATAGCCGCGCTGCGTCGCTCCGCGAGCAAGCGGTTTCCGGTCGCCTGCAACACAAGCAGCAGATCCGCCTCGGGGTCGAGCTTCCGCAATGTACTTTCTGCCGTGAACACAGTGCGGACCAAGGCGGCCAGATGCGGCGGCAAGCTGAGTGTCCTGTGCCCCGACAACCGTCCGATATCGATCATGGTCTTGGCAAGAGACCATTCCGACATGGCAGCGCCCCGCAACTCCGCCAGGATACCGTCCACGCCCCGGGTAAGTGCCGCGCGGTCGGCAGTGACCGAAAGGAGACCGAGGTCGATCGCCGCATCGGTGAGCCATTCGGAATCGAGATGAATGAACGCTGCCACAAAACCGAGCAGAGCCTCGCGGGTGCGAATGTCGAGCCTGCCGACAGCTCCGAAATCGTGCACGCACAGACGCCCGTCCGACATGATCAGCAAATTGCCCGGATGCGGGTCGGCATGAAAGGCACCAAGAACGAAAAACTGTTGCAGATAGAAATCGATGAAAGTCTCGGTGAGCGTATTGCCGCGCTCGATGGCCTCGCGCTCATCCAGCGGGGTGCCCATGCTGCGCTCCTGCGTAATGACGGAGGCGTCCGACATCTCGTCGACGACATCGGGAATGTAAACCGTCTCAGAATCAGCGAAAGCGCAGGCGAACAGGCGGATGTTGCGCGCTTCCTGCCGCAAATCGGTTTCCCTTTTCAGATTGTGCGAAAGCTCCTTCGCCAGGGCCGCCGCGCGGTGGCGTCTCAGTGCAGGTATGACGTGCTGAAACAGGCGCACCAATACGAGCAGGATGCGCATATCTCGCGCAATTTGCTCGCCCACTCCGGGCCGGAGGACCTTGACGACCACCTCGCGTCCGTCATGCAGATTTGCGGCGTGGACCTGTGCTACCGACCCTGCGGCCAGAGGCTCGCGTTCAAAGCCGGCAAAGGCCGTTGCCGTGTTCGCGGCCAATGACTGCTCGATGATCCCTACCGCTGCATCGGCAGGGAAAGGAGCGGCCTTGCTTTGCAGGTTCGAGAGGCTCGCGGCCCAGTTCGCATCGAGGATATCGCGGCGCTCGCTCAGCGCCTGACCGAGCTTGGTGAAGGTCGGGCCGAGATTTTCGAGACGCCGCGTGGTCCTTTGCGGAAGCGTGGTCATGCGCCGACCGAACCCCATCCGATTCAGCATCATTGCGCTCAGCACATCCAGCAGGAGCCGGGTTGCTGTCCACATGATCTGAATTCCCCGGATTATCATAGCCCGCTCTGACCTCTTGTGTCCTCACCATGATTGGACGCTCGAAATGCGGGTGGATTACTGTGCGGGGCTGGCCTGAGAAGGAGAACCCGCGCGGCGAAGTTGCTTCACTGACCGAGGGGTATTGCCGCCCAAGGTCTGCTCGCCGGTAGCGGCGTTTGTAATCAAGCGCTGCCAAAGGCGTCCATTCTCTACGCATTGACGATATTATTCGCGGCCGCGTCGATCGGTCGCGTTTGCAAAGACTGGAGCCGGGGAGACCCCATGAAATATGCGGAAATGATGGCGCAGCTTGTGGGTAGTGCCGGTTTTGTAGCGGCCCTCGACCAGTCCGGCGGCTCGACACCTGCTGCCCTTCAGGCCTTCGGCATCGGCGCGGACCGGTATTCCGGCGAGGACGAGATGTTCGCGCTTATCCATGGATTGCGCGTGCGGATCATGAAAGCCCCATGCATCGATGGGCGAAGGGTGCTTGGCGTCATCCTTTTCGAGCGCACTATGGATGCGCAGATTGACACCGTACCGGTGCCAGAGTTTCTCTGGCGGCGGGGGATCGTGTCCTTCGTCAAGATCGACCAAGGGTTGGAGAAAGACACAGGCGGCGTCCAGCTCATGAAACCCATGCCGGATCTCGAAAGCCTGCTGTCCCGGGCGCGCTCAAGGGCCGTTTTTGGCACCAAGATGCGTTCGGTGATCAACGTCGCATCGCACCAGGGGATCGGCGACGTCGTGCGCCAGCAATTCGAGCTGGCCAACCATGTCCTCGACCAGCGACTTGTGCCGATTATCGAACCGGAAGTGAATATCGCAAGTGCAACGCGCCAAGAGTGCGAGAGTATCCTTCTTGCCGAACTCAGTAATGCGCTCGATGGGCAAGCCTATGGCCGCCGTGTGGTACTGAAACTCTCGCTGCCGGTTTCGGACGGGCTTTACGCGCCCCTCGTTGCCCATCCCAGCTGCGCGCGGGTGCTCGCCCTTTCGGGTGGGCTCTCCCAGGATGCCGCTTGCGCCGCGCTCGAAAGAAACCGCGGGATGATCGCGAGCTTCAGCCGGGCTCTGTTGCAGGATTTGCGGGCGCACATGCAAGATCAGGAATTCAACGACGTGCTCGGGCGCGCCGTCGAGCGCATCTACCGGGCTTCGACAGTCAAGCGTTTGGCCGATCGATAAGACGCCGCCAGTCCAACACTAGCCTAGATCCCTTATGCCTATTCTGCTCTAGTGCGCGAGAATCATCGGGATCGGGCTGTGCAGGATCATCTCCCGGGTGACCCCACCGAGTATGGTTTCCCGGATACGCGAGTGCCCATAGGCGCCGAGCACGATGTAAGCCGCCCCAACATCGTTCGCCGCAGCCACCAACGCTTCAGAGATCGATGCATCTTCGGCGGGTTGCCGCCGGGTCTGCGCTTCGATGCCGTGTCGTGCAAGATATTGCGCAAGTTCGTCCGGCGACGAACCTTCTTTGTCCTCGCTGACGGTTACGATGTGGACCTCAGCAGCATCGCGCAAGAATGATCGGCTCAAGCGAACGGCATGCCCGGCTTCGGCGGATCCATTCCACGCAATGATCGCGTTCCCCCTAGGCGCGAACCGCTTTCCGCCGAGCGGTACGACGAGCGAAGGAGACTGGATATGAACGACAAGATCGGCGACGAGCGGCGCGGCTCGCGGCAGGACGGCATCTTTCTGCTCAGGCTGACTAATGACCACCAGATCGGCCAGAGTCGCGTGCGCAGCCAGCGCCTGTCCTGCGGAACCCTCGACGCGGCGCCATTCCCACTCAACGCCTTCTTGCGCCAGGCGGCTCTCGATCAATTGGCGATCTTCATTTTCCGCATCGCGAACCGATTGCAACGCTTCGGGCGAAATATAGCTTGCACCATACGGATCACCGATAAAAACATAGGAATTCCAGCTTGTGGCTTGCAGACAGATGAGGAGGCCCTTGTGATCTCGCACGAGATCGATCGCCGCAGCCAGGCGGCTGTCCTGTCCGGCGTCGCGATTGACGTGCAGCAGCACTGTTTTCATTTGTCTCATTCCCTTCCTGTAACCTTGCGAGCTTCGGCAAGCCGCCCGGCGCTCCGCTGGCGTGACGCATATCAGGCCACTCTTGGCAGATGCCTTGCGTTCGCCCCTGCTGGACCTGATCCAAAAGGACGCCGGAAGCCCGCGCGACTTACACTTTTCGGCGGCGCCTTTCGCTATCTCATTGCTGCTATGTAAGCCTTCGCGCGCCATTCCGTCCCTAATGGAGGGAAGCGCGCGCGGTTGAGCCGCGACTTCGCCCCATTCCTGCAGCAAGGAGCAATAGTCGCATGTCGGTTCCGCAAACCCTCGATGATCTGGGCGAAATCGCTGGCCAAATTGCGCTGGTCCGGGTCGACTTCAATGTACCAATCGGAAACGACGGCGCGGTCGGTGATGATACGCGCTTGCGAGCGAGCTTGCCAACGGTGATGGCGCTCAGAAGGCGCGGCGCGGTAGTCCTTTTGCTCTCGCATCTTGGTCGTCCCAAAGGAAAACCGAACGCGGCATTCTCGCTCGCGCCGGTTGCCAAAACCTACAGCTCCCTGCTCGGAGACGAGGTTCATTTTCTCGAAGACTGGACTGGCCCGGGAGCGCAGCGCGCGGTTTCCGAGCTAGAGGCGGGCGATGTTGCCTTACTGGAAAACACCCGCTTCTACGCAGGCGAAGAAAGCAACGATCCCGAGCTTGCAAGCGCGATGGCCGACCTTGCGGATTTTTATGTCAACGATGCGTTCTCGGCCTCACACCGGGCGCATGCATCCACGGTGGGAGTGGCAAGACTGCTGCCGAGCTATATGGGCCGCGCCCTGGAAGACGAGATCGGGGCGTTGCAATCGGCGACCGGGCTCGGGCGGCGCCCTTCCACCGCGATTATCGGCGGCGCCAAGATCTCGAGCAAGCTCAACGTCCTCGAGCAGCTCAGCACGAAGGTGGATAACCTCATCATCGGCGGAGCGATGGCGAACACCTTTCTTGCCGCGCTGAACAAGCCAATCGGCAGATCGCTCGCCGAGCGGAACCTCGAGGATGCAGCGCTACGAATTCTGAAGAGTGCCAGTCAGGGAAAGTGCCAGATCCATCTGCCCCAGGACGTCATGGTAGGCAGGGAACTGACGCCGCATCCCCTTTCGCTGCGCACGGCCCTGGTCGAAGATGTCGCCGCCGATGAGATGATCCTTGATCTGGGGCCTCTCACTGTCGCGAAAACTCTGGACGTGCTGCGATCCTCGCAGCTGCTCATCTGGAATGGCCCGCTCGGTGCATTCGAGACGCCTCCTTTCGAGACATCGACTTTCGCGATCGCCCAGGCGGCCGCCGAGCTGACACGAAAGGGATCGCTGACCTCGCTTGCCGGTGGCGGTGACACAGTTGCGGCCCTCAACAAGAGCGGTCTGACTGCGGACCTCACCCATGTGTCGACTGGAGGCGGCGCATTTCTCGAATGGGTAGCTGGCATCGCGCTGCCCGGTCTGCAGGTACTCAAGTAACTTGTCGTGGACCGAACTTGAGGCTCAGCAATATCTTAGCGGGATAGAGGGCGAGACGGGTCTGCGGCGAGCCACTCCCGATCACTGGGCATTGGACCCGCCAGACTCTTGCCGATGCGCCGTTTGGCCCATTGCCCTTAAGCTCAAGCGCAGTCGTTTTTCCAGTTCCAGGGCCGCAAAGAACACCGTGCCTATGGCAAAGAGAAGCACGCCATCGGCAAACGGAACCGGGCGTGTCGCAAAGATCGCCTGGAGGGGCGGCGCGTAGGTAATGCCCAGTTGCGCGGCGAACACGGCTATCACCGTGACCCATACCGCCTTGGTGCCCCTTACGGCCGTCCAGGTGAGCGATGATCCATAAATGTTACGCACGTAGAAGAGATAGAAAATTTCCATGATCGCGAGCATGTTGAGCGCGAGCGTACGGGCCAATTCCAGCTCATATTGCTGTTCGACACCATAAGCGAACACGCCGAAAACCCCGGCGGAAATGAGCAGCGAGGCGAAAATTATCTGCCAGGCCAGGGTGCCGTTCAAGACCGGTTCGGCTCTTGGTCGCGGTGGCCTCAGCATCGTATCTTTCTCGGTCGGTTCGAAAGCAAGGGCGATCCCCAGCGTGGTGGCCGTCACGAGATTGATCCAGAGGATTTGAATGGGCGTGATCGGAAGCGTGAGGCCGAGCAGGATCGTGATGATGATGGTCAGCGCTTCACCGCCATTGGTGGGGAGCGTCCAGCTGATGACCTTCTTGATGTTGTCGTAGACTGTTCTTCCCTCTCGAACCGCTGCAGCTATGGAGGCAAAGTCATCGTCAGCGAGGACGATGTCCGCCGCCTCTTTTGCTGCCTCGCTTCCACTACGCCCCATAGCGATGCCGGCATCGGCCCGTTTCAGCGCAGGCGCATCATTCACGCCGTCCCCTGTCATCGCGATCGTTAGACCGTGCGATTGCAGCGCTTCGACGAGCCGCAGCTTGTGGCCGGGATTTGTTCTGGCGAAAATGTCCGTCTCGAGAACCGCGGCAGCCAGTTCGTGGTCGGTCAGCGCGTCAAGATCAGTGCCGGTAAGCACAAGATCCGGATATTCGAGACCCACCTGCCTGCCGATGGCGGCTGCGGTGCCGGCATGATCACCCGTAATCATTTTTACCCGGATACCTGCTGCGCGGCACTCGGCGATCGCGGCGACCGCCGAAGGGCGTGGGGGATCGATGAGACCGACCAGCCCGAGCAAAACGAGTTCGCCCAGGAACTCTGCCGGCGGGAGTTTGTGCTCGGCAGGCCTGGCGACGCGTGTGGCGAGCGCAAGAACGCGCTGGCCCCGCGCGCTTAATTCATCGATGCGCATACGCCAGTAATCCCTGTCGAGCGCTACGGCATCGCCGGTTGCGCAGCGCTGGGAGAGGCACATCGAGAGCACCTGTTCGGGCGCACCTTTTGTGGTGATCAGACCTGGACCATTCCGCTTGTGCTGCAGGGTCGCCATGAAACGGTATCGCGCGTCAAATGGTATGGCATCGCTGCGAAACCATTCCCGCGTCAGCGGCTCCAGCGGCCCCCCAGCCTTGATCGCGAAGGCCAGCAGGGCACCCTCCATCGGGTCACCGCTGACGGTCCAGCTTCCTCCGGTCTCGTTGAGTTCCGCGTCGTTGCAAAGCGCGGCGACCAGGGCCAGTTCAGACAGCGCGTCGCTATAAGCAGGGTCATCGGAGGCGTGTTCGTGAGAGATTTCACCTTCAGGTCCGTACCCGTCGCCGGCAATTGAGAATGTCTGGTCGGCGAGTGCGACCGATGCCGCCATCATTTCGTTGCGGGTCAAGGTACCGGTCTTGTCGGTGCAAATGACGGAAACAGAGCCGAGCGTTTCGATTGCAGGCAAGCGCCGCACAATCGCATTCCGCCTTGCCATGGCCTGCACACCGATCGCCAGAGTTATCGTCAGCACCGCAGGCAAACCCTCCGGGATCGCAGAGACCGAAAGGCCGACGATGGCCATGAAGACCTCGGAAAAGTCCAGCTTTGCGACATAATAGCCGAAGGCAAGCAGCGTTACGGCGATCAGGAGGATGAGAAGAGTCAGCCATCTGGCAAAGCCGTTCATTTGCTCCACGAGCGGCGTCGTCAGCGTTTTAACGTCCGCCAGCATTCCGCTTATCCGACCGATCTCGGTTTCTTCGGCAGTTGCGATAACGATGCCCCGTCCTTGACCGGCAGTCACCAATGTACCGCTGAACGCGAGCGATGACCGGTCGCCCAAAGATGCGTCCATTGCGACAGGAGCCGGGCCCTTCTCGACGGGGAGGGACTCGCCGGTCAAGACCGCCTCCTGAGCTTGGAGGCCGTAAGCTTCGACGAGCCTGAGGTCGGCAGGAACGCGGTCGCCAGCCTCGAGCAGCACCAGATCGCCGAGGACAAGCTCTTCGCTGCTAATATCGAGCCGCTTTCCATCGCGTATCACGGCAGCATGCGGCGCGAGCATTTGCTGGATCTTCGCCATTGCCTGCTCAGCCCGTCCTTCTTGGACAAGGCCGATGACGGCGTTCACGATGACGACCGCGAGGATGGCGATCGTGTCGATAAGGTGTCCGAGAACAGACGTGATCGCCGCTGCAACGAGCAGCACATAGATAAGAATATTGTTGAAGTGCGACAGAAAGCGGCGGGCGATGCCGGGCTTTTGCACGATACGCGGCCGGTTTGGTCCTAATGCCCGCAGCCGATCAGCTGCTAGTTCGCTGGAGAGCCCATCCGACGTGGCACCGAGAATGTCGGCGACATAGTCGGCCTCTTGTGCGTGTGCATTCGAAATTGCTGGCCTGCCCGGTCGATCCGCCGCCATGCGAAATCAGTCCGCTGCTGTTTGGCTGGAAAAGTTCTTGAAGAACCGCCCGAACTCGACCGGAAAAGGGAACACAATGGTCGAACTCTTTTCGCCGGCGATCGCACCCAGCGCGCCGAGGTAACGCAATTGCATCGCTTCGGGCCGGCTGGAAAGGATCTCGGCCGCGTCGTGGAGCTTCTGCGCTGCCTGCTGTTCGCCTTCGGCATTGATCACCCGTGCCCGGCGCTCGCGCTCGGCCTCGGCCTGCTTCGCCATCGCCCGAACCATGGTCTCATCGATATCGACATGCTTGATCTCGACGTTGGCAACCTCGATTCCCCATGCGTTGGTGTGCGTGTCGATAATGTCCTGAATATCCTTGTTGAGCTTGTCGCGCTCGGCGAGCAGCTCGTCGAGTTCATGCTTGCCAAGCACGGAACGCAAGGTCGTTTGCGCAAGCTGGCTGGTGGCGTCGACGAATTGTTCGACCTGAATGATCGCGCGCTCGGGGTCGATAACGCGAAAATAGATGACGGCGTTCACGTGGACCGAAACATTGTCCCGCGAAATGAGATCCTGCGTGGGCACATCGAGCACAACGGTTCGCATATCGACCCGCGCGATGGTCTGGATAAAGGGAAAGACAAGGATGAGCCCCGGCCCCACGACCCGGCCTTTGACGAGCCGACTAAGTTTGTCGGGCCGATCTATGACCAGGACCATGCTCTGCGCCTTGCAGAGGAGAAGGGATGGGCGATGAAGCAGGATGGTGACAGTTGGCGCCGTGTTGTCGCATCACCCACCCCCAAAAGCATCGTCGAACGCGAACCGATCCAATGGCTCATAGAGAAGGCGGCGATCGTCATCTGCGCCGGGGGTGGGGGGATCCCGGTCGCCGAGGGTTCGGATGGACATTATGCCGGCGTAGAAGCTGTGATTGACAAGGATTTTGCCAGCGAGCTGCTGGCACGAGACCTCGAAGCCGACCTGCTGGTGATGGCCACCGATGTCGATGCAGTGTATCTCAATTGGGGCAAGGCCGGTCAGCGCGCCATCCGCTCGGCTTCGCCCGACGCGGTCGATCTTGGTGCTTTTCCCGCAGGTTCTATGGGCCCAAAAGTGCGTGCGGCCTGCAATTTCGCTGCAGCAACCGGAAAGAAAGCTGCAATCGGCGCACTGAGCGATCTTCAGGCGGTCGTCAGCGGCGAGCGCGGAACGACGATCAGTATGCACGGCAGTGGCATCGAGTTTGCGGATCCCGATCCGTCGGAGGAGCGTTGACGATCGGTGATCCAGCGCGCCTAAGGCAGCCCGACCGTGGTCGCCAAACGCGAGCGATGCGATGACGTCAACATAGCACGAAGCCGATTGATCGGCTGCTTGCGAGTGTAATCCCGGCTTCATGGAGGCGTCTGCTCTTTAAAGACGCAAGAATGCGGAGATGAATGACCAAGACAGGTTCAAACGGAGCGGCGAGCAACGGTGCCGGCAAGGACGGCGGGACGGAAGGCATTCGCCGCCGAGATTTTATTCATATCGCGCCCGTTGCGTTCGCAGGAACCGGTGCCGCAGTGGCCGTCTAGCCGCTTATCGACAGCATGAACCCATCGGCCGATGTGGTCGCACAGGCTACGATCGAAGTCGATTTGCAACCTATCGAGCCTGGTCAACGTATCACTGTGAGCTGGCGCGAGCAGCCGGTGTTCATTGTGCGGCGCACAGCTGAAGAGATCGCGCGAGCCAAAGCCGACGATGCCTCTTCAGGGCTGATCGATCCAGAGACGGACGCTGCGCGCGTGCAGCGACCAGAGTGGCTCGTGGTCGTGGGCGTCTGCACGCATCTTGGCTGCATACCATTGGGACAGGGAGTGGGCGAAAACCGCGGAAGATATGGGGGATGGTTTTGTCCCTGCCACGGCTCGATCTACGACAATTCCGGGCGCGTGCGGAAAGGGCCGGCACCGAAGAATTTGGTCGTTCAGCAATATGTCATCAGTGGTCTGAGCCCGAAGTTTCTACCAGCTACGAGTAGAGCCTTGGGCCGTTTTGTTGCCCCTGCTTGGGCGTGATGGCAACAACCGTATTGGGGGCATGCCCCCGATACGGTTTGCCGCTTGATCCTGCCCCGATCTCGGCTGGGGTTCTGTTCCCGAGGCTCGAGTGGGGCCGGAAGTGGTTATAGTCGTGCCGCCAGGCTTCCAGCTCCTGGCGGGCATGGGCGAGGCTGGTGAAGATCGTCTCGTTCAAGAACTCGTCCCTGAGGCGCGCGTTGAAGCTCTCGATGAACCCGTTCTGATAGGGCTTGCCCGGCGCGATGTAGTGCCACTCGACGTTGCGCTCCTTGCTCCAGCGCAGGATCGCCATGCTGGTCAGCTCGGTGCCATTGTCGCTGACGATCGTGTGGGGCCGCGCCATCCGTTCGAACACCGCTGCATCGAGCTCACGCCCGACCCGTGCGCCGGAGATCGACGTGTCGGCGATCAGCCGCACGCACTCCCGGCTATAATCATCGACCACGGCGAAGATCCGGAACCTGCGGCCACAAGCGAAGGCATCCGATACGAAGTCCAGGCTCCAGCGCTGGTTGGGGCCTTGCGGGATCGTCATCGGTGCTCGCGTGCCCAAGGCCCGCTTGCGACCGCCACGACGGCGCACCTGCAGCCGTTCCTCGCGATAGAGCCGCCGGAACTTCTTGTGGTTCATCGTCCATCCTTCCCGGCACAGCAGCCAGTGGAGCCGCCGGTAGCCGAACCGGCGCCGCTGGCTGGCCAGTTCCCTGATACGTTCGCGCGCCTGCGCATCGTCAGGCCGACGACTGACGTAGCGCACCATGGTCCGGTCAGCGCCCAGCACCGCACAGGCACGACGCTGGCTCACCTCGAAGACCTCCTGGAGATGAGCCACCGCCTGCCGCCTGGCACCGGGCGCTAGAATTTTTTTGCGCTGATCTCCTTGAGCATGGCGTTGTCGAGCATCGCATCCGCCAGCAGCTTCTTCAGCCGCTCGTTCTCCTGCTCCAGCTGGCGCAGTCGGCGGGCATCGGACACCTCCAGCCCGCCATACTTCGACTTCCACTTGTAGAAGGTCGCCGAGCCGATCCCGTGACGACGGCACACATCCGCCGTCGCCATCCCAGCCTCCTGCTCCTTCAAAACAGCGATGATCTGCTCCTCGCCGAACCTGCTCCGCTTCATCTCGTCCGTCTCCTTGTCAGGGCCGGACTCTACTTATCAATGGAGGAAACCTAGGGGCTCAGACCATCAGCGACGATCTAAAGCTCTCGATCGGCTAATGACCTTGGGGGTGAGCCGGGGCCGCCTCGAATTCGAGCCAAAACTGCACCGAGAGCAGCAAGAAGTTTTGCAACCATGCACTGGACCTGCACACCAGGCAGAACACGTAATTCTTGAGGAGACACCCACCGCGTACCCCTCCTTTCCACCCGCCTGAGCTGGCGCTGTGGCGCGGGCATACCAGACTGAAAACTCAGGGCACAAATCGCCTTCGGTGAGACCAAAGCAGCCTGTCTGGCGCCCTACAAACTAGCGCACCGGCTCACCCATCCGGGGGAAAGGAGGAGCGTCGGGCTCTCTACGCAGAAAGAACATCAGGACGATCACGCTCATCGCTGCGGCAAAGAAGCACCACACCGATATGAACCAGGTGAGATAGAACGCGCCTGCCGCAAGAAAGGAGACGATTGCGCCGACCCCGAACCAGTTTACCCAGCGATGGCTGGATAGCAGCGGGCTGACACAGGTACCCAAGACATACAGTGTCATGACGATGCCAACGTAGAAGTGGGGGGATTCGTAGTCGATATGACCGTCGCCGGCTGTCGCGACGATTGGCAGGCGGATAAGGAAATACAGCAGGTAGAGTCCAACCAGGGTTCCGCCTATCGCCGTCGCCACGAGGGCCTTTCGGCGCCAGGCTACCTTCTCGAGCATATAGACCGCCACCGGGACGTAGATTGGCCACAGAACATGTGAAAAGACCGAATAGAGATAGGTCAGAACCGTCTTCAGTACCGGCGCCTTGTCAGGAAATGTCAGCCACAGTGCGCCCTCGATCAATTGCTGGACGCCAAACAGAACCGGAATCAGCGCGTAGGGTCTCTCGCCGCTATTGCGCGCCATTCGCATTGTGAAGGCACCGGTTGCCAACAGCACGGTGCCGGCGGCGAAACTCGCTGTGGCGGAAAAACACATTCAGTCTACCCTCGCTGGTTGGATGCCCGAGGATTTCTTCATGCACCCATGTTACACACGGGCCAAGTACCAAGCTTGCCGTGCGCTGTAATTATGATTTCAGCTCGACCATGGTCTCGCTCGCAATTACGGACGTCTGTGCACCGCCAGGCTTACAAAGCCCGAAGTGGCCAGATGAAAAGAATGAGATCCCTGAGTAATCTGGATCGCTTGCGAAGTAATACAAAGGGATCTCTTTAGGGTCATTGATCCAAGTTCGCTGTTCGGCGTGACGATCCATAGGCTGGACCTGCGCGGCCCGCCATTGCGGGTGCCGGGATGGAAGGCTATCGCTTAACCTACTATGCCAGCGCGTCTTTCCGCAATCTTTGTGATGCTTCTTTGGGCGTCCTGCTATCCGCTCATAACGGTCGGTCTCGACAGCGCGCCCCACCTCACCTTCGCCGTGCTGCGCGCGGTTCTTGCAGGCACCACGCTACTTGCGGTCGGCATCATTCTCAGAAAGCCCTTTCCGCGCGATGGAAGCATCTGGGGATGGATCATTCTTGCCGGTCTCGGCATGACGGGGCTGGGTTACTACGGGATGTTCCACGCTGCGGAGTTCGTTTCGCCCGGCCTTGCAACCGTCATCGCCAACAGCCAACCTCTCATCGCGGCAGGTCTCGCCTTTCTTTTTCTCCGCGAGCGCCTGTCCTCCAAAGGCTGGATTGGGTTGTGGCTCGGCTTTGCGGGAATCCTCGTCATTGCAGCCCCGCAAATCTTCCAGGGTCCCTTGGCGCTCTCAACCGGCTTTGCATATGTGCTGCTTGCGGCCTTCGGCGTTGCCGTGGGCAACATCGCCATCAAGAAGCTCTCGGGGAGCGTCGACCCAGCGATCGCCATGGGCCTTCAACTCCTCGTCGGCGCTATCCCGCTCGCGTTTCTGGCTTTGCTCACCGAAGATCAGGGCCAAATCGACTGGTCGCCGGTTTTCATCGCAAGCCTGCTTGGGCTAGCGATCCCAGGTACAGCCCTCGCATTTTGGTTGTGGCAATATACGCTCGGCAAAATCGAACTCTCGAAGGCCAATGTATTCAGCTTCCTGGTGCCCGTTTTCGGTCTAACGATCGGCGCTGCCTTCTTCGGTGAAAGGCTTACACCCCTGATCATCACGGGCACAGCAATTGCAACCGCGGGCGTATGGCTGACGACCATAAAGTCATCGAGTGACGTTCAGCCGAAAGCGAAAGGAGACGAGGACGGGCGCGCTTAAGGGATGCTCTTCGTCAAAAATTAGGTGGCGATGGGCTGCAGCAAAAGGCGGGCGATGACTTCGTTGGCGGATGCCAAAGCTATAGCTCCTCGAGCGCGCTCGAAAGCCCGGACAATCGGGTCGCCAGGGCCGCAGCAATGCTCTCATGAACAGGTTCGGCGAAGTCCACCGGCATCGCTTCGCGCGCTACCGTCGGCGCATCACGTGCGCGGTCCATCAGTTCGCTGATGGCTGCACGCATAAGGCCTGTGCCAAGCCCCGCTGACTTGCCCGACTGGACAAAATGCCGACCTGTCACCTCGTTCAGCCGGTAGTGATGGTTGGTGCCTGCGGACATCGCGAGCCGGAACCTGTTCTGCGCAATCTGGTCAGAGTCGACGGCCGGTTGGGCCGAGAGCACATCGTAGAAGGGGGGCAGGCTGTAGCGTCCGCCGGGCTTCAGAAAGATACTGAAATTCTTGGCGTGCCCATCCGTTGCACCAATGAGCCAGAAGAGGATCTGGCTCTTGAAAAAGGCGGCTGCGTCGGCTTGCGGATCGTCAGCACCGCGCAGCAACAGGCCGAAGATATCCTTCATGTTCGGGCCGCCATCGCTCTGATATTTGTGCGTGGGCGGATAGCCGAGTGCTAGGCAGCAGTCCTCTTGCGGTAGACGCAGGATTTGCTTGGCGTTGCGCCAGTGCCTGTCGAACCGTTCGACGACGAGAACTCGGCGCTGGCCGACGGTCGCGATCTCTGTCGCTGCGACCGACAGGCCGAACGCCTTCATCAGCGTCATGCAATAGTGCTCGTTGTCGACGCTGTTCGACATGTCGATCATCCCGTCGGCGCTGGGTATCTGTCCAAGTTCCGGCTTCAGGATGTAAGTTGTCGGGGTCACACCGGCCGGTCGGTGCCATTTCCCATCGATTCGAAGCAGGGCCGTCTTCTCCTGCGCGCCCGCAACCGAGATCCTGAATTCCTGTTCCCGATCGGCGCCAAGTGGAGCCCGTGCGAGATCGGCGAGAAGGGCCTCGACTTCGGTGTCGCTGACCGGTTCGCTTTCGATGTCGGTACTCTGCGCTTGATCTGTTCCTTCGGGCAGGAACTGCATGGCACCGACACAGTCGCGTCCGATGGCTTCGAGCGGGCTGTAGAAGTCGGTGCCCTAGGCGCCCATGCGCGCCGCCACGCGGCGGCGGACTGCATCCCTGTCCGGGAGAAGATTGTCGAACACGGCGACGACCGGAGCGCCGCGATAGGCCGCCGGGGTCAGAGGTAGCGAGAGCGACGCTGCGAAGCGGTGCTCTCAGGCCAGCCACTCTTCGGAATACCGGAAACTGATTGCACCGTTTGCCGCCTTTTCGAGGCTGCCGCCCTGCCTGCCGTTGATAAGTACATCGAGGGGCGCATGGGTCTTTCTGCGCGCCATTTAGAAGACGTCCTCAATCGAGGCGCCGTCCTGCTGACGCGGCACGATCTGGAGATCGAGGCCGAGGACTGCGATGACACTGATGAGCGTGTCGAGCTTGGTTCCTTCGCTTCCGTTCTCGATTGCCGAGATGGTTTTCTGCTGCGTGCCGGCGAGGCTGGCGAGCTCTGTTTGGGTCAGGCCCTTGCCGAGGCGATGGATCTGGATCACAGCTTCGAGTTGACTGGGAAGCCTGACAATCTGGTGCATGGCGTACCTCCACGCTCGTCTACACCTCCGAGGGTATAAAATGGCAATATACCTTTTGGGGAATAAATCATTCTTATTCCCTGGAGGGTATGCTGCATCCGACCGCCACGAGAGATCCATCAATGGTGCCGACCAGGCGAACCTCGCGTAGGAGAGAGGTGTCTTGAACAGGATGATCCGACCAGTGTCGGCGGGTCAGGAACCGGACTTTCGTTTCCAACTCAGCCATCTGATCCTTGGTAGCCTGTTGGCCAGCAGAACAAATCCCGAAAGGGCAATGAACGTCCCTGCGATACCAAACAGGAGAAGCCACCAGCTGTTGATGCGGTCGCGCTGGGTCCAGTCCATGATGTGAAGGCCCCAAATGAAATCGAAGAGCCGCCAAGTATCGCTTCGCGCTGACAGGATCGTTCCGCTCGAGGCACCGATATAGACGCGTGTCGCGTCGCGATCGTCATAGGTGATCTGCCAGGCCGGGAAGGGCCCCCTGAATTCGGTCCCGACGTCGCGTTCGACAAGCCGCGCGGCGTTGACCGAGGTTTCCGGGCCAATCCAGGCGCGGCGAGCGATCGCGCGCGCTGTCGCGGCCGAAATTGGGGACAGCAAGCGTCCGCTACGCGGATCATGTAGCGTGACGCCGCCATCCGCTCGCCGCACTTCGGTCACCACCTTGCTTTCGAGAGCACGGGTCGTGACTGCAGTCACGTCGTCTTGTCTCTCCAGCCATTCGGGTAACTCGGCCCCGGCAGGCAATATTTGCGCAGCGCGGGACACGATATGCTCCGAGCGTACCTCCTCCAGATCGAGAAAGGACATCAAGGCACCGGTGCCCATCCACAGCGCAACTTGCGCCCCGATCAGGAGCGCCAACCACTTGTGGAGCTTGCTGCTAAAGACATGCAAGCGCAGTTTGAGGGACCGCGAAGCCAACTGTCTCGCCGCTCCGTAGCGGGTCAGGGCCGCCGCGGCGCGCGCGAGGAGGAGTGGTACTGCACGATCTTCCAGCCCGATTCATCGTGCGAAAGGACCGAGGTCGCGACCCCGTCACGCTCGATCACGCGCCCGTCCTCGAGCTCGATCCGGTAGCCGTAGGTTTCGTAGCCATAGGCCATATGGCCCTTACGGGTCATCGTCAGCGTCGGGTCGGTGAAAGTAAAGCTCGTGATCGCATCGAGCTCGGGTCCGAGATGGTGCTCCATGTAATTGGCGAAACTCCCCTCGGACTTGCCGTTCTCGAAGATCGCGGAGGCTTCCGCGAACAGGGCCGACATGCCTGCGGCATCGCGCGACACCAATGCGGCGCGATAAGCCTCGAGAATATCTTCAGCGCCCGACACATCTTCGCTGGCCGAACCTGTCTTGTCGGAATGATGTGTCCCATGTCCGGAATGGTCCATGTCCTGCGCCGCAGCCGGCACTGGCGCCGCAGCAATAGCTAACGCAACTACCGGCACTCGCAATAAAGTGTTCATCATGTCAGTTTCTTCTCCCTTGACCTAAAACCAGAACCGCACGCCGACGACGTAGTTCGTTACGCTGGGGTCCTCGCCGGCGGCCCTTGCGAAATCGCGGCTGTTGCCGATCTTCCATTCCTGGTCGATGCCGATATAGGGCGCGAATTCGCGCGCGAATTCGTAGCGCAGGCGAATGCCGACCTCGATCGTATCGATCCCCGAGCCGATCCCGAGTTCGGGAATGTCCTGTGCTGACAGCGCGATTTCGGCGCGCGGCTGCACGATCAGACGCTGTGTGATGAACTGATCGATTTCACCTTCAATTCGTGCGGTAAGATCGCCCTTGTTCGACAGAAATGCTGCTGCATCGACCTCGAACTCATAGGGAACGAGCCCTTGGATGCCCACAACCGCATGGGTGCGTTCAGGCCCAGTAAAATCCTGCCGCACGCCCGCCTGAAAATCGAAGAAAGGCGCAATGGCACGGCTCCAAAGCGCCTGCACTTCGGCGCTTTCAATGGTCTCGCCGAAGCTGCCTTCGCCTTCGGATTTGAACCAGAACTTGTTGTAGTCACCGCCATAATAACCCTGGACGTCCCACAAATAGCCGTCGTCGCCCTCGCGCAGGCGGTATTCGAGCCGGTCGCCCTGAAACCAGAATACCGGCGTTCCGCTCACTTCCTTGGTGACGGCCGCCCGAGACGCAGCCATTTCCTCTGCGCCGACAAAGGCATCGGCGGCAAAGGCGGGGCCCTGTAGCGCTTCAGGCGGGGGAGGGCCTTCCGGGATCGCCATATGGTCGGCGGATGCTCCATGGCCCATCGCGGAATGATCCATTTGCGACATGCCGCCCTCATCCTCCTTGCCGGTCATGGGCATCGCGCCATGCTGGGCTGCCCCATGATCCATGTTCGAATGATCCATAACCTCCGGGTTCTCAACCTCCTCCTGAGGATGCTGCGTCCGGGAGTGATCCATCTGAGGTTGATCCGGCGCATGGTGATCGTGCGCCTCGCTCGCAGCCTCGTCGTCTTGAGCAGCTTGCCCGGCCTGGCTCTGCGGTTCGGCAGCCTGCGTGCCGTGATCATGCTGCTGTGCCCAGACTGCGCTCGGAAGTGCCAGCAGGGGGAGGGCGATCATCATGGTCGCGCGCTTCATCAGCCTTCTCCTCCCTCGAGCGGTCGGACCGTCACCACCTGAAACATTCCGTTATGCATGTGGTAAAAGAGATGACAGTGGAACGCCCAGTCGCCCCGTTCATTGGCGGTCAGGTCGAATTGCGCGCTGCCGCCGGGCTGGACCGTCAGCGTATGTTTGAGCGGTTGACGGTCGGCCGGAGCCCCGTTCACGAGTTCGAAGAAGTGTCCGTGCAAATGGATCGGATGCGCCATCATGGTGTTGTTGATGAGCTTGACGCGCACGCGCTCGTTATAGGCAAATTGAATCGGCTCGGTGATCTCGTCGAACTTCTTCCCGTCGAACGACCACATATACCGCTCCATATTGCCGGTTAGATGGATCGTCTTGAGCCGGCTCGGACGCCGGTTGTCGGTATTGGGCTTGGCGGCGATAAGCTGGTTGTAGTTGAGCACGCGGTGGCTCACATCGTCGAGCCCGAGGCCAGGAAAACCCATCCGGTCGATAGGATTCATGGCAACCGAGTCGATCCCTGGACCAACTTTCACATTGGGTGGAAGCAGTGATGTATCGCGCATGTTCATACCCGACATGCCGGCCATCCCAGCCATCTCGGATCCACCGCTGGAGCCATGATCCATTCCGGCCATGCCACCCGCGCTTTGATCCATGCTCGCTGCGGCACCGTGACCCGCATGCCCGTCTCCAGCAGCGCCTGCGCTATCGCCGTGCCCGGCCATGCCCATATCGGTCATGGTGAGAAGCGGCGGTTTGCGCAGGGGCGGGACGCTGGCCCGGGCGCCGGGGCGACTGGCAAGGGTCGCCACGCCCATGCCCGAGCGATCAATGGCCTCGGCGACGAGCGAATAAGCCTCGCCGCGCGGCTCGATGATCACGTCGTAGGTTTCAGCAACACCGATCTGGAACTCGTCGGTCTCGACCGGCTGTACGTTTTGGCCATCGGCCTGAACCACGGTCATCGGCAGGCCAGGGATGCGGATATTGAAATAGGTCATCGCGGCGCCGTTGATAAAGCGCAGGCGGACCCTCTCTCCCGGCTGGAAAAGGTATTCGAGATCGTCTTCCGGCCCGTGACCATTGATGAGGAAGGTGTAGGTCGCGCCGCTCACGTCGGAGATGTCGGTCGGCATCATCCGCATGCGCGCCCACATTCGGCGCTCTTCGCCGCTCATGTCGTAGTCGTCGGTCCAGGTGGTTTTGCCATAGTTGAAGTAGCCCTCGGCGACCTTGAGTTTCTTCATGATCGAATAGGGACTCATGGTCGACCAGTCGGACAGCATGACAACATAGTCGCGGTCGTATTCATATGGTTCGGGCTCGATCGGGTCGACGATCAGGGGGCCGTAATGGCCAAGCGGCTCCTGCAGCGTATGCGCGTGCCACCAATAGGTGCCCGACTGGCGGATGGGAAACTGGTAACGATAGGTATCGCCCGGCTCAACAGCCGCCATGCTCACCCCGGGTACACCGTCCATAAGGAAGGGTACGAGCAATCCGTGCCAGTGAATGGAAGTGCCATGCGAACTCCGATTGAGGAGATCGACCGTCAGGTTCTGGCCTTCCTTGAGGCGCACCAAGGGTCCTGGGATGGTGCCATTCACGGCAACACCCGGCCCGCGGCGCGAGCCAGTGGTGAAGGTCGTGTCGGCGACGCTCATTGTAAGATGTTCGCCGGACAGAACGTCGCTCCCGCGGCGCGCGATCGTGCCATCGAGACCTCCGCGTGCCCACGCGGGCATTGCACCGGCAAGGCCAAGCATTCCGACCCCGCTTGCGCTAGACCCCAGAAATTTACGGCGATTGATCGCGACCATCGAAAGCTCCTGTATGAACGATACACCCTCAACTACGAAGGGCCCGGTTCTACCCCTCAAAAATTTTCCAGGCGGTCGCGCAATTTTTGCCGGGCACGATAGATGCGGGTCTCGATTGCCTTTTCCGACACGCCGAGAAGTTCGGCGGCTTCCGCCTGGCTGCGTCCGTCGATACTGACCAATATGAGCGCTTCGCGAAGACGGATCGGAAGACGCTCGATTTGCTCCAGGAGCATTCGCAATTCCTGGCGCTGCATCGCGATCTCTTGCGGATCGGGGCTGTCGTCAACAATCGCCAGTGTTTCAGATTCCGCGCCCAATCCGAAAAAGCGCGCCGTTTTGCGTTTGCGCAGCCTGTCGCGGCATTTGTTGAGCACGACTGTCGTCAAAAAAGGGCCAACAGGACGGTCCGGGTCGAGGCGGTGCCGGGCGACCCAGACCGAAGCAAGCCCGTCCTGAACAGCGTCTTCGGCCTGATGCGGAGACGCAAGCATGCGTGTCGCCAAAGCAATAAGCCGCGCTATATGGGGTTCGACCAGCGTCCCATATGCTGCCTTGCTGCCCCTGCGGGCATCTTCGACCAGGGCGGTCTCGGACCGGCTTTGCGCCTGCGTCACGGAAGCCTAATTACGCGAATTGCTGGTGAGCGCCTCGGAGACCTTCCGATCGAACAGGCGCTGCTGCTCGGGCTCGAGTATCTCGCGCATGTCGAAGACGTGTTGGACCGTGGCTTTCTGCAATTCGCCCATCCGTCCATGCACATCGTCAATCGCCGCGCTCACTTCGGGGCCATATTCGTGCTCGTCGGCCATCGCCTGAGCGAGCCTCGCATTTGCCGCGCGCAGCGATGACTCAAGTTCAGCACGCTCGACGGCGAAGCGGGCTTCCAGGGTCTCGAGGCGCGCGTTCTGGTCTTCGGTCAAAACCAGTTCCTCGTGCACGAACTGGTGCAGGCTGCCATTGTCTTCGTGGCTGAGCCAGCGATCAGCCGCGATCGCCCCCAAACATCCCGCGAGCCCGGCAAGAAGAAGGGCAAGCAGGAGGCGTCCGTTCGTCAAAGTCTAGCTCCCGACATGCAGGAGAGCGGCGGGAGAAAGGTGCTCGTTCGACGCAAAATCATTATAGGCGGAACTCGCAGTTGAGCCCTGATTGTAGGGCATGATGGTCGTGCCGAAGCCTGCTCCAAGGCCGATGACGAACAGGCTGCAAAAGAGCGCGGCACGCCGGCGGCGATCGGCAACCTCGCCAAGCTGTCCGGCGCGCTGCCAGACACCATCCATGAAGTCTGACGGGTCATGCACAATATCATGCGCGGCCAGCTGTTTGAGCGAAGCATCGAGGGAAGGATAATCTGACATAGGCAACCTCTAACTATTGTAACTCCTTTACGCCACAGCCCGCCGAAGCCCTCAAAAAAATATTTGAGGGGTATGATATTCTCGCGCGTATCAAGGCATATGAGCATATTCACCCGCCTTGGCCTCGCCGCCCTCTTCGCAGCCTTTCTGCTTTCGGCACCCTTGCACGCGCATGAAGGGCATCAGGACAATATGTCCGACGCTGAAATGCTGGCGATGGAGGAGGGTATGGCCATGCCGGACGACGCCCATGCCGGCGAGCTTGCGCCGCCCGGGGAAGAGATGGACAGGCCGAACGCGCAGCAGTCCATGTCGCCTGAAGACATGATGCAGCAGAAAATCACGGAAAACCGCCTGACCTCGGCAGAGGACCTTCTGTCGCGCCTTCATCCGGTCGCGGCGCATTTCCCGATTGCGCTTCTCCTCGTCGCCGCACTCGCCGAACTCGCCTTGATGGTGCGCCCGACCTTGGGGCTTGAGACGACGATCCGGTTTCTCGTAGCCGGCGGCGCGATCGGGGCGGTCGTTGCGGCTTTGCTCGGATGGTTTGCGGGTGGATGGCGACTGCTGGACCGGTCGGAAAATCTCGCCATTCACCGCTGGAACGGCACGACGATTGCCATATTGAGCCTCCTCGCCTGGTGGGTTGCTGCGCGCGGAAAGGGGAGAGGCGCGCTGCGCTTGCTTCTGGCGCTGATCGCTGCGGCGCTCATCGTACAAGGCTATTTCGGCGGGGAGATGGTGCACGGGCCCAATCATATGGGCATCATGTAGGTGGGACGGGTAGCCGCTCCTCAAGGCGACCGAGCCTTCACGCCAGCCCTTGGCAAAGCCTGGCTGACCCCGGTCTATGACCTCACCATCGCCTTGTTTACGCGTGAGCGGACATGGCGGCGCGCGGTTGTCCGCGCCGCCAATCTTGCGCCCGGCGATCATCTTATCGATGTTGGGTGCGGAACCGGCACCTTGCTTCGCGATCTCATGATCAGCTGTCCGCAGGCGGGTCTCGCCGGCGTTGAGCCCGATCCGGCAGCACTGGCCATCGCGCGTCGCAAGTTTGGCGCCGGGGCGGATCTGATCCGTTGGCACAATGGCTTTCTCGATACCCTCGACCTGACCGCGCGATGGCAGCCAAACAAGATCGTCAGCAGCCTCGTCTTTCATCAGGTTCCGCTGGGTGAAAAGCGGGCAATCCTGGAGCAGATGCACGATCTGCTCCAGCCCGGAGGCATGGTGCTGATTGCCGACTATATGGCTCAGGACTCCGCCCTTATGCGCAAGCTTTTCCGCGCCACGGTGCAGCAGCTCGACGGTGTCGAAGACACGCAGCCCAATGCCGACGGTATCCTGGAGCGGCAGCTTGCCGAAATTTTCACCGACGCCGAAAGGCTTCACGTCTTCCCGACCGCCACCGGAGCGATATCGCTCTGGCACGGCTACAAGAAAGGTCCCCATACATGACCCGCACGTTTGCGCGAAAGCGCTTTCGCAACTCGTTCGCCGCAACAGCCCTCCTGGTAATTGCCGCCTGTTCGAACGTTGCCCAGGCGGCCACCTACACGATGTATCGCGATCCCGGCTGCGGCTGCTGCCTCAAATGGGCCAACCATTTCGAGAACGGCATGGACGCCGAGGTTGCGACTGTCGACACCACTGACATGGGTTCGGTGAAAGCCGACAAGGGCGTACCTTCCGATCTGTGGTCGTGCCATACGATGGTGATCGAGGGATATGTCATCGAAGGTCACGTCCCGGCAGAAGCAATCTCAAAATTGCTGCGCGAGCGCCCGGCAGGCGTTTCCGGACTTGCCGTTCCCGGCATGCCGCTGGGCTCACCTGGCATGGAATACGAGAACCGTGTGCAACCCTATGACGTCATCGCCTTTGGGCCCGGCGGCCGTACGGTTTTCGCAAGTTACCCCTGAACGGGCAAGAAAACGCCCCCAACTTTTGGAGAATAATGATGAAAATGATCCTCACCGTCGCTGGCGCGCTTGCTTTCTCGGCAAGCCCGGTCCTTGCTCAGGAGGCCCCTTCTGAAAAGCCCAAAATGTGCGAGATGATGCACGATGGCAAGAAAATGCAGGGTATGATGAAGAAGGACAAGGACGGAAAAATGTCATGCCAGATGATGGACCATTCCAAGATGGACCATTCGAAAATGGACCATGGCCAGTCCGGCCATGGCAAGAAAAAGGCCGCCGAGGCTGAAAAGCCGCAGACCGAACACAAGCACGACTGACCAGCCTTTGGCGTCTGGAGCCGACAATTCAATCGGCTCCAGACGGTCTAACGGGCCATGCGCTCGATGAGAGTGAGAAGTTCGGCGATCTTCTCCGATTGATCGGCCTTGTTGTTCGATGAGAGCGCCTGTTCGATGCAGTGCTTGGTATGGATGTCGAGTACTTTGGTCCTGGCGGCGCGCGCGGCGGCTTCGAGCGCGAGGATCTGCTGCAGGATATCGACGCAATAGCGCTCTTCTTCCATCATTCTCGATATTCCTCGCGCCTGCCCCTCGATCTTGCGCATTCGGGTCAAGACATCACGAAACTTGGGGTTTTGATCATCGCTCATGCCGTTCTCTCCAGACGCCGAGTTCATTCCTGACTGCTTTTGACACAGTTGCAAAGCAGTTCGCAATACACTATACCCCCCTATAGTATACGACGGAGACAAAGATGACCAATGCGACGACGAAAGGTTCAATCCTTGCCTGGGGCTGGGCTTTCAGCGTCTTACTGCTGATTACCTATCTGCTCTGCGTGGCCTTTGGCTTGATCGCGCCCGATACTTTCCATATGCATGAAGCATGGGCGCCTTTGCTGCCAGGCTTCGATTGGTTGACATGGCCTGGCTTCTTCGCCGGGGCTATCGGCAGCTTTCTCTATGGCTGGTATATCGCGATCCTAGGGTTCCCGCTCGTCCGCTATTTCAGAAAAAGGATCGGGTGAAGAACCGGCAATGTGGATTTATCCGCTGCCGCGAATTCCGCACAGGTCGCAAAGCCTATGACAATGCACAGCTTACCCTTTTCCGGTTCGTCTTTCAGCAAAAAGAGGGAATTGTTCCTGCATACGGTTATCGGGCCAGTGCTGGGCATCTTAATCCTTCATCCGCTCACCGCGCTCGTTTATGGGTCTGGAGGGGCAGCAGCGGCGAGCGTGCCATTTGCTGAGCAGTTGGGCTCGGCGGTCGATCGACTGAGCGCGGCATTTGAAATCGAAATGCTGCCCATGAGCCTGGCTTTCGCGGTGATCGGCGGCGCAATCGGCCTGACGTTTGGTCTTTATCATCTGCGGCTCATGGCAGATCGCCAGATAATCCGCTCTCTGGAGCATCAATTGGCCGAAGAGCTGCCGCTGCTCATCGCCCGAGGCGAGGGCGCACAGCTGGAATTCAAATCGTCGCTGCGTTGGGATACGCGTGAACAGCGCGCAAATCGAAGCCTTCAACAGGTCGTGTTCAAAACGATTGCCGGATTTCTCAACAATGATGGCGGCACGCTGCTCATCGGCGTCGACGATAGCGGGGGCATCGTAGGAATCGAGGCCGATCTGAAGACTCTCAAGCACCCCAATAAGGACGGGTTCGAGCGCGTGCTGATGGACGCGATACGATCAGCACTCGGCGGTAACGCCTGCGCCCTGATCCATTGTTACTTTCACGATCTCGATGGCCGAACTGTTTGCCGCGTGATCGCACAAAAGAGCCTCGAACCGATCTATTTTCTCGACAATGGAGTGGCGCGCTTCTTGCTCCGCGCCGGCAACAGTACACGGGAATTGGATGCGCGCGAAGCGCACACTCACCTTTCGCAGCGCGGAAAAGAATATGCACGGCAGGCATGAGATGATCCTCTGCCATAAATCGGCAAGTCGGGTTGATCTCGTTTCCCGTTTCACGCTGTCACTTTCAGCGGGGTACGCCGCCTGTCAGCTCGGTTCGGCCTTGTCGGCGGAACACTGGCACACCTTTGGCCAGATCCAGGGAGACTATGATGGACCATTCTAATTGCAGCCATAGCGGCCACGGCGAAGCCGTTGCTGGCGATGATGGCCGCTACGATCTCGTTCCCGCTGGTTATGACGGACCGGTTTATACCTGCCCCATGCACCCGCAGGTCCGGCAGCCAAAGATGGGGTCGTGCCCGATCTGCGGCATGGGTCTCGAACTCGAATCCGCGGCCATGGTCGATGACGGACCGAACCCGGAGCTCGTCGACTTTACAAGGCGTTTCTGGGTCGGCGCCATCCTCACCTTGCCGCTGCTTGTTCTCACGATGGGCCCCTATGTGGGCTGGCCGGGCGTGCGCGAAATATTTGGCGAGCGGGCCACCCTATGGATTGAACTGGTGCTCGGTACACCGGTCGTGTTGTGGAGCGGATGGCCGTTTCTCGAACGGGGCTGGAATTCGTTCCGCACCTGGAACCTCAACATGTTCTCGCTCATCGGCATGGGCGTTCTCGCCGCATGGATTTTCAGTGTCGTCGCCGTCCTGGCACCGGACATCTTCCCGGATGGCTTTCGCGATCCAGAGGGACATGTCGGCGTCTATTTCGAAGCCGCGGCCGTTATCGTTACGCTTGTGCTCCTCGGCCAAGTCATGGAGCTGCGCGCGCGTGAAGGCACCGGTAAGGCCATTCGCGCTCTCCTTGATCTTGCAGCCAAAACCGCCCGCGTCATCAGGGCAGACGGCACTGAAGAAGAAATCCCCCTTGAGCACGTGGCTGTTGGCGACCAATTGCGGGTCCGCCCAGGCGACAAGGTGCCCGTTGACGGTGTAGTGCTCAAAGGCCGCTCGTCGATCGACGAAAGCATGATCACCGGTGAACCAGTCCCGGTCGAAAAGGTCGAGGGCGACGCCGTGACCGGGGCAACGATCAACGGAACAGGCAGCCTGGTGATCGAAGCGAAACGTGTCGGATCAGACACCATGCTCGCGCAGATCGTGGAAATGGTTGCGGCCGCACAGCGCTCGCGCGCGCCGATCCAGAAGTACGCCGACAAGGTGGCCGGCATGTTCGTCCCCGCGGTTATCGGCATAGCCGTGCTCGCCTTCATCGCCTGGGCGATCTGGGGCCCCGCACCAGCGCTTGCCTATGCCCTCATTGCTGCAGTTGCGGTACTGATCATCGCCTGCCCCTGCGCTCTCGGCCTGGCGACGCCGATGTCGATCATGACCGCGACAGGAAGAGGGGCGCAGGCGGGCGTTCTGATCAAGAACGCCGAAGCGCTCGAGCGCTTCGAGAAAATCGATACGCTGATCGTCGACAAGACGGGTACGCTGACCGAGGGGCGCCCAAGGCTCGTCGCAGTTATGCCCGAAGAGGGCCACGATGAAATCGAGGTGTTGAGCCTGGCGGCGTCGCTCGAGCGCGGGTCGGAGCACCCGCTCGCAGAAGCGATCGTGCGCGGCGCCGAAGAACGCGGCGTCGCGATGGAAACCGCCAGCGAGTTCGAGGCCGTAACCGGTAAAGGCGTCATGGGCACGGTTTCCGGTAAACGCGTCGCGCTGGGTAACCTTGCGCTCCTGTCAGACCTCGGTTTGGAAGGTGCCACGCTCAGCGAAAAGGCCAATGCGCGCCGCGACGAAGGCGAAACCGTCATGTTCGTGATCGTGGCAGGCAAGATTGCTGGCCTCATCAGCGTTGCCGACCCGGTCAAGGAAACCACTCCTGCGGCGATCAAGGACCTGCACAAGCTCGGCCTTACGATCATTATGGCGACCGGCGACAATGAGCGGACGGCGCAGGCGGTTGCCGCCCGCCTTGGTATCGACGACATTCGCGCAGGCGTTCTTCCCGCGGACAAGGCGCGGCTCATCCGTGAATTGCAGGAAGGCGGTGCCAAGGTGGCCATGGCCGGCGACGGGGTTAACGACGCTCCGGCGCTTGCCCAGGCAGATGTCGGCATTGCGATGGGAACCGGCGCGGATGTCGCGATCGAAAGTGCGGGGATTACGCTCGTTAGAGGCAATCTCGACGGGATCGTCCGGGCCCGCAAGCTTGCCCGGGCTACGATGCGCAATATTCGGCAAAATCTGTTTTTTGCGCTGATTTACAACGCCTCGGGCGTGCCCGTCGCGGCCGGTGTTCTTTATCCTTTCTTCGGCATCCTGATTGGCCCAATGTTCGCAGCCTTTGCGATGAGTGCGTCCTCCATATCGGTAGTCCTGAACTCGCTCAGACTTCGTAGTGCGAAGCTGTGAACATTCGACAATCGAACAAATCGCCATCCCTGATCCATGCCTCAATGCCTCCGCATTGCGGCAGGGCCGGTCGCCTGTGGAAGATGGCAGCGCGACGCAAGCCATAGAAAGGTCAACCGCATGGATAACCATTCGGCGCACGAAGATAATCTGAACAAGAGCAGCATCACCCTGCTTGGCGGCGTTGCCATGGGGACTGGCGTCATGATCGGTGCGGGCATTTTTGCGCTCACCGGTCAGATCGCGGAGCTTGCCGGCCCTCTCTTCCCCCTCTCCTTCGTCGCAGGCGCGCTCATCACCGCGCTCGCATCATACAGCTACATCAAGATGTCGAATGCCTGGCCATCGTCGGGTGGCATCGCGATGATCCTGCAAAAGGCCTATGGTCCGGGTGTCGTCGCGGCCTCCGCATCAGTGCTGATGGCCATGTCGATGGTTATCAATGAGAGCCTGGTGGCGCGAACCTTCGCGACCTATGCGCTGCGTCCGTTTGGGCTCGAAGAAAACGCATTGCTGATATCGGGCTTGGCGCTGGGACTCATCGTTTTCGCCTATCTGGTCAACGCCGCGGGCAATAGATCGGTAAGCGGGTTTTCGCTCGTTATGTCGGCGATAAAGGTTGGCGGGATAGCGGTGTTCGCAGTTGCGGCGATCTGGGCCAGCGGACTGTTCGCAGGCGCCTTTACCGAGCCTGCTTCCTTGTCGAACGGCGAAGCATTGCTCGCTTCGGTGGCCTTCTCGATCCTTGCATTCAAGGGGTTTACAACCATCACCAACAGTGGCGGAGAAATCGTCGATCCGCACAAGAATGTCGGTCGCACAATCATGATCTCGATTGCCGTGTGCATCGTGGTTTATCTGCTCGTCGCCTTGGCCGTTGGCTCCAGTCTCAGCATCGGCGAGATCGTTCAGGCGCGTGACTATTCCCTGGCCGCGGCAGCGCGCCCCGCATTGGGAGATCTCGGGTTCTATTTCACCGTAGCGATTGCCATCTCGGCGACTACGTCGGGGGTCATTGCGAGCGTGTTCGCCGTCTCGCGGATGCTGACAATGCTGACCGAGATGAAGATGATCCCCCACAGCCATTTCGGAATGAAGGGCGGCATCCGTAGCCACATGCTGGTCTATACGGTCGTCATAGCCGGCACACTGGCGGTCCTGTTCGACCTTTCCCGCATCGCCTCGCTCGGCGCCTTCTTCTACCTTGTCATGGACATGCTCGTCCATTGGGGCGTGTTTCGCAGTCTTCGCAAAGAGATCGGCGCCCGCGCTTCCGTCCTGCTCACCGCGCTGGCGGCCGACGCCGTTGTGCTCGCCGCATTTACGGCCGCCAAACTCAAGAGCGATCCGGCCGTGGTTTCCTATGCGGTGATCGGAATCGCGGCCGTGTTCGTGGCGGAATGGATATTTCTGTCCGGCCAGCGCAGGGAGACGAACACAGATTCTATTGAAAACAAGGTCGAGAGCGGAAGCGGCGATCACGACCGTCCTTGAGCGCAACATTGGCTGTTTGGCAGCTCAGATAAATATTTTTGAGGCGGCGCCGTAATTTCGCGCCGCCCCGCCCGTCTTTATTCCTTCGGCTGCAATCGGAATACCGGAAGTTTGTCCATCTTGTCCGTACCAGGCCGCGCGATCGACCGGCAGAAAGAGATTCGCGGGAGGAATGTCGGCGATTGCGACAAACATCGTTTCTCTTTCGAAGAACGATGAAATGAAAACGCGAAACGAACATTGGAATTGAACAAGCAGCCCCAGGCTGTGCGTGTGAACAAGGGGCTGTAAAGGCATGAAAACTGCGAGTGTTTACCGGATGGTGATGGAGGATCATGTCTGTCCCTATGGCATCAAAACGGTCGATCTTCTCAAGCGGCAAGGCTTCGAGGTCGACGATCATCACCTGACCAGCAGGGAGGAAACCGACGCGTTCAAGGACAAGCACGACGTCGAGACCACGCCGCAGACCTTTATGGAAGGCAAGCGCATTGGCGGCTATGACGATGTCCGCGAGTTCTTCGGCAAAAGCGGCTCGCAGCCCGAGGAAGGCGAAACCAGCTATCAGCCGGTCATTGCGATTTTCGCGGTCGCGCTGCTGCTCGCGCTCGGGCTGAGCTGGGCGTTTTTTGACGACCTCTTCACCGTTCGGGCCGCGGAGTGGTTCGTCAGCCTCTCGATGACCTTGCTCGCCGTCCAGAAGCTTCAGGACGTGCGCAGTTTCTCGACCATGTTCCTCAACTACGATCTACTCGCACGGCGCTGGGTGCCCTATGGCTTCGTCTATCCGTTCGGCGAAGCCGCTGCCGGCATTCTCATGACCGCGGGCGCACTGACCTGGCTTTCTGCCCCGCTGGCATTATTCATCGGCACCGTCGGCGCTGTCAGCGTCTTCAAGGCTGTCTACATCGACAAGCGTGAGCTCAAATGCGCTTGCGTCGGAGGTAGCAGCAACGTCCCGCTCGGTTTCGTCTCGCTGACAGAGAACCTGTTCATGATGGGGATGGGGCTCTGGATGGGTCTCAAGGTCTTTACATGATCCTCGGTTTAATCCTGGCGACCTCGCTGTTCCTGATATCGGTGGGCTCGCACCTCGTCATACTGAATGCGGGCCATACGCTGCTCGAGCAAAACTGCAGCCTTCTGCACAAGCTGGGCATCGCGCTGCTCGTTCTTTTCTCGCATCTGACCGTAGCGGCGTTCTTCGCCGCCGGCTTCTGGATCGGCGAGGAGATGGGTCTGGGCGGCTTCCGGCAGGCCGGCGCGATGACCGCGATGGACTATTTCTATTTTTCTCTGATCAACGTGACGACGCTTGGTTTGGCGGACATTTTCCCAACAGAGCACCTGCGGGTTCTCGCCGGCGTCGAGGCCCTCACCGGCTTCGCTCTCATCAGCTGCTCGGCGCAGCTATTCTGGACCATGATGCATAAAGGAGAAGAAGCATGACCGAAAAGACGACCCACTCGGACAAGGGAGGGGGCGGCAGCTACTGGCGGTTCATGGCCATGGTGTCGACCTCGACCGTGATCATGTTCTTCTTGATGTATGCCAACACCTTCACGATTGACGATGTTTTCTGGAGCGAAACGCGCTTCTGGATGATGTTCGTCATGGGCGCGATGATGATGATCGTCATGCTGCTCTTCATGTGGGGCATGTACAAGGACCGGACCAAGAACTTCATCATTCTGGGCGTCGGCGCCTTTGTGTTCGCGCTCGCACTATGGCTGGTGCGCAGCCAGACCACCGTCGACGATACCGAATATATGGCAGCGATGATCCCGCACCACTCAATCGCGATCATGACCAGCGAACGCGCGAGCCTGAAAGATCCTCGCGTGCGCGAACTCGCGCAGGCCATCATCGTCGCGCAGCGCCGCGAAATCGCCGAGATGAAATATCTCATAGACGATATCGAGCAGAACGGTCCGCGGACCGAAGAACGCCTCCCCGAGGAGATGCAGCAATGAAAAAGATAGCTTTCACGGCGCTCATCGCGCTTCCGCTCGCCGCCTGCAATTCGAACACCGCTCCGGGCAACGACCGCGAAGCCCAGCTCGACCCGCCCGCTACTGCCGCGCCGATCGAGGCCGCGGCCAGTGCTTTGGCTAATGTCAGCCCGGGCCTGATGCTTCCCGAGACAATGAATGACGCCGATATCGCGGCACTAGGTGCCGGGCAGGCCTGCCAGTTCCGCCTGACCGAAGTGGCCTTTCCCTCGTTTGTCTATGACGGCGACGGGGGCGGTGCGATCAAGATCAATGGCAAATTGATCCCCGTCACCGCCGATGGCCCCGGCAGCTATTCGAATGGCGAGCTTCGGATCAGGACCCGTGTACTGGATGATGAAGGCGATGCGGGTCTGCAAATGCAGGAGATGATCGTCGTCGGACCCCGGATGAAGGACGAGTTCGGGTTCTGGGGATATACCACCTGTCCGGCAGGCGGAGCCTGATACTGGCAGGGCGCATGGGCGGGCCGTTGGCTACCCCGTGCGCCCGCAGCTCCTCCGTTCGTCGCCCTCACCAGTCTTAACAGGAACAAGCAGATGACCGATACGAGGCCCATCGCTGTCTTCGGTGCAGGCGGGAAGACCGGCACCGAGCTATTGCGGCGTGCCCTTGCGCGGGACATACCGATCCGCGCCTTCGAACACACCGTGCCCGGGCCAGACGAGCGGGTGGGCGACTTCGAATATATCGAATGCGATGTGCTGTCGGATGATTTCGCGGGCGATCTCGATGGCTGCCGCGCGGTTATCTCGACGCTCGGTGTCGCTTTCGGTCCGGGCAATGCGATCGATCCACCGCCGCTCTATTCCGATGGCACGCGCAACCTGCTCGGGGCGATGGCACAAGCGAAGATCGACCGCATTGCCGTGATCTCCGCTGCCTTCGTCGAACATCAGTCGAGCGTTCCGGCGTGGTTTGAGCTCACCGCCAAGCCTGCATTGGTCAATATACTCGAGCAGATGCGCGCCATGGAAGCGATGCTCAGCGACGCCCAAGGCATCAAATGGACGGCCGCACGACCGGGCTGGCTCCTGGATGAGCCTTACACCGGCGATGCCGTCATTTCGGACGAACGCTTGGCAGAAGGCTGTTTCCGATGCCGTCATGCAGATCTCGCGGCAAGCCTCCTCGACTTCGTGTGCGAAGACATCTGGATCAACGCAAAACCTGCCATCGGCAGGCCCGAAGCCGAACAGTTCGAAAGTCCTGCCGCCATCAAGGCCGAACTCGGTATCGATTAAACGTCGTATCATTTTTCGACTTGTGACGGGCCCGCACGTTACAAGTTTTGAGCAACAGACAAGGAAGTCGTATGTTTCTGGAGAAGATCAAAACCCCCGGTCTCTCACACCTCTCGTATATCATCGGCTCGGGCGGGCAGGCGGCGGTCATCGATCCGCGCCGGGACTGCGAGGTCTATCTCGAAAAGGCCCGGGCCGAAGGGCTGGAGATCACGCATATCTTCGAAACCCATCGCAATGAGGATCTGCTCAGCGGCTCGCCGATTTTGGCCGATTTGACAGGAGCCACGGTCTATCACGGGCCCAACGCGGCAGGCGAGATCGTTTTTGCCAATACCGCACGCGAGGGCGATTGTTTCGAACGGCGCCAGAAGCCGAATGCGTTCGAAGATCGCGATCGTGCCGGCATCGGACGTGATCCTGCGGGCGCACATCTGTCTCGCCAATACCGTCAAATTAATGTGAGGGGCAGGCGGCTGCCGTGCGTATCAGGCACATAAGTCGCACCACAAAAGCCGGGCAGGGAGACATACGAGACATGAAAGCCCCCTCATTTCTGGCGCTACTCGCCGCAAGCCTGCTCTTCGTCGGACCCGTTCAGGCACATGGCGACGAAAAACATGGCGAAGAGGCGAGCGCCGCGCCTGCTGCCACCAATGGCGATGCGCACGACCAGGCGGCCATGGCGCAGATGGGTGAGACAGCGGATGCTGGCGAATCCTCTGGCGCGCACGATGAAGCGGGCGGAGGTCATGACGAGGCCGGTGGCCATGCGGATGAGGGCGAAGCCGGCGTCATGGCCGTACTGAAGAAGCTGCATCCGGCAACGATCCATTTCCCGATCGCCTTGTTTCTCATGGCTGCGGCCACCGAATTGTTCGTGATGCGCCGGAAAGGAGCGGGCCTGGAAAGTGCGGTACGCGTGCTTGTCTACGGCGGAGCCATCGGCGCGGTGGTCGCAGTCCTGTTCGGATGGATTCACACCGGCCTGTGGTTCGGCGGCGACACCGTCATGCAGGTGCATCGATGGAACGGTATGCTGATCGCGGTTCTCGGTATTGCGATGGCCTATCTTGCGAGCAGGCCGAGCCAGAGCCGCGCATGGTTGCGCGCGTCGATATTCTCCATGGCGGCGCTCGTTCTCTTCCAGGGCTTCCTTGGCGGCGAGCTCGCGCATGGGGCGAACCACCTCGGTATTTCTTGGCTCTGAAGGAGTTGAAGAGCATGCGTACTTCCAAATTGAATGCAGCGATCGGGTTTCTCGCGCTCGCGCCCTTGATGTCCGCTCTTGCTGCTTGCGACGAGGCGCAGGAGAGCACACCGATCACCGAGGTTTCGCCTATGGGCGAAGCTGCGGTGGTGGCTGGCACGGCACCCGAGGCGGGTCTTGCCGATCCGGCAGCCTCTCCCTCCAAAGATGAGGCAGCGACCGCTCGGGAGGACGCTCTTTCGACAAATGGCGCCGCCACGCCCGCCTCACGGCACGCTGCCTCTCCCGCATCACGCGCAACTGCCACACCCGCACCTCCAGCAACACGCACGCAACCCGCGAGCGAGGCGACCCAGCCGGCCGATCCCCATGCGGGTCATGACATGTCCTCGATGGCCGATCACGACATGGAAGGTATGTGATCGGACGCGTTTCCCGGTGACACGGCTATCCAGGAGATACCCTCGGCAAAAACACAAACGAACATCGCAAGATCAGGAAAGGACGGCCCCGCCTCCCCCCGACGCCCTGCGGGTCGCAGGTGCCCCCAAGGGGCCGTTCAGGAACCCCGCGTGCAAACCAACCCGACGCGCGGGGTTCCGTTTGCCCGGCTTCGCTGTCGCCGTGCCAGGCGCGTCCCGGCATGGCTTTGTGCTATGTGAGCAGCGCGCAGACAATCGCCTCGGTGCTTATGAAAGGAACCGCATATGTCGGAAACGGGAAAAGCCGGTGCGCTGTCGCGCTGGGAAGACGAAGGCGGGGCATTGCCCTGCGGGCCGCAGGAAGCGCTCGCTGCCGATTGTGAGAAATGGGATATTCCGCCACTTTCCGATGCCGAAATGATCCAGTTGCGCATCAGGGTGATCGCCCTTGAGAACATGGTGCTCGGCCTTCTGTCGAAGGCCAGCGCCAATCAGCTGGCAGCAATCGAAGAAATCGCGGAATTCATATCCCCGCGTGCCGATGCGAAGCCGCATCCGCTTACCTTGCACGCTGCCACGCAGATGGAGCATTTTGTCGAACGCGCCCGCCGGCTTCGCGAGGCACCCTCCCCAGCTGATCAATCTACTGCACGGTAGCTGGGCTCTTTCTATTGGTCACAGGGGATACGTCGAGGTGGCTATGTCGAGTGCGTAATACGATCGGCCACCCACCCGTCGATCTCGCTTTCCGCCCACGCAACCGAGTATCCTCCGAGCTGCACAGGCCTCGGAAACTTGCCCTCGGCCATCCAGCGATAGATCGTTGAACGGCCAAGCCCGACGCGGTGCTGCACTTCGGGCAAGCGAATGAGACGCGTCACCCGACGGGGCTCTGTTGCCTCCTTGTCGATCTCTTCACCCACGATGGCCTCCTTCGGTACCGGCGAAGACATCGCCAATCAGGGCGTCCTTGCGTTCAAGCTCGTCGATGTGATCGGAAAGCAGGCGGGCGACACGATGCGCCGTGCCCTTAGCCCAGCGCGGCTTCACATCGTGAACCTGGTTGCCCAGGACACGTTCGAGCGCTGAAGGCAGTTCGCCGGAAAAGTCCTCGAAGAATTGCGCGAGGTCCGATTGCAGCCACGCAATCGCGTGATCGCCGCTGCTGACGAGAAACAGCAGCAAGTGCGCGTGCGGCGCGACGCCGCACGCTGCAAGAATGCGCAAGGCTTCGCCGAGGCTGGCCGACCGTTCGCCGGCAAGGACGCGGCGCAGGGCATCCTTATGGATCTGCGCGTCGCGCGCGATGTCGCAGCGGGCACGGCCGCTGGCTTCGACGGCGGCCAAAAGCAGCCGGGCGAGGTCGGCGCGAACTTGTTGTTCTGCAAAGAGCGCCATGTTGGTCATCGGCGAATCCTTTCCGGTGGAGGTGATCGAATCACCGGCTAAACGCGAAGGAAGCCTGTAGGAAAACGAAAAGAACATTAAGAGAACATAGAGGAAGGAACGAATCAGCTTCCTTCGGTGATTCGCGCGAATTCCGGTCGTGTTCGCGCATATGACGGCACGCTTCGCGCCAAAGCCGGCACAGTCGGCGCTGCAGCGCAATTGGCCGGCGCAAATCCCGGCCATCGCACCTTCAGATGTCGCTTTTTACTTGGTCGGCAGCCCCAAAAATCCAGTTCCCGATTTCCTACAGCCCGGCTCCGGGGAGAGGAAAGAACATACAGCGAACGCATCGCTGGCTGATGTTCAATTCCTCGAAAGGTTCCATCCATGACCACCAAGACTGCCCTTCCGGCCCAGCAGCGCACGCTCAACCGTGCCCGTGGCCGCGACTACATTCTTCCCGCCTGCGTCGCGCTGGCCTGCGCCGGTGCCGCCTTTGCCGGCGCCGACACCACCTTCGATCCCGCGCTGACCAAGTTTACCGACTTCCTCGAAGGCTCGGGCGGCAAGATTATCACCGTGCTCAGCCTTGCGGGCGGTCTGATCGGCCTTGCCTCGGGGCGCTTCTCGCTCGGCCAGGTCGCGGTGCCGGTCGGTGTCGGGATCGGTGTCGGCACCGGCGTGCCGATCGTCACCTCGGTCGTGACCGCGGTCATCTGATCAGCGGATCCGGTCACGACAGGAGGGCGGCATGGCCGACAGGTACCTCGTTCCACGGCGGCTCGACGACCCGGAGCTCATCGGCTT
>Ga0098069_100034_pt1 | contig 92890 bp, 94 predicted proteins | sample 27_taG_FD_92584 | JGI IMG/M metagenome (GOLD analysis project Ga0098069, IMG submission 92584) | Marine viral communities from Cariaco Basin, Caribbean Sea - 27_WHOI_OMZ | ecosystem: Environmental > Aquatic > Marine > Oceanic | place: Caribbean Sea: Cariaco Basin | collected 2014-11-09
TTAGAAATCATCTCATCATAATTTCCTCGTGCAATATCCCAAACGGTAACTCTTAGTTTACTCATTTCAAAATCTGTAGGGAAGTGAGAAAAATTATTGTGAAATCTCCAGAAAGTTACTTCTTCTTCACTGGCTAAATAAGGTACTACATTATTTTCCCAGTCCTGGTCGTGGGCTTCCTGGTTTGGATTGGGAGTATCTAACGCACTCCAGGGCATCGGTCCCATAACCGCCATATAATCATAGGCGTTTTCACCGTTCATAATAGTGAAAATTCGCACACCCATAGCACCTTCAGCGTGATATTGCTCGTTGTGGTTTTTCATTCCTTCAGAAAACTCTTTCATTTTGTCGCTCTTAGCTGAATAGATAGCGCTTCCTACAATAAGGTATTCCTCATTGTTAGTTTGTTGGTCTTGGGAGAATACTAAAAAAGGGATTAGCATCATCCAGTAAAAAATTGATTTCATAAGCTGTTTTATTAAGTGTTAGTAATGCAGCTATGATAGATGAGGCTAAAATAAATAGGTTTTCTAAGTTACTGAAAAATAGTTTAATACCCCTGTTTGTTGCTGTTTTTCCATTATTATAATTATAAAAAAAACGCCCCTTGAGGGCGTTTATAGATCAAAACGAATAAATCTTTAATTTTATAGTCCGAAACTTAGGGATAAAATAATATTAGAAAGATCCCTGTTTATATTTGCGGAGTTTGTTAGGCCGTTTTCAAAAAGTCTTGGGTTTTCCTCGTATTGTGCGTTGGTATAGGCTAAATCTATTTTCATAGTTCCAAAATCATAACCAATACCTCCCGAATAACCGGTTAGATCGCCCACGGTAGTTTCGTTAGCATAAGGGCTTTGCTCATAGCGGTAACCACCTCTTAAACTCCAATTGCTAATTCTATATTCACCACCTAATCTAAAAGTAGATAACGGCTGCAGTTCTGCTGAAATAAGTTCGTTCTGAAACTGGAATTCAGGATCATCGGTAGGTCTAAATTCAGTTGCTGAATAATCTTTGTAAGAATAGTCAAAACTAATTAAACCTTTTGTGCCAAAGAGTACAGCAAGACTACCTGTTAACTTCCCGGGTGTTTTTAGAGTATAATCTGGGTAAATATTTATAACATTAGGGTCTACAATCACACGCTCATTAGCGTTACTGTTGGTTTCAAGATATTGGGTAGCTTCTTCAGTAATATTGAACCAGGTAGGAGAGTGGTAAGATGCTCCAACTCTAAACCTTTCGCTTACTTTTGCAATTGCGCCTAGCTGGAAAGAAAAACCGTCACCAACAGTACTTAAATTATTATTAAACCTAACCTCATTAGTAGCGCTTCCAGCATTATCATTAGTTTCTCTAAACCTGGTGGAACGATCATAATTTAGAAAGTGTGTATTTAAGTTTGCGCCCAGGTAAAGGAAATCCTTGTATTGGGTCCCGAAGTTAAAAGAGAATTTTCCATTTAATCCTGTAGATACAGTGCGGTATTCCTGATTAAAATTGCCCGAACCTATAAAAGAATTGTAAGAAGTATTATCGGGAGAATCATCTACCTGATCTATAACAAAACCCTGATAACCTAAAAATGCCTGCTGCGCGCCAAAACCTTCATTTTCTCCTAAGAAGGAATAAAGCTCTGAAATTGTCTCGCCTTCCTGGGTTTGCAGTAAATTTAACGGAACGCCGTTTGCATAATTTAAAAAATATTGATCTATAGAAGTCTGGCTTACTCCCGCTGCTACATAAGCATCATCAAAATTATTGGTCTGCTCGTAGTTGAGGCCTAAACTGAATTTCCTCCAGGGACTATCGTTTCGAGTATCAAATATAAGTACTCCACCTGCCTGATTAAAGTTGAAATCTGAATTGTCATTAGATGTGCCTGTTCCAAAATAATCTACTTCTTTGCTAGTAGATCTATGCGCCAATGTAATGGTTCCAAAAGAATTTAAAAAAACAGCTGAACTTGCTGGATTTACGCTAATAGCCGAAAGATCGCCACCAAGGGCGCCAAAAGCACCGCTCATAGCTCGAAATCTTGCGGTTCCGTTTAATTCTTCAGAGCTATATCTATATGCATCCGTGATGTTTTGTGCCTGGGTGTTTCCTGCTAAAGATAAAAGACCCAGTACTAAAAAAATCTTTTTCATAATTTTCATTTAATTCCTGTTAGAGGGTGTTATACTCTCGAGTTCTGACTCGAGCTCTTCATATATGATTTCAGAAAAAACCTTACAGCTTTATACTGTAAGGTTGGTTCTTAATTTATTGCATTGCTCTACTAATTAGAAGATTATTATCCTCTACCACCACCTCTGGAAGATGAAGAACGGCCTCCGCCAGAGCTTCTTGTTCCTGAGCTTCTAGAGCTGCCTGAGCTACTGCGCACAGTACCACTACTTCTGGAAGATCTATTTGAAGATCTATTGTAGGTGGAGTTTGATCTTGAACTTCTACTGGATCTATTTATAGTAGAATTTCTTCTGGTAGAAGAAGTATTAACTCGAGCTGGTTCATTTCTTCTACTAGAGCGTGAATAAACATTAGAAGTGTTATTGCTTCTTGTGTAACTTCTCTCAGAATTTTGATTACTTCTTATGGCTCTTATACTTCTGGAGTAAGAAGATTCATTGTCTCTTAAGCCAGAAACGTTGTCTCTTCTGTTAGAAGTATAGTCTGAGTAGCTAGCTCTTCTTCCGCTGTTATAGGCTATATCCCTATAGTTATTTCGAGACCAATAATATGGGTTGTTTACAAAACCTCCTCTCCAAAAGCCATTGTAAAATCCACCAAAACCAAAGCCAAATCCAAAGCGATTGCCCCAGCCCCATCTTGGGCCGAAACCTCCACCGCCCCATGGGCCAAAGCCTCCGCCCCAGGGACCAAAACCACCGCCCCAGTAACCGGGACCGTAAAATGGATCCCAAAAGAAAGGATCGTTCCAGTAGCCTCCAAAACCATAACCGTATCCAAAACGATTCCATCTCCAGGGATTATAAAATCCTCCGTAGAAACCATTATTATAAATGTTTACGGTGTATTGATCTGGATCTTCTCCCCAGGGAGCACGACCACTGTTATAAGTCTGTTGATCTTCATAATAAATTTCCTCTTCACCACCTTCTGCAGAAGAATAAGATTCTACATCGGTAAAAACGATATTATCGGCCATTTGGCCATAAAATTCAGATTTTTCTGAAAAAAGGTTCTTATAGTAAGTATTGCCCTGATCCTGATTATTATTAGCATATTGGGATGGCTCTTCAGAAGTTGTTCGCTGCTGTTCAGAATCACCGTAGATTCCGTCTTCATAACCAGAATACTGGTAAGAACCGCAAGATGCTAACAATAGCAAGAACATAGGAGCAACAAAAAGAATTGCTTTTTTTTGTAAGTCGTAATTGCGTATCATTAGCTTAGTATTTTATTGTTGAACATTACAAAAATAGTTAGTTTTGCGCTAACTAAACTTGCATTTAGATTGTGTTTAACAAAATCACAAGATTTATGCCAAATACATAGAATGAGTAAAAATTTAAGCAAGAGAAGCGAAGATTATTCAAAATGGTACAACGAATTAGTGGTAAAAGCTGATTTAGCTGAAAATTCCGCAGTGAGAGGTTGTATGGTTATAAAACCCTACGGTTTCGCGATATGGGAAAAAATGCAGGCCCAGCTAGATAAAATGTTTAAGGAAACAGGGCACGAAAATGCCTATTTTCCACTCTTTGTACCCAAACATCTTTTTGAAGCTGAAGAAAAAAATGCTGAAGGCTTTGCGAAAGAATGTGCTGTGGTTACTCATTACCGCTTGAAAACCGATCCTAACGATAAATCTAAATTAATAGTAGACCCGGAAGCTAAACTGGAAGAAGAATTGGTAGTCAGACCAACTTCTGAAGCTATTATCTGGAATACATATAAGAATTGGATCCAGTCTTATAGAGATCTACCTATAAAAATCAATCAATGGGCTAATGTGGTTCGTTGGGAAATGCGTACGCGTCTATTTCTAAGAACTTCAGAGTTTCTTTGGCAGGAAGGGCATACCGCTCACGCAACCAAACAGGAAGCACTGGAAGAAACAGAGTTGATGAATAATGTTTACGCTGAATTTGCCGAAAAATTTATGGCAATGCCGGTGATTAAAGGAACTAAAACTGAAGCTGAACGCTTTGCCGGTGCGGTAGAAACTTACTGTATTGAGGCAATGATGCAAGACGGGAAAGCCTTGCAGGCAGGAACTTCACACTTTTTAGGTCAAAACTTTGCAAAAGCTTTTGATGTTAAATTCACCTCTAAAGAAGGGAAGTTAGAAAATGTTTGGGCTACATCCTGGGGCGTTTCTACCCGCTTAATGGGTGCGCTTATAATGACGCATAGTGATGATAACGGATTAGTACTTCCTCCCAATTTAGCGCCTACGCAGGTGGTAATTGTACCTATATATAAAGGAGAAGAGCAATTGCAGGAAATCTCTAAGGTGGCGAATAAACTTGCCGATGATCTTAAAGAAGCTGGTATTTCGGTAAAATATGACGATAGAGATACGCAAAAGCCAGGTTGGAAGTTTGCACAGTATGAATTACAGGGTGTGCCGGTTAGATTGGCAATTGGACCAAAAGACCTTGAAAAGGGGAGTGTAGAGCTGGCAAGAAGAGATACGCTTACTAAAGAGTTTGTAAATCAAACTGAAGTAGTGGAGAAGGTGAAGCATTTGATGGTGGAAATCCAGGAAACATTATTTGAGAAAGCGAATAATTTTAGAAATGATCACATCACCAAAGTAAATTCTTTTGATGAATTTAAAAAAGTTTTAAAATCTAAAGGCGGATTTATTTCTGCGCATTGGGATGGAACTACAGAGACAGAAAACAAAATAAAAGGCCTTACCAAAGCCACAATTCGCTGTATACCATTTGGTTCCGAAAAGGAGTCGGGAAGCTGTGTGCTTACTGGTAAACCTTCAGAACAAAGAGTACTTTTTGCCAAGGCATATTAAATTTTAAATTTTTTTTGTTCAACTCTTGTGGCATTGAAAAATAGTTGTATTTTTGCATCCGCATTGAAACAAAAAATGGTCCGTTCGTCTAGGGGTTAGGACGCCAGGTTTTCATCCTGGTAACAGGGGTTCGATTCCCCTACGGACTACAAAAGAACACAAGTTTAAGTTTTGTGTTTTTAAAAGTCCTGAAAAGGCAATTTGAAATAAATTAATGGTCCGTTCGTCTAGGGGTTAGGACGCCAGGTTTTCATCCTGGTAACAGGGGTTCGATTCCCCTACGGACTACTTTAAAAAATAATTAAAGCAATTTTGTAATGGCAAATCACAAGTCAGCATTGAAGAGGATTCGTAGCAATGAGACCAAACGTCTTAGAAACCGCTACCAGCATAAAACTACCAGAAACGCGATTAAGAAGTTGAAGGAGTCTGAGAAGAAAGAAGCTGAAGCTTTATTGCCTTCTGTTATCTCTATGGTAGATAAATTAGCAAAGAAAAACATTATACACGATAACAAAGCTGCGAACTTAAAATCGCAACTTACAAAGCACGTAGCCGCGCTTTAAGAATTATTACAGTGTTCAATTATAAAAGAAATGCTTTCTGTATTTATGGAAAGCATTTTTTTATTTCTATATTTTTTCTTCTAGAATACCGAAAGTCCTGTTAAGGTAGTAAGGCGTTCTAAAGCTTTCATGCCTAATTCAGAATTTCCTTTTTCATTTAATATAGGGCTCCAAACCGCTACGGAATATTGATCTGGATGGATGGCTACGATACCGCCACCAACTCCACTTTTCCCCGGAAGGCCTACCTCAAAACTAAATTCTCCGGCTTCATCATAGAAACCACAGGTTTGCATTAATGAATTGATCCTTTTTACCGTGGTAGGAGTTAAAATTTCTTCGTCAGTCCCAAGTATTTTACCTTTATTAGCGAAAATCATAAAAGCCTGAGCAAGTTGTTTACAAGACATTGCGAGGGAACAAAGATGAAAATAGAAATCTACAATAGGTTCTACTTCACATTTAATGTTTCCAAGGGCTTTCATGTAATTTACAAGGGCTACATTTCTATAACCGGTAGATCTCTCTGAAGCGGCAATTTTAGGGTCGAAATTGATACTATTGTCTTGAGTTATTTTTCTAACAAAATCCAGTAATTCCTGTTTAGGATTTTCTAGTTGGTCTACCAAAATATCTGAAATTACTAAAGCTCCTGCGTTAATAAAGGGATTTCGTGGCACACCGCTTTCATACTCCAGCTGGCTTAAAGAATTAAAAGGATCGCCAGACGGTTCTACATCTACCCGGTCCCAAAGATCTTCTCCCATAAGCCGCATAGCCATTGAAAGACTAAAAACTTTAGATATACTTTGAATCGAAAAAAGTTCTTCGCTATCTCCAAAACTAAAATGCTGACGATCTCCGCAATAAACATGCATTCCAAATTTTCTTGGGTCTACCTTTGCAAGTTCCGGAATGTAGGAGGCAACTTTGCCCGTAACGTCCCGGTAACTTAATTCGTCATTGATGGTATTTAATATTTTTTGGTAATCCATAATTAATTTAGTTCGCTTAGATCGCTATTTGTTTCTATTTCGAAAGGTAATTTTTCTGTTTTAAAAATACGCGCGCTTAACTTACCTTTTAACTCAATTTTATTATCTGAAACCAGCAACCAGCTACCTTCACGTAATCCAACTACAGGTTGTGTATTTATAGTATGAAATTCTTTAATTCTTGTTTCTCTGGTTTCTCCTTTATGTGTAGAGTTTGTGTCGGGATCTAAATAATGCGGATTAATATTAAAAGGTACGATTCCCAGGGTTTTAAAACTCGGCGGATAGACTATAGGCATATCGTTGGTGGTTTGCATAGTTAGCCCTGCAATATTAGTTCCTGCGCTGGTTCCCATATAGGCTGCGCCGTTTAAAACACTCTCTTTTAAAGGCTGCATTAATTTATGCCGGTAAAGTTCAGAAACTAAGAGAAAAGTATTTCCACCGCCGGTAAAAATTCCTTTAGCTTCTGTTATGGTTTCTATCATATTATTGAATTCGTGAATTCCTAGCAGTTTAATTCCGGCTTTCTTAAAAGCTTCAGCAGCCTTTTGGGTATATTCATCGTGCGAAATCCCACCGGGACGGGCAAAAGGAATAAAAATTACTTCTTCGGCTTCGCTGAAAAATGTTTTTAATTCAGGAATAAGATATTCCAGGTATTCTTCTCCATGTAAAGTAGATGTACTTGCCAATAATGCTTTACTCATAGTATATAGTGTTTTCTCTTGCGAGTATAGGATTTCTAGTCTTAAATTTAGTTTAAATAGGGGTTTTAACAAAAGTTTACAAGCTGCTTTACTTAAAATAAGGAGTAAGAATTGTTTCTTTATTAATAGGAAAATTAAGATTATGATAAAGAATACATTATATATTACGCTAATATTATTCTGCAATATTTTATTAGCGCAGGGGCAGGAAAGAATGCTGGTTAACGGTAAAATAATTGTTCCTGAAAATGATTCTCCCGAAGGGATGACCATTTTTAATCAAAATACTTCCCGGGGCACCATAGCAAATCCTAACGGAGAATTTAAGTTGCGAGTGGCACTAAATGATACTATTGTTTTTTCTGCTATTCAGTTTGAAAATTTTAAAGTAGTAGTGGCAGAAGGAGTTATAAATTCTGGAGAAATGAATGTATTTCTAACGGAAACCGTCACTGAATTGCCAGAGGTGCTTTTATCTGATAATGAGCTCTCGGGAGACATTAGAGTAGATGTGGCCAGAATCGAGGTTGAAGACCCTGAGGTACCAACGTATTCTGCGGCGGAGTTAAAAGCAATGAATGTTAGAAGGCAACCTGATTCCCTAATGGGGCCGGGAAGAAATGCAGCCCTGGCAGCAGGGAATACCCGGCTTGTAAATGGTCTTAATTTTGTGAATATCTTTAAATTATTGGTTGGAGCCGAAGTTGAAAATAATCCGTTCACTAAACGTGAGTTAGATGAAAAATTAAGGGATCTTTACGACGACGAGTTTTTTAAGGCTAATTTAAATATAGAGCGCGACAGAATTAATGATTTTATATATTACGTCACAGATCACGGCCTGGACCGGGAATTACTGCAGGACGGAAACGAGCTAAACCTCATCGAATTTTTAATAAATAAAAGCAAAGAATATAAAGCTTTTCACGCTCGGGAATAGTACTATTTAACCAACATCAATCAATGAAATCTTACTTATTCATCTTCCTTCTGGGTTTTGCTCAACTTGCAATCGCCCAGGAAAAACAGGAAATCACCGGGAAAATTCAAGCCGATTCAATTGAAGCTCCCATTCACATTATCAATGTAACGCAGGAAAAAGGAACCGTTAGTGATAAAGCGGGAAATTTTAAACTTGAAGTAGAGGAGAACGATTTACTGCTAATTTCTTCAGTACAATTCCAGCGAAAAGAAGTAGAGATAACTTCTAAAATCCTTAATCAGAAAATTTTAAATATTAAATTGTTACCTGCACTAACAGAATTAGAGCAGGTAAGAGTTCACAATCTAAGCGGGAATCTAAAGGAAGATATCGCCGATATTAAGGTTATAGATATGCCGGTTATTAAAGTGCCGCCCGTGCCACGTAGTGTAATTCCAAGGGGTACACCAAACGAGGCTTTTAATGCCAGCCAAACCCAGGCGCCAGCCGGCGGTAATATTTTAGGTTTGGTAGGCTTGATTACCGGTAAACCAAATTTTGGTTCTCTTAGTAAATCTGAATCTAAAGCATTAAACGAAAGAGAGGTGATTAATACTTTGCGTAATAAATTTGATGATTATTTCTTTACGAATCATTTAAAGATCGATTCAAATCATATTATGAATTTTCTCACTTATATTTTTGAAAATGGTTTTCAGCAAAAATTATTAAAAGAAGAACGCGCTTTGGACCTGGTTGTTTATTTAGAAATAAAAAGTAAAGCCTATCTGAAATCTATTGCAGACTAAAAATGAAAAATAGTTTTTTCATTTTTATTTTACTGATTTTTTCTACTCATTGCTATTACCAGGAAAGCGTAATGCTTAAAGGAAAGATTCTTACCGATTCTATTGAAGCACCAATTCATATTATAAATATTACAGCAGAAAAAGGGACGGTAACCGAAGCAAATGGTGAGTTTACCGTGGAGGTGAAGGACAATGATCTTTTATTATTTTCTTCGGTACAATTTCAGAAAAAAGAAATATTGGTTACACCGCAAATTTTATCTTCTGGAGCATTAGAGATTGAATTACAAGAAGAACTTACAGAATTAGATGAAGTGCGGTTGCATCAATTTAGCGGAAACCTCGGAAATGATATTGAGGGCATTAAAACTTTTGATCCCAGGATTATTGGTTTTGCGCTTTCAGATAAAGAACCGCTAAGTATCGAAGAGCGAAAATTAGCGGCTATTACCAGCCCTAATGATCCCGTGGGAGTGCTTTACGGAATCATTTCCGGACAAAAGAAAATGTATGAAAAGGCTATTGAAAATAGTAAATTAAGCGCCCTTGTTTATAAAGCCAGGGATTTGATGCCTGACGAATTTTATACAGAAACCCTTAAATTGAAGGAGAACAAAATCGTTGATTTTCTCTACTACTGCAGCCGGAAGCCAAACTTTAAAGAATTAGTCAATAAAAATGATCCTTTAATTTTAATGGAATTCGTTAAGGAAATGATTACTGAATATAATGAATTTATCCAGGATTAATTTAATAATTCTATTGGCGGTTCTGCTAATTTTCAGTAAAGGCTTTTCGCAGGAGAAAGAGATATTATCCGGTCAAATTATTACTGAAGAACCTCTGAATTCACCGGTGCACATCATAAATATTAGTCGTGAAAAAGGTGGCGTTAGTGAACTTTCAGGGCGTTTTTCAGTTGAAGTCAGTGTAGGCGATACTCTGGTTTTTTCTTCCGTTCAATATAAAAAGGAAAAGATCGTAGTAAATCGGGAAATCCTTCAACTAAACAATTATAGAATTAAGCTGGTAGAAGATCTTACTGAATTAGAAGAAGTGAAACTTCATAAGCTCTCGGGAAACCTGGCCAAAGATATTTCAGGAATTAAAACCTTTAATAAATTCGATCTAAATGCTCCTATGGCAAGGAAGCCACCACCAACGCAACTGGAAAGGCAAACCTATACTGCCATCACTGGCCCCGGCGGTAGTAAATTAAGTGTAATTGGCGTTTTAACCGGTAAAATTCCTCTGGCGCCAATTATGAATAAACTAAACGGGACTTTAGATGAGTTGGAAAAAAGAAAGGAAAATGCCGATTTAAAGTTTCAGGTTGAAAAAGCGGTTTACCTAATTTCTGAAGAAACCTTTACCAAAGACTTTAATATCCCGGAAAACGAGATAATGAATTTTGCGTATTATTGTGCTGAAAATTATGATTTAGAAATTCTGTTGGATAATCCATTAGAATTATATGAGTTTTTTCAATCTAAAGCGTCAGAATTTAAGGCCTTAAAGATTTTGGATTGATATTTGCTCCATACTAGAAAAAATTAATGAGAAAAATAAGCCTAATTCTTGCCAGCTTTTTTTTGCTTTCGGGATTTAAATCGGGAGCTCACGAATTTTATTTAAGCGTTACCGAGATTGAATACAATAATGAAAAGCAGAGTCTTCAAATTATTACCCGCGTTTTTATAGACGATTTTGAAGATGTGCTTAACGAGCGTTACGGTGCAGACCTTCAACTTTCAGAGGAAGCAGAAGAAGGTGCTGTTGCCGAAAATATTTCAAAATATCTTAAGCAAAAATTAAGACTTCAGGTTAATGGGGAAGAACTTCAGCTTAATTATTTAGGGAAAGAATACGATGCCGATCAATTGATACTATATATCGAAGTGGAAGACCTGGCTCCTTTTAATAAAATTGAAGTGACCAATGAGATCCTGACCGATCTTTTTGACGATCAAAAAAATGTAGTACACGTAAAAGTAAATGATAAAACTAAAAGTTTACTTCTTATGCGGCAGCAGGAAACAGAAAAACTCACTTTTCCTTAAATTTTAAGGAAAGGCCCGGAAAAATATTTATTTTTAGCAATCTTTAAATAAAAACATAATTGATGAACAGATTAAGATTATTAAGTTTCGCTTTAGTGATGCTTTTTGTAAGCGGTATACAGGCCCAGGAATCTGATGCCGAAGAGCAAAAACCAAAACAGGAAGGTCACGAGAATAACAACAAGTTTAGACAGCTTTATAAAACCTTTGCAACTCCAAACCAATATAGAACCGGTGCCGGTGCGCCCGGGGAAGCCTACTATCAAAACCAGGCAGACTATAAAATGGATATTGTTTTAGACGATAAAAATACTCGTTTAGATGGCGAAGCCGAGGTGACTTATCATAATAATTCTCCCGATGAATTGGAATATTTATGGGTGCAGTTAGACCAAAATGTTCGTAAGAAAGATGCACCAACTGCCGATCGTAATCCTAGTGGAATGAGACCGGTTGCAACACCACAGCGTTTTGTTGGCGAACATATGGAAGAACCATTTGATGGTGGTTTCAATATTGTTGGATTAACTCACAATGGAGATAAATTAAATTACATCATCATTCAAACGATGCTAAGAATAGATTTGGAAGAGCCTTTAAAGCCTGGTGAATCTTTTGAGTTTGAAATGAAATGGTGGTACAATATCAACAATCATATTACCGATAGAGCAAGAAGCGGATACGAGCATTTCCCTAAGGATGGAAATAATGCTTACGTAATTGCTCAATTCTTCCCAAGAATGGCTGTGTACAATGATGTTGAAGGATGGCAAAATATGCAGTTCTGGGGAAGCGGTGAATTTGCCCTTCCTTTTGGTAACTACGAGGTAGATATTACCGTTCCTGCAGATCATATTATGGAAGCTACAGGAAAACTTCAGAATAGGAAAGAAGTTTATACGGAAGAAATGATGCGCCGCTATGAAAAGGCCAAAAAGTCTTTTGACGAGCCTGTAATTGTTAGAACCCAGGCAGAAGCTGAAGAAGCAGAAAAGTCTTTTTCTAACAAAACTAAAACCTGGAAATATAAAGCAGATATGGTTAGAGATTTTGGATTTTCTACTTCAAGAAAATTCATTCTTGATATGATGGCGACCGATATAGATGGCAAGAATGTAATGGCGGTTTCTCTTTATCCCAAAGAAGGAAATCCACTATGGGAAGAATGGTCTACCAAAGCCGTAGCCAGTACTTTAAAATCTTATTCTAAACAAACTTTTCAATATCCATATCATAAAGCGGTTTCGGTTCACGCAAGAAACCAGGGAATGGAATATCCTATGATCTGCTGGAACTACGGCCGTCCAGATGAAGACGGAACATATTCTGATAGAACAAAGTTTGGGATGATTAGTGTAATTATTCACGAAATAGGGCATAATTTCTTCCCAATGATCGTAAACAGTGACGAACGCCAGTGGGGATGGATGGACGAAGGTTTAAATACCTTTAGCCAGTATCTTGCCGAGCAGGAATTTGGAGAAAAATATCCGGAAGCTATTGGGTCTTTAGAACAATATCCATCTCGAAGAGGTATTCCTTCTAAAATTGTTCCTTATATGAGAGGAAACCAAAAGTATATTGCTCCAATCATGTCTAACCCAGAGAATGTATACCAATTAGGGAATAATGCTTACGGAAAACCAGCTACGGCTCTAAATATTTTGAGAGAGACCGTAATGGGGCACGAGCTTTTTGACCACGCCTACAAAACTTTTGCTCATCGTTGGATGTTTAAACATCCAACTCCTGAAGATTTCTTTAGAACAATGGAAGATGCTTCAGCAGTAGATTTAGACTGGTTTTGGAGAGGATGGTTCTATACTACGCATAACGTAGATATGGGAATTAAAGAAGTACAAAAACTCTATATCACTGATAATGCTACGAAAGAAGGAAAAGAATTTTTGGAGCGTTACGGTGCAGATCCAGAAGAGATAGATGCTGTTTATGTAGTAAAAGAAGATAGTGAAGACTTTGAAGAAAGTTTAAAAGGGAAATCTGTTTTAGAAAATTCACCTACAATTAAGGAGTATGTGATGGATAATTTTTCTGAAGAAGAAAGAGCAAAGCTTAAAGATCCTAAATATTTCTACCAGGTAACTTTTGAAAAACCGGGAGGAATTCCAATGCCTTTAATTGTTAAATTTACTTATGCAGATGGTTCTACCGAAATGAAGAGATATCCGGTGCAATTATGGAGAATGAACGATGAGGTGGCGACAAAAGCTATTGCTACCAACAAAGAGATCACCAAAATTGTGGTAGATCCAAATCTTGAAACGGCAGATGTTGATGTTAGCAATAACACCTGGCCTAAGGAGGAGACTACCAATAAGTTTGAGGAATTCAAGGAGAATCTTGGAAACTAAAATATTTTTAAGCCGACTTTAACGAGTCGGCTTTTTTTATGCTTAAATTTGTGGCTATATTTGTTTTGCTATGAACATCATACCCCTTTTTATTAGTGGTGCAGAGATTGCCTTTATCCTTTTTATTCTGGTAATGGTTTTTGGTGCCGATAAAATTCCTGATATCGCCCGCGGAATGGGAAAAGGAATGAAAATGCTTAAAAATGCATCTAACGATATTAAAACTGAAATTCAGAAAAGTGCCGATAAACAAGGTATAAACACCGATATTTCTAAAGATGTAAAAGGTGAGATCGATAAAGTGAAAGAGGATATCGATGAGATCACCGGTTCGGTAAAGCGTAGATTTTAATCATTTTGTATGTTAGAGCAGCTAAAACAATGGGATCGCGAGCTGTTTATTTACCTTAATGGATTAGGAATTGAATCTTACGACAATTTTTGGATTACCGTTACTACCATTCAAAACTGGATTCCTTTATATATTACCTTTTTTATTCTTTATTTTGTAGCCTTTCATTGGAAAAAAGCGCTATTCACCAGCTTATTTATTCTTGCAACCGCCCTTTCTACCTACGGGTTTACCAATGTAGTTAAAAACTTCTTTTTGCGGCTTAGGCCCAACAATCAGCCTGAAATTGCCGATGTAATTAGAATCCTGCAAACACCAGATAATTATAGTTTTTTCTCTGGGCATTCCGCAGTCTCTACCGCCGCAGCTTTATTTTTAATTCTTTCTTTAAAAGATAAATATCCCTGGATTTGGGTGGTGCTTATCTGGCCACTATTGTTTATGTTAAGCCGAATCTATGTGGGAGTTCATTATCCGGGAGATGTACTGGTAGGTGCAGCAGTAGGGATTATTTTTGCAATTACTTTCTTTATGCTTTACCAACGTTCAGGCAAACGTTTTATTTAAGCCTGCTTAAGGTCAATCCGTCGCGAATTGGTAAAATTACAGTTTCAATACGTTCGTCTTCAGCAAGCATCTTATTGTATTTTAAAAGTGCCTGGGTAGATTCATCATCAGGTTTTACCGGCTTCACTACTTTACCACTCCACAATACATTATCTGATAATATAACACCACCGGGATTCATCTTTTCAATAATCAATTCGAAATATGCAGGATAATTTGGTTTATCGGCATCAATAAAAACCAGGTCAAACTTTGAATTTATCTCCGGAATTATCTCCCTGGCGTCACCAATGTATTGCTTGATATTATTTTTAAATACTGAAGCCTGAAAATATTTCTGCTGAAAATCGTATAATTCTTCATTGATGTCTATGGTGTGCAACATCCCATCTTTGGCTAAACCCTCAGCCAGGCATAATGCCGAGTAGCCGGTGTATGTACCAATTTCTAGAATACTTTTTGGAGCTATTATTTTTGAAATTAAACTCAAAATCCTACCCTGATAGTTGCCACTCAACATTCTGGGCTGTAATACTTTCTGGTTGGTTTCCCGGTTTAGTTTCGCTAAAAACTCTGGTTCTTTAGCTGAATGTTCTAAAATATAGTCATCTATCGCTTCAGGTAAAAAATGCATTGGCTTCTGTTTTTGTTCAAATTTAGAGAAATTATTAATTCTGAAACTTGAATTATGCTTCCTCTTTTCCTGTAAAACCCGACTTTTAGAATAGGTTGAAACTATTTTTTAAATTGTATTTTTACTCGATAACTTAGATTTGAAATCTTCAGGATTAAAAATACAACCACACATGCAGTTTAAAAATACCCTAGATTTTGCCAGAGAACTCGATGCCGAAGATAAATTATCATCTTACCGAGATCAATTTATTTTTCCACAGCACGAGGGTGAAAATGTAATTTATTTCACCGGAAATTCACTTGGCCTTCAACCTAAATCAGCCAAAAAATATGTAGACGAGATTATGACCGATTGGGCGAATCTCGCTGTAGAAGGTCATTTCTATGCCGAAAAACCCTGGTGGGATTACCACGAACGTTTTTCAGCAAAACTGGCTAAAGTAGTAGGAGCAAAACCTGCTGAGGTTACCGTAATGAATACACTCACGGTAAATTTGCACTTATTAATGGTTTCCTTTTATCGACCAAAAGGAAAACGCTACAAGATTATTTGCGAGGAAAAAGCTTTTCCCAGTGACCAGTATATGATTTCCAGTCAGGTTCGTTTTCACGGTTACGATCCAGATGATGCGATCGTGGAAATTAAAAGACGCGAAGGAGAAAATAATTTTAGAACCGAAGATATTCTTGCGAAAATAAAAGAAGTAGGCGGGGAGTGCGCTTTGGTGCTTATTGGAGGAGTGAATTATTATACCGGCCAGGTGCTGGAAATGGAAACAGTTACCAAAGCAGGCCATGAAATAGGCGCTTTTGTAGGCTGGGACCTTGCGCACGCCGCGGGAAATATTGAATTAAATCTAAGTGAATGGAAAGTAGATTTTGCTGCCTGGTGTAGCTATAAATATATGAATAGCGGCCCCGGGAATGCCTCTGGATGTTTTATAAATGAAAAATATCATAACCAAAAAGATATTCCCCGCTTTGAAGGCTGGTGGGGACATAGCAAAGAGCGAAGATTTTTAATGGAACCCGAATTCCAGCCCGAAAATGGTGCAGATGCCTGGCAAATTTCTAATGCTCCCGTTTTAGCGCTAGCGCCTTATTTAGCTTCCCTGGAAATGTTTGAAGAAGTCGGGATGCCAGCTTTAATAGAAAAAAGAAATAAAATTGTGGCTTACCTCGAATTCGTTCTACACGAAATTGATAAGGAAGTTGATAGTACTTTTGAAATTATTACTCCAGCCAACCAGGAAGAACGCGGTACGCAACTTTCAGTGTTTTTGCACGGTGAAGGTAGGGAGTTGTTTAATTATTTAATGAAAAATGGAGTGATAACCGATTGGCGTGAACCCAATGTAATTAGACTGGCTCCGGCTCCTTTTTATTGTTCTTTTGAAGATATGTTCCACTTCGGGCAAATTCTTAAGAAGGGAATTTTAGAAAAGTCGAAATAAAAATAATTGCTTATTTAATTTAAGATCAATGAAAAAGATAATTGTTCTTTGCTTGTGGATGGTTTCAGTAACTGGTTTCGCTCAAAATACTGAAATGGATCTTGAACTTCAACAGAAATTGGAGGCGCTAGTTAATGATTTTAAAGGCGATGTTGGTATTTATGTGAAAAACCTGCAAACAGATAAAGAAATAACGATCAATGCCGATACCATCTTTCCAACGGCAAGTATAGTTAAAGTGCCTATTCTCGTAAAGGTTTTCGATAAAATTGAAAAGGGAAAATTAAATTACAATGATACCCTGGTTTATTCTACAGATCGTATTTACGGCGGTTCCGGATTAATGCAGTTTTACAAAGACAGCACCAAAACCGATTTGAGAACGCTGGTTGCCCTAATGATTAGTTATAGTGATAATGTTACGTCTTTATGGAACCAGGAGCTTGCAGGGGGCGGAAAAGCTATTAATGAACTAATGGCTGAAATTGGCCTGGAACACACCCGCGTAAATTCAAGAACTGAAGGTCGGGAAAAAGATTGGGAAAAATACGGTTGGGGGCAAACCACTCCGCGTGAAATGGCTTCCATTTTAATAGAAATACGAAATCGCGAATTAATTAGTCCTGCAGCCAGCGATGAGATGTACAGGTTGCTGGGTAACTCGTTTTATCAGGAGTATGCTTTGTCACAAATACCGCCTTATGTGCAGGCTGCTGCCAAACAGGGCATGGTAAATAAATCCAGGTCTGAGCTTTTTATGGTTAATGCACCTTCTGGCGATTATGTAGGTTATATAGCTACAAAGAACAATGAAGATGAATCCTGGGAAGAAGGCAATGAAGCCTGGGAATTACAAAGAAAAATTTCAGCCTTACTTTGGAATTACTTTGAACCAAATTCAGATTGGAAACCTGCCGAAGGAGCCAGGGAAATTTTCACCGGTTCTAAAAACTAATATTTTATGATCAAAAGAACATCAGTTCGAGTAGATCTTTTGCGCTCGCATACTAATAAAAATAAAAAAGCCACGAATTCATTAATTATTGACGAATTCGTGGCTTTCTGGTTTAATAAAATATTGGAATTATTTTACTTTAATGTCAGTAAAGAATAACTCAAAACTTCCGTCACGAGATTTATGAGATTTAGCGATTTTTAATCCTTCAAAATCTTCAAAGTCTTCCCAGGTAGTGGGCATTTCCCTTTTTCCATCCGCAGATTTATAAATCCATTCTTCCAAAAGAAGATCGTCTTTATAATAAACCACATAGGTATCACCCGGAGTATAGCCACCTTCGCCTTTATAAGAAACTTCCAAATAGTTCATTTCTTCCTTGCTAATTGGAGCTACCCCGGTTTTTTCTTCCGAAATATTTGCATCACTCCAAACCATTTGGAAAGGGAATAATAGCCAATAAGAATCATTAATAAATTTTTGGTCTATTTCCTTATCGTCTTCAGAAATGCTATCGGTTTTAGTATAGGTTTGACTAATGTCACCTTCGGTAAGCCTAATCTCATCGGTTTGTGGTTTCCAGGTCCAGGCACGGCTGGTTCTTAAAGAATCCTGAACCTTAACATTAAAGGTAAATTGAATTTCTTCAACATCGGTAAAATTATTTAATCCGTGGGCCACGGCAATTTGCTGCTGAATGCTTTTTTCGGGCTCAGCGGCAGTTTCCTGGCCAATTTTAGTTTCTTCATTCTTACAGCTCGTCAGTGCGGCAAAAAGAAAGGTAAAAAGTATTAGTTTTTTCATAGTGATTGATTTCCTATAAAGATACAAAAACTGCTTTTAAATAGCATTTACGCTCATTCCACCATCGGCTATAATATTTTGACCGGTGATATAAGAAGATTTATCCATAGCCAAAAAAGCGATTATGGAAGCCATTTCACTGGCTTCGGCCACACGATTTAATGGTGTTCTTTTAATTATGGGATCCATTCTTTGCTTTTCACTTAAAAGTCCTTTGGTAAGCGGCGTAACTGTAAACCAGGGAGAAACCGCGTTCACTCGAATACCATCATTAGCCCATTCTACCGCAAGACTTCTGGTTTGTTGAAGTAATCCCGCCTTAGACATTGCATAAGGTGTGCCTGTGCCAACATCTTGTATCGCTGCCGAAGACGCTACATTCACGATCTTTGCATTACCGCTTTTTTGAAGCAGGGAATGAAGTTTTCGGCTTAATTCAAAAGGAGCATTTAGGTTTATTTCTATTACTTTTCTAAATTCTTCATCGGTATAATCATTCGCTTTTTTGCGAATATTGATCCCTGCATTATTTACCAGAATATCCAGTTTGCCCCATTGCTTTTCTATATATTCGAAAACCTTTTGCCGGTCTTCAGTGCTAGTCACATCGGCCACAAGGCCGTGTACTTTTTTGTCCTCTTTTTGCAAGTCTTCTAGTAAAAGGTCTACATCTTTTTGAGTTCTGGAAGTAAACAAAATCTGGGCTCCCAGTTCGAGAAGTTCTAGGACAGCTGCTTTTCCAATTCCTTTGGTACCGCCCGTTACCAGCGCATATTTATTATTAAGATTCCACATGTTTTTTATTTAAGATCTAAGATAAGATTTTGCAAATAAAAAACCCTTTGAGAATTTCAAAGGGTTTAATGATTCGATTAAATTATTAATTACAGACGGCGTCCGGTTAATAATTTATACAAAATTAGGATTACGGCTACTACAATTAGAATGTGAATAATGCTTCCCAGGTCTGGAAATGCAAAATATCCAACAAGCCATCCTATTACTAGTAATACTACGATAAGCCAAATTAAATCTCTCATATTGGTTGGTTTTGTGTAGCTAAGCTACTTTGGTTAATGGTTTATACAAGTTAATTAATAAATTCTCACTTTTAAAGGAGCGAAAAGCATAATAATTTGATTTTTAGCTTTCTACTCTTTACTAAGTAAACCTATTTCTTAGTTCTAAACGAATTTAGAGAATAACTGATTTGAAATAATAGCTTTTAACTAGTGTTTAACTCGAATGTTAAAAATTTTCAGGATTCTGAATTATAGCATTTGCTCGTTCTTTTATTCTAAATAATTCATGCTCAGACTTTTTATCCAGCATATTGAGCATCATTCCCATTCTGCGATTATCTCTAAAAAATTCGCGTTTATCATCTAAAAAATTCCAGTATAAGCTATTAAAAGGGCAGGAATGCTCGCCGGTTTTTTTCTTTACATCGTACTCGCATCCTTTGCAATAGTTGCTCATTTTATTAATGTAGGAACCGCTGGAAACATAAGGTTTGGTAGCTACAATACCGCCATCTGCAAATTGACTCATGCCTCGCGTATTGGTTATTTCTACCCATTCAATGGCATCTATATAAATACCAAGATACCACGCGTCAACTTCATCTGGATGGGTTTGGGTGAGTAAAGCGTAATTGCCGGTTATCATTAAACGCTGAATGTGATGTGCATAGGCATTATCAAGACTTTGTTGAATACTATGCTTTAGGCAATTCATTTTTGTATTGGCGCTCCAGTAAAATTCAGGTAATTTATTCTGATTATCTAACTTATTGCTTCTTCCATAACCCGGCATTTCTTTCCAGTAAATTCCGCGCATATATTCGCGCCAACCCAAAATTTGACGTACAAAACCTTCCACTTGGGAAATGTCTATTTCATCTTTATTTTCCCGCCAATATCCAATTACCGAATCTATTACTTCTTTAGGATGTAGCATTTTGGTGTTTAAAGCAAACGAAAGTCGGGAATGGAATAGGTAGGCCTGTTCAGTATGTAATGCATCTTGAAAATCTCCAAAATGAATCAACAAGTTTTTGGAAAAATAATTTAAAACCGAAAGCGAATCTTCCCGGCTGGTTGGCCAATTGAATTTTTCGGCATCAAGGTTTCCAAAAGTTTTAATGCCTGCTTTCTCTACTTCCTGGAGTAACGTGGAAACATCTTTTCTAAATCCACGTTCGTGTGGAATTTCTGGCGTGCCGTTCCATTTTTTACGGTTAGATTTATCAAAATTCCATTTCCCACCTTCCGGGTCTTTAGAGTTCACCATTAACACATCATATTTTTTACGCATATCGCGGTAAAAATATTCCATGGTCATTTCTTTTTTCCCTTTGTAAAAACTGGTAAGATCTTCCCTGGAGGTAAGAAAATGCTCTGTATCGTATGCTTCGGTGTCAATAGTTAATTCACTACAGAAATCTTTTAATTGTATATCAAGCCGGTATTCATCGGGCAGTTGATATTCAAATTTTTCAATTTCATATTCTGAAATTATCTGCTTCAGGTTTTCGGGTAATGTTTGTTTGTTCTTTTTATCGTTGATCTTAAGGTAAATAACTTCGTGATCTCGTTCTTTTAAGTGTTCAGCAAACTCGCGCATGGCACTAAAGAATCCAATTACCTTTTGAATATGGTGGGTTACATAATCGGTTTCCTGGCGCATCTCCATAAAAACATAGCGTATGTTTTCCTGTTCTTCCTTAAACCAACTATGTTGATGATTAAGCTGGTCGCCCAGGATCAACCTTAGCGTTTTTATTGTTTCAGCCATAAGTTTTGAAATTTTTGATCTGGATCATAACGCTCGGCCTGGCGTTTTATATTAAATTTTCTATCCCTTGGGTCATTACCAACACCGCTATTGTACATCCAGTTTCCCCAATTACTGTGTACATCATAATCTATAAGTAAACTTTCAAAATAAGCTGCGCCAACCCGCCAATCCTGTTTTAATTCTTTAGCCCAGTAGCTGGCAACATTTTGCCTGCCACGATTGCTCATAAATCCTGTGGCTGCTATTTCTTTCATATTCGCATTTACAAAAGGCTCTTTGGTTTCTCCATTTATCCAATTCTCTCTGGCCTTTTCATCTTTATTCCAATCCAGTTCTTTTTCTAGAATGCCGCTAATTTTAAAGATTTTATTGCCGTGTTTTAGGGAAATGAATTTAAAGTAATCGCGCCAAATTAGTTCAAAAATCAGCCAATAGGTATCCTGATTTTTGGTGATCTCCTTTTCAAATTTTTTAACTTCCCAATACACCTGTTTTGCCGAAATACTACCATTAGCAATCCAGGCCGAAAGTTTAGAGCTGTAAGCTTCACCAATTAATCCGTTTCGGGTTTGTTTATATTTTGCGAGATTTCTTGTTTCCCAGAAATATTGCTGAATTCTTTTTTTGCCTGATTTTCTCCGCCTTTAAAAGGAAAAGCGGTTCTTGAATCATGAGCAAATTCTTCAAATTCTAAATCTTTTAGGTTAGGAATTTTAGTACTGTTTTTTAGATCAAAATTTTCGGTATTTAGCGGCTGAGGTGTTGGAGAGCATTTTCTGACAGAAACCTTTGCTTCACACTTTTTTCTAAATTCTGTAAATACCTTCGGGATTTCGTTGAAATTCGAATAAGGAATATCTTCAGGATGAAATAAGAATTGATCGTAAAATGCTTTAAACTGAATAGCTTCCGAAACTTCTTTTTTAACTTTCGAAATTATTTTTTGCTCTTCGCTGGTCCATTCTTTTTGAAGATAAACGTTGGAAATATTATTTTCCTGAAGAAATTGTGGGAGGTAATTTTCAGGCTTTTCCTGATAAATGAATAATGGAATATTTAAGGAGGCAAGATTTTCTTTTAGTTCTGTAACTGTTTCTATTAAGAATTTAGCCCGAAACTTTCCTGTTTTTTTAAATCCGAATTCGGTGAACTCAAATTGCCTGGGATCAAAAAAGTAAATGGCTATAGCCTGATCATTTTCTTTGCAGGCTTCGGCTAAAGCCAGATTATCTTCTATGCGTAAATTATTTTGAAACCAAATTAACCCTGTACTCATTACTTATTTCTTCTGCATTTTTCACTACAATAAATCACCTCTTCCCAATTTTTCTCCCATTTCTTGCGCCACTTAAAGGGCTTTTGACAAACTGGACATATTTTTTCCGGCAAATCAGATTTCTTTACCGTTTTCATCAATTAATCATCTTTCTTAAAAAATGATTTAATTTCCTGGCCAGGCCTGGCGTAATGGAAACGGTCTAAAAGATTAGGGAGCGCATAACCATCCAGCCCATTTATAGCTACGGTTTCGGCATCATCGAGTCGTAACCAACCATCTGGCGCTTGTATACTTTCATCAAAATAAATGTGTTCTATGGCACCAATTACCATCACGGTATCATTTTCTTTGATGTAATATTCATTTACAAATTTGCAACCTAGTTTTACGTTAGATTGCTTAACATAAGGCGCAAAAAAATTGTCCAGGTATTCTTCTTCAAGCCCTGTTTTTTGAAATTCAGAAATTTCTTCATCATACTTGGCGGCGGTTTGGTGCGCACTTTCAATCATATCTTTTTGGATATGATTTACCGTAAAATATTGATTTTCCTTAATATTTTTATAGGTGTTTCTGGGTACTTCTTTGGTAGGGCGGGTAATAAAACCAAGCAAAGCCGGGTCACTTCCAAGGTGGGTAACCGAACTGAATACGGCAACATTTACTCCGTTTTCCTTAGATTTTGTAGCAATTAAATTAGCAGACTTATAACCGGTAACGCTATTAATTAGGTTTAAACGAAATAGTTTTTCCATTCCGGTGATTTCTTCTGAAGTAATGTGTTCCATATACTTAAAATAAAAAAGGTGACTAAAACTTAAAAATGTCCTGGTGAAAATTATTTTCTACCAACAAATTTAAGTTTTAGTCACCTTAAGGTTTTAATGATTAGCTTTTCTTTATAAATTGATTAGCCCTGGTTTTCTAGTTTATTAATTCTCATTTCATATTCATCCATCGCTTCACGAACTGCATCTACATTATCTGAAGATTTTTGATGGGCGGCATTCATTGCTTTTTCTAATTCTTTGTCGGGGTGTTGGAATAGATCGGTGATTACATGATTAATTTTATCAATGATACTTTCCTGGCTGTTTTTAATGTCTTCCAGTTTATTTAAAGTAGACCTCATCTGTTCAATTTTCGACTCATCCATAATCTTCTGTTTTATAGGTTGAATTTTAAATTTACTTTTTTCTGCTTAGACGTTTTCTGCAATTAACCTGCTTTTAAGGACTTTTAATCTAAAATTATGAATTTTAGGCTTCAGATTTTTCAGCGTTATATTTTGGATAATCTGTATAACCTTTAGGACCAGGAGTGTAAAACGTATCTTCATCCCAATCGGCCAAGGGCGCATTTTTCGCAAATCGCTCTGGCAGATCTGGGTTAGAAATAAAGAGTTTTGCAAAAGAAACCATATCGGCCTTCCCCTCACTAATAACTTTGTTACCAGATTCCTGATCAAACCCGGCATTAATCATTAGTTTTCCTTTATAGATAGGGCGGTAGTGTTTGGCAATATTTGGTTCCAGGTAATCTATGTTACTTACGTCGGTAAAAGGTTCAGATAAATGCAAATAGGCGAGATCGTAGGCATTTAATTTTTCTATGATATAATCAAATGTTGGGATTGTTTCTTCGGTAGCGGTGATACCAAAAGCATCATTTAAAGAAGGATTCATCCTTACTCCAATCCTGTTTTCTGGCCATACTTCACTTACAGCTTCAAGTACTTCAAAAAAGAAACGTGCACGGTTTTGAATGTTTCCCCCGTAATCATCAGTCCTAATATTTGCATTTTTATTGAAAAACTGGTGAATAAGATATCCGTTAGATGAATGTATTTCAACCCCGTCAAAATCAGCATTTTTAGCATTTTCGGCGGCGTGCTTAAAATCCAGAACTGTTTGTTTAATATCGGCAATGCTCATAGCCTGGGGTTCTACGGTGTCTTCAAAACCATCTTGCGTGTAGGCCTGGGTATTTGGGTTTACAGTACTTGGCGCTAAAGGTTTTTCGCCATCGTGAAACTTAGGATGCGAAATTCTACCGCAGTGCCATAACTGCAGGAATATTTTGCCACCATTTTCGTGAACCGACTGGGTTACTTTTGTCCATCCTTTTACCTGGGCTTCGGTGTAAATCCCCGGAGTATTTATATATCCTTCGGCGGCTTTAGAAATTTGTGAACCTTCCGTAATTATTAATCCTGCGCTTGCACGTTGTGTATAATATTCGGTGTGTAGATCAGTGGGTTCCTTTTCTTTATTATCAGCGCGGTTACGCGTCATAGGCGCCATAATTACTCGATTTTTTAATTCCAGGTCGCCAATGCTAACCGATTTTAGTAAAGCTTGATCTTGATCCATAATTTCTTTGTTTTAAAATTAAATTTAAAACAAGCTCGGCGTAAGTGCTGTTAATTAAATGGTAAATAGAATTTGCTTAAGACTCTCCCGGCTGCCTAAAGTCAGTAGAAATAAGTATTTTCGTAGCCTAAATCGTATTTTCTGGAAGCTATTAAACTTATTTCAGGAAAATGCACAGTAGGCACTTTATGCAAACACCAAAAAAAATCGCCATTGTTGGCTCAGGATTGGTTGGGTCTTTACTCGCTATATATCTTAGAAAAGCCGGGCACGAAGTAGAGGTTTTTGATCGAAGAAAAGACGTTAGAAAAGTTGAATTTTCCGGTCGTTCAATAAATCTTGCTATGTCTAATCGCGGCTGGAAGTCATTAAGGGCTGTAGGTATTGAAGATGAAATAAAAAAACTCGCACTTCCCTTAGATAAAAGGGCGATGCACGTAAACGATAAACCGCTTTATTATCAAAAATACGGAAAAGAAGAGGAAGCAATTTTCTCAATTTCCCGTGGTGTTTTAAACCGAAAAATGATCACCCTGGCCGAAGAAGCCGGTGCTAAGTTTAGGTTTGAAGAAAAGGTTTGGGATATAGATATGGCTGAAGCTAAATTGTATTCCGGAGAAAGCGAAAAAGGGGAGTGGAAGGAATATCAATTTGATTTAATTTTTGGAGCCGATGGTGCTTTTTCCAGGGTTCGGCATAAAATGCAAAGGCAGAGCAGGTTTAATTACTCGCAGCATTTTATAAACGTTGGCTATAAGGAGCTAAACATCGCTCCTAATGAAGATGGCAGTCATAAAATGGATAATGGCTCTTTTCACATTTGGCCTCGCGGGGAATTCATGCTTATTGCCATGCCAAATCTAGATGGTAGTTTTACCTGCACTCTATTTATGCCTTTTGAAGGTGAAAACTCTTTTGAAAGTATAAAAACCGAAAAAGATGCCGATTTATTCTTCGAAAAACATTTTCCGGATATAAGCCACGAGATTGAAAACCTGAAGCGCGATTTCTTCAAAAATCCTACCAGTAGTATGGTGACCATTAAATGTTTTCCGTGGTCTTATTGGGAAAAAGTGACTTTAGTTGGAGATTCAGCGCACGCTATTGTTCCCTTTTACGGGCAGGGAATGAATGCCGGTTTTGAAGATATTTTGGTTTTAAACCAGAAGATGAAGGAACACGGAGATGATTGGGAACGTATATTTGAAGAATATCAAAAATCCCGAAAACCCAATACCGATGCTATCGCCGAACTAAGCTATAGAAATTTCGTGGAGATGAGCAGCAAAACTGCAGACCCCGATTTTTTATTGCGCAAGAAAATTGAAAACTGGTTCTCTAACAAACATCCTAATACCTGGGTGCCTCTGTACTCGAGAGTAACTTTTTCTGATAAACCTTATGCTGAAGCTTTAGCTATTGGGGATTATCAGCGAAAAATTATGGATCACGTAATGGAAATTCCTGGAATTGAAAAGAAATGGGATTCTATAGAAGTTGAAAATACAATACTGAAACTGCTGAATAACAAACCGGCTTTTTCAGTCTAAATTTTCCTGAACTTCAGCCTGAATATTCAGGCAGTCATAAACACCAACCATTGTTTCCTGGTCTTCGGTTAGCACCACCAGCATATCGTTGGCTTCAACTACTGTATTTCCGTTAGGTGTAATAAATTGATCGTCTCTTGAAATCATCGCGATAATTGCTTTTTTCGGGAATTTTAGATCTACTATTCTTTTTCCTACAGAGTGGTTGTGTTCGGGAATGTTTATTTCTCTTAAAAAAGATTTAGCATCATCGGCCATAAAAGCATCTACAGGTGATTTCTGTTTTGCCTTCATCGGTAAAGATACGTGCAGCCATTTCGCCACAACAGATAAAGTAGTACCCTGGATTAATACTGAAGTTAGCGAGACAAAAAATACAATATTGAAAATCATATCGGCTTTTTCAATTCCTGCAAGTAAGGGATAGGTTGCAAATACAATAGGTACTGCTCCTCGTAATCCAACCCAGGAAATATACCAACGCCGGCGCATCTTCATTTTAAAGAAAATTAGGCTTAGGAATACACCTAGAGGTCTTGCAACGAAAATTAGGAAAACCGAGATGAAAATTCCCACCCCAATAACCGGCACAATATGGGAGGGGTAAACCAATAATCCTAAAGTAAGGAATAGTACAATTTGCATGAGCCAGGCTAGACCATCAAACATTCGCATAATGGTCTTTTTGTGGATAATGTTATGATTACCCAAATAAACTCCGCTTAAGTAAACCGCTAAAAATCCATTGCCGCCAAGAACATCGGTTGCAGAAAACACGATAAACATTAGGGCGATGGCCAGTACCGGATATAAACCTTCAAAATCCAGTTTTATTTTATTAATTACAATTCGACTTAATTTACCGAAGATAAAACCAAGTGCAGCACCAATAAGAATTTGCTGAAAAAACAGGGGAATTATACTGTAGATACTTTGATCCTGATTTACTACCAGGCCCAAAAATGCAATAGTAAGAAAATAGGCCATGGGGTCGTTACTACCACTTTCTAACTCCAGGGTAGGCCTTAGATTAGATTTTAGCGCAAGGTTTTTCGACCTTAAAATTGAAAATACCGCGGCGGCATCTGTAGAAGATACGATGGCTCCCAAAAGGAGGCCTTCATAAATTGTAAAATCGGTAATAAACCATACAAAAGTACCTACACTTATCGCCGTAAATAGAACTCCGAGAATAGAAAGAGAAATCCCCTGCCACATTACGGGTTTAATTGTCTTCCAACTGGTATCGAGTCCACCGGAGAATAAGATGAAATTAAGGGCTACAATTCCAATAAATTGAGCGAGTTGCGGATCGTTGAAGTAAATTCCTCCAATACCTTCTGAGCCAGATAATATTCCTACCGCCAGGAAAAGCACCAAGGTTGGTACCCCAAAACGATAAGAAGTTTTTCCCGCCAAAATGCTTATAAACAACAAAAGAGAGCCAATTAAAAGAATGTTATCTATAGTAATGCTCATGGTAGGTTTTGTTGTACTCGCTAAACGAGTTTTTAAATTCTATACTACTTGTAACGAAATTCTTCAGGTTGGATTGCCGGAAGAATCTTAGCTTGATTTTAGCCGTAAAAATACATATTCGGCCTTATTAAATAAAGCCGAATATTGCTAATAATAAAAAATTTTTGAGAATAAAATTCGCTGAGTTTTAGTGCGAATCTTTTTTAAGAATTTCAGGAAACTTTTCCTTGAAGCGATTTAGTCTTGGAATAGAAACCTTTTGAATATAAGGGTTATTTGGATTGTTCTTTTCGTAATTCTGATGGTAATCTTCAGCTACCCAAAATTTTTGAAAGGGTAAGATTTCAGCAGCAATGGGTTCTTCGTAGTCTTTAGCTACTTCTGCTTTAACTTCGTTTATAATCTCTTTTTGCTCTTTGTTTTGAAAGAATATTAGAGATCTATATTGTGAACCAATATCTGGCCCCTGGCCGTTTACTTGTGTTGGATCTTGTGAACCAAAGTAAACTTCTACCAAAGTTTTAAAACTTACTACTTCTGGATCGTAGATTACTTCTACGGCTTCAGCGTGGCCGGTTCTTCCGGTGTTACTAGACTCGTAGGTTGGGTTTTTAGTGTGACCACCGGCGTAGCCTGAAATAGCTTCTTTTACGCCTTCTACGCTTTCATAAACAGCTTCTACACACCAAAAGCATCCGCTGGCGAAATAAGCTTTTTCGTAGCCGTTCTCGGCTGGAACTTCAACCGGCTCTGCATTGGCAATTTCTGGTTTAGTTACGGTTTTTTCCTGGGCATTATTCCCGCAGGAAATTAATAAGAATATAAACGTAGGTAAGAAAAATCGTTTCATTTAGTTATTGTTTTTTATAAGTTCCTTCTAATGTTTTTTTGCCATAAATGGCATAATCTACTGCGAGCTCTCCGTCTATTGAAAAACCTTTCCAGTCTAAAACCATATTCCCGTTTTCGCCTGTGCTTAAAACTGCGATAGGTGTATTGGTATCAAACTCTTTCCATGGAAGATCTTCATTGGTGTTTTTGTTTGATGGGCCCACGTAATACATATTTACACCATCTTTAGCCTGAGCATATCTTGCATTAATGTATATTTTGTCTTCCGAAAGGCAGAGCTCAGTACTTTTATTCATATCAAGTTCTAAACAGTAGCAATTGCAATTAGCATCGCTTTTATCAATTTTTATATAAGTCTTGCCTAAAATATTCGCTTCTGAAAATTCAGTATTATTTTCTGAATTACCATCGGTTGACTTTGTGCCATCATCATCGCTTGCGCTAGAAATCCCTTCGGCCTTAGATCTTTTTGGTTCAACTTCAGAAATAGTATTGTTTATGCTTTTTTCAGTTTCTAAATTAAGCTCTTTATCCTGATTGCTTTCTTCGTTCTTACAGGAAACCAAAATTAAAAATAGGCATAACAGGCTTGCATGAAATTTCATAATTATAAGGCTTGATTTGTAGGAATAAAGGTAGGCCTAAATTAAATTAAAACTGTGAAAAGCTTGTTAATCAATATTGCTTGTTGTAATTGGAACTGAAATGAAGTGAAAAAAATCCTTAATAATCCTCAGGATGAAAATAGAAATTAGATGAAGAGGAAATTCTTAGTTTTTAACAAGCAGGTTATAAAATAAGGTTTTAATTTATTAAATGATTTTAATGGGAATTAACAAATTTTATTAGATTTACATAAGATTTAATTAGTTTAAGTCCAATTAGTTAATATAATGAAATTTTGAAATTTGTATATTAATAAATAGTATTGGTGATAAAAGGACTCACTCTCCAAAGTCGAAGATGTGAAAGTGAAAATCGACACAAAATAAAATAGTAACCGAAAGCAAACCTGCTTGTTTAAAAATCGAAATTTTATATAACAAATCAACCAAATCGAAATGAAAAGATCAATACAATTACTTACAAGTATATTCCTACTAAGCATTATCCTTCAATCCTGCAGTTCAGAATCTGAAGAAACTTCTATAGCCGCTTCAGAACTTGAACAAGAACTGGCATTAGAAAATAATGGTGTTCTTAAAATTGAATCGGCTACTTACATTTTTAAAACAACCGGTGAAACCGCTAAATTTCTGCATAACGACAGGGATTTTAATTTTATCTTCCTAAATGAATTAGCATACGAGTTTCCGGAAAACGAGAAACACGCAATAGAAGGTCTAACCATCACGAATCCTGAAACAGAAGAATTCATGGTACTTTCAGGCTTTGAAGAACTAAAAAATGGATTCGTGGAGTTTGATGTAGAGTTAAGTACAGGCCAGACGCTTTCTTCAGTGTTGTATAAGCCGGGCAAAGCTAATGCATCTTCAAATAAATGGCACGGAGACCCAATGTTAGAAGAACCTTCTCCGGTAATTGGAGCTATGATAGAACTTTCTCAGCAAGCTGCTGTACAACAATGTAGAGCTGCATCTGAAGCTTGTTCTAATACAAATGGAGTTCCTACCGTTGCATTAACTAATGGAAAAGGATGGTTTACTGCCATTGAAGCCTGCGCTATAGAATGCCACGACTAATATGAGACCAATAAATTTTATAAAATAGAGGAAGAGACTGCTGCAAATGGCAGTCTCTTTTTTGTTTTCTGAAACAATACAAAAAGAAAAAACCGTCTAAAAAGTAATTTTCAGACGGTTTTTATATGATTATCTAATCCAGGTTTTAAACCTTAGCGAAAAGATTTTGCATTTTCTCCTGCTCTTCTTTCGCAAGTTCTTCATCTACAAGAATTCTTCCACTATGCTCATCGGTAATGATCTTTTTTCTACCGGCAATTTCCATAATTACCTGTGGTGGGATAGTGAAATAAGAACCTCCAGATGCACCTCTTTCTACGGGTACAATAGCCAGTCCGTTTTTAACGTTGGTTCTAATTCTCTTGTAAGCATTCACTAAACGCTCTTCGATATTCTTTTCGAATTCAGCAGATTTCTTGATAAGTGCCTGCTCTTCTTTTTCGGTTTCAGCAAGGATTTCGTTTAGTTCGCCTTTTTTGTGTTCCAGGTGTTTTTTCCTTTCTTCAAGACGTTCTTTAGTTTGCTCGATTACCTCTTTTTTCTGCTCAATTTGAGCTCGGTATTCCTTGATGTGTTTCTCGGCAAGTTCTATTTCCAGTTCCTGGAATTCAACTTCTTTGCTAAGCGCATTAAATTCGCGGTTGTTACGCACGTTTTTTTGCTGCTCAGCATATTTCTTCATGGTCGATTTAGACTCATCAATAAGATTCTTCTTACTCTTTATGTCGTTCTCGATTACCTCAATATCGGCATCCATTTTCTCCAAACGCTTGCTCAATCCGGCTACTTCATCCTCCAAATCTTCCACTTCCAGTGGAAGCTCACCGCGTACGTTCCTTATTTCGTCAATTCTGGAATCAACCAGTTGAAGGTCGTACAACGCTCTTAACTTGTCTTCTACAGTAACATCGTTCTTTTTTGCCATAGTTATATATACTTGATTGGATTGGTGTTTGTCTCTGCTAAAATAAGTGCAAAATTACTAATTTTTTTTGTAAGATAAGAATGTAATAAATCTTTTGTGAATTGCTCACTTTCATAATGCCCTATATCGGCTAAAACGAAGTTTTTATCGCCCTTATAAAAATCGTGATATTTTAGATCTGCAGTAAGGTAGATATCTGCACCAGCTGCCTTTGCCGGGTTAATGGCGAAACTACCGCTACCGCCCAACACAGCAACTTTTTTTATAGGTTTCTCACGGAGTTCAGAATGTCTTATACAGCCACAATTAAATTGATTTTTAATTCGCTCTAAAAAGCTTTTTTCATCTTCCGCAGTTTCTAATTCGCCAATCATTCCCATCCCTAAATGCTGGTTTTCGTTTTCCAGAGCATTTATTTCATAAGCTACTTCTTCATATGGATGAGCATTAAAAAGTGCCTGAAGCAACTTTTTTTCTAAATGAGAAGGATAAATAAGTCCAATTTGGGTTTCCTCTTCCAAATGAACTTCACCTCGTTTTCCAATTACAGGATTGGCATCTTCATTGGGTTTAAAACTTCCTTCTCCTTTTAAATTAAAACTGCAATTATCGTAATTACCAATACTGCCGCCACCTATACTAAAAAGAGCTTTTCTAACTTCTGCAGCCTGTTCGTTTGGAACAAAAGTGGTAAGTTTTTTTATGCTGTCTTTACGCGGAATTAAGATCTGCCTGTTATTAAGACCTATCTTTTCGCTTATCATATCATTTACTCCTTTGTACTGATTGTCTAGCGCGGTATGAATGGCATAAATAGCAATATCGTTTTTAATCGCTTTTATCACCGTTTTTTGCACGTAATCTTTTCCGGTGAGTTTTTTAAGTCGGGAAAAGATAATAGGATGAAAGCTAATAATAAGGTTGCAATTTTTTTCTATTGCTTCGTCTACTACGCCTTCTAAAGTGTCTAAAGTGATAAGTGCGCCGGTTACCGTGGTGCTTTTATCACCTACCAAAAGCCCCACATTGTCGAAATCTTCGGCGTATGCGGGCGGAGCAAATTCTTCAATTATATCTATAACTTCTTTTACAAGCATTTGTTTTGAGTTTTTATAAACGTAGCAGGTTGCTTTTTATTAATTTCGTAGTAAATATTAATTCAGCCAACTTCAAATATAATTATTATAGCCCGCCCTGTATGAAGATTTTACGAAAAATGCTGATTCCTTTCGCGTTATTGTATGGTTTTGTCACCTGGAGTAGAAATTTACTTTATAACGCCGGAATTCTGAAATCTAAATCTTATGATCTTCCGGTTATCTGCGTGGGGAACCTTAATGCAGGAGGCACCGGTAAATCTCCAATGATAGAATACTTGCTGAAATTCCTGCTACCGGATTATAGGGTGGCAACTTTAAGTAGGGGTTATAAGCGAAACACCAAAGGCTATAAATTATTAAGCGGAAATGAAACCGCTGCTCAGGTAGGGGATGAGCCGCTACAGTTTAAAAGAAAATTTAATACTGCAATGGTTGCTGTAGATGCCGATAGGCAAAATGGAATTTCAAAACTTCAGAAAGAAAATCCTGAGATTATTCTGCTTGACGATGCCTTTCAGCATAGAAAGGTTAAGGCAAGATTAAATATTTTGCTTACGGCTTATAATGATCTATACGTCAACGATTTTATGTTGCCCACAGGATATTTGCGGGAACCTACGGTGGGAGCAGAGCGGGCTAAAATAATAGTTGTGACCAAATGCCCTCCAAAACTTACGAAGCGGGAAATGGAAACGGTTAGAGCTAAACTTAGACTGCAGAATTATCAGGAGCTTTATTTTAGCTTTATCGATTATGACGAAGAAATAATTTCTGAAGAAATAAAGGTGCAATTAAGTAGTTTAAAGGATAAAAAATTTACGCTAGTTACAGGAATTGCTAACCCCAAACCGCTTGTAAATTATTTGAATAAAAAAAGATTTGATTTTAATCACAGGCTTTTTAAAGATCACCACAATTTTACTGAAGCAGAAATAGCACAATTAAATAAAGAGGAACTGCTTCTAACTACAGAAAAAGATTACGTTAGGTTGCATAAAAGTTTTAAACCCGGGCAATTGTTTTATTTGCCTGTAAAGACAGCGTTTTTAAGTAGGGAGGAAGAATTTAAGCGGGAAATATTAAAATTTGTACATAAAAAATGAGGTGTAAATCACCTCATTTTTCTTTTGGCTAATTCAAACTATATATGTGTTTTTGATATATAATTCAATTAACCTGAGATTTACAAAGCGCGTGCCAAAGGATTAAACCGTACTTTTCTTAAAAGCTAATTGCCTGTTAATTTTCAAAAAGAATTCTTCGGTTTTATAAGGTTTTGGAATAATATCGCTGAACCCATTCAGGTAAAATTCATCCAAATTGTCATCTAAAGTAACGGCTGTAAGGGCGATTATAGGAATTTCAGAATTGAATTTTCGAATCTCTTTTGTAGCTTCTATACCACTTATTCCTGGCATGTGAATATCCATTAGAATTAGGTCATATTCTTTTTCCTGCGTTTTTTCTACGGCTATGGTGCCATTATCGGCCACTTCGCATTTAACCCCGTGTTTTTCCAGGATTTTACGAGTAATCATTTGGTTGATCTTATTGTCTTCAACAATAAGTATATTTTTTCCTTCTAATTTGTTTTCAACAGGTTCTGCTGCTTTGGTAGGCGTATTATTAATGCTGTTATCAACCTCTTTTGCTTCAAATTTAAGCTGAAAAGTAAAGGTTGATCCTTTTCCTAAGTCACTTTCTAAATTAATTTCACTGCCCAGTAAACTGAGTAGATTTTTCACGATAGAAAGTCCCAGCCCGGTGCCCCCAAATTTCCGGTTAATTTGTGTAGAGCCCTGAGTGAAATTCTCGAAAATTGCTTTTTGCTTTTCCTTCGAAATTCCCTCTCCATTATCCTTGATCTCAAAATCCAGTAAAACGTTATTTCCTTCCCGGCTGTTTTTAGAGACATTGATCCATATATCACCGTCTTCGGTGAATTTTATAGAGTTGCCGATTAGATTTATGAGTATCTGGGATATTTTTAGCGGATCTCCTTTTAATTCTTCCGGAATAGTATCATCATAATTAAAATGAATCTTGGTGTTCTTTTCGTCGGCAGAATTTTTAAGCGCAACCAATACATCTGAGATGCGCTTTTTAAGATCAAAAGAAGCTTCCATAATTTCCACCTTATTGGCTTCAAGCTTGTTGAGGTCCAGGATATTATTAATAAGAGAGAGCAGGTATTCCCCCGAAAATTTGAGTGAATTAAGATGCTCCTTCTGATTTTCGGTAGGGCTTTCTTCTAATAATAAATGCGTGAGACCGGTTACCGCGTATAATGGTGTTCTTAATTCGTGAGTAATTGTGGATAGAAATTGTGCTTTAGCCAGTGAAGCCTTTTCGGCATTCTCTTTAGCTTTGGTAAGCTCAGTATTTTTCTTCTGTAGCAATTCGTTGGCCCTGGCTCTCAAGTTATTGTTCTTATATAAAGAAAGAGTGAGTAGCGAAAGAATAGTAATGAGTGCCACACTAAGTATGGTAGTAAGTTTATTAACTTTTAGCTTGCTTTCCTGCTCGGCGTTTTGAATACTAAGTTCGTTTAAACTACTCTGCAGTGCATCTACTCCATATTTAGCATTCGCTTGCTCTGCAAGAATTTCTTTGTTCATGGCTATTATAGAATCATTACGCGCATAACTTTTTTGAAGATATTCTAAAGAAGTCTCATAATCCCCTGTAGCTTCGTAAATTTTGCTTAGTTGCCTATAGGTGCTCATAATCATTCCCCCAAAATTTTGAGCCTGAGCAATCTCTAACACTTTTTTGCAGTTTTCCTTAGCCAGCTCGTAATTTTCAAGAGAAATATGTACTCTGGCGGTATAATAATAAAGCCTTGAAATTTCGTACATATTTTTAGAGTCGGCGAGTTGGTTTTTCGCCTTTTGTAATAAACGCAGCGCTTCATTCATATCTCCCTGGGTTCTGGAAATCACGATGGCGCGGTTTAAAGAAACTATACCAAGATATTCCTGGTCATCTAGTTTTAAATATAATTCTTCAGCAAGATTGAGATAGCGATCGGCCCTTATTTTATTATCCTGGGCCATAAATATTTTAGCAAAATTTACATAGCTATAGGCAAGTCCTTTTTCATCTCCTATTTCTCGTTGGATTGAAATTGCCCTGTTTAATTCAGTAATAGCTTTACTAAACTCGTGTCTTATATAATAAAGTTTTGCCAGGATACTGCTTGATAGTGCGATAAAGCGTTTATCATCAATAGATTTTGAAAGCTCTAAAGAAGAGTTTAATTGCTCAATGGCATTGTCAAAATCCAGTGTATTTACTGAAACTTCAGCGTCGTTAAGTAATTGTTGAATTTTCTCATTGGCTATTTGAAGGTCTTCGGCATCATCTTGCTGAAATGCAAAGGAAAGATTGCACCAAAATGCGACAATGATTATAAAGGTAAAGTTCTTCATTCGGGAAATTCAGCAAACGCTTAATTGAGATAAATATAGTTATTTATCATTAACCATTGAAATTAAATCGATAAGTCGACTGGAATAACCGATTTCATTATCATACCAGCCTATAATTTTAACTAATTTTCCGCTGATTACCGAAGTCATTTGCGCATCAAAAATGCAGGAATGTGGATTGTTATTTATGTCTATAGAAACAATAGGATCCTCGGTATAACTTAGAATTCCCTTTAAAGAAGTATTTGCGGCCTGCTTAAAAAGCGCGTTTATAGCCTCAATGCTGGTTTCTTTACTTACATTAAGCGTCATATCGGTTAGAGACCCATTTGGTACGGGAACTCTAATTCCACAGCCACCAATAACATTACTAATATCGGGGAAAATGCTGGTTAAAGCTTTTGCTGCGCCGGTGGTAGTGGGAATTATTGATTGTGCAGCCGCCCGGCTTCTCCTTAGATCGCGATGAGGTTTATCGTGCAAACTTTGGTCTGAAGTGTATGAATGTATCGTGGTGATATATGCTTGTTCCACCTTAAAATTCTCGTGAATTAACTTCAGCATTGGAGCTGCATTGTTGGTGGTACAGCTCGCGTTTGAAATTATCTTTTCACTACCGTCCAGAATATGCTCATTTACCCCTAAAACCACCATTTTTATTTTATCATCTTCCGGCGGAACAGATAAAATCACTTTTTTTGCGCCATTCGTAATATGGTGTTGAAGATCTTTTGAATTTTTAAATTTTCCGGTAGATTCTATTACGGTATCAACTTCATAGTTCTTCCAGTCAATTTCGCTCGGATGCGAAGCGTTTAGTAATGGGATAGATTTTCCGTTTACTATAATAGTATTTACTTCTGAAGAAATTTCAGCCGGGGAAACCCCGTGAATACTATCGTATTTTAGTAAGTGCGCAAGAGTTTTAGCATCAGCAAGGTCATTAATTGCGACTACGTTGATGCTTTTATTTTCGATTAAAAGCCTAAAAAGGCTACGCCCAATACGGCCAAAACCGTTTATGGCAATATTGATGCTTTTACTCATTTAATTCAGGAAAAAACTTAGTCGATATGTTTGTGAGCTTTATATGAAGAACGCACCAATGCGCTACTTTCTACGTGGCGAAATCCAAGATCCAGGCCAATAGCTTCATATTTCTTAAACTGATCTGGGGTAATAAATTGCTTTACCGGCAAGTGTTTTTTACTGGGCTGTAAGTATTGACCAATAGTAACTACATCTACATCTACACTCCTAAGATCGTGTAGCGTTTGGATCACTTCATCTTCATGCTCTCCAAGGCCTAGCATAATTCCAGATTTAGTTCTATTTACGCCTTGTTGCTTCAGGTAGCGAAGCACTTCAAGACTACGATCGTATTTCGCCTGAATTCTAACTTCGCGGGTAAGCCTTCTAACAGTTTCCATATTATGAGAAACAACTTCTGGCATTACTTCTACAATACGATCTATATTTCGCTCATTTCCCTGGAAATCGGGAACAAGAGTTTCTAAAGTAGTTTCAGGATTCATTCGGCGAATGGCTTTTACGGTTTCTGCCCAAATAATAGAACCCATATCTTTAAGGTCGTCGCGATCTACGCTTGTTACCACGGCGTGCTTAATGCTCATAATTTTAATAGAACGTGCTACTTTTTCGGGCTCGTCCCAATCTACTGTCTCCGGGCGACCTGTTTTTACACCGCAAAAACCGCAAGAACGGGTACAAACATTCCCCAAAATCATAAAGGTAGCGGTACCTTCACTCCAACATTCACCCATATTTGGGCAACTACCCGAAGTACAAATGGTATGCAAATCATATTTGTCTACCAGGCTGCGAAGTTCGGTGTATTTTTTACCGGTTGGAAGTTTTACCCTTAACCATTTTGGTTTGGCTTTCGGCTTTTCTTTTACGGGGCTTATAGTGTCTGTACTCATAGCAAAATTCTAGGTTTCAAAGATACAATAATCTAATTAACTGCATAAATTAGACTGTTAAGTCGGTGAAAACTTACACCGATTTCCGGTCTTCAATAATTTGGGCGAGTAATTTTTTGGCTCTCAGGAGTTTCACTTTTACATTGTTCATGGGTTCGTCCAGGTTTTCTGCGATTTCCTTATAAGATTTCTCCTGAAAATACCTGAGATTAATTACTTCCTGGTAATGTGGCTTTAGTTGTTTGATATCGGTTAGCAATTGGGCTAAATGCTGCTCGCTAATCAATTTATCTTCAATAGTAGGAGTTTCATCGGCAATGCAATGTACTTTTTCATTTTGATCTGAAGTGGTGTGAGACCTGATAGAAGACTTTTGCTTCCGGATCATATCTACGTGAATATTCTTGGAAATAGCGATAAGCCAGGTGCTAAAAGAATAATCTTCATCAAAAGTTTCAATTCTTTTAAATGCTTTAGAAAAAGTTTGAATGGTAATATCTTCAGATTCGTAAGCGTTGCCGGTTTTTTTAAGCTGAAATCCATAAACGCTGTCCCAAAAAGTATCGAGCAGATAATTAAAAGCCGATTGACTCCCGTTCTTGGCAGCTTTAATTTTAGTAAGAAGCAATTCCTGATTTATTTCCAATGCCGGGGTTTTGAAATGCTGTTCGCTATAAATATGCCAAATTGGGTAAAGATTAAAAATACCTCTAAAAACGGAAATAACCAAACCACATCGGTCTCCTGAAGTTTTTGTGCCGACTTTGCATAAACAATGGCTTGTACCAGTAAAACAAGGGCTGCGCAACCTAAAACCAGCTGCCATTGATACTGAAGAACTAATAAAATGGCCAGCAAGATCCAGAAAAAAAAGCGAGAGGCATAAAATAAACCTAGCAATACTTTGTCTTTTGTTTTGTAGAAGCCTGCCACAGATGCGTGCCTTCTTTTTTGATGCAACCAGGATTTTAAATCTGCTTTAGGAACACTTCGCGTACTGGCTTCAGGATGATGACAAATAAAGGTGTTTTCGAAGTTAGCGGCTTCATTGACAAAAAGGTCGTCGTCCCCAGAACGCAGGTGTAAATGATTTGCAAATCCCTTTTGATCGTAGAATTGTTTGGAGGTGTAAGCTAGATTTCTTCCTACACCCATATAAGGATTTCCTAATTTTGCATAAGAAAAATATTGAATCGCTGTAAGTAAGGTTTCAAAGCGAATAAGCTTATTAAGTAATGATTTGCTATTTTTAAAATACCCGCCGTAGCCTAAAACTATACTTTTTTCTTGCTGAAAACCGGTAGCCATGTGCTTTATCCAGTTCCGGCTTTGAGGTGCACAATCGGCGTCAGTAAAAATCAAATAAGGATGCTGAGCTTTTTTAATACCAAGGGTAAGGGCATACTTTTTATTGGCCCAGAATGCTTCATTATTCTGAACATCTACCAATTTTACTCTACCATCAAAGGCTTGAAATTCTTCAATGACTTCCAAAGTATTATCTAAGGAAGCATCGTTAATAATAATTACTTCAAAATTGGGATAATCCTGATCCAGAATGGGAGGGAGGAAATTTTTAAGATTTTCGGCTTCATTTTTAGCGCAAACAATAACCGAAATAGGCAAATTTGCTTCACCGGGATTTTTGCTTTTATCTTTTGCAAACGCGAAGAAAGCCAGGTAAAAGCCCAGGATAATTATTGAAAAAAGTAAGAAGAATCCCAGTAGAATTGTTGCCATTGAATCTAATTAGCCTTCTTTTCTCCAGAGCAATCAGACATTTCATCAGGCATTTTTCCGCAGAAACTGCAGGCTTCACCTTCTTTATTTAAAAAAGGACTTTGGCTGGCGCAGGTTCCTGCAAATTTACCGTCTTTCTTACCCCATATTTTAATGGCGATTCCGGCAAAAGCCAGTCCTAAAAGTAGAATTGTTATTAATAATAATTGCATAGCTATACTTTTTCTAAAGTTTCAAAAATATTCCTGAAACGCATTTCAGAAATAGTACTGCAAAAATAACAATAAATTGACGTTTGGGAAAATCCAAACGCATATTAGCATAAGCTTTACACACTTTAACTAAAATTTAATCGCAAAGCACTGTATTTGTCAAGTTTACATAATAAATTAGCTTGCTTAAACCACTAAAAACTAAATTTATGAAATCTAAATTTTTATTAATACTACTGGCAGCTTTTGCATTCAGTTTTACTTCTTGTGAAGACAATAAGAAGAAAGAAGAAGAAAAAGCTCAAATGGAGCAGGAAGAAGCAGAGCGTCAGGCTGAAATGGAAGCTGAAAAAGAGCGTATGGAAATGGAATCTAACAGTATTGCAGCTAAAGCAATGGCAACCGATTCTTTAAGTACTTTGGTTAGTGCACTTAAAAGTGCAGAATTAGCCACTACTTTTACTGAAGATGAAGGTCCTTATACTGTTTTTGCACCTACAAATAGCGCTTTTGAAAAAGTTGATAAAGCAACATTAGACGAATTGATGAAGAGTGAAAATAAAGATCAATTAGCTGGTGTATTGAAATACCACGTAGTAGATAAAGAAATTACCGCTTCAGATCTAAGTCAAATGATAGAAGACGGAGACGGTGAAGTAACTTTCGCTACTATGGAAGGTGCAGAACTTACAGCTATGAAAGACGGTGATAATATTGTACTTAAAGACGGAAATGGTAATACAGCGACCATTATTGCTACAGATATTGAAGCATCTAATGGAATGGTACACCTTATTGATGGTGTAGTAATGAAGAAAGCTTCATAAAACAGCATTATTATAAATTATAAGAAACCCGTCAGGAAACTGGCGGGTTTTTTTATGAAGATATTGAACAAAAAAAAGCTTCATTCTCTCTAAAGAAAATGAAGCTCTCTCTTAAAAAGACAATGAAGTCCTTAAGATTCAATATTTCCTACGCTGGGATTAACCAGATCAGGTTTTACGGGTATATCTCAGCCTAAGCACCCCGATATTGATATTATAAATATAAGATTATTTTTGAATGTAAACTGCTAATTGTAAGTTAATTAAGGAGGTGGTTTTGTAGGGTAAGCGTTAATTTTTTTCCTACAAACATTTAAAATACATTAACTTCAGGTTCAAGTTTGATATTGTATTTTTTAAAGATTTTATCCTGAATTTCCCTGGAAAGTGCTAAAATTTCTTCCCCGGTAGCGTTTCCATAATTAACCAATACCAACGCCTGGTTTTTATGAACTCCTGCATCTCCCTGTCTGTACCCCTTTAAGCCAGCCTGGTCTATTAACCAACCTGCGGGAATTTTTATGTTATTTGCCTGCAAGGCATAGAAAGGCATTTCGGGGAATTTTTTTTGAAGTTTTTTAAATTCAGCCTCTTTTATAACCGGATTTTTAAAAAAACTACCGCTGTTTCCTAATTCCCTGGGATCGGGTAATTTTTGCTGCCTAATGCTTATAACAGCATCAGATACATCTTTAATGTTAGGTTTTTTAATTTGCTTCTTATCTAATTCAGCCTGGATGGCACCATATTCGGTTCTTAATTGGTGGTCTTTTTTGCTTAATCTAAAATTAACCGAAGTGATAATATATTCTCCCTTCAGCTTATTTTTAAATACTGAATTACGATAATCAAATTCACATTGTTGCAGGTTAAAAGTTTCAATTTCCAGGGTTTGTATTCGCATAGCCTCGCAAGATTCAAATGTATCTTTGAGTTCTACGCCATACGCTCCTATATTTTGAACGGGTGCTGTGCCCACATTTCCGGGTATTAAGGAAAGGTTTTCTAATCCGCCGTAAGCTTTTTCTATACAATAAAGCACAAATTGATGCCAGTTTTCACCGGCACCAACTTTTAAAACTACTTCATCCCGACTTTCAGAAATAAGTTCTATTCCCTTAATGCCAATATGAACCACTGTTTTATCTATATCCTGGGTAAGCAACATATTGCTGCCGCCGCCAAGTACAAAAATTTCTGAGGCATAGGTTTGCTGTAAAACATCACGCAATTCATCAGTAGAATGCACCGAGACGAATTTCCGGGCATTTACATCTACTCCAAAAGTATTGTGTTCTTTCAGTGAAAAATTTTCAGCAACCTGCATAGATAGGCTATTTGTTGTATTCTTCCAGAGCTATCTTAAGAATTTCAATGGCTCTCTCCAGGTTTTCTTTCTTCAAAACATAAGCAATTCGCACCTGATTCATCCCGGTATTAGGGGTAGAGTAGAAACCGGCTGCCGGAGCTACCATTACTGTTTCTTTATTGAATTCGAAACTTTCTAATAACCACTGTGCAAATTTATCGGCGTTTTCTACAGGTAGTTCTGCGATACAGTAAAAAGCACCTTTAGGTTTTGCTACTTTAACACCAGGAATTTTTTCTAAACCTTCAATTAGAAGGTTTCTTCTTTCGGTATATTCTTTATTTACTTCATCAAAGTATTCGTCTGGCGTATCTAATGCAGCTTCCGCAGCTATTTGAGCAAATGTAGGCGGACTCAATCTTGCCTGAGCAAATTTCATTGCAGCGGTCATTACTTCCAGGTTTTTAGAAACCAGGCAGCCAATTCTCGCGCCACACATGCTATAACGCTTAGAAACAGAGTCTACCATAATAGCGTTTTGTTCCAGCCCGGGAATACTCATAATAGAATGATGTTTTACACCATCGTATGCAAATTCACGATAAACTTCATCTGCCACGATAAATAGATCGTGTTTTAGCGCTAAGTCGGCAAGTTGCTGAATTTCTTCTCGAGTATAAAGATACCCGGTAGGATTTCCAGGATTGCAAAGTAAAATAGCCCTGGTTTTATCGGTAATTAATTTTTCAAATTCTGAAATTGGCGGAAGCGAAAAATTATCTTCTATAGATCCTTTAATTGGAACGATTTCCACGCCAGAAGCCGTTGCAAAACCATTGTAGTTTGCATAAAAAGGTTCGGGAATAATCACTTCATCGCCGGGATCTGTAATGCTTCCCATAGCAAACATCAAAGCTTCAGAACCTCCGGTAGTAATAATAATATCTTCGGCATCTGCAGGGATATCATTTTTGCGGTAATATTTGGCTAATTTGGTTCTATACGATTCAAAACCTGCAGAGTGACTGTAAGAAAGTACTTCTATGTTGTTATTCTTAACAGCATCTAAAGCCGCTTTTGGGGTTTCAATATCTGGTTGCCCAATATTTAATTGGTAGATTTTTTTTCCTTTTTTTACTGCTGCTTCAGCAAAAGGAACTAGTTTTCTTATTGGAGATTCGGGCATATTACGCCCTTTATTCGAAATATTTGGCATGAGATTGATTTTAATACATTGCAAAAATGCAAAATTCCTGTAAGATTTTAAGACTAAATAGTGTTATTATTCAACTAAATTAAAGATGAATTTTTAAAGTTAAATTTCCAATATTCCGGCATAAAAAAGCCGTTTGCAGTATGTGTGACTTAGCAAACGGCCCTTTTTAAAAATTAAATTCTAAATAATTAACGGCTGCTGTTATCTTCTTCAATAACTCTACCTTTAATTTTTAGTGATTTTGTAGATTCATCAGCATTAGAATAAACGGTTACCGTCTTTCTAATTGGTCCTACAAGCTTAGTGTTATATTTTACCTGAATTTCACCAGTTTCACCCGGTTGAATTGGGTCTTCCGGTTTTTTAGGAATAGTACAACCACAGCTTGATGTTACATTGGCAATAACCAATGGCACGTTGCCCGTATTGGTAAATTCAAAAATACGTACGCCGTCACTTCCCTTTTTTATTTCGCCATAATCAATAGTTTCCGATTTGAACTCTATTTTGGCTGTTTCCTGTGCCATTGCAGTGCCTATACCGGCAACAACAAAAATGGCAATAGCAATAAACTTTTTCATAATTATTAGTTTTAAAATACGAAAGGTAAAGATAAGCTGAAATGATGTGTACTCAAAATTATATTCAAATCAACTTCTTTTATAATCCTTAAGTTATATTTACTTTTGCCTTTATTTTCAAAAACCAGACCAATATGGCGATTGCTTCCCAATACGATTCAAAAAAAGTAGAAGATAAATGGTATAACTACTGGATGGAAAACAAGTATTTTCATTCAGAAGTAGACGAGAGAGAACCTTACACCATTGTGATCCCGCCACCGAATGTTACTGGCGTATTACATATGGGGCATATGTTGAATAATACTATCCAGGATGTTCTGGTAAGAAGAGCCAGGTTGAAAGGCTATAATGCTTGCTGGGTGCCGGGAACCGATCATGCTTCTATTGCAACTGAAGCAAAAGTAGTAGCGAAATTAAAGGCTGAAGGAATTGATAAAAACGATCTTAGCCGTGAGGAATTTCTACAACACGCCTGGGATTGGACACATAAGCACGGTGGTATTATCCTTGAACAATTAAAAAAGCTTGGAGCTTCTTGCGATTGGGACCGCACCAAGTTTACGATGGATGAAAACATGTCAGCTTCAGTAATTAAGGTTTTTGTTGATCTTTTTGAAAAAGGCCTTATTTACCGTGGTTACCGAATGGTAAACTGGGATCCTGTAGCAAAAACAACACTTTCTGACGAAGAAGTGATTCACATAGAAAAGCAGGGGAACCTATATTACCTAAACTATAAAGTAGAAGGTAGTGACGATGTTTTGACTATTGCTACCACGCGTCCTGAAACTATTCTTGGTGATACCGCAATTTGTATCAATCCAAACGATGAACGTTTTACACACTTAAAAGGTAAAAAAGCCATTGTTCCTATTTGTAATCGCGTGATTCCAATTATTGAAGATGAATATGTAGATGTGGAGTTTGGTACCGGTTGTTTAAAAGTAACACCGGCTCATGATGAAAACGATAAAATGCTTGGAGATAAGCATAACCTTGAGGTAATTGATATCCTTAACGATGATGCCAGTCTTAATTCCCGCGGAATGCACTATGAAGGTAAAGACAGGTTCGAGGCCAGAAAAGAAATTGTAGAAGAATTAAAAGAAATGGGTGTGCTTACCAAAACAGAAGAGCACATTAATAAAGTAGGAACCAGTGAGCGTACCGGTGCGGTGATAGAACCAAAACTTAGCGATCAATGGTTTTTAAAAATGAAAGAGCTGGCTAAACCGGCTATTGATGCCGTGGTTGGTGACGAAATTAACCTGGTGCCGGATAAATTCCTGAATACCTACAAACACTGGATGGAAAATGTGCGTGACTGGAATATCTCACGTCAATTGTTGTGGGGACAACAAATTCCCGCTTATTTCTACGGAAGTGGAAAAGAAGATTTTGTAGTCGCTGAAAACGTTGAAGAAGCCCTGGAAAAAGCAAGAGAAAAGTCAGGAAATGCTGATTTAAAGGCTGAGGAATTAATTCAGGATAAAGATGCACTGGATACCTGGTTTTCTTCGTGGTTATGGCCAATGAGCGTTTTTAACGGTATTCTGGAGCCAGAAAATGAAGAAATTAAGTATTACTATCCCACCAATGATCTTGTTACCGCTCCTGAGATTTTATTTTTCTGGGTAGCACGTATGATTATGGCTGGGTACGAATATAGAGGTGAACGTCCTTTTAAAAATGTTTATCTTACCGGGATTGTACGTGACAAACAACGTAGAAAAATGTCCAAGTCGCTGGGGAATTCTCCAGACCCATTGGGGCTAATTGAACAATATGGTGCCGATGGTGTTAGAGTAGGAATGTTATTGAGTTCTCCTGCCGGAAATGACTTGATGTTTGAAGAAGACCTGTGTAAACAGGGAAGTGCTTTTTCAAATAAAATCTGGAATGCTTTCAGGCTTGTAAAAGGCTGGGAAGTTTCCGAAGAAAAAGAACAGGACGAAACCTCAAAAATCGCGATAGACTGGTACACAGCAAGGTTTAGAAAAACGCTTACCGAAATAGAAGATCATTACTCTAAATACAGAATGAGTGATGCTTTAATGAGTACTTATAAATTGATTTGGGACGATTACTGTTCCTGGTTCCTTGAAATGGTGAAACCTGCTTACGGGCAGCCTATAGATGCAAAAACATATAAAGCGGTAATAGAAATTCTAGAAGATAACTTAAAGATTCTTCACCCTTTTATGCCTTTTGTAACCGAAGAGATTTGGCAAGAAATTACCGAAAGAAAAGCATCTGAAGCTTTAATTATTGCAGAATGGCCTGAACTTAAGGATTACAATGAAGAAATAATCAGTGAGTTCGCATTGGCTTCAGAAGTTATTGCGGGAATTAGAAAAATAAGGAAAGAGAAAAATATTTCATTTAAAAACACCATAGACCTTATGGTGATGAATAATGAAAAAGCTTCAGAATTATTTGATCCCGTAATCTTGAAAATGGGAAATATAGATGCTTTTAGCTATGTAGATAAGCAGGTGGAAGGTGCACTTTCTTTTCGTGTAAAATCTAACGAATATTTTATTCCAATAGCGGGTTCAATAGATGTGGAAGCTGAAATTGAAAAACTGGAAGAGGAATTAAAGTATAATGAAGGTTTCCTTAAATCTGTAGAGAAGAAACTTTCTAACGAGCGTTTTGTGAATAATGCTCCGGAAAAAGTAGTGGCCATAGAAAAAGCTAAAAAAGCTGACGCAGAAGCAAAAATTGAAGCTATTAAAGCCAGCTTAAAAAGTTTGAAATAATTAAAAAGGAGAGATTTTGGCGAGGTGATTATTCGGTTACTTCGCCAATATGTTCTTCTACAAGTTCTATATATTTTTCGCGAGCTTCATGCTTGCTAAGGTTTTTTATCTGTAGTAATGCATTAATTTTAAAAGCATTTCTAATATCTCCCTCGTTAGTAGGAGGAGCGTAAAAACCATTTACTTGAGTAGCTTTTTTGTAGTAGGCGTAGAAATGGAGCATAACATCTGGCGCAAATTTTTGATCTGTTTTGCTGGCCATGTCATAGGCTTTTAAGAATTTTTCTTCTGTGGTATCAGGCATAACTTACTATTCTTCAATATTGGCTATAACGCTTAGCCCACCTTTTACTTTTTGATCCAACTTAACCAAAATCGGCGTATTTAAAGGTAGAAAAACATCTACCCTGGATCCGAATTTTATAAATCCGCTATCACTACCCTGGATGACTTCGTCGTCTACTTCAGCATAGTTTACAATTCTCTTTGCCATTGCTCCCGCAATTTGACGGTATAAAACTTCGCCGGCGACCTTGTTTTCTACCACAACGGTAGTTCTTTCGTTTTCCTCACTGGATTTTGGATGCCAGGCCACCAGAAATTTACCGGGATGGTATTTACTGTATTTTACTTTTCCGCCAATGGGATGCCTTGTTACGTGCACGTTTATGGGAGACATGAAAATAGAGATTTGAATACGTTTATCTTTAAAATATTCTTTTTCTTCAACCTCTTCAATAGCCACAACCTTACCGTCTACTGGGGCTACCACATTAGCATCATTTAAAACAGTTTTCCTTTTAGGATTTCTAAAAAACTGTATAATGAGCAAAAATAAAATGATAGTCACTACCAGGATAGCAAATTTTATCCAGTAGGTATTTATAAACGAATATGATACAATATTTATTGCGATAAGCAGCACAGCCGCTATCGCCATAATTTTATAACCTTCTTTATGAAACATAATCTAGTATATATAGATAAGCATAGACAAATGGACTCGAAAAAATAATACTATCCAATCTATCAAATAATCCACCGTGACCCGGCATTAATGAACCGCTGTCCTTTACACCGGCCTGACGTTTGAATTTTGACTGAATAAGATCACCCAGGGTTCCAAAAATACTAAGTATTAGAGCTAACCCAAGCCAGATGGGAAAAGTGAGGAATTGGGTGTAATAAAAAATAAAAAAACTGGCAATACCGCTAAAAACTATTCCGCCAAGAAAACCTTCTATGGTTTTGTTGGGCGAAATTCTTTCAAAGAGCTTTTTACTTCCAAAATTCTTACCTACAATATAAGCAAATGTATCGTTAGTCCAAATCAGGATAAAGATACCTACCACCAGTTTTGGGATAAAAACCCCTTCTATTGTTGGGATTAGCGTAAGAAAAATAACCGAGGAGATGAGGTAAAAAATAATAATAATATATTTCTTCTTCTCAAAAACAGGTATTTTTCTAACCACCAGTAAATCTTTTACCAGGAATAAATTGACAAAAATCGTTATAAAAAGCAGGAGAATTGTAGCGTCCTGATTGAATTTTAGATAACTGAAAAGATAAAATAGTAATGCTTGTACTCCATAAAGCGCATAGCTTTTTAGGTGTAGTAACTTCTGCATTTCTATAAGACAAACAAGCCCCAGAAGGTAAAATAAACTTATAAAAATAAACTCTGAAGAAAGTATGGAAGCAACCAATATGGATACATACAACAATCCTGAAATAGTTCTTATAATGGCTTCCCTCATATTTTATAAATCTTCCAGCAGGAGCAAATATAGGTTTTTTGTGCTACTTCCATAGCTCATAAAATCTCCTTCTTTTTGAGTTTCAAAATTTTTGATGGTAGTAATATTAGAAGGAATTCGCTGTTTGTTCCTGAATTTAATGCCGCGAAGGCCTTCGCCAATAGTATCTATTAATTGGCTTGTTGAGGAAATAATGACGAAATTATCTGGTAAATCATTGAGTTTGCATTCTTTAATCTGGTTAGATGATATTAGGATAGAACCATCATTGGCTACCAAATATTCGCAAGTAGATAGAAAGAATGGAGCAGAGCCAGACTTTGTAAAATGGAGGTTAAAACCTTTAAATTTATCCTGAAGATTAGGGTCTAAACAGAAGCACTCTTTCTCATACCAGTCGTTCTCCAGTAAGATATTATCAAAAGCTTCCTGCAGTTCTTTATCATCTTCGCAATAAAGGAATTTACCACCGTTATTTTTAAAATTGAGCATAAATCGCTCATCAGTAGGTAGTTTTACCTCAGGCATATATTTACCCCGCTCAGCTTTTCCAGGAGATTCCTGCTTCTTGTCTGATTTAGATTTAGGGTTAAGAAATCTTCTAAATAGACTCATAGAGTATTGGGTGTGGTTCTCAACGTCATTTTAACCAAAGGTAAAAAATCTTAATTTAACACTTAGTCAAATTAAGATTTTTTAAACTATGGTTGTGAACTATTTATTAACTGAATTATTTTCAGTTAATGTATTCTTATCGCTATCATCTCCCGGTGCCGGATGCTGCTTTTCGGTTTCAGAAGCTTTTTCTTCTACTTTTGGAGTTTCTTTTTTACCAAGAACTTCGGTTTTGTCCTTCTCTTTATCATAAGGTCGTTTTCCGAAGATACGTTCCAGGTCATCCTTGAAAATCACTTCTTTATCTAGAAGAATATCAGCTAACTGGCCTAATTTATCCTTATGTTCGGTAAGTAAGTCTAAAGCTCTTTGATATTGATTTTCAATTAAGTTTGAAATCTCTTTATCAATAAGCTCTGAAGTTCTTTCACTATAAGGTTTGGTGAAATTATATTCACTTTGCCCTGAAGAATCGTAATAGGTAAGATTTCCAATTTTATCATTCAGTCCGTAAATAGTAACCATGGCTTTAGCCTGTTTAGTTACTTTTTCAAGATCGCTTAAGGCACCGGTTGAAATTTTATTAAATACAACTTTCTCTGCAGCGCGACCACCAAGGGCGGCACACATTTCGTCAAGCATTTGTTCAGGTCTCACAATAAGACGTTCTTCTGGCAGATACCAGGCTGCTCCCAGTGATTGCCCACGAGGAACAATAGTTACTTTTACCAGAGGAGCAGCGTGCTCTAACATCCAGCTTACAGTCGCGTGACCGGCTTCGTGATAAGCAATTGCTTTCTTTTCGTCTGGGGTGATGATCTTATTCTTTTTCTCAAGACCACCTACAATTCGGTCTACTGCATCAAGAAAGTCTTGTTTCCCAACAGCTTTATTGCCTTTACGAGCGGCGATTAAAGCAGCTTCGTTACAAACATTCGCAATATCAGCTCCAGAGAATCCAGGAGTTTGCTTTGCTAAGAATTCAGTATCAAGCTCATCTGCTACTTTTTTGAGTGGTTTCAGGTGAACTTCAAAAATTTCTTTTCTTTCGTTTAGATCTGGCAGGTCAACATAGATCTGTCGGTCAAACCTTCCTGCACGCATCAATGCTTTATCCAGTACATCGGCACGGTTGGTTGCGGCTACTACAATTACGTTAGTATTAGTGCCAAAACCATCCATTTCGGTCAATAACTGGTTTAAGGTATTTTCACGCTCATCGTTAGAGCCTGAGAAATTACTTTTCCCACGTGCCCGACCAATAGCATCTATCTCATCAATAAAAATTATTGAGGGTGATTTCTCTTTGGCTTGTTTAAATAGATCACGTACCCTTGAAGCACCAACACCTACAAACATCTCTACGAAATCTGATCCTGAAAGTGAAAAGAAAGGAACTTTAGCTTCTCCTGCTACAGCTTTTGCTAATAAGGTTTTACCGGTTCCGGGAGGTCCTACAAGCAGCGCTCCTTTTGGGATCTTACCACCAAGAGAAGTATATTTATCTGGTTGTTTTAAGAAATCTACAATTTCCTGAACTTCTTCTTTTGCACCTTCCAATCCGGCTACATCTTTAAAAGAAGTCTTAACATCGGTATTTTGGTCAAATAATTTTGCTTTAGATTTTCCAATATTGAAAATCTGTCCTCCTGCACCGCCACCGGCGCCGGAGCTCATTTTTCGCATGATGAAAATCCAAACTCCAATAATTAGGATAAACGGCAACAGTGCCCAGAAAACTTCACCCCAAACATTACTTTGTGTATCGTAAACAACAGTGGTGTCAAGATTATTTTCATTCTTGATCTCCTTAATGTCGTCTTCAAGGTTTTGTAAGTCGCCAAACTCAAAACTATATGCAGGAGTTTCACCTCCAGTGTTGAATAATTCCGGATCGTTGGCATTTTTATGAATCTCTTTTTGAGCAGCTTCTTCGGTAAGGTAAACTTTCGCTTGTTTGCGGTTTACAATTTCAACTTTTTTTACATCGCCATCCCTAAGAAAATTAAGGAACTCTGCCGGATTGGTTTGAGCTGGTTCGCTAAAACCGCCTCCGCTAAAAAAGTTAAGTCCTAAAAAGAAGATAATTATAGCGGCATAGATCCAATAAGCACTAAACTTAGGCTTCTTGGGATCTGCGTTTTTTTTGGGTTGCTGTTTCGCCATTCTTGGTAATTCTAAATTAGATAATTAATAATTGGTTTCTATGGAGGTGATTTTTGCATCACCCCAAAGACTTTCAATATCGTAAAACTCTCTGATATGTTTTTGGAAAACGTGCACAACCACGTTTACATAATCTAAAAGCACCCATTCGGCATTTTCTCCACCTTCTACGTGCCAGGGTTTGTCTTTAAGAGCTTTACTTACAGTTTTTTGGATGGAATTCACTATGGCGTTTACCTGTGTGTTGGAAGTACCGTTGCAAATAATAAAATAATCACAAACGGTGTTTTCTATTTGCCTAAGGTCAAGAATATCTATATCGTTACCTTTTACTTCTTCAATTCCTTTAATTATATGTGCAATAAGTTGATCGTTGTTCGGTGCTTTTTTTGCCATTAAAATTAATTATTTTCGCAAAGTTATTACTTTTTAGCTGTTAATAGGCGTTGTTTACATAACATTTAACGCCTGTTTTATTTCTAACTACTATTATGCGTATAATCAAAGTTAATGCCACCAATTCTACTAACGAGTTTGCACGTGAACTCTACCGCGGAAATACTTCATTTGAGCCGGTATGTGTAGTGGCTCATGAGCAAACAAAAGGTCGTGGTCAAAGAGGCTCGGGATGGCAATCAAATGCGGGTGAAAACCTAACTTTTAGCGTACTATATCCAAAAATAAGGGTTAATGTGAACCATCAGTTTTTAATGAGCGCCACGGTTTCTTTGGCGATAATTAAAGTCCTGAAGAAATTTAATGTTCCCGGTTTAAAAGTGAAATGGCCTAACGACATAATGTCAGCACGCTATAAAATAAGTGGAATTCTTATCGAAAATATTCTGAAAAACAATGAAATTGCTGCTTCGGTAATCGGGGTTGGGCTTAATGTAAATCAAACTAATTTTCAGGGACTTCCCCAGGCGTCTTCGCTTAAACTGGCTACCGGTAATAATTTTAACCTGGATGAATTGCTTAAAAGAATTACCGATGAATTTGAAGAAAAGCTAACAGAAATTACGGCAAAAGCTGAAACTTCAATTTTAGAAGAATATGCAAAGAATTTGTTTAGAAAAGATCAGGTTTCTACTTTTCAGATGCCAAATGACGCTTTTCTTACCGGCATTATACGTGGAGTTACTACCTCGGGAAGATTGAATATAGAGATTGAAGATTCAATTTTTAAAACTTTCGATCTAAAAGAGATCAAATTGATGTATTGATAATTTGCGTCAACCTGAACTTGTTTCAGGTTCTAGTTTGATCTTAATTCATATCTAACCAGAACCTGAAATTTGAGTAAGATCTATTTGAAATATTACTATACCGACCTTTTAAAATTATAACTTGCCAATATTTTCGGCTAGTGTATTTATAAATTTACTTAGCGGTTTTTTAACCATCATCGCCATCATCGCGTTAAACTCTCCATTAAATTCCATTTGTACTTCACTTTGATTTTCATTTAAAGCTGAAATATGGGCTTTTAGCGTGAAGTCAAGTTTATCTGAAGTAGAACCTAATACAACCAATTCTGGTTCTATGGTTTCTCGAATTTGTAATTTTATAACCGGCATTCCTTTAAGGCCAAAAACAAAGGTTTTCTCGTCTCTAACTTCAAATTTCTCTTTGCTCTCAGGCATTAATTGCTCGTAATTTTCAGCATTCGTTAAAAATTCGAACATTTGCTGCTGACTTTTATCTGCAGTTACTTTTTGGCTTTCTATATGCATTTTTTTATAAATATATCCCTGACACGGGAATTTCTCCCAGGCTAATCATCTTTTGCCTGACTGTTATTAATTTTAGCGCAGCCTTAGGCTACTTTATTTTTTCCAGTTTGCTGGATCCTGACGCCATTCTCTAAGTATTCCGGCTTCAGTAGCATTTATATAATTAGTTTTTTGGGCAGTTTCCAAAAGAAAATCATAATCGCTAAGCGTATGCAGTTCTATTCCTGCTTTTGCAAAATTTTCATCGGCAGTTTTAAAGCCATAGGTAAAGATGGCTAGCATACCTTTTACATTTGCTTTGGCTTCGTTTAAAGCTTTTACGGCATTAAGACTGCTGTTTCCTGTGCTAATTAAATCTTCAATTACCACTACGGTTTGCCCTTCAGATAAATTTCCTTCTATTTGATTTTTTCGGCCGTGGCTCTTGGCTTCCGGTCTAACATAGATAAACGGAAGGCTCAAAATTTCGGCTACCAGCATCCCAATTCCAATGGCACCGGTGGCTACCGCCGCAATAACATCGGGTTTTCCATATAATTCTTCAATTTGTCTTGCAAACTGTTCCCTAATATGGTTTCTAATTGGCGGATAGGAGAGAACTATTCGGTTATCGCAATAGATTGGCGATTTCCAACCACTGGCCCATGTAAAAGGTTCTTGTGCATCTAATTTTATTGCTTTAATTTGCAATAGCAGTTCAGCGGTTGTTCTGGCTGTTTCTTTATTTAAAATCATACTGCAAATGTATAAAGTTTTTGTAAATGATGTTCCCTTAATTCTCTCTACTAAGAAAGATTTAGGTGAAAATTATGTATCGCTACCTATCAAAAAAGTTAGAATTAAGCGAATAATTAAAAAAATTAGTAAAGGTGAACTGCTCTATGTGAATCTTTATCACGAGAAAGAAGAAAAGCTACTGAAACATCTTTTTAAGAAGTTGCGGGTAGTAACTGCAGCGGGCGGAATGGTTTTAAATGATAAAGATGAAATTCTATTTATTTACCGAAAAAAACGCTGGGATCTTCCAAAAGGTAAAACCGAAAAGAATGAAACTATTGAATCTTCTGCCATAAGAGAAGTGGAAGAAGAAACCGGGGTAGAAGGTTTAAAAGTGACTAAATTCTTACAGAAAACTTATCATATATTTAAACGAAAGGGCCGTTACCGCCTTAAGGTTACCCATTGGTATGAGATGCGTACTTCCTACGACGGGGAATTGCGTCCCGAAACCAAAGAAGGTATTGAGAAAGCCAAATGGAAGGATTTAAAGAAAAGCCAAAAGGCGCTTCAAAAATCCTACGCGAATATTAAACTTCTTTTTTCAGAAAAATACTTAACGGGGCATTCTAAAGATAGGGTAGCGTAAATGTGCCTCTTCGTAATGTTTAGATTGCTTGTGGAGCCAATCTAATTGAGCATACCAGTTTTTAGAAAATTCAGTATCGCTATTTTTCTTTTCTTCAAAGCGCTCTTTTAGCTTTGGATTCTCGTCGAGCATATTTTTAGCGATATCTTCAAAAACGTAAGGAGAAAAGCCTTCTTTTTGCTGAAGAACAGTATCAAAGAAATTCCAGTTGAAGAAAGAATCTGGTGCTTCAGGTTCTAGAGTTTCAATTAAATATCGTGCACCCTCCTGAAAAGTTTTTACCACAAAATCTCCTTTTCTAAACTCAACTGAATCCATTGTTTTGGAAACCCTGGTTTCGCTGTGCTTGTAATGACCTTCGTAAGCCTGCTCGCCGGTTTTAAAATCTTCTATGCTATAAGTTTCAACATATAATGTGGTATCGCGGGCTAAGGGTTCTAATTTTATTTGGTTCAGCTTCAAAAGGTCTGTGACCTGCCACCATCCCTGGGGTACAATGTATGCACGTGGAATTTCAATAGTATCTTCAGCTATAAAATTATCGTAGTAATTCACTTCTTTGGTAAATGGCTTTTGCGTGTCATACTTTAAACGTTCACCACCGGTAACCTCACTGGCAATCATTTCACCCTCGTAACCTTTAAAATTGCGCTTACTTGGGTTATCCATATCCGGTTTGTAGTTAATGGGATACCAGCGATCGGTTAGGTATTTTCTAGAAGCCCTGTTGCGAAGGTCTTTCATTCGCTCCCTGTCTTTTTCAGCGATACCAATCATACTTCGCATCAACTCATAGGTGCCTTTTACACGTTTGGCGTAAGGTTTTAGCATATGAGTTTCAACCATCATTCCAATAGTGTTCCATAGCGCGGTGTACCCGGTAGAGTACCTTGGTAAATCGTTAAACTGAGAAAATCCCTCTTCTGGCACTTCATTAAAGACATTTACATAAGGCGTGATGTCCCAGTCTTTTTTAGCGAGCGAATCTTCCAGCGCGGGCATAATTTGTTCATTTAAATAGTTGCCGAGCTCGCCACCTAATTTATTGTGCTGGGTAAAGAGATGAGTGAGCGTATATTGATAATCGGCGCCGTTACTTACGTGATTGTCTATAAAAATATCTGGTTTAACGTGATGAAAAATTTCGTAAAAGCTTCTGGTGTTTCGCGTATCGGCTTTTATAAAATCCCGATTCAGGTCATAATTCCTGGCATTTCCTCTAAAACCATATTCGGCAGGACCGTTTTGATTTGTACGGCTGGTAGAATTTCGGTTTAAGGCACCACCAACATTGTAAATAGGAATGGTGGCTAAAACAGTATTTTTTGGCGCAGCAATAGAATCGCCGGCCAGGTCTCTAAAAAGCATCATCGTGGCATCTATGCCATCGCTTTCCCCCGGATGAATGCCATTATTAATAAGAATAATACTATTTTTCTTTCTTAGATCTTCAAAATCAAATTCTTCCGAAGGACTGTAAATGACAAGGTGAAGAGGTTTGCCGCTATCGGTTTTTCCAAATTCTTCCAGGCTTACTTTCCCAGAACTTTCGGCCAATTGGGTATAAAAATCTATAACTTCTTCATAAGTGCCGGTTTCTTTACCACCACTTTTCTCAAAATTGGTCTCCAAATCATATTCGGTGACCAGTTGATATTTCTCTAAATCGCAGGAAATCAGCGAAAGTAGCCCCAAACTCAGTACGAGATATTTTTTCATAGTATCCTAAGCAATTGAAAGTATAAACTTAACCAAAACCCGCATAGCCACCAAACAACCTGGCCTAAATAGCGCTTGTTAAAGTAAACCTAATCCGCTTTAAAAACTTTTTAGCCGAAATATTTAAAAGTAATTTTAGGCTAAAATATAGATTATGAAAAAACTAACCACTGTTCTGAGTCTCGGTTTCTGTTTAACACTGGCTGTTGAAGCGGAAGCTCAGGTAAATACAAATTTAAGCGAAGAAAAAAAGGAGGAACTCTCTAAACGCCCTGCAGACATTGTAGAGACTGAAATTGGGAAACTCAAACTGGTGCCACCGTTTTCATCTGAATCTGTTACCAAAGAAAGTGAGGTTATTGGTTGGGGAGATAAGAAACCAAAAGCTCCTGCCGGTTTTAAGGTGACTAAATTCGCTGAAAACTTACAGCACCCGCGACGCACTTATATTGCGCCTAACGATGATATTTTTGTGGTAGAATCTAATACCGAAAATAGTGCTGACAGAATTACTTTAATTCGGGATAAAGTTGGCGATGGAAGTCCAGATTACCAGGAAGTATTTATGGAAGATCTAAATCAGCCTTACGGAATGTTGGTTTTAGATAATTACTTTTATGTGGCCAACACTGACGGACTTTATCGATATCCTTATTCTGAAGGGGATACGAAAATAGAAGCTGAAGGAGAGAAAATTCTTAGTTTGCCTGCCGGTGGATATAATAATCACTGGACCCGTAATTTACTCGCCAATAAAGATGGAAGTAAAATCTATGTTTCTGTAGGTTCTGCCAGTAATGTTGGAGAATATGGAATGGAGAAGGAAGAAAGGCGTGCCGCAATCCTTGAAATTAATCCTGATGGAAGCGGATAGAAATTATACGCTGCCGGGTTAAGAAATCCTGTAGGAATGGACTGGAATCCTATAACCGGCGAGTTATGGACAGCCGTAAACGAACGTGATAAAATTGGAAATAATTTAGTGCCAGATTATATTACCAGCGTGCAGGAAGGCGGTTGGTATGGTTGGCCTTATTCTTATTACGGTCAAATTCAGGATCCTCGCTGGGCAGAAGATCCGCATACTAATTTAGTAGAGAAAGCTATTGTACCAGATGTGCCGGTTGGCCCGCATACCGCTTCTTTAGGACTGGCATTTTACACTAAAGATAAATTTCCGGGAAAGTATAAAAATGGCGCTTTTGTAGGGCAACACGGTTCCTGGAATAGAGCAAATTTTTCTGGGTATAAAGTTCTTTTTGTGCCTTTTGATGAAAACGGAAAACCGGGACAACCCGAAGATTTTCTTACCGGGTTTATTGCCGATGAATCCGAGAGTAAAGTGCACGGAAGACCGGTAGGAGTGAGCGTGACCCCAGATGGAGCTTTACTGGTAAATGATGATGATGCGAATATAATTTGGAAAGTATCAGCCGAATAAAATTTTAAAATATTGGAAAAAAAAATACTGGCACTTTTGTGCCTATTCTTTGCAGGAAACCTGTTCTCACAGGAAAATCAATTTAAAATATTAAAAACAAATTCTACTGAAGCAGTTGCAGGTGCGAGCATCTCGAGTGCTTCAGGCGTAGTTGAGGTTTCAGATGAAGATGGTATTTTTAGTTTAGATGCTGAAGACTTGCCGGGTAGCTTTCAAATTTCGGCATTAGGTTACGAAACTTTGGAAGTTAGTCTGCGTGGTTCTGAGTCTCTCCAAGAGATTTATTTAAGTCCAGGTTCAGAAAATCTTTCAGAGGTGGTGGTGCGCAGTACCGTAATTCCCAAGACACTTAGAAAAGTGCCGGCTTCGGTAAACCTGGTTACAGAAACCGATTTTAACCGAACCGATGCTACGAATGTGCTGGAAACTTTTAATAATGTTCCGGGGATGTACGTAAACCAGGGCGCTTTAAACACCAATAAGATCAATATTCGAGGTATAGGTGCACGTTCACAATACAGCACCAATAGAATTCAGGCTTATTTTGACGGAATTCCATTAACTACCGCCGAAGGGGAATTGACTTTAGACGATTTTGACCAGGAAAGCCTGGATAGAATTGAAGTGATAAAAGGTCCCACTTCCAGTATTTACGGCGCCGGTTTAGGTGGTTCTATCAATTTATATTCTAAACAACCTGAAGGTAAAGAAGCTCGAATTAAGACAAAAACGCAGTTTGGAAGTTTCAACACGATGAAACATTCTTACCAGGCATCAAATACTACTCAAAATTCTTCACTTTTTACAACATATACTAATTTAACCAGTGATGGTTACAGAGACAATGGAAATTATGATAGAAAATCGGCTTTGGTGAACGGGAGTCTTAAAACCAGCGAAAATGGTAGTTTGTCTTATTTGGCTAATTTCACCCGATTAAAGGCGTTTATTCCAAGTTCTTTAAATGAAGAGGATCTTAGAAATAATCCTGAAAAAGCAGCATTTACCTGGGGCCAGGCCCAGGGTTACGAATCTTACGATAAAGGTATGCTAGGTGGTTCTTACACGCATTCATTTTTTGAGAATTTCAGTAACATCACGAGTATCTTTTTAAGTTTTAGAGATGCTTACGAGCCGAGACCTTTTGATATTTTAAAGGAAGAACGGGTTTCTGCCGGGGTTCGCTCAAAGTTTAATTTAAACACGCAAATCTTCGAATTGCCTTCTGAAATTAGTTTTGGAGCCGAATATTATAACGAATGGTATGAGACCGGAACTTTTCAGAATCTATATGAAGATTTTCCGGGTGAAGGAAGTGTGCTAGGTGAACGCTTAAGCAATAATGAACAGGATAGAAATTATACTAATTTGTTTGCTCAGGTTAATCTTGAATTTACTGAAAAATGGAATTTGGAGGCAGGCTTTAATATCAACACAACAAGTTATAGTTTAACCGATCTTTATACTCAGGATGAAGTAGATCAAACCGTTGAATACGGATTTGATACGGTATTTTCCCCGAGAATTGGAACGAGTTACGAAGTTGGGGAAGGCAAAAATATCTATGTGTCTATAAGTCACGGATTTTCAACACCCACGGTTGCTGAAACCTTAACTCCTGAAGGTCAAATAAACACGAATCTTGAACCTGAAACCGGAATTAATTATGAAGCAGGATTTAAAGGAAACTGGCTTCAGAATAAATTATATACCGAAGTTTCGGTTTATTCCATTCAAATAGATAATCTGTTAGTTGCGCAGCGAGTAGGAGAGGATCAGTATGTAGGAATTAACGCAGGGAAAACCAATCATAATGGAATTGAGTTTCTTGCTAACTACCGATTTTTACTAGGATCTGGTATCTCATTAAAACCTTATGTAAACGGCGCCTTTAACTTTTTTGAATTTGATGAGTTTGTAAATAATGATGAAGATTTCTCCGGAAATGAGCTTCCCGGAGTTCCTAAATATACACTAAACCTGGGCGTAGATATCCAAAGCGAGTCAGGTTTTGAATTCTTCGGAAACTTTAGAAATGCTGGAGAAATTCCTCTTGATGATACTAATTCAGGTTATACCGATCAATACAGTCTGTTGAATTTTAAAGCAGGTTATACTTTTAATGTGTTTCAGGATTTAAACTTGAATTTATACGGCGGAGTAAACAATGCCTTAGATGAAAATTATGCCGCAAGTATAGTCACGAATGCCGTTGGATTTGGAGGCTCTGCTCCACGATATTATTATCCTGGAAACCCCAGAAATTATTTTGGAGGGCTTCAGCTGAATTATATTTTCTAGAAGAATTTATGCTTTTTCGGTTTCTAAACTTTTGGAGGTTGTAACTTTCTAAAACTGCAGCCACACTAGATCTTATTGAAATATCCATTTTTTGTACATATATTTGTACCTAAAGAAATACGTAATTATGCAAATCACAACTGTTTCTGACTTTAGAAAAAACATTAAAATATACCTGGACAGAGTAATCCAAAACTTTGAAACCTTAATAATTAATCGCGGAAAAGATTCTGGAATTGTTGTGATGTCTCTGGAAGAATATAATTCTCTAATGGCTACCAATCACGAATTATCTTCCCGGAAAAATGAATTACGTTTAGATTCTGCCATTGAGAAATTAAAGAACGGAAAATCATTTTCAAGAGGCTTAATCGAAGACTAATATGAAATATATATTTGTTGACGAATCTTGGGAAGACTACTTATATTGGCAAAAAACAGATAAGAAAAAACTTAAAAAAATAAACGAACTTTTAAAGGATATTTCGAGAAATCCTTTTGATGGAATCGGGAAACCAGAACCTTTAAAACATAAGTACGCTGGATTTTGGTCAAGGAGAATCGATAGTGAGCATAGACTAATTTACCAATATAAAGAAGGGGAGATATTGATTGCAAAATGTAGATTTCACTACGACTAAAAAAGAGAAAGTCACAACAAATACTATGTATACTACTTATTCTTTTCGGATAAAAATATAATTTAAGGATTCATAAGCAGTAAATTAATTTTTCCTCACCACATCTGGAACCATAAATTCATAATCACCGTTATTACGAATAATATCCCGCACCACCGTTGAGGAAATATGACTTTTTCCAGAAGAAGTGATAAAAAACAGGGTGTCTATCCCGCTCATTTTATAGTTGGTTTGCCCAATGGCTTTTTCAAACTCCAGATCCTGCGCATTTCTCAGGCCGCGTAGGAGGAAACCAGCATTTTGTTCTTTGCAAAAATCTACGGTAAGTCCCTGGTACGTAGTTACGGTTATTTTGGGTTCATTCTTAAAAGTTTCCTTTAAAAATCGCAGTCGTTCCTCCAATGAAAACATATAGTTTTTATTAGAATTGGTGCCAATAGCCAGGATAATTTCGTCAAAAAGCGGAAGCGCTCTTTCAATAATATCGGTATGACCTAAAGTAATAGGATCAAAAGATCCCGGAAAAACTGCTTTTCTCATAATAAATATCTTTGTATTTCCCGTGAAGAAGGGAAATCAAATTTAGTCATTTCAAAATTTGGAAGGAATATACTAATTATTAAATGTGGGTGAAAATCAAAATAGCCTATTAGTCAAGGGAAACAATAAGAAGGTCTCAGCTGGGAATGTCATTATGAATGGAGTGAAGTAATCTCTATGATGTTCACTGAAAATATGTTTTGCGTCAAGCTGTCCCGAAGCTTCGGGATGTTTCAGACTTTATCCCGAATTTAATTCGGGATTCTAACTTGTTTTGATGCTCAAAAGCTTAGATCCTGAAATAAATTCAGGATGACATTTAAGTATAATTAGAAAACCTAACACTTAAAATTATCGTTTTGAATTACTATAATTTTAAGTTATAGAACCTTTCGAATTCCCCCTTCGGGGGCTAGGGGGCTTTCAATGCTGTCTCGATCGCACTGCCATAAAGTTCGGTTAAAGTGATGCCGGCTGCTTCAGCCTGTTGAGGTAAAATACTGGCCTGACTTAATCCCGGGGTGGTATTCATTTCAATAAAATGGGGTTCCCCGTTATGGAAAATAAATTCAGAGCGGGTAAAACCTCGCATTTTTAATTTTTTATAGATCAGTTTAGCGATCTCCTGTACCTGCCTGGTTTTTTCCGTAGAAATATTCGCCGGCGTGATCTCCTGTGATTTTCCCAAATATTTGGCCTCGTAATCAAAGAATTCATTTTCAGAAATAATCTCGGTAACCGGAAGCGCTTTTACTTTTCCTTTATATGTAATTACGCCAACCGAAACTTCGGTACCATCAAGAAAGGATTCAATAATCACTTCGTCGTCTTCCTTAAAAGCCGTTTTTGTGGCAGGAATAAGTTCTTCTTCCGTCTTAACTTTGGTGATCCCAAAACTGCTTCCAGCGCGGTTAGCCTTTACAAAACACGGCAAACCAACTTTGGCAATTATCTCTCCAGCATTTACTTTATCCTCTTTATTTAGAAAATAATTCACCGCGGTTTTTATTCCGTATGGCTTTAAAACACTTATAAGATCACGCTTGTTAAAAGTTAATGCCGCCTGATAATAACCACAGGTAGTCTGCGGAATTCCCACCAATTCCAGGTATGCCTGTAACAACCCGTTTTCTCCCGGCGTACCGTGAATAGTATTAAAAACACAATCGAAAGAAATTGTTTTTCCGTCTATTTTTACGGTAAAATCATTTTTATTAATCGGGTAAGGCGTATCATCATCAGTCACTACAAACCACTCTTTTTGTAAAATATGAACTCGGTAAGGTTCGTATAAATCGCGGTTTAAATGTTTGTAAACCATATTTCCACTGTTGATAGAGATTCTATATTCACTGGAATATCCGCCCATGGCGATGGCAATTTTTTTCTTCATTTCTCCGTTATCAGTTTTCAGTTCTCGGTTCTCAGTTCTCGGTATTTGGGCTGTTTTTGTTAGTTTCTAATAACTCATAACCCAAAACTCACAACTGATATCACAAATCTACAAACAATCTGCCACCAAAAGCAGGGGTTTTATATCTTTGCTGCTTAGAAACAAATGTATGGGATTCTTTAAATTTATTTTCAGTAAAACATTTTTAATTCAGCTTATCATTGCTGCTATTTTAGTGGTAGTAATTGCTTTCTTAGCATTAAGATGGCTGGATTACTCTACAAATCAAGATCAGCGTATCGCCGTTCCAGACCTGTCTAAGCAATCTTTGGATAAAGTAGATGATAAACTGGCAGCGCTAGATTTAAGATATGAAATTCTGGATTCAGCAAATTTTAATCCCGATTTTCCTCGTTATTCGGTAATAGAACAGGTGCCAGAACCGGGGCAATTCGTAAAAGAGAACCGTAAGATCTACCTCACTTTAAATCCGTCAGGATATAGAAAAGTGATGATCCCTGATCTTATTAGAAGAACCAGAAGACAGGCTGAGCCTACCTTGAGGTCCTTAGGTTTTGAAATCGGAGACGTAAGTTATAAACCAGATATTGCTGAAGATGCTGTTTTAGAGTTAAGGCATAAAGGGAAAAAACTGGAACCGGGAGACGAACTCATGAAAACTTCTACCATAGATTTGGTTTTGGGAGACGGTTCTGGAAGATATGAAATGGAGGAAGAAGGGCAGGATACTACAACTCCTGAAGAGGAAGAAATTGAACTTTAATGAAAGAAGAAGAACAGAACGAAATAGAGCAACAGGACGAGACTTTATACGAACATCATAAATTTGAGGCCGGTCCCGGTCAAAAACCTTTGCGAGTAGATAAATTCTTGATGAATTTTATTGAAAATGCGACCCGAAATAAAATCCAGAAAGCCGCAAAAACCGGTAACATTTACGTTAACGAAGAGCAGGTAAAACAAAACTATAAAGTAAAGGCTGGCGATGTGGTGCAGGTAATGTTTGAGCATCCGCCGTATGAGTTTTTACTTACGCCAGAGAATATTCCGTTAGATATAGTTTACGAAGACGATACTTTATTGGTAGTGAATAAACCTGCCGGAATGGTAGTGCATCCAGGCCACGGTAATTATAGCGAAACGCTAATAAATGCCCTGGTTTATCATTTTGAAAATCTCCCAAATAACTCCAGTGATCGTCCGGGACTTGTACACCGAATAGATAAAGACACTAGCGGACTTTTAGTGATCGCCAAGACCGAAGAAGCTATGGCGCATCTCTCTAAACAGTTTTTTGATAAAACAAGCGAGCGAGAATATGTAGCTTTGGTTTGGGGAAATGTAGAGGAAGACGAAGGCACGGTAGAAGGCAATATTGGCCGCCATCCAAAAAACCGCTTACAAAACACGGTTTATGAAGGTGACGAGGCCGAAAAAGGAAAGCCTGCAGTTACCCATTATAAAGTGTTAGAGCGTTTTGGTTATGTGACCCTTGTTTCCTGTAAACTGGAAACAGGAAGAACCCACCAGATTAGGGTGCATATGAAACATATTGGGCATACGTTGTTCAACGACGAACGCTATGGTGGCGAAAAGATTCTGAAGGGGACTACTTTTACTAAATACAAACAATTTGTAGATAATTGTTTTAAGATATTACCACGCCAGGCGCTACATGCTAAAACCCTTGGGTTTATTCATCCAAAAACCGGCGAGGCAATGAGCTTTAATACCGAAATTCCTGAAGATATCCAGGCCTGTATCGAAAAATGGCGAAACTACGCCAAAAACCAGAAAGAGGTTTTATAAGGTTTTTTCGTTAACTTTATAAGAAAGCTTGTTAAAATGGAAAACATACGCTTAAAAGTTAGTACAAAAGAAGCCTATAAAGACTTAATGGAGTTTTTGGAAAAGTTCGATAAAAATGAACTCGAAATTATCCCTGATTCAAATTTTGAAACGCAAAAAGCAAATCTTCAAAAGGAGCTGGAAGCAATTGAAGAAGGGAATTCCGATTTAATGGATATCGAAGAATATGACAGCTATCTGGAAAAAGTTATAAACGAATATGAAGATTAAATATCTTCAAAATTCAGGACTAAACTTGAAAGTCAGGTAAGATATATTGCAAAAGATAAACCCGGAGCGGCTAGAAAATTTAAAACCGACTTACTGTCTGAAATTCGGAAAATTTCAGATTACCCATACTCTTTTCGTCCATCAATTTATTTTGAAAATGAAAATATCCGGGAAATGATTTTCAAAGGATATGTAATCATTTTCCGGATAGATTCTGAAAATAAAATAATTCTGGTTTTTGCTCTTTTAAAACACGAAGATTTCTCTCAATAAATTGTTTTAAAACAACCCAAAAGTTCCTCCCCTTATTTAAAAGGGGAGGTGGCCGCAGGCCGGAGGGGTTAAGAGTTTCTAGCTCTTCCCCGTAGGTTTTATAAGCAACTCGTTTACATTTACACTATCGGGTTGCGTGGTAGCGTAAAGCACGGCATCTGCAATATTTTTAGGCGCTAATTTTGGTTCATCACCACCGTAATCTTTATCCTCTAATAATTCTTCATCAGTAATATCTTCTCTAAGGCTGGTTTCCACTGTTCCAGGTTCTATGGAGGTTACCCGAATATTAAAGTCGGGAGAAAGTTCCATACGCATCGCTTTAGAAAGTTCTATCACTGCGGCTTTAGAAGCACCGTAAACAGCACCACCCTCAAAAATCTCTTTTCCGTCTACAGAGGCGATATTAATAATATGACCACTGTTTTGTTTTTTCATTTTAGGCAGTACAGCGTGAATGCAGCGCAATGTTCCCTTAACATTCACTTCTATGGTTTGCAGCCAATCTTCAAGCTTTTCGTTTTTAAGATAGGTGAGCGGCATAACTCCGGCAGAATTCACCAAAATATCTATTCTGCCAAAACGATCGTAAATTTTCTCAAAAGCCTCTTGAACACTTTTATCGCTGGTTACGTCTAATTCTACTTCAAAACTCTGACTAAGTCCTTTTCCAATTTCTTTTAATTTATCTACACTTCGGCTGGCAAGAGCCACTTTACAACCTTTTTTTGATAGTTCTTCGGCAATAGATTTTCCAATTCCGCTACTCGCGCCGGTAACTACGGCTACTTTATCATTTAAATCCATAATTTTATTTTATTGGTTGAATTGCAAGTTGGGAGTAATTAAAAGCTTAAGGCGTTAAGAAAATTTGAAATAACAGGATTTTAACGGGGTCAGCTGTTTTCTCTGGGGGCACGATCACGATCTTACCGTCACCCCGAACTTGTTTCGGGCTCTAACAGGAATTAAACTTTTTTTATATTTATAAATGCAGAATAGCTACATCTACATACTCTCTAATTCTACCAGAACAATGATTTATATAGGTGTGACTTCAGATTTGAAAAAACGAATCACCGAACATAAAATCGGTATGGGCTCATTGTTTGCCAGAAAATATCACCTTAAATTTTTAATTTATTTCGAAGAGTTTTCAGAAATTCATCAAGCCATCGCCAGGGAGAAACAATTGAAAAACTGGCATAAAGAATGGAAATGGAATCTGGTAAAATCGATGAATCCAGACTTGAAGGATCTTTACGAAGACTTGTAGTTGAGTTTCGCGTCATGCTGAACTCGTTTCAGCATCTAACATGAAAAGAATTTACGCTCATCTTAGATCCTGAAATAAATTCAGGATGACGTAGCTTACATAATCCTAAACTCACTTTAAAGGTCCAAGCTGTTAAGAATTTAAATTGAGCTACGATATATAGGAAACTCTTCAATTCAAAGAACAATTTACCTGGGTCATCATTTTCCAGGAGCACATAAATTTTGGTAATTTTTTTGCCGAAGAGAGTTTGCGTTTAAACCTGATCTTAATGAATTTTCCACCCGAACTTTTAAACTGAAAATGCGCCGAATTAAGCAACTGTCCGTTATAATCTATAATAACTCCTTCGGAATTTCTCCATAGAAAACTTCCGCTAAAGGCTTTTACCAGTTTAGGATATTTAGAAGAACCTGCCATATACTTAAAGTTTAGGAAGCAATAAGATACGGAAAAAGAAACTTTAAAAGGAAAAACCAGTTGAAATTAACGTATTTCAATATTTTTTCTTAGAAATTCTATTCCCGGTAATTTGACGTTGCGCAGTAGATTTAAACCGCGAGATCTCGTTATCCCTTAGTTTTGCGTGCTTGGTTTTTCTTCCCTGCACCCTGGCGCGCCATTTTCTCCAGTTACGCGGGTGCATTTGCTCCTGCATAAATTTTATCACATCTTTTTCGGCCAGCCCAAACTGGTATTCAATAGCTTCAAAAGGCGTGCGGTCTTCCCAGGCCATAGCAATTACGCGGTCCTGCTGCCGCTCATCTAATCCAAACTTTTCAGCGATGCTCATTTTTATTTAGCCGAAATTTAAGAAAATAGGAGGTTTTGTTAGGTTGAACATTGGTGAAGGTTTTTGTAAAAAAGAGGTAGTTTTAGAAAAATGAATAGCAGAAAAGGGATAACAATTATTTGGGCGTTCCCCTGGCGGGTCGGGCTTTCCGCTACAATCTTTTTGCTCGATAATCGAGATTTAATATTTCAGAACTTGTCTTAAAATTCGAGGTTTTTATATAAATGTTTTGTGGTTTTGATCCTGGAAAGTTTATTGTCCCTCGCAAAAAGGATTTCCACTGCAATCCCTAACGCAAAACAAGCTATGAAAAAAACATATTTTAGATACAGAAAGCATCCTGGTGATTTCCTTAGAAAAAGACAATTTATTTCAAGCTAATATTATTGAACTTAGCGACGGTTTCTAAATTTTCTTTTACTTCTTGAGTAGTGAAATTCGCTAATAATTTAACTCCACCAATGGCATTTAATCCTTTTGCTAATAATTTGATATGAAAATCGCTTAAGTGGTTGTTATTAAGATAAGTTTCAAGAATTCCTCTAACCACTGTTGAATAAGTGCCATAACTTCTTTCTACAACACTTTGCTGCAACTGCTGTTTTGACCAAAGAACCCTCGTTAGTTCATAGGGGTCTTCTCTATTTTCATCATAAGTAATTTTAGCAGCCCACCATAACCGCGAAATACTATTTCTCATTCTTGCTTCTAAACTTGAACCTTCAAAATGAAACCTTCGTAGAATTACCTGATCTGAACTTTCCGAGGTAATCTGCCATCTTTCTTGAGTATAAGTAAAAAATTTATCGTGAGTTAGAGCAACCCACAATCTTCTATCATTAGCTTGAACTCTATCAAGTTTTTTAAAAGCTTCAAAGATTTTAATGCTACTTTCTAAATCATCTTGAGGGCTTGGGGAAAGTTCAAGGTCTTCCGAAATTTCAATACTGGAAGGTATATCAATGTAGCCAAGATCTTTATCTGGATACTTCTTCAAATTATATTTTTCTTTTATTGAAGAATTATTTTTAAATGATAGAAGTTCATCACAACAGGAGCGTTTAAGTAATTTTATTTTCATTTTATTTTTTATTTGCAGAGTTCGTAAAAGGACTTAAGAACTGGAAGTTCTTTTTTCAGTAAAGATTGGGCGTTACTATAACTATCACCTCCCCAATTATCTTCAGGGAAAATCATAGTAATTATTGTAAACCAATCGTATTTTTCTGCGTCATTTCTCCTATTGTCGATAAAATCGAAAGCGCCAGTCAAGGCCGGAATTATAAATATATTGTATGCTGTCCAAGGATTTTTGCTGAAAATTGCATTTAGCGGATCTTCACCAGATGTATCCAGAGGATAAATTATTCCAATCTTATCTTGCTCATATTCAAAACTAATTGGTTGCTGAATTTCCTTAGACAGAAAGCTGAACATACTTCCGATCCCTAATTTTTCATCCTCTTTTTCAATAGTCATAATTATTTTACCGGAAATACCAATAATATCATTCTTCTCTAAAGAGAAACAAAAACCTTTAAAAACTTCATTAAATGAAGAATGTTCATAAGTACTTATTTCATCGCTTGTAATAATAAATATTTCGATCTCAACTTTGTTGTATAGATCATTTTCGTCTAATTCAAAATAATCGTTTTTTGTAATTATTGTCCAAGTTTTGAAAGTTGAACTACAATAGATTTTAAAAAGAAAGCTTGCTTGACCGTCATCAATTAAACTTTGAATATAAGTATTATCAATTTTATGTTTTATATCATAAAATCTAATCTTCCTATGTTTTTTATTACGCTTTACATTCAGAGAAGATTGAAAGGAACCATTAATGTCATTGTTTAATCCAAGGACCGGATGAGGATAGGAAATTTTTTCTGTAAACATTGAGTTATTAATTTAAGATTCGAAGACTACTTTTGTATGGCTCGTGTATATAGAGATCAATGGCTGAAGGAACTGAGATATCCTTTAATCTATAAGCAGACACTTCTTTTTTGGTTTCCATTTCTTTAACGAAAACTACTTCTTTGCCGTTCACATATGTTGCGGATCCTAAATCAAACATAACAACTGTACCAACGTCACCTTGTTGAGCCACTAAAATGTCAGTATTTTTAACTTCTTTGGCTGAGTTGAGAATTAATCTATATCCATTATGCTTTTTACCATTAATAACTTTGTCATTCCCAGTCTTAAAAAACCTACTTTCAATTTTGGATTTCTTCAAAGGCTTTTTACCAGATTTCGGGCCAGGTTCTGGCCCAGGTTTCGGTCCTGGAGGAGGGCCGGGTATGGCTTTTTTCCGCCTTGGATTACCAGAGCCTCCATATTCTATTTTGCCGGTTTTATCATTTATTAACTCATTTTTTTCATTTGATCCAAAGGAAATTGTTTTTTTGATATCAGAAGTAATTCTTTCAGTTGTTTCACTTTCGGAATTTTCGTTTGTTCTTTTACCACTTCCTGCTCCTTTTTCGCCGGTCAAGGAAGATAGAAGGTCATTTAGCCACGGTATATCTTCAGCTGGTTTAGTATATTTTTCTTTTATTTTCTGAAGGCCTTCTTTTAAAAGTTCTTTTAACTGGTTTAATATTTGGATACCATCTTTTACATTATATTTTTCGTGTTTTTCATCTAGACGTTCAGCACTAAAGGAATCATGGGTGGGGGGTTCCATCGCACTTAATATTTCGTTACCTTCATCTGAATCACAAATAAAAAGACCACAATAATTTATGGATCCAAATCCATAGACTTTATCGGAATAAACAACCATATCGTTTCTTAAGTAGGCTACAGCATTAGTGTTTTTATTGTCTAATTCTTTATAGAAAAAACGAACCTTCCCTAAGTAAGGGAACTTTTCTTTGGTTATACATTCCCCTTCCTTATAACATCGGTAAAATTCATAAGGATTACCCTCTGGTTTTACATTATCTGGTTTGTAACCTTCTGGTTTAAAGCAGTATAATAGTAACTCTTCTAAATTATCTTTAGAAAGTTCATAAAGTGTTTTGTCTTGATCACATAGATGTACAACTAGCTCCTCTTTATCCAAAAGCATCCAATAATTTCGTAATATTGCTTTTAGAAACTCCTCTGGCCAATTATCATGTTCCACTGGAAACATTGCATATTGAGATAAGCCCGGAGATTCACGGTCAAATAGGTTTTTAAGTTCTTTTGGTAAGTCAGAAAGGTTTCGAACTGAAGAAAAGTTAGAGCCTTGCCCGCAATATATTTTATTATCTCTTGTCTTTGCGTTATCATCATAGTAGGAAGCTAATTTCCCTTTTCCTTGGAAAATATAATCTCCTTTATTATTTAGACTGGAATAGAATACTGTTCGTAGTTTAGAAAGACCATAAATTGCATTTTTTCCTATTCCAAAGCTTCCACCAGAAGTGGAGGTGGTTTTAATAGATATACCTTCAGAAATTACACAGGCATTAAATGTTCCACTTGGATCATCATCATCGCCAAATAACCCTGTCGTATTAAAATCTTCGAAAATGAAGAGAGATACCTTCTTATCCTTTTTTAAGGAATTAAAAGCATTTTTAAAAAATTTTTGATGCTTGGAATTTGGTGAGGATTTTTCTATTTGTTTAAAAATATTTAGAAAACCATCAAAATCCGGGAACTCTGATTGATCAATCTTTTTATAATTAATTCTGATGCGAAGTGGCGGTATTTTACCAGTTTTCGGGTCCGGAGGTAAATCTTTATCTCTAGCGTCTATGGAATTCTGAAACATTTCTCGAACAAATGAATTAATAATATTGCTGTTAAAACTATAAATAGCAGCATTGTTTAACCCATTCCATTCACCATTTTTTTCTTTAACAAAAGAACCCCATTTTAGCATAGCTTAAAATTTAAATTTCGTTTTATCTCGTTTACTCAATTCGTCCTCAAATCTAATCTCAGTTCTTTTTAAAGTTTCTTTTAGAACCTGGAACATCTTAGTAACATCAGATTTTGAGTAGTCATAATTATTTCTATTGGAACAATTTCCAAGCAATTCCAACTTATCCAAAATCCCCTGAACCCTTTTTCCGGCAACAATCTCAAACCTCTCCCTTTTGGTTTTCATTTTCTATATTTTTGAATATTAACCAAATATATAGAAATAAGTGCATACAAATAAAAAATAATACTATATTTTGGATATGTAGTATATATTTATCGATTATTGGCATATATTATTTCTTCTACTATCTCTGCTATTTGATACGCCAAATATGGTGGTACTGCATTTCCAACCTGATGATATTGTGCAGTCCTGGAGCCACGAAATAAATAGTTGTCTGGAAATGTCTGGATTCTTGCCGCCTCTCTAACTGTTAGACTACGGCATTGTTCTGGGTCATAATGAATAAAATAATGGCCATCTTTTGAAATATGGCTTGTGACAGTAGTTGCAGGAGAATCTTTGATTTGAACTCTAAATCTATCGGCAAAATTACCAGAAGCAGCACTTTTATGATCAGGAAGTAGTTCTTCTCCATGTTCTTCAAATTCCCTAAGACGGGGAAATCGATCATGGATTGATGCAAACATACTGGAAAACATATATCTTTTCAGGTCCTCTATAAGGTGCGTTCTGGTAATATGATTACACGCGCCTTTAAAACCTTGAGGGTCTGAATACCACTCTTTTAATGGATTTGTAGTAATTGGGGTTTCAAAATCAATAAATTCAGCACCCGTGCCATAAACAGGTGTTTTTATTTTTTTTGCTGAATACTCTTTAGCGAAGCCATCCCAATCAATTATTTCACTTCTAAAATTATTGACAATTAGGTTCCAATTTCTATCCGTATTTTCTTCCTTTCGATAAATTCTTCGTGTTTTCTTTCCGTCTTTTTTTACGCCGATTATCCGACGTCCTACGCCACTTCTTACTTTAGGTAAATCATTTATAATTTCTTCAAGTTTTATTTGATTCGCCGATGGAGTTAGAATTTGTTCCGGATTCTCCAAATCAGCCCTTATTCCCAGTAAAATTATCCGATGTCTCTTTTGAGGAATTCCATAATTTTCAGCCTTAATTAAAAAATCACGATCCTTATTGTATATAGGATTGCCATCTTCATCAATGTCATTAGGGTCGTGACTTAATGAAAATATTTTATATGTAGGAGAGTTCAATCCTCCAAAAATAGAATTTGGATCTTGTAGATCTTTTTTGATCCAGTCAAAAACTTTTTCACCATTTACCTCTGCAGATAGCAAACCTTTTACATTCTCCATGACAAAGACTGCGGGATGATGTTTCGCAATTATCCTTAGATATTCCTGATAAAGATAAACCCTATTATCTTCTTTATCAATCCCTCCAACCCTGGACCTGCCAGCCATAGAATAGGCCTGACAGGGCGGCCCTCCAATTAATACCCAGTTCCTTTCTCCGCCGAGGGCATCTTCAATTCGCTGGTCTACTAATTCGGGAGGGAAATTTTCACTTCCAAGTTCTGCGCACCATGCTTCTTCAGAAGCCTCTTCTGCCTGTTCAGGATATTTATCAAATAATTCTTGAATTAATAATTCACGTTCTTTTTCACTTTGAGCCCTAAGAACATCATAATATTCAGTAGGGGCCTCGCCCACTGGAAATTTTCTAAAAAAACTTCTTAGTTGTAATGTTTTATAAGCATTTTCATCCTTTTCAATAGATAGTTTAATATCAAAGACTCTTTCAGTGTTTTCATCGGTCAACCGTGAGGAAAAACCTTCGCCAAGGCCTCCCGGCCCCGCAAATAAATCAATTATTGGTATTGGCAATTTTTAGTTTTTTTAATAATTCTTGTAATGTTTTTTCTCTAATTTCTGATTTCTTCCGCTTAGGTTGCAGTTCGCAATCTGCCCAAATTACAATTACTCTCCATCCTAAATCTCTCCATTTCTGCATTTTTATTTTATCTCTTTCCACAGCAGAAATTCTTTTTTCAGAAACTATTTCGGAAGGAGTAGATATTTTATCTCCTTTAAGGCAGTTTTCGTGAGCGTGCCAAAAACAACCTCTTACATCTATTATTGTTTTATATTTTTTTAGAACAATATCTGGCTTCCCGGGTAATTTCTTGTCGTGTAAGCGATAACGAAAACCTTTACCGTGCAAAAATCTTCTAACAATCATTTCCGGTTTAGTATTCTTGCTGCGGATTTTACTCATATTATAACTCCGCGTCTTCTTATCGTGTACATCTGCCATAAGGTGGTTAAATTTAACATTTAATTCAGAAATCAAAAAGGGTTTTCCGTAAAGTGATAAAATTTTATCAACCGCCATAACTCATAACTATTCTTCCATAAAAAACTAATAAATAGCGGCTTTCCTGTTTTCTATGCTTTCACTTATATTTGAAGTAAAAACCGCATAATTATGAAAATTGTTGTTTCTCCGGCCAAAAGCCTGGATTACGAATCTAAATTACCTACTACTCGCGGCACACAGCCCGCATTTTTGGAAACCACTGCCAAGCTTAATCGCAAGATGGCGAGAATGACCAAAAATGAGATTTCTGAATTGATGAGCATAAGCGATAAGCTTGCCGATCTTAATTATACCCGCTACCAGGACTTCGAGGAAGAACACAACAAAAAGAATTCCCGCCCCGCGATGTATGCTTTTGCCGGCGATGTTTACACAGGCCTGGATGCCTATACCACCCCCACCGAAAAACTGGATCGCCTGCAGGTTAGCTTGCGCATCCTATCCGGACTTTACGGCGTGCTAAAACCGCTGGATCTAATGCAGCCTTATCGTTTAGAGATGGGAACTTCGGTAGGTATAGAACGCAAGGATAATCTATATGAAGTTTGGCAGCCAAAAGTCACCGAACTCCTAAATGAGGAAATGGAAGATGGCGAACTTTTTATCAATCTGGCCAGCAACGAATATTTTAAAGCTATAGATACCAAAAAACTGAAAGCTGAGGTGATCTCACCGGTGTTTAAAGATTTTAAAAATGGAAAATTAAAGATCATCAGTTTTTACGCTAAAAAAGCACGTGGCGCTATGGTGCGTTATATTATAGACAAAGACGTAAATACCCTGGAAGATCTCAAAGGTTTTGATTATATGGATTACCATTTCAGTGAAGAACATACTGAGAAGAAAAACGAACCGGTTTTTATTCGGTAGTTTTTTTCAGTTCTCGGTTGTGGGTTCTCAGTTTTCAGTGAATATTTGCCAGTGTCATCGCGAGCGAGGAACTAGCGCGGCGATCTTTGGTTTTAGTTCTACTGTCACTTCGAGTTTCCGACGCTAGTCGGAAGTATCGAGAAGTGCTTTGTGGTTGGAACGTCAAACCGTTCTCGATACGCCGTTATTCTCGCTTTCGCTCAAATACCGCCACTCGAACTGACACGCTAGTATCGATAACGAAGCCATTACTGAAACCAGTTTCACTGTCACTTCGAGTTTCCGATGTGAGTCGGAAGTATCGAGAAGTGCTTTGTGGTTGGAACGTCAAACTGTTCTCAATACGTCGTTATTTTCGCTTTCGCTCAAATACTGCCACTCGAACTGACGCGCTAGTAATGATAACGAAGCCATTACTGAAACCAGTTTCACTGTCACTTCGAGTTTTCGACATGAGTCGGAAGTATAGAGAAGTGCTTTTTGGTTGAAACGTCAAACCGTTCTCGATACACCGTTATTCTCGCTTTCAGCTCAAATACCGCCACTCGAACTGACGCGCTAGTATCGATAACGAAGCCATTACTGAAACCAGTTTCACTGTCACTTCGAGTTTCCCGCGTTAGTCGGAAGTATCGAGAAGTGCTTTGTGGTTCGAATTTCAAACCTTTCTGATACGCCGTTATTCTCGCTTTCGCTCAAATACCGCCACTCGAACTGACGCGCTAGTATCGATAACGAAGCCATTACTGAGACCAGTTTCACTGTCACTTCGAGTTTCCGACGCTAGTCGGAAGTATCGAGAAGTGCTTTGTGGTTCGAATTTCAAAACGTTCTCGATACGTCGTTATTCTCGCCTTCGGATCAAATACCGCCACTCGAACTGACGCGCCAGTATCGATAACGAAGCCATTACTGCAACCAGTTTCTCTGTCACTTCGAGTTTTCGACGTGAGTCGGAAGTATCGAGAAGTGCTTTGTGGTTGGAACGTCAAACCGTTCTCGATACGCCGTTATTCTCGCTTTCGCTCAAATACCGCCACTCGAACTGACGCGCTAGTATCTATAACGAAGCCATTACTGAAACCAGTTTCACTGTCACTTCGAGTTTCCGATGTGAGTCGGAAGTATCGAGAAGTGCTTTGTAGTTAAAAGTGAAGAAGTAAGAGAAGAGAGAAAAGAATAAAGATGCAGAAGTCAGGGGATTTTTAAATCCGACAACTCACAACTGTTCCAGAACAGATTGCCACGTCCCCGTACCGCAGTCCTCGCAATGACGCGCAATGCGAAACACCAAACCCCAAACAACAAGTAGCAAACGAAAATCCGACAACCGACAACCGCGAACCCACAACCGAAAAACTTTTATATAAATTTTAGCATAACAAACCACCTTTTCTTCTGAATGTTTTAATAGTTTACGGCAACAACTAACTATTGCTAACTAACTCAATTAAAAAAATGAAGATTCAAAAAGTATTGGTGGCTAATCGTGGGGAAATCGCGATTCGAATTTTTAGAGCCTGCACCGAAATAGGAATAAGAACGGTAGGAATTTTTACCTTTGAAGATCGCTACTCCCTGCACCGCTACAAGGCCGATGAATCTTACCAAATAGGCCCCGATAAGGAGCCTCTAAAACCTTACCTGGATATAGATGCGATAATCAACACCGCCAAAGAGGTGGGTGCCGATGCTATTCATCCCGGGTACGGATTTCTTTCTGAAAACGCCGATTTTGCACAAGCCTGTAAAGACAACGGTATTATTTTTATTGGGCCCGAAGTTTCAGTATTAAAAAGCCTGGGAGATAAAGTAACCGCTAAAACAGTAGCGGTAAAAAACAATGTTCCGGTGATTCAGAGTAACGAAAAAGATCTGGAAAGTCTGGATATTGCCATAGAAGAAGCCAACCGAATCGGCTATCCCATTATGCTGAAAGCCGCCAGCGGGGGTGGAGGCCGCGGAATGCGAGTACTTAGAGAAGAAGCTGAATTAAGAAAGGCTTTTTCAGAATCTAAACGCGAGGCACTTAATGCCTTTGGAGATGATACCGTTTTTATTGAAAAATTTATTGAAAATCCGAAGCATATTGAGATCCAGATCGTGGGAGATAACCACGGGAATATGGTACACCTTTTTGAGCGGGATTGCTCGGTGCAACGTCGTTACCAGAAGGTAATCGAATTTGCGCCTTCGTATAATTTAGATCAAATCACCAAGGAGAAACTTTATGAGTATGCCGTGAATATTTGTAAAGCGGTGAATTATAATAATATTGGTACGGTAGAATTTTTGGTAGATCACGATGGTAGTATATACTTTATTGAGGTAAATCCACGAATCCAGGTAGAACATACTGTTACAGAAGTGGTAACCGGAATAGACCTGGTTAAAGCGCAGTTGTTTATTGCGGGCGGTTATAGACTAAGTGACGAACAGATAAAAATAAAAGATCAGGCTTCGCTTAGCACTAACGGATTTGCCCTGCAATGTAGAATTACCACCGAAGATCCAGCCAACGACTTTCAACCCGATTATGGTACAATTACTACCTATAGAAGTGCCTCCGGATTTGGAATTAGGCTGGACGCCGGTAGTTTGTATCAGGGTGTAACCATTTCACCTTTCTTTGATTCTATGCTGGTAAAAGTTTCTGCCAGCGGAAGAACTTTAGATGGAGCCTGCCGTAAAATGCGTCGTGCTTTAGCTGAATTCAGGATTAGGGGTGTGAAAACTAATATTCCGTTTTTAGACAATATTCTTCAGCACAAAAAATTTAGAGAGGGTAGCGTAACGGTAAATTTTATCGCCAATAATCCCGATCTATTTAAACTGAAAGAAACCCGTAACCGCGCCACCAGGATGGTTGAATTTCTAGGTGATGTAGTGGTGAATGGAAATCCCGATGTAAAAGAAATAATAGAAAAACCAAAGCTAATAAAAGCTGATGTTCCTGCTTTTGATCATAACGTGGCGTATCCAAAAGGAACCAAAGATTTGCTTACCGAGTTAGGTCCCGATAAGTTTGCCGAATGGTTAAAGAATGAAAAGAAAATTCATTTTACCGATACAACTTTTAGAGATGCACATCAAAGCTTGCTGGCCACCAGGATGCGAAGTACAGATATGCTAAAAGTGGCTGAAGGTTTTGCTAAAAATCATCCCGAAACATTTAGTATGGAAGTTTGGGGAGGCGCTACTTTTGATGTTTGCCTTAGATTTTTAAAAGAAAATCCGTGGGAACGTTTGCAATTACTGAGAAAAGCAATGCCGAATATCTTGCTGCAAATGTTAATGCGAGGGTCAAACGGAGTTGGCTATACCGCTTATCCCGATAATTTAATCGAAAAATTCGTAGCTGAAGCCTGGGAAAACGGGGTGGACATTTTTAGGATTTTTGATTCCCTGAATTGGATGAAATCTATCGCACCCTGTATTGAATATGTACGTAAGAATACTTCTGGCCTTGCGGAAGCTTCCATTTGTTATACCGGCGATATACTTGACAAAAACAGTAAGTATAACTTGGACTATTATCTTCAGCTGGCTAAAGATATTGAAAATGCCGGGGCGCATATTTTAGCGATCAAAGATATGGCCGGGCTGCTAAAACCTTACGCTGCCGGCGAGCTGGTTTCCGCCTTAAAAGCGGAGATCAATATTCCGGTGCATTTGCATACCCACGATACTTCGTCTATACAGGCGGCTACTTATTTAAAGGCCATAGAGGCTGGGGTAGATGTGGTAGATGTTGCGCTGGGCGGACTTTCGGGACTTACCTCGCAGCCTAATTTTAATTCCCTGGTGGAAATGACGAAATCTGGCGAGCGTAAAGCTGATTTCAATATGGAAAAGCTTAATGAGTATTCGCATTATTGGGAAGCGGTAAGAAAGTATTATTTCCCGTTTGAAAGCGGCCTAAAAGCTGGTACAGCCGATGTTTACAAACACGAAATTCCCGGCGGCCAATATTCTAACCTTAAACCACAAGCCGAATCTTTAGGCCTGGCTTCAAGATTTCACGAGATCACCGCGATGTATTCTAAAGTGAATAAACTTTTTGGTGATATTATAAAGGTAACGCCAAGTAGTAAGGTGGTAGGCGATATGGCGCAGTACCTGGTGAGTAATAATTTGAGTATTGAAGATGTGATGGAAAATGGCGAAAACCTTTCTTTTCCGCAGTCCGTGGTTAATTTCTTTAAAGGTGATTTAGGTCAACCTCACGGCGGTTTTCCTGCTGAGGTGCAAAAGATCATCTTAAAAGATCAAAAGTCTTATACCGATAGGCCAAATGCGCATTTGGAACCTATAGATTTTGAAAAGGAATTTAAGGAATTTTGCGATATTTTCAAGGAAGGAATGGGCCGAAAATTGGAAATGACCGATTTCCTTTCGTATAAATTATATCCAAAAGTATTTACCGAATATTTTAATCATTATCGAAAATTCGGGGAAGTAATGAATATTCCGACTCCTAATTTCTTCTACGGAATGGAACCCGGTGAAGAGATTACTGTAGAAATGGATAAGGGAAAAACGCTGCTTATCGAATTCTTATCGGTAGGAACTGCAGATGATGATGGACTCGTAGATGCGTTTTTTAAAGTAAACGGCCAGACCAGAACGGTGAAAATTCAGGATAAGTCGGTTAAGGTTGAAAAAGTGGTTCACCAAAAGATTGATAAGTCTAACGATAAAGAAGTAGGAGCACCAATTCAGGGTTCTATTTCTTCAATTTTAGTCGAAAAAGGACAAAATGTGAAAAAGAACGAACCTTTATTTGTGATTGAAGCTATGAAAATGGAAACCACTATTACGGCTAATAAAGAAGGTGAGATAGACGAAATAATCCACAAAGAAGGCACAATGGTCTTTGCTGATGATTTGGTTATTAAACTTAAATAAATTATAACTTTACTCGGCCTATCGAAAATTTAACGTCAGATTTGAAGCGAAAACCACGTAAAATTTTAGGCTGTTTGAGCCAAACGGATGTTTGAGGTTTAACCTATTACGCTGGCGAGTTCCTAAAATTTAGTGGTTGAAAAATAAATCTAGTTAAAGTTTCGTAAGCCTAGACTTTTTTGTTTCTTTTTTGGGCAATGCAAAAAAGAAAAGGTAAGACAGTTTTTTATTTTAAAATTTAAAGCAACAATAAACACCAAACACCAAACCCCGAACAAAAAACCGCGAAGCGACATGTTTCACCACACACATCCTTTTAAACCTTTTATTCCGGAAAATGCTACGAAATTAATTGTAGGAACATTACCGCCCCCAAGATTTACAAGAGGAGAATTTAAGGAAGGAGACGTGAACTTTTGTTACGGCAGTCGCGACGGACTTTTATGGATTGTTTTGGATAATATATTTGATCTCGATCTTAAATTTGAAACTACGGAAGCGGCTATCAAACAACGCAAAGATTTTCTTGAAAAAAGAGGCATTGGTATCTGCGATATGGTAGAAAGCAGTAGGAGGGAAAAGGTAGATGCTTCCGATCTTGGGATGCAGAAGGTTGAACTTAGAAATATGCTGGGGATTTTAGAAGAACATCCAAAAATAGAAACCCTGCTTTTTACCGGCGGAAATTCCAAAAATGGCCCTGAGTATTTTTTTAGAAGACATCTAAAAGAAGTTGGAAGTGATATACGGTTAAAAGTGATTTCTAACGAGGTGCCCAGGATTCATCAGTTTGTCTTAAACGGCCGACTTATAAAAACAGTTTCTTTAACCGCCCCATCGGGTTCGGCCAATCGTGCTATTGGTAGTATGGAGCTTTACAAACAACTAAAACAAAAGGATAAGGATTTTAACACCGTAGATTTTAGAGTGATGCAGTATAGGGAGTGGTTTTGAAGTAGGTCTCCGGTATTGAGATCGAGGAATGAGTGTTGCAATCTGTGTTTATGTTTCCTCCGTCACTTCGAGTTTCCCGACGAATGTCGGAATGTATCGAGAAGTGCTGTGAAGTTACTATTAAAATGTTCTCGATACGCCGTTATTTTCGCTTTCAGCCCTAATACCGCCACTCGAACTGACGCAGTCTTTCCCGGACCGTCATCGCGAGCGAGCCTCACGTCATGCTGAACTCGTTTCAGCATCTAGCATGAACTTAGACCCTGAGATGAATTCAGGGTGACTTATATATTTGGTATGTATAATAAGTTTAGGAAAAACAAAAACCCTGAATCTAAAAGCAAAACTTTCAAATTCAGGGTTTTCAGACGTAGTCAACTTACAACTACTGTAATTCTTTCTTTTCCTGTTCGGCCATGGTGGTTGGTTTTACCTTAAACTTTTTACGTTTAGGTCTTAATTTTCCATGAGTACCGATTGCAATTTTTCCTCTTTTTGTTTTTTTATCTCCACGTCCCATAAATTACTTTTTATTCTGTTGGTCTTTTATGGTTTTTTCATCAATATCAACCTCGTTGGTCTGCTTATCAGTTTTCCCGGTTGGATTGGTTGGATTCGCCTGATCTTTATCTCTTTTTCTTTTATTATCTTCAATTGGACCGCCCATAACTTTTGTTTTTGTGTTCAATTACTAAGATAAGAACTCAGAATCTTAAAACCTGTCAAGAGCATGTTAGAATTAGGTTAAAGCGGCCTGATGCTTTTCACGAAATCGCCTATATTCTTTTTTCCATTAGCGTTGAGGTGTTTAATAAACGCCGACCCAATAATGGCGCCTTTGGCATATTCGGTGGCCTGGTTGAAGGTTTCTTCGTCGCTAATTCCAAAACCTACAATTTGCGGATTTTGAAGTTTCATTGCTGAAATCCTTTTAAAATAATCCCTGGTTTCCTCACTAAATCCGGAAGTAGAACCGGTAACACTAGCGGTACTAACCATATAAATAAATCCGTTGGAAACCGAATCTATAAAGCGAATACGCTCTTCAGAAGTTTGTGGTGTTATCAGGAAAATATTCTGAAGCCCATTTTCTTCGAAAATCGTCTTAAATTCTTCATTATAAACATCTACCGGAAGATCCGGAATTATAAGTCCGTCAATTCCAGTTTCAGCGCATTTTTTACAGAATTTCTCAACACCATACTGAAGAATGGGGTTAAAGTATCCCATAATCACTAGAGGTATTTCCACTGAGTTTCTAATTCCTTTAAGCTGTTCGAAGAGTTTATTGGTGGTCATTCCACTTTTTAGCGCTTTGGTAGAACTCTCCTGAATAGTGGGGCCATCGGCCAGGGGATCGCTAAAAGGCAAACCGATCTCAATAAAATCGACCCCGTTCTTTTCTAAATCCTGAATAATGGAAACTGTATCTTCGGGTTCAGGATAACCAGCGGTAAAATAGATAGAAAGCATCTTTTGCTCTTCCTGAAGTTTTTTATTTATTCTGTTCATTTTCAATAATCTTATAAATCGTCATTCTGAATTCATTTCAGAATCTAACTCGTTTAGATTTTGAAATAACTAGATCTCAATCAAAATCGGGTTGACGATAACTCATAATTAATTTTAACTTTTATAATAATTCCCCCTTCGGGGGCTAGGGGGCTTTTTACAAACCGAAATAATCAATATACGTACTCAAATCTTTATCGCCACGGCCCGAAAGATTGATCACTACTACATCATCTTTTTTAAATTTTCGGTCTTCAAAAATTGCCAGGGCGTGAGAAGTTTCAATAGCCGGAATAATCCCTTCTAATTTTGCAAGTTCCTGGCCGGCATCCATAGCCGCTTTATCGGTGATGGATATAAACTCCCCGCGGCCACTTCTAAATAAATTGGCGTGCATTGGGCCCACTCCGGGATAGTCAAGTCCGGCAGAAATGGAATACGGCTCAGTAATTTGTCCGTCATCGGTTTGCATAAGCAGGGTTTTACTACCGTGAATAATACCTTCTTTTCCTAAAGCTGAGGTTGCAGCACTTTCACCGCTTTGTATGCCTTTTCCGGCAGCTTCCACCGCAATAATTCCAACTTCCGGATTGTCTAAATAATGATAGTAAATTCCAGCTGCATTACTTCCTCCACCTACACAAGCCACTACATAATCAGGATTCTCCCGATTTTCTTTTTCTTTTAGCTGAACTTTAATTTCTTCAGAAATCACCGCCTGAAATCTAGCTACCATATCGGGGTAGGGATGCGGCCCAACCACAGAACCAATGATGTAATGAGTATCCAGCGGGTTGTTGATCCAATCGCGAATCGCCTCGTTCGTGGCATCTTTTAAAGTTCGGCTTCCCGATTTTGCCGGAACTACTTTGGCTCCAAGCATCTTCATTCTGGCAACGTTTGGCGCTTGCCGTTCAATATCAATTTCGCCCATATAGACAATACATTCAATGCCCATAAGCGCGCAAACAGTAGCCGTAGCTACACCGTGCTGACCTGCGCCGGTTTCAGCGATTATACGGTCTTTACCAAGGCGTTTTGCCATTAAAATTTGACCAACGGTGTTATTTACCTTATGAGCACCTGTATGGCAAAGATCTTCGCGTTTCAGGTATATTTTTGTATTGTACTTTTCGCTAAAACGCTTAGCATAATAAAGAGGTGTTGGACGCCCTACATAATCCCGTAACAGATCTTTAAATTCTTTCTGAAAAGATTCCTCTTTCATAATCTCCAGGTATTGCGAACGCAATTCCTCTACATTGGGATAGAGCATTTCGGGAATAAAAGCTCCCCCAAAATCACCGTAATATCCTTTTTCGTTAGCCTGATAGCTCATTTTTATTTGTTTTATTTGAGTGCTTCGAATGCACTAATTTTATTATAATTCTTGCAATATCCTGAACCTGAACCTGAAACAAGTTCAGGTTGACTATCAATTCTTAATTTTTCTTGCGAGGGCATCGCACTTGACAATTTTTAGTATTTTTCTTTCGTCATTCTGAATTTATTTCAGAATCTAAGTTGTTTTAATTCTAAATTCCAAACTGATAATTCAAAATAGATACCCGAAAACTCAAAACTGTTTTCTAAATTCTTTTAATTTTTCGACATTCTTACAACCAGCTTCCTCTTCAAATTTACTATTTACATCTATGGCGTAAAGCAAATTTTCCTCACCATTTTCTTCAAAATAGGCTTGAAGTTTTTGAATAGCTTCTACTTCTTCCGCTCCAATTCCTCCACTTAGAAAAAAAGGTTTTTTTGAACGATAATCCTTTAAAACTTCCCAATTAAAAGTAATTCCGTTACCGCCTTTATTTTTGCCTTTAGTATCAAAAAGGAAAAAATCTACCACAGTTTCATATTCCTTTAAGCGCTCAAAATCGAAATCGTCTTTAATAGAAAATACCTTTATGATTTCTACCTCGGTTTCGATTAAAAGGGTTTTTAATTCAGCGCAAAAAGCGGCACTTTCCTCACCGTGTAACTGAATAGCATTTAAATCGTGCTCTTTAATTCTATCAAGGATAATATTGATCTCTTCATCAACAAAAACGCCTGTTTTTTTAATTGCTGAAGAGATTTCCGGCATCTTAGCCTCGAAATACCTGGGAGTTTTTTCATAAAAAATAAACCCCATATAATCAGGCTGAAGTTTTGCAACTTCGCTGATGTTTTCGGGATGCTTCATCCCGCATATTTTGAGTTTTAAGCTTTTCATCTTTCCAACAATAGATTGCTTCTCCTGATTTCATCAGAATCGCAATGACGTTTTTTTATTTATAATTTATTCAGTGTTTTTACAAACTCAGCGGCAGCTTTCCCGGGATTATTTGTTTTCATAAAATTCTCACCGATCAAAAAGCCTTTGTAGCCAAATTGCTGTAAATCTTTTATTGCTTCAACCGAGCTAATTCCGCTTTCAGAGACTTTTACAAAGTCTTCAGGAATTTTGCCGGAAAGTTCTTTACTAATATCGGTGGAGACTTCAAAAGTTTTTAAATTTCGGTTATTTACACCCAACATATCCAAGCTGGGCATAATAGATTTTTGCAGTTCTTCTTCGTTATGCACTTCCAGTAATACTTCTAAACCTATACTTTTAGCAAATTCTGACAGTCTTTTAATTTCTTCCCGTTCCAGTACTGCTGCGATAAGCAAGATCACATCGGCCCCGTGAGCTTTTGCTTCCAAAAGTTGATATTCATCAATAATAAATTCCTTTCGCAATAAAGGCATTTTTACCGCTGCACGGGCATAAAGTAAATCGTCTAAAGATCCGCCAAAATATTTACCATCGGTAAGTACAGACATTCCGGAAATTCCTGCATCTTCATAACCTTTAGCTACATCTTCAACATTTAGCCCCTGGTTAATTATCGATTTTGATGGAGAACGTCTTTTATGTTCAGCAATAATTCCGGTTTTACTGCTTCTTAATTTTTCTGCCAGGGAAACTGTTTCACGCTCAAATAGCGCCGATTGTTCCAATTGTGAAACGGGAACAACCAGTTTTTTTAAGACCAGTTCTTTATGTTTATCGGCTATTATTTTATCTAGAATATTCATATTTCTGTTGTCAGTTCTCAGTTATGAGTTTTCAGTTTTTCCTATCGTCATCCTGAACTTGTTTCAGGATCTAAGTTGTTAAAAATTATTTACTCAATTCCTGTAATTTCTCCAATGCTTTTAAAGCTTTCCCTGAATTTATGGATTCCCGGGCAGTTTCAAAACCTTCTTTGACACTAATTTGTTTAGCAGTGGCGATTGCCATTCCGGCGTTAGCGCAAACCACGTTATTTTGTGCTTTAGTACCTTTTCCTTTTAAAATATTGACAAAGATTTCTGCAGAACTTTCTATAGAACCGCCACCGGCAATTTCTTCCTGATTTAATGATTCTACTCCGAAATCTTCCGGGCTCAGCATTCCTTCAGAATTATTACTAATGGTTTTGGTGTTTCCGGTAAGGGAAATTTCATCATAACCATCTAAAGCGTGCAAAATAGTAAAATTCTTATCGGTGTTTTGATATAGGTAACCATACATTCGCGCTAGTTCCAGGTTAAAAACTCCTACAAGCTGATTTTGCGGAAAAGCAGGATTTACCATTGGCCCAAGCATATTGAAAAAAGTCTTTACCGCCAGCGACTTCCTGATTGGTGCCACGTTTTTCATTGCCGGGTGGAATAGGGGAGCGTGCAATACACAAATTCCTGCTTCTGCAATACATTTTTCGAGAAAACCGGGATCATTACTAAATTTAATTCCCAGGCTTTCCATAACATTTGAACTTCCGCTTACCGAAGAAACTCCGTAGTTTCCATGTTTTGCAACATTTACTCCCGCTCCAGCCGTAACAAAAGAGGAAGTAGTGGAAATATTAAATGTATTTTTCCCATCACCACCGGTTCCACAAAGATCTATAGGATTGTAAGCACTTAAATCTATGGCTACACAAAGTTCTAAAAGCGCATCCCGAAATCCCTCCAGTTCTTCTATAGTAATGCTTCGCATCATATAAACCGTGAGAAATGCAGCGATCTGACTTTCGTTATATTCTCCATTAGAAATGCTGAAAAGCGCCTGCTTCGCTTCATCTTTGGAGATGGTTTCGTGGTTAATAAGCCTGTTTAATAGTTCTTTCATAATTTAAGCCCCCTCTAAATCCCCCGAAAGGGGAGAATAGTTTGGAGATGATTTAGTGATTTATAATAATATTATTATCAAGTATTAAACCCTCATACAAATACCTCGAAAGGGAAATATACTTTCATTTAACATCTTTTGGATATAGCCTCAGGTATTTACTTTTAGGTATGAGCTCCCTCTCCTTTGGGGAGGGTCGGGGAGGGGCTTTCTACCCAATTCTGAATCATTTTTTTTCCATCTGGAGTCAATACCGATTCCGGATGAAACTGTACTCCACGCACATCAAACTCACGGTGACGAAGAGACATGATTTGTCCTTTTTCATCGTAAGAAGTGGCTTCCAAAGAATCTGGGAGTTCTTTTAAAACTACCCAGGAATGGTAGCGGCCTACCTTCATTGTTTTTGGGAGATCTTTAAAAAGTGGTTCGTCGTCTACACAAAGATCCATCGTTGTGGCGATGCCGTGATAAACCGATTCCAGATTGCCCAAGGTCCCGCCGAAAACTTCACCTATGGCTTGTTGCCCGAGACACACGCCCAGGATGCTTTTTGAAGAAGCATATTTTTCTATGATAGGTTTTAATAATCCGGCTTCACTGGGAATTCCGGGGCCGGGAGAAAGCAAAATCTTATCATATTTCTCCACGTCTTCCAGCTCTAACTGGTCGTTTCTTATTACCGTGACTTCACAATCTAATTCTTCTAAATAATGTACAAGATTGTACACAAAAGAATCGTAATTATCTATAACTAATATTTTTTTCATTCTACCTGGTGTAAAATTCTGTTTTTAATACTAAAAGTTGCGTCAATCTGTCCCGAAGCTTCGGGATCGTTTCAGATTCTAATATGTTAGATCTCCGAATAAATATCGGAGCAAGCTCTGAAATAAATTCAGGATGACGTATTGTTTTTATTCCTTATATATCTTCAGCGATATCCAATGCCTTGGTTAGTGCCCCTAGTTTATTATAAACTTCCTGTAATTCGTTTTCTTCTACAGATTCTGAAACCACACCTGCGCCGGCCTGATAATGCAATTGATGATCTTTACTTACGAATGATCGAATAATAATCGCGTGGTTAAAATTTCCGTGGAAATCCATAAATCCTATCGCACCACCGTACGCATCACGATTTACATTTTCATATTTTTCTATCAGCTTCATTGCGCTGTGTTTTGGCGCACCGCTTAAAGTTCCTGCAGGGAAAGTATCGGCCACTACCTGCATTGTAGGTGTTTTTGGATCTTTGGTGCCGGTTACTTTGCTTACTAAATGTATTACGTGGGAGAAAAACTGAATTTCCCGATATTTTTCAACCTTCACTTTATTCCCGTGTCTACTTAAGTCGTTACGAGCAAGATCTACCAACATCACATGTTCGGCATTTTCTTTTTCATCGGCGGCGAGTCTTTTGGCTATTTCGGCATCTTCCTCATCATTTCCGGTACGTTTAAAAGTTCCGGCGATTGGATGGATTTCTGCCTGCCAGTCCTGAACAACCAATTGTGCTTCAGGGGAACTTCCGAAGATTTTAAAGTTTCCGTAGTCGAAATAGAAAAGATAGGGCGAAGGGTTAACGCTACGTAAAGCGCGGTAAACATTGAATTCATCTCCCTTAAATTTCTGAGAAAACCTGCGCGACAGTACAATTTGAAAAACGTCACCACGATAGCAGTGTTTTTTTCCGAGGCGTACATTTTCCCTGAATTCTTCATCCGTAAGGTTTGAAATTGGTTCCTGCTGACGTTCAAAATTATAAGTCGCGAAATTTTTGACCTTTATCAGTTGCTCGATTTCAGCGATCTTTGAATCGGTATCGTAACTGTGATCAAAAATATAAGCTTCATTATTAAAGTGATTTATAGCGATAATATTTTGATAAACTGCGTAATAAATATCCGGAAGTTTAAGATCACCATTTCGTTTTTTAATCTCTAAATCTTCAAAATACCGAACTCCGTCATAAGCGATATAGCCAAAAAGTCCGTTATTGATGAATTTAAAATCAGAATCTTCAGTTTCGAATTGCTTTGAAAATTCCTGGATTTGCTGAGGTACGTTCACATCAGGAGTGATCTCTGTTATTTTTTTACTTCCGTCAGGAAAAATTTCGGTAATCACTTCGTTTTGAATCTTAATAGAAGCGATAGGATTGCAGCATATATAGGAGAAACTATTATCGTTGGCGTGATAGTCACTACTTTCCAGCAAGAGACTGTTGGGATATTTATCCCGAACTTTTAAATAAACACTCACCGGCGTAATGGTATCGGCAAGGAGTTTTTTATAGGTGGTCTTTAGTTGATACATAAATTATTTATTTCTGTCGCTCTCGCGAAAGCGGAGGTTAATTTTCAAATTTCTTAAATAAAAAAGGCTTGTCGTGAGACAAGCCTTTTGTATGAGATTATACTATAGCGATGTTGCTTCACGACGTTTGACGTAAATTTTTCCACCACCAGGTATTTGTTGTAATTGTTTTCATAAAATATAATAAATGCCATTTGTTGGCTTTTATTGCTTCAAAGATAGAAAGCTCTTTTAAATAAACAAGTCGATTTTATAAAAAGAAAAGCCGGAAAAGTAAATTTAACTTTTCCGGCTGGAATTGTGCAATCTAATTATTAGAATTTCAACTCAATATTTAAATCGAAATTATCGTAAATCGTTTGATCTCCAAGTCCGCTAAAAAAGCTACCCGAATTGTATTTCACATTGTATTTAGAACGGTCTATACTCAATTTAGTAGTCGCAGTATTTCCGTTTTTATCCAAATCGAAAGTTACCGGATGGGTGTTTTCTTTAATAGTAAGATCTCCAACCATACCATAAGTACCGTCGTCTTTTTTAGCTACGCTGGTAATTACCAGTTTTGATGTTGGATGATTATCTACTCCAAAGAAATCATCTGAATTTAAGTGACCTTCCAAACCTGCCTTATCGTCGCCTTTAAGATCGGTTACGGTAATTGTGGTCATATCTATTACAAATTCACCTCCTGTAATTTCGTCATTTTCCAATGTTAATTTACCTTCTTTAAGATCTATAGTTCCTGAGTGTGATCCTAAAACTTTTTTTCCTTTCCAGGCGATATTACTAGCCTGGGTATTGATTTGTTTTTCCATAATAATTATTAATTTTTCTTTTTCAATTTTCTTTATAGCAATTAATTTCCCTTTAGAATTAGAATTTTAATTCTACCTCAAGTTCAAAATTATCGTAGATGGTTTGGTCACCAAGGTTATCAAAGAAACTCCCTGAACCATAACGAACATCGTATTTAGAACGGTCTATAGTTAGCTCTGTAGAAGCTGAATTATCTTCCCAATCTAAATCGAAAGTCACGGGATTTGTTTTATCTTTAATAGTAAGATTGGCTACCACCCCGTAAGTTCCATTGCTCTTTTTAGCAACGCTTGTAATAACCAGTTTTGAAGTTGGATGGTTTTTTACACCAAAGAAGTCATCAGATTTTAAGTGACCTTCTAATTTTCCTTTATCTTCCCCAGTAAGATCGGTAACGGTGATAGAGCTCATGTTTATTACGAATTCCCCTCCGGTAAGTTCACCATTTTCCATAGTAAAATGTCCGTTTTTAAGGTCTATGGTTCCATAGTGAGAGCCGGTTACTTTTTCACCTTCCCAGTTAATGTTGCTTTCTTTTACATCAATTTTTTTATCCTGAGCATTTACTGTTGTAAACGATAAAAATGATACAAGAAATGCAGATGCAAATACAGTTTTTAAAAGATTCTTTTTCATAGCAATTTTTAATTTAAATTAATTTGATTTTGGTTTATATTAAATGGAATAATTCTTCTTCTTGTTTTCTAACTTTTTTTGCGTGTTGCAATTGGTCTTCTTCGCTTCGGTAGCCGGCTGTAGCGATCACTGCAGTAGTTAAATTTGTTCCTGAAATTCCCAGTATCTCATCAAATTTTTCAGCATCAAAACCTTCCATAGGGCAGGTATCCACCTTTAAATGAGCTGCAGCTGAAAGTAAATTTCCCAGTGCGATGTAGGTTTGCTTTTGAGCCCAGATTTTCTGTTGATCTTCAGGCTTTCCTAAAATGTTTGAGGTAAGCATATCTTTTAATCCGCTTAAATCCTGAACCTCAACTTCCCTAATTTTGCTGATGTTCTCTAAATAAGATTCTATATAATCTTCATTTAGTTTTTTAAGTCCTGCGAAGATAAATACGTGGGAAGCATCGGTAAGCTGAGACTGATCCCAGGCAGCTGCCTTTAGTTTTTCTTTCGTCTCTTTATCTGTAACTACAAATACTTCGTAAGGTTGTAACCCGTAAGATGAAGCCGAAAGCTGGATGCTTTTTTGTAAATAATCTACATCTTCCTGACTTAAGGATTTTTCTGAATTAAACTTCTTTGTGGCATATCGCCAGTTTAATTTTTCATTATAATTTTCCATAGTTATTTTCTTATTTCGTTTAAGCAATTTGTAATGTACTCTATGTTTTCTTCAGTTAAATTCTCGGTCATTTTTGCTTCAACCGCATCTACCACAGGGTCTATTTCTTTTAAAAGTTGAAGCCCTTCTTTAGTTATACTAATTTCTACCTTGCGGCGATTGGCTTCGCAAATAACCCGTTTAGCTAAACCTTTTGCGATCAACTTATCTACCAGTCGAGTAGTATTACTCATTTTGCTTACCATACGCTCTTGAATCGTGCTCAAGTTAGCCGGTTTTCCTTTCTGTCCGCGCAAAATACGCAGCACATTAAATTGAGGAATGGAGATATCGAAGGGTTTTAGTGCTTCGGAAACCTTATCATCTATATAATTTGCTGTCACCAATATCCCAAGACTTAACTTTCGAGCTAATGGTAAATTACTGGTCTTTAGTTGATCTTCAAGTTTCATTTGTTTCAACAACATTTGTATGTACAAATATAAGTCAGTTTTATTATTTAAGTTTAAATGAAATGTTAAATTTTTTCCGCAGGAATCGAAGGCAAAGAGGGGCTCTGTTTTTTAAACTTTCAATATCTTTACGTAAAATAAAATGAAAAATATTAACGAATTCTCTTTTAAGGAGAATTGAAAAAATAAGAGTTTATGAAAGAACTTAGTCAGGAAGATTGGCAATCACAGCTGGAAAAAGATGAAAATGCGGTGATTTTAGATGTAAGAACTCAAGAAGAAGTAGAAGACGGGTATATCCCCACTGCTAAAAACCTTGATATTTATAAGGGTCAGGAGTTTGTAAATGAAGTTGAAAAACTGGATAAGGATAAAAATTATTATATCTATTGCCGTTCGGGAAAACGAAGTGCACAGGCCTGTACTATTTTAGATCAGGTGGGTTTTGCAAATACTTATAACCTTAAAGGAGGATTTATGGAATGGGAAGGTGAAAAGGCTGAAGATTAAAAATTTCTAGCTTTTAAAATTTGCAAAAGCGCTATTTGATATTTCAAATAGCGCTTTTTTTTGTGCATCATTTTTATGAATTATGGAAATCATATGTTTGTTAAATTACGAATTATTATAGACGAAAGTTTGTTTTTTGTCGATAAAATGATAGATTTGACCAATCTATTAACCTTTTTTTAACCAAACATTTAAATTTATGATTTTAAACAAATTCAAACCACTCGCAGTAACTGCATTAGTTGCCACTTTCCTGTTCTCGTGTTCGCAAGATGAACAAAGAGATCAACAAATTGATGAAGAATTGGTTGCGCCCTCTTCGTCAAATATCGTTGAAGGCCAATACATTGTTGTTTTCAACAAAAAAGTAACCGGAGACGCTACTTCAAAGTATCCAGAAAGTTATACTAAGGCTCAGGAAGCTGTAGCTAATACTACAAAAAAAGTATTAGCTGAAGCGAATATTCCTGATGCCGAACTTCTTGCAGTTTATAGTAAAACTATAAACGGGGCTGCCCTTAAATTGAGCCTTGAACAGGTAGAATCTCTACGCAAGAAAAAAGAGATTGCTTTTATCGAAGAAGATAGAATAGTGCAATTTGCTCCACCTTGTGGAACTCCAAATGGTGGGCCGTGTGATGGTGATCCAGGTGATGGAGATGACGGTAGCGGGGGAGATTCTGGCCAGGAAACTCCTTACGGAATTGCTCGTGTTAACGGTGTTGCTTCTTATACCGGTTCTAATGTAGCCTGGGTAATTGATTCAGGAATTGATACAGATCATCCAGATCTAAATGTTGATGCTTCAAGAGGATTTAATGCTTTTACTTCTGGAAGAGATGGTAAGTCTACCGATGATGGTAATGGACACGGAACTCACGTGGCAGGAACTATTGCTGCATTAAATAATAATATTGGTGTGATTGGTGTAGCTCCGGGAGCTACAGTTATACCTATAAAAGTTCTAGATAGCCGTGGTAGCGGATCTTATTCTGGTGTAATTGCCGGTGTAGACCACGTTGCTGCTTATGGAAGCGCTGGAGATGTTGCTAATATGAGTCTTGGAGGTCCAACTTCTGATGCTTTGGATAGTGCAATTCTTTCTGCTGCTGAGAACGGAATTATATTTGCTCTTGCTGCAGGAAATGAAAGCTCTGATGCCAATACCAGTTCTCCTGCACGTGTTAATGGCGCAAATATCGTTACCATTTCTGCAATGGATTCTAACGATAACTGGGCTTCTTTTTCTAACTACGGAAATCCTCCGGTAGATTACGCTGCTCCAGGAGTTGCTGTGAATTCTACCTGGAAAGACGGTGGTTACAATTCAATTAGTGGTACTTCTATGGCTTCACCTCACGCAGCCGGAGTTTTACTATTAGGACCTGCTTCTACCGATGGCACCGTTAATGGAGATCCAGATGGAACAGCTGATCCAATTATTGTTCACTAAAAACTAATAAACTTAATAGATTAGGAAAGCACTGCGAAAGCGGTGCTTTTTTATTTTCTAAGTAGTAGCCAACGGGTTCCTATACTTAGAATAGTGAATACTTCCCCATTGCTAATACTGTTAATACTATTATCCTGGATATCGTCTAGCGTATCTCCGTTTACAAAATTAAGCGCCGTGGTACTACTTCCTTTACTTATTAAAACGATTTCCCGCCCTTTATTAGCAGATGCGTCTGGAATTGTAATTGATGAAATAGTTGGGTTAATCCTTAAGAAATAAACTTCATCTCCAATAATGTAAGTCCCACTTTGGCTTCCTGTGCTTATATAATTTCGGGTATGATTGTGTTTCCAATTAACTTTTCCCGAATTATCTGAAACTAAAATCTGGTTCTCTTCTCCCCGGGAATCCGGTAAAATATATTCTTCTGCCGGTGTTTTTCCTATTCCTACTGGGCCAGCGAAATATCCTGCAAAAACTCGTGAGCTGGAATTGCCTTCGGCACGAGCGTATATTCCGTAGATATTACCTCTGCCTGTATTTGTTCCTATTTCGGTAAAAATACCGTAATTATCACTGCTTGCTCCTTCTGTTCGTCCTACTTTATTATATATTCCATACATATCCCTACTACCGGTCGCCTTGCTGGTAACATTATAAATACCGTAGCGCTCAGCCTCTCCATCTGTAGAAACATTTAATTTGAGGCCATATTTTATAGCATCAGTTTTACTGCGGTTTGTTATTTCTATACCGTAGGTGTTTCTGGTTTTTTCGGGATTATTATTGTCTATTTCCAAGCCTTTTTTAATATCCTCTGCATCTCCCGGATTGATCGCAATTTGAAGTTTACTCTCAATATTTTCAGTCCCAATACCAATATTTCCTTTTCTGAATAAATTATCGGTTATGTTTCCGGGACTCTCTGTGGTAAA
>Ga0098069_100040_pt1 | contig 83160 bp, 75 predicted proteins | sample 27_taG_FD_92584 | JGI IMG/M metagenome (GOLD analysis project Ga0098069, IMG submission 92584) | Marine viral communities from Cariaco Basin, Caribbean Sea - 27_WHOI_OMZ | ecosystem: Environmental > Aquatic > Marine > Oceanic | place: Caribbean Sea: Cariaco Basin | collected 2014-11-09
AAACCTAGGTTTTGGTGACGTGATTGACTTGTTGCAGGTGTTTGCAAACCAGCCATCGCATAAATCGCTGCGGGCTTGGGAGCGCCAGCGAAAAGCTGCTGCAGTGACCATGATCACAGCCATGGAAGCCTTCAAACGCGGTTTCGGTAGCGCTAATCCGTTGCTAAAACTAGCCCGTGGTGTGGGTTTTCAGGTGGCTAATAACACCAAGCCGCTCAAACGCATGCTAGTGAAAGCAGCGCTTGGTGAATAGCTAAATACGTTCTTGAATAAATTGTGCCAGTTGCCGCGCCGCTTGGTTGTCGGCATCGGCTTGCCACATAGCCACATTCACCTCGCCCAATTCGGGCAACGCCGTGGTGCCACTGCGCTGCAGTCGCGCTAAATTATCGGGCACGGTGCTTTGGGCCAGTACGGTTAAACCAAGGCCGCTTTCAATAGCCGCAGTTAAGCCCGAAAAATCGGCATTGGTAAAGCTAATACGCGCTGCAATATTGGCCTGCCGTAGCGCGGTTAAAGCACGGCGCCGATAAATGCAGCCTTCGGGTGCCACAACTAAAGGCAATGGCTCTTGCCCGTGCGGTATGTCGTGCTGGGCACCCACCCAAACCAACGGCTCTTGTTTTAATATCACCATGCCAGGGCGCATGGATTTTTTATCGGGCTCTTTTAAGGCAATCACCAAATCAAAATGCGCTTGCTCGTCTTTCAGCAAATCTTTGCTCAGCGCTGAGGTTACTGACAGCGACACATTCGGGTAGGCCTGCGCAAATTGCCCCAAAACCTGCGGCAAAATTTTACTGGCAAACTCACTGGGAATACCTAAGCGCACTTGCCCCGAAACCGAGGGCTCGGTAAAGCGCGCAATAATTTGATCATTTAAACCCAATAACTGCCGCGCTTGCTCGAGTAACTCGCTGCCAGCTGGCGTTAAATGAATGCGCCCACCGCTGCGGCTTAGCAACGACACCCCAAGCAGCTCTTCTAAGCGCTGTAACTGCAAGCTAATGGCAGGTTGCGAGCGATTTAATTGCTGCGCAGCTGCGGTATAACTTTGCAGTTCATAAATGCTAATAAAGGCGCGTAAAGCTTCTAACGGGAGGTGTTGCATGATTTTTGCTCACAAAACAGGCGTTTTTCGTTAATTTGATAACTGTAATTTATATGATTTCTAAACTTATTTAAAATTTTTATGAAAGCATAAGTAATATTCATTTGTTGCGAGGGCTTTCGACCTCTATAATTCGCGGTAATTTTTTGAATGCGCGCAAGGTCTTTTTCCGGGCTGCGTATCCACAACAAAAAAGGACAATTAGGTCATGGCAAATCGTACTCCTTTATATGACGCGCACGTAAAAGCTGGCGCGAAAATGGTGGACTTTCACGGCTGGGACATGCCGCTAAATTATGGCTCGCAAATTGAAGAGCATAACGCGGTGCGTAACGACTCAGGCGTTTTTGATGTATCGCACATGACCATTGTTGATGTGTCTGGCATTGATGCAAAACCTTTCTTACGCCACTTATTAGCCAACGACGTGGCCAAATTAAGCATTCCTGGTAAAGCGCTCTACAGCGGCATGCTGAACGAGCAAGGCGGCGTAATTGACGACTTGATTGCCTATTTCTTCTCGGACGAGTCATACCGTTTGGTGGTGAACTCAGCCACCCGTGAACAAGACATGGCGTGGATCAACAAAGCCGCCGGTAGCTTCAAAGTCACTATTACCGAACAACCAACTTTAGGTATGTTGGCGTTACAAGGCCCGAAAGCCGAAGAAAAACTTAAATTAGTACTGGGCGACGAAGCCTTTGCTGCAGTAGATGGCATGAAGCCATTTATGTCACAGCAAGTGGGCGATTATTTCATCGCAACCACCGGTTATACCGGCGAAAAAGGCTATGAAATTGCCGTGCCTGGCGACAAACTTGAGCCGTTATGGGACGCCTTATTGAACGTTGGCGTTCAGCCATGTGGTTTGGGCGCACGCGACACCTTGCGTTTAGAGGCTGGCATGAACTTGTACGGCCAAGATATGGACGAGGGCGTCACGCCATTAGAAGCCAACATGGGCTGGAGCGTAGCGTTTGAACCTGCTGATCGTCAATTTATCGGTCGTGAAGCATTAGAACAGCAAAAAGCAGCCGGCCACGCCAAGTTAGTTGGCTTAGTCATGAAAGACAAAGGCGTATTGCGCCACGGTCAAAAAGTGATCGTAGAAGGCGGCGAAGGCGTTATTACTTCGGGCACCTTCTCACCAACTTTAGGTTTCTCTATTGCTATGGCTCGTGTGCCTGCAACAGTGGGTGATACCGCCGAGGTGGAAATTCGCAAAAAATTAGTTACAGTAAGCGTGGTTAAACCTAGCTTCGTGCGTAACGGCAAGTCGGTACTTGTGTAAGTACAGGCCTAAGCGCTCTCAACCTTTTGATGAATTGAGTATCTGAATTACTAATAAGGAACAGAACATGAGCAATATTCCAAAGGAACTAAAGTACGCGTCAACGCACGAGTGGGTGCGCAATGAAGGCGACGGCATTTTCACGGTTGGTATTACTGAACACGCGCAAGACTTGTTAGGCGACATGGTGTTCGTTGAATTACCAGAAGTAGGCGACACGGTTGCCGCTGGTGACGACGTAGCCGTGTGTGAATCTGTAAAAGCTGCGTCTGACATTTATGCGCCAATTGCTGGTGAAATTGTTGAAGTGAACGAAGAATTGGAAGACGCGCCAGAAACTGTAAACAACGACCCATTTGGTGACGGTTGGTTATTCAAAATTAAAGCCGAAGACCCAAGTGAAGTTGAAGGCTTGCTTGATGCCGAAGGTTATCAAGCAGTTATCGACGAAGACTAAGCACTCGTTTTGTGAACAAGCCCCGGCCAATTTTGCCGGGGTTTTGTGTTTCAATTGTCTTGTATCAACCCGAAAGCTAGGGGACTTGAAGTAAATGACGACTACTACGCTGAAGCAGTTAGAAAATCACGGTGAATTCATTGCGCGCCACATTGGCCCAAGCGCAGACGAAACAGCAGCTATGCTGGCTGAGTTGGGTGTTAACTCACTTGAAGAGCTTACCCAAGACACCGTACCTGGCGCTATTCGACGCGAACCGTTCTTGTCTATTGGCGCGCCAATGACCGAGCGTGACGCGTTGGCTCGTTTAAAAGCCATTGCCAGCAAAAACAAAGTTTATAAGTCATTTATCGGGTTAGGTTATTACGACACCCTAGTACCGAACGTTATTTTGCGTAACGTGTTGGAAAACCCAGGTTGGTACACCGCTTACACGCCTTATCAGCCAGAAATTGCCCAAGGCCGTTTGGAAGCCATTTTGAACTTCCAACAAATGACCATGGACTTAACCGGTTTAGAGCTTGCGAGCGCTTCTTTGTTAGACGAGGCCACTGCAGCAGCCGAAGCTATGGCCATGTCAAAGCGCGTCAGCAAAAGCAAGTCAAACACCTATTACGTGGCTGACAACGTGTATCCACAAACTATCGACGTAGTGAAAACCCGCGCCGAGCAGTTTGGTTTTGAGGTCATTGTTGGGCCAGCACGCGAAGCAGACAACCACGACGTATTTGGTGCGTTGTTGCAATACCCAGACCGTAACGGCGAAATTCATAACATTGAAAAGCTAATTGCCGACATTCAAGCCAACAAAGGTATTGTTGCCGTAGCGGCCGACATTATGAGCTTGGTATTGTTGAAGTCGCCTGGCGAAATGGGCGCCGACATGGTATTCGGTTCAGCCCAGCGCTTTGGCGTACCTATGGGCTACGGCGGCCCACACGCGGCATTCTTTGCTACCCGTGACAAATACAAGCGTTCGCTGCCAGGCCGTATTATTGGCGTGTCTAAAGACACCCGCGGCAACCAAGCATTGCGTATGGCGATGCAAACGCGCGAGCAACACATTCGCCGCGAAAAAGCTAACTCAAACATCTGTACTGCGCAGGTATTACTGGCCAACATGGCCTCGTTCTACGCGGTATACCACGGCCCACAAGGCTTAAAAACTATTGCCTCGCGCATTAACCGCTTAACCGACATTGTGGCGTTGGGCTTGAAAGAAAAAGGCGTGAAGCTGGTTAACAGCCACTGGTTTGACACCTTAACCTTCACTTTAGAAGGCGACACGACTGACGTATTAGCACGCGCTGACAAAGCTGAAATTAACTTGCGCGTAGACGGCAACGGCCAGTTTGGCGTGAGCTTAGACGAAGCCAAAACTCGCCACGACGTTGACGCCTTGTTCGCCGTACTGTTTGGCGATGACCACGGTTTAGAGGTTGACGTATTAGACTCACGCGCAGCTTCTGGCGACGTGGAATCTATTCCAGCTGCACTGCGCCGCGAAAGTGCGATTTTAGAGCACCCAGTGTTCAACAGCTACCACTCTGAAACCGAAATGCTGCGTTACATTAAGCAGCTAGAAAACAAAGACTTGTCGTTGAACCACAGCATGATCTCACTGGGTTCGTGCACCATGAAGCTCAACGCTACCGCAGAAATGATTCCGGTCACTTGGCCAGAGTTCGGCCAGTTGCACCCATTCTGCCCAGTCGACCAAGCGCAAGGCTACGCTGAATTGCTCAGCACCTTGTCAGAGTGGTTAGTGGACATTACCGGTTACGACGTGATGTCGATGCAACCAAACTCAGGCGCACAAGGCGAATACGCCGGCTTGTTGGCGATTCAGAAGTACCATCAAAGCCGTGGCGATGCGCACCGCAACATCTGCTTAATTCCAAGCTCTGCGCACGGCACTAACCCAGCTTCTGCACAAATGATGAGCATGAAGGTGGTGGTGGTTGACTGTGACAAGAACGGTAACGTTGACTTGGACGACCTAAAAGCCAAAGCCGCCGAAGCGGGCGACAACTTGTCGTGCATTATGGTGACCTACCCGTCAACGCACGGTGTGTACGAAGAAGGCATTAAAGAAATTTGTGACATTGTGCACGCGCACGGTGGCCAAGTGTACCTAGACGGCGCCAACATGAACGCGCAAGTAGGCGTCACCTCGCCAGGTTACATTGGCGCAGACGTATCGCACCTGAACTTGCACAAAACCTTCTGTATTCCACACGGTGGCGGCGGCCCGGGCATGGGCCCAATTGGCGTGAAGAAGCACTTAGCGCCATTCTTGCCAAACCACAGCGTGATAAAAATTGAAGGCACAGGTGCCGACAACGGTGCGGTGTCAGCAGCACCTTTTGGTAGCGCGAGCATTCTGCCAATTTCGTGGATGTACATTGTCATGATGGGTTCACGCGGCCTGCGCGAAGCAACTGAAGTAGCGATTATGAACGCCAACTACATTGCCAAGCACTTAAGCAAGCACTACCCAATTCTGTACAAAGGCCGTAACGACCGCGTTGCGCACGAGTGCATTATTGACCTGCGCCCATTAAAAGACGCCTGTGGCGTTACTGAAATGGACGTAGCTAAGCGCTTACAAGACTTCGGCTTCCACAGCCCGACCATGAGCTTCCCAGTAGCGGGCACCTTAATGGTTGAGCCAACTGAGTCTGAGTCAAAAGCTGAACTAGACCGCTTTATTGAAGCCATGATCAGCATTCGTGAAGAAGCCAAACGCGTTGAAGCGGGTGAGTGGCCAGAAGACAACAACCCACTGCACAACGCACCGCACACCTTGGCCGACATTGTTGACGCTAACTGGGACCGCCCATACAGCCGTGAACTCGCTGCATACCCTGTGGCCGCTGTGAAAGTGAACAAGTTCTGGCCAAGCGTGAACCGCATTGACGACGTATACGGCGACCGCAACCTGATGTGTAGCTGTCCAGCGGTGGATACTTATCGGTAATTGGTTGTGCTGTGATGAGGAAGGCGAGCTTTTTAGCTCGTCTTTTTTGTTTGTGCCAGTCAACACGGCGAGTCAATCATTAAAGTTTGGTTGGCAGAACGGCTTAGCCTTGAACAGTCGGGTCTTCGATCTTGTGGCTTCGATATTTTAATTGCACAATTGAGAGCGACCATAAATGTTAAGCATACGGGATTATCATGCAAAGTTCATTGTCACAATATGTTAAGAAACGAACTGGTGTCCCTCTGGGTGCAAGTAATTCCATGAGAAATATGCTTTCGCGCTCTTTCGGTGCAAAGTCTTTCCCTGTTTTTTGGCACTACTGGAATCCTATCTGGAGCTATTATTTATCTCGCAATGTCATGCGACCGCTTGGCAAGTTTTTACCTAATTCCGCAGCGACTTTCATTACATTCATAGTCAGTGGCGCGCTTCACGATATAGCTGTATCAATCATAAAGTGGAAAACCATTGTATTTTTTACACCGTGGTTCGGGATAATGGGGTTAATGGTCATCGTTTTAAAAAGATCAGGAGCTTCATACGGGCATGTAACTTGGCCTCTTCGGGCGTTAATCAATGCATCATTTATTTTTGTTTCGCTAGGGGTAACGTACTTTTTGGAAAGCATGTATGCCTAACAATCTGCTGTAGTCGCTCGCAGGCTTGCTGGGACGCAAGCGCATTGGCAGCGTCACTTCGTTCCTAATTTTAGCCCATGTGTTTTCGCCCCGACAAAGGGCAAGACTAAGGTCTGCAACGAGCGAAAACCAGTCATTGGTAGTTCGAGCAATTTTACTTCGTATTGATATACTAATGTCATGATTAAAGTTGATTTTGTGGTTAGACGATGAAAACAATAGGCAAGTTGGCTAAAGAACTTGGTTTAGGCGTAGAAGCTATACGCTTTTATGAGCGAGAAGGCTTGATAAAACAACCTCAAAAACCTCAAAATGGTTATCGTGTGTATGACGACTCAATCACCAAACAATTACAATTCATTTGTAGGGCCAAAGCACTTGGCTTCACTCTAAAAGAAGTGGCTTCATTAATGTCAATGGGTGGCGATTGTGCCAGAGTTGAATCTTTAGGCTTGCAGAAGCTGAGAATAATTCAAAGTAAAATAAATGACCTTCAAGGCTTAGAAGTGGTCATAAAAGAAATGACTAATTCATGCCGCAACAATAACGACCAATCTCACTGCCCAATAATCGATTCGATAAAGTAGTATTGACTCCGTACTTACCTACGGAGTTTACACTCAAATCATTCAAATAATGTTAGGCGTTAAAAATGATTAATAAGATTTTAGATAAAGTTGGCTCAGGTGGCGTTTGGCTTGCAGCCCTAAGTTGTACGGGGTGTTTTCCAGCACTTGGTTCATTAGCATCAGCATTGGGGTTAGGCTTTCTCTCTCACTTTGAGGGGATTGCTGTAAATACCTTGTTACCTACATTTGCTACTCTGGCGTTGTTGGTAAATTTGTATAACTGGTATAAAAACCAAAATCATGCGAGAGGCACTCTTGGGGTTATTGGCCCTATAACGGTTTTGTTAACCCTCTATCCACTATGGCAATACGACTGGAGCACTTATTTGTTCTATGTAGGTATTTGTTTGATGATTGTAATGTCAGCGCTTGACATAGCTAAACCAGTGAAGGAGCAAACATGCAAGGTATAGAGCTAAAATCTACTATTACTTGCCCCGAATGTGGCTTCATTAAAACTGAAGAAATGTCAACCAACTCTTGCCAGTGGTATTATGAATGTGAATCTTGCAAAGTTCTTCTAAAGCCTTTGAAAGGCGATTGTTGCGTATATTGCTCTTACGGAACAGTAAAATGCCCACCAATTCAAGAAGGCCAAAGTTGTTGTAAGAGCTAAGTGACTGTCTCTTAAAGACACAGATAAATTTCAAGAACTAAATATTGAAATGTCAGCAATCATATCAAAGCGGTCTTGATCTAGTCACTGTATGAAGGGCTGCTTTTGGCACACAGCGGACAAAGCTTCGTCGAATTTTTAACTATTAAGTTTTTATCCTACACAATTTTACGTTTGCCACTTTTACCAACTAACCATACTCTTCAAACCTCGTGTCAACGCACAGGTTGTTAACTGTAGTTGACAAGCTCCGGAGTGTTAACTAAAGTTGGCAATTGAATATGGATATTCTAACAACGTCAGTGTTTGATATGTGGTTCGATTCACTGAAAGATCTACGAGGTAAGTCACGAATTCAAGCTCGAATTGACAGAATTGCGTTTGGACATTTGGGCGATATGAAGTCAGTGGGAGAGGGAGTTCTCGAGTTACGCATTTTCTACGGCCCTGGTTATCGTATTTATTTTAGACAATATGGCGATACACTTATTGTACTGCTTGCGGGTGGCGATAAATCGAGTCAGCAAAAAGATATCGAAAGCGCCAAAAAATTAGTTAAAGAAATTGAGGGCATCATATGAGCATAAAACTCACCCGTTGGGACTCAGCACAACACCTCGATAGCGACGAAGCCATTCAAGCCTACTTGGATGCATGCGTGGAAGAATCTGAAGGTGATCCGGCATTCATTGTTCACGCTTTGGGTGTTATTGCGCGAGCGCGCAATATCAGCCAGCTATCGCGTGATACAGGTATCAGCCGCGAGGGGCTCTACAAAGCATTCTCGGAAGAGGGTAACCCGACATTTTCAACTATCGCTAAAGTGGCATCTGCCCTTGGTTTAACGTTAACCTTGCAGCCTAAATCAACGAGCACATACTAAGCTAACTTTATCCGTAATCTTTTTCCTACAGCCAATGGAGTTAAATCGAACCACAACATAAAAGTTGTTTTTTGTAATATAACAGCGTATAAGTTGTATATTTCTATAGAAACAATATTTAGGTTGTTTTATGAAGGCATTAAATGAGCTGAGTGAAAAATTAATTAGCGAGCGCAAGAAAAGAGGTTTGTCGCAAAAAGACATGCGGATGCTTATTGGCATGTCGCAACAACAGTACCAACGCGTAGAGTCAGGGCAAGATCTAAAGGTCTCGACCTTGTTGCGCATTCTCGTTGGTTTGGGCTTGGAGCTATCGATAGTCGACCCGTTAAACCTAGAAAATGAACCCATAACGGTAACTGATGCCGAGCGAGAAAATATTTGGGCTAGCAAACACAAGCATCTCGAGGATTAGGCGCTATGAACACAAAGCGCATAGAGCACGTTGAAGGTCTAAGTCTGAGTATTAATAACCAAGAAATTGGTGTCGTATCTCACTATTCGGGTGGCAAAAACATCTTTGTATTCTCGCCTGAATACACAGCGCTGCCTAGCAATAAACGCAATACATTCACTATGTCGCAATTAATTGATGAGCGTTACCTTCATCAGCCGCTGATTAGTGGACAACGTCTGCCGCCCGTGCTTTCTAACCTGTTACCTGAAGGGGTATTACGAGACTGGATGTCACAGTCGCTTAAAGTGCATGTGGACAACGAATTTCCGTTGTTGGCGCATATGGGTAAAGGTTTGCCGGGGGGGATTATTGCGACGCCGATAGTTGCAGGTCAGTTGCCGGCATGGGCGCTGGATCATCGAGAACAAGTTGAAGCTGTGCAAATTGACGTTGAACACCAACAAAATAGGTTTTCTCTTGCCGGCGTACAAATGAAGTTCTCGTCAGTTCGTAATCAAGATGGGCGCTTCAACATAGGCTCGGATGCTAATCACGATAGTTGGATTATCAAAACACCGTCCACAGTGCACAAATTTTACTCGTGAACATATTACTTGCCAATGGCGATGCGCACCTTAAAAACTGGTCAGTGATATACACCAACCCGCATCGGCCTATGTTGTCTCCCGCTTACGATATCGTTTCTACGCTACCTTATGTACAAGGTGAGACAGAGTTCGCACTGAACTTGGCCAAAAATAAAAACTGGTACCAGGCGAACATGGCTTCATTTGAAACTTGGTCGGATCGTGTCGATGTGCCATGGCAGGCCGTAAAAGTGCATATCATTGACACATTAGATAAAGCCCGAAATATTTGGCCGCAATTATTAACCGAATTACCAATGCATGATGAACACAAGAATGCGTTAAGGCTGCATTGGGCTCAATTACATGAAGACTTTAGGTTACGAAGCTAACGGGTATCTGCTCGTAATTACGAGCAAATACCCGAGTCATTTAAAAGAACATATAAATAAACCCGACACCAAGCTCCGCTTCATAGTCACCACGGGCAATTGGGCTGTTACGAACGTCGCTACTGTAGTGCTCGTATAGGCCTTCAACGAACACTAACCAGTTGTCGTTAATGTAAGTACGATAGTTGTAGTGCAGGCCAACCGAGCGAATACCGCTGTCGATGTAGGTTTGGTTATACCCCGATGCAGCAGCTTCGCGGCGTTCACACCGAAATCTTTATTGGCACGATCGCTGTCGTGGTATACCGCAACCACAGATAGCTCGTGACCGGTACCGTCGAATTGCTCACCGAAGCGTGTGCCGACGCCGAAAATACCAATGTTGCCGTCTTCACTAGCAATCACGCGGCCATCAAGCCAGTAACGCCAGTCGGCATCAAATGCGCGGCGTGCTTGTAGCACAAATTCGGCACCTTCGTCAGAATCGCCCATGCCGTTCAAATAGCCGTCATCAGAGTCTGCTTCTTCACGGCCTTCATCAAAGCCAACAGTGGCCTCGAATAGCCATACGTCGTCACGTAGGCCGCGCCAACCTAAGGCTTCACCGGCAAAGTAAAAAATATTATCGCCGCTGCGCCATTGCAGGGCGCCGGCAGGGTCAGCTTCGAAGCCGAATTCGTCTGAGCCTTCATAGGCTGATTCATATTCAACACCCGCGCCCAAGCCTAAAGCCCAACCATCTTGTCCTTTGGTAAAGTCATCAAGAGAAGGCAAAGGCACTAATGCTGTTTTTTCTTGAGCAACTGTTGCGGGCGCGAAACTTGCAGCTACAGCCAGTGGCAACAATAAAGCGATAAATTTTTTCATGGTGATTCTCCAACTAAACCAGTAGACAAAAAGGTTTTGTCTCGTCCACCAATTACGTTAGCTAACTTACCTTGGATCTATGAAACTGCCGAAATATTTAAATTGCGCTAAATCAAGCTGGCGTGAATTTAATTTTATACCTACACTTTGTATATTCAACACGTATATCCATGTTGAGTATGATAGCTTGTGAGAGATATATGAAAGCAAAAACAAAACTATTTAAAAGCAACCAGACGCAGGCTGTGCGGTTGCCAAAAGACGTCGCGTTTCCAGATGGTGTCACCGATGTCGAAGTACTTGTGGTTGGTGAGAGCAGAATTATTACACCAGCAAAATCAAGCTGGCGCACATGGTTTGCGGGCGAGCCATTAAGTGATGACTTTATGGTTGAGCGTGATCAGCCCGAAGAACAACAGCGTGATACGTTATGAACCTTCGCTACATGCTCGATACCAACATTTGTATTTATGTGATGAAGAATCGGCCTGAATTTCTAGCTGATTTATTTGATGCGCACGCGCGTGAGTTATGCGTCAGTTCGGTGACCGCCATGGAGCTTTATTATGGCGTTGAGTGCTCACAACAGCGGGTGACAAACGCTGATAAATTAGAAAGTTTCTTATCTCGTTTAGAAGTGCTGGAATACGACACTGCGGCCGCTTATCAAACCGCCATTATTCGCGCAGAGCTGCGTCGTTTGGGAACACCAATCGGCGCTTATGATGGCATGATCGCAGGGCATGCTCGAGCAAACTCGCTCACTGTCGTCACTAATAACGAACGCGAGTTTGCACGAATACCTGGGCTCATGACAGAAAATTGGCTTCAGCAAGCGCCGCAGTCAATCATCAACGAACCGCAGCCGGCTTACCGCTAACGGCTTCAGTTGTTACTGCATGCCTTTCAAAAACGCCACCACACTGCGCCCTAGCGAACTATGATCGTAACCACCTTCTAACGTGGCGACAATGCGGCCGTCACAATGGCGATCAGCCAGTTCTTTCAGTTCGCGGCCTATCCAGTGGTAGTCGGTTTCGGTGAGTTTGAACTGGGCCATGTCGTCTTCTAAATGGCCGTCGAAACCGGCGGACACCATAATTAGCTGCGGTTCAAAGGCATCAATGGCTGGGAACCAGCGCTCGCGCACAGCGGCTTGCCACGTAGGGCCGTCACAGCCTGCGGGCAGCGGAATATTAATCACTTCATGGCTAATAGTCTCGGTGCCCGAGTTGGGGTACAAAGGGTGTTGAAACGAGCTGCAAAAAAGCACGCGCTCGTCGTTTAAGAAAATATCTTCGGTGCCGTTGCCGTGGTGTACGTCAAAATCCACAATAGCGACGCGCTCAATGCCGTAAGTATGCATGGCGTAAGCCGTGGCCACCGCAATATTGTTGAAAATACAAAAGCCCATGGCCGCGTCCCAGGTGGCGTGGTGGCCGGGCGGGCGCACCATGCAAAAGGCTCGGCGGTTTTCAGCGGTAAACACTTCATCAACCGCGCACATACCACTGCCTGCGGCGTACAAAGCTGCGCGCAAGGTGCCGGCGGTCATCATGGTGTCGGGGTCTAACCATATATGTTGGTCGGGCTCGGTGGGGGCACGTTCAAACACGTCGTCTATGTAATTTGCGGCGTGCACGCGTAGTAAGTCTTCACGTTCAGCTGGCTTGGCGTCTTTTTGGGTGAGTGCGAACTCCATGCCTGAGCGAATAATCTGGTCGTTAATGGCAGCAATACGCGCCGGCTCTTCGGGGTGCACTTCCGACACGCGGTGCATGCTGCAATAGGGGTGACTAAATACAGTGATGGACATCTAACTCACTCACTTTTTTCAATTAGATCGAGCTGCAAGTAAACTTCGCCAGGTTCTTCCGAGGGTTTGCGAACAAACCCAGCGCGCTCGAACACGGCCAACATTTTGCCGTTCTCGGCGCGCACGTAAGCCAACATGCGTTCAAGCCCGCGCTCACGAGCAATACGTTTCATTTCTTCAAGCAGGCGCGTGGCCATGCCTTTACCATGCTGAGTTTCGCGCGTAACAAAGGCAACTTCACAGCTTTTTTCGTCGTGTAGCAGATAATAGCGACCAACGGCTTGAATTTGCGCCATAGAGCCCTTTTGCCGCACAATACATAGCGCCAAATCACGTGATTGGTCTACGCTCACTAGCGTACATGACTTTTCGCGACTCATGCTGGTGGGCACAGTGTTGTAACGCATTTGTAGGGTTTCTTTGGTGTGCGAATAAAAGAACTCTTGCAGACGTCGCTCGTCACTTGGGTTCAGTGGCCGCAAGTCAAAAAATTCGCCGTTAATTGAAATCTCTTTAAAGCCCACAGGGCCTAATTCGGGCACTTCAACCGAGTGCAAAATTTGATAGTGAGGCACGTAATAATGTTTGCGTACTTCTTCCAATAGTTGCTGACGAAACTTCGGGTGCGCTACGCGTATCAGCTCTAACGCACGTTCGCGTATGCTTTTCCCGCGCAGTGAAGCCACGCCAAACTCGGTCACCACGTAGTACACATGCGCCCGTGAGGTGGCGACGCCGCTGCCTTCGCTAATAAAGGGCACAATGCGCGACACGGTGCCATTTTTGGCGGTGGAGGGCAGGGCTATTACTGGCTTACCGCCCGGGCTCATGCTGGCGCCCCGGCTAAAATCCACATGGCCGCCAATGCCGCTATAAAAATGATGGCCAATAGAGTCCGACACCACTTGACCGGTTAAGTCCACTTCAATGGCGCTGTTAATCGACACCATTTTTTCGTTACGCGCAATGTTCGCTGGCGAGTTCACGTATTCTGACGGGTAAAAGCCAATGTGTGGGTTGTTGTTCACAAAGTCGTACAGTTTTTTGCTGCCAATACAGAAGCTCGTAACTGCTTTGTGTTGGTGATAGGTTTTGCGGCGGTTATTAATCACGCCACTCAGCATAAGCTCCATAATGCCGTCGGTGATGAGCTCGCTGTGCACGCCTAAGTCTTTATGGTTCACCAAATAGCGCAGTACCGCGTCACAAATTTTGCCAAAGCCTATTTGAATGGTGGCACCGTCTTCAACTAGCAGCGACACATACTGACCGATGCGCTCGGTGACGGCATCGAGTTCAGGCGCCGATATTTCGGGTAGGTCTTGCTCGGCTTCAAAAAACGCATCAATTTGACCTTTGTGAATAAATGCTTGGCCAAAGGTGACTGGCATTTTCGGGTTGACTTGGGCAATGACTTTTTTCGCTGATTTCAATGCCGACGACACAATATCGACCGACACACCTAACGAATGATAGCCGTATTGATCGGGCGGGCTGACCATAATCAGCGCCGCATCAAGCGGTAGTATGTCTTCGCTAAACAACGATGGAATGTCGGACATAAATGCAGGGGTGTAATCAGCGCGGCCTTCAGCCACGGCGCGGCGCACTTTCTCGCCACCAATAAACAGCGAGTTTACTTTAAAGGTTTCACTGTATTCTGGGTTTACCCAATGGTTATCGCCTAGCGCATAAATTTGCACTATTTCAATATCATGAAAATGCTGGCTGTGGTCGGCAAGGTCGTGCAACAGGGCGTGAGGAACCCCGGCGTGGGTACCAATGAATATTCGGTCACCAGACTTAAGCAGCTGCTGCCATTTGGCTGCTTGCCCGTTCACCGTTAATTGTCGTTGTGAACCGCTCATGGTTTCGTCCTTATGCCGCGATAAGTCATAGTAGCCAGTATAAACACAACCGCTGAACGGTCTAAATAACCATTAGGGGTTATTTAGTTGTCTCGTCATAGCGCCTTACACAGTTGCGGCCACTCGATTTAGCCGCATACAAGGCACGGTCTGCATGCGAGAGTAAGGTGTCAATAGAGTCTGAGTCTGCTAACGATGACAAGCCAACGCTCACAGTTAAATGCTCAATAGGTACTGTGGCTGGCGGCTGGGTTTGCATAATTTGTTCACGTAACCGCTGACATAGTTTCGCGGCGCTCTCAATATCTGTGTCGGTCATTAAAATAGTGAACTCTTCGCCACCCCAACGCGCAATTTTATCTTCTTGGCGGGTATGTTGCTTGAGTAATTTGGCCAACCATTGCAGCACTGTATCGCCCGATGAATGGCTAAAACTATCATTAATGCGTTTGAAGTTATCGACATCAATAATGGCAAGCGTTAACGGCTTTTTATGTCGCGTTGCTGCGGCAAACTCAGCGGCTAAATCACGATTAAAGCTGCGGCGGTTGGGTAGGTCGGTTAATTCGTCAAACTGGGCCAAGTGCTCAAACCGCTGCGCTTGAATGCGCATGGCTTCGGTTTTCTCTGCCACTTGTTGCTCAAGTTCAGCCGCTCGGCGGGCAAGCACATTCAGGCGCACGCGAATAAAGGTAGCAATAGCCGCGAGCAAACCGAAAACAACTATGACCCAAAACCACGCCTGCTGATAATAGCGCGGTGGCACACTAAAGCTAAACTCTGCGCTGCGGCCAATTTGGTCGCTGTTGCTATAGGCGGCTTGCACTCTGAAGGTGTAATCGCCAGGCGGCAAGTTGGTATATTCGGTATAGCGGGCTGAGGTGATACGCCATTGCTCTTCGTAACCCACTAACTGGGTACGATAGCGAATTTGGTTGTTCATGGTGAAGCCAAGCCCGGCGTAGCTAATGCTAATGCGTTCGCCGTCGAAACGTGTTTGCGCACTGCTTGGCTCAATAAATTGACCATTAAGTTCAACACTTTCAATAACAGCTGGTGGCGGATAATCGGTAAATTGTGCCAGTTGCGCGGGCGCAATACGGGCAATGCCGTTGGCTGTGGGCACCCAGATCGTGTCATCGGCCGCATGCAAAATAGCAGGGTTCGAACCGCCATTGGCTTGGCTGCTGACTAAGCCGTCGCTTTCGCGAAACACTTCAACGGTACTTAAGCCGCTTTGCTGTTTGCTTTGTACAGCGCGAATATCGGCCACTGTGGTGCGCATGATGCCGCGGTTAGAGGTCAACCAAACGTTGTCGTTTTTATCAATCGTGAATTGAAAAATTTTCTCGACAATTAAGCCTTGCGGGCGGCCAATGACCACGCCTTGTTGCTGTTTTGGCTGATAGATTATTAAGCCACGATCGGTGGCTATCCATAATTCGTCGCCAACTGATTGAATATTAAACACATACTGGGCGTGGTTAAATTGACTAATATCTACACTGACAAAGTGCCCATCGACGAGCTTAAATAGCCCACGTGCGGTGCCTAGCCATAGCTGTTGGTTTTTATCTTCATGCAGAGAAACGCTAAAACGGGCATGGTCAACTTGTGTCTCGGGTTCGCGAATGCCTTGGCCTGGGTCATAAAAATTAACGCCATTGGGCGTAGCAAGCCAAATTTTACCTGAGCTGGCTTCGGTAATAGCTCGAATTTCGTTGGCCAGTAAACCGTCGTTGCGGGTCCAGTGTTGTGTAACTTTACCGTCTTTCCACAGCAGTAAGCCGTCGGTGTAGGTGCCAATAAAAATACCGTGTTCGGGATGCTCAAACAGGCTAAGTACCGATGCCTGAAGACCTAAATCTAGGTTACGCCATTGGTTATTACTGTAAACGCTCACGCCGCCGGCAGAACCAACCCAAATATCACCATTTTCGCGCTGAATGACGGTGCGGACAAAGTTATCTGCCAAGCCATCTTGCGTTGTGTACGTTCTAAACGGTGTGTTGCGCAAACGCATTAAGCCACCGTTAGTTCCCACCCAAATACTGCGCTCGGCGTCTTGATATATGGCCAATACACGTGAGTTAGGCAGGCCATCGGCCATAGTTAAGTTTTCAAGGCCATGGGCGGCACTAAGGCGAAATAATCCCTTATCAATAGAGCCCATCCAAATATCGCCAATGTCATCAACCATCACCCGAATAATACTGATGTTGTTTAGTTTTGGGTGCAGCAGTTTAAAGCCAGTTTCTTGGCGACCAATAAATGCACCTTGCTCGGTACCTACAATAAAGTCATCGCCATATTGGGTCACTGAAAATACGCCAAGCTTCGGTAAACCGTAGTCGGTATTGATAAAATCTAAAGCGTTTTTGGTTACTCGCACCAAGCCCAAATTAGTTGCCACGTACAATTGTGAGTCATCAGGTTTGGCAATGTCGTAGGCATGCATCACGTTATTGTTTGGGGCAACTTGGTCGAAATACGACTCAACGTTATAGGCACTGTAATATTTGAGTAGGCCGAGTTCTTCAGTGGCTAACCAGTAACTGTTGTCTTTGTTATAAATGGCTTTATTCACTAGTGTGAGCGGTGTTTCTAGGGGGCGCCATGTGGTGGTTCCGGCTTGGTTTTGTTCGCGCAAAACCACAGTGCCGCGGGCACCGACGACAATAAGCTGGCCCGACTCGGCCACGCGAACATTCTGTAATCCGGCATCGCGCAGGCCGATATTGCTGTATAAGTCATAGTTCTTGAATTCAGCGCCGTTATAACGGGTTAAGCCTTCCCAAGTCGCTAGCCAAATATAGCCTTCATCGGTTTGGGTGACGCTATTGATGGTATTGTGCGGTAGACCGTCTCGCGTGGTCCATAATTCTTGAAAGTAGTTGGTTAATTCAGGGGGCGCAGATGGGTTAGCTTCAGCAGGGGCGGCAATATGTAATGCAACGCACAACAACAGTGAATTTATCCAAATGCTACAACTGCGCATTACCTGCCCACCTTTTGGTTATTTTTATAACTTTTATATCACATCTTTTTGTGTATTCACCAGCGTAATAAGTAACCATCTTGAAATTTAGTGCATTTAGCTCACACCCCTTGAGCTTCTTAGCTACATTGCATTTAATGGAAGCACGATAAAAACGAGAGGAAGTATCTATGAAGGGCATGAAACAGCTTGTTTTAGCCGCAATGATGGGCGTAAGCCTTGGCACTAGTTTTATTGCGACAGCTGCTGTCGCAGAAGAATTGCCACAGGCAAAAATTGCTGCCGATGATGTGGTTGTCACAGAACACAGCGCCAACATTAACGGTCAACGTTTCAAATACACCGCAACCACCGGCACCCAGCCAGTATTTAACGAAAATGGCGACGCTACTGCGGCGTTATTCTTTACCTACTATGAGCGCCAAGGCGTAAAAAACCGTGAAGAACGCCCGTTGTTAATCTCGTTCAATGGCGGCCCAGGTTCTGCTTCTGTATGGATGCACATTGCCTACACTGGCCCGAAGTCACTTCGTGTTGACGACGAAGGCTTTCCGATTATGCCGTACGGCGTGAAAGACAACCCACATTCGGTACTTGATGTGGCTGATATTGTTTTTGTAAACCCAGTAAATACGGGGTATTCGCGCCCATTGCCAAAGAAAGATGGCAGTGCTTATTCGCGTGACGAGCTACAAAAAATGTTTTTCGGTGTGAATGCCGATGTGAAATACCTAGCTGACTGGGTCAATACCTTTGTAACGCGTCACGAACGCTGGCGCTCACCGAAGTATCTGATTGGTGAAAGCTACGGAACCACACGTGTTTCTGGTTTAGCACTTGAGCTGCAAAATCGTCAATGGATGTACCTGAATGGTGTGGTGTTAGTGTCGCCGACCGATATCGGTATTGAGCGTAACGGCCCAGTAAAAGCGGCTAACCGCTTACCGTATTTTGCTGCAGCAGCTTGGTATCACAATGCGCTAGACAGTGACTTGCTGAAAAAAGACTTGCTTGAACTATTGCCAGAAGTTGAACAGTACACATTGAATGTTTACTTGCCGGCTTTAGCCAAAGGCGCCATGTTGCCGCAAGCCGAGAAAGAACAAATTGCTGAAAAAGTGGCCCAGTATTCGGGCTTAGACAAGCAGACGGTATTGCGCGCTAACTTAGATATTAGCACTTCGTTTTTCTGGAAAGAGCTGTTACGTGATCGCAGCCTAACCATTGGCCGTTTAGACTCGCGTTATTTAGGTATTGACCGTGACGATGTAGGCTCGCGCCCAGATTACAACTCCGAGTTAACTTCGTGGTTGCATTCATTCACGCCGGCTATCAACTACTATCTGCGCGAAGAGCTTAACTACAAAACTGATGTGAAATACAACATGTTTGGTCCGGTGCATCCGTGGGATCGCAGCAACAACAACACCGGCGAAAATTTACGTCAAGCCATGGCGCAAAACCCATACCTGAACGTGTTAATTCAGTCCGGCTATTACGACGGTGCCACCAACTATTTCGATGCCAAATACAACATGTGGCACATTGATCCAAGTGGCAAAATGGCTGACCGTATTGATTTCAAAGGCTACCGCAGCGGCCATATGATGTATTTGCGCGCTGAAGATTTGAAGTTATCAAATGATGACTTGCGTGAATTCATCAAAGCGACTATTCCAGCTAAAGGCGAAGCCGCTAAATATTAATGGCACTCATCAAAAATAAGGTTTTCCCATGAAAAATTTATCTACGCTGGCCCTTGCGGTCAGCGTTGCCCTTTCTGCGTATTCTCATCAGGCCTTGGCACAGTCAGAAAACGGTTGGGATGTGAATAGCCCGCAGGGCGAGTTTAAAGACATTCAAATTAACACCACCGAAGGCACATGGATGAACGTCGATATGAGCCCTGACGGCAAATATATTGTGTTCGACATGCTTGGTGATATTTATCGTATTCCTGCTACCGGTGGCGATGCTGAACTATTAGTGGGCGGTATTGCTTGGAGCATGCAACCGGTGTATTCACCCGACGGTAAATACATTGCGTACACCTCCGATGCTGACGGTGGCGATAACATTTGGATAATGAACGCTGATGGCAGCAATCCACGCCAAGTCACTGACGAAACCTTTCGGTTGTTAAACAGCCCAGCCTGGAGCCCTGATAGCGACTTTATTGTTGCGCGTAAGCACTTTACTGCACATCGTTCGTTAGGTGCCGGTGAAGTTTGGATGTATCACCGCTCTGGCGGTTCAGGCGTCATGCTTACCGAGCGCCCAAATGATCAAAAAGACCTTGGCGAACCTGCTTTTTCACCTGACGGCCGCTACATTTATTTCTCGCAAGATGACACGCCTGGCAAAACCTTTCACTACAGCAAAGACTCGCTGGAAGGCATTTATGAAATTAAGCGCTTTGACCGTGAAACCGGAGACATTGACGTTATTTTAAGTGGTGCCGGCGGCGCTATTCGCCCAACACCGTCACCAGACGGCAAATACTTGGCGTACATTAAACGCGAAGACTTCAACAGCGTTTTGTATTTGTATGACTTAGAGTCGGGCGAGCACACGCGTTTGTATAACCAGCTTGATCGTGACATGCAAGAAACCTGGGCGATTCATGGTGTGTACCCAACTATGGACTGGACACCAGACAGCAAAAAAATGGTGTTTTGGGCTGACGGTAAAATCATGCAGCTTGATGTGGCGAGCCGCAGCACTCGAGTCATTCCGTTTAGCGTAGAAACCACCAAGAAAGTGCAAACTGCATTGCACTTTGAACAGAATCTTGATCAAGACCAGTTCAAAGTAAAAATGCTGCGAATGGTGCAAGTGGCACCAAACGCCAAGCAGGTGGTTTATGAAGCCTTAGGTAAATTGTACGTTCGCAGCTTACCCAATGGCGAACCTAAGCGTTTAACCAACCGCGACGGCGCTTGGGAGCTTTACCCAAGTTATTCGCGCGACGGCTCAAAACTGGTTTATGCGACATGGGATGACCAAGAGCAAGGTCAACTGATTGTTCGTGATGTGAAATCTGGCAAAGAAACAGTTCTAGCCACAGGTACGGGTAAATTTGTCGAGCCGGTATTCAGTCCAGACGGTCAATCAGTGGTTTACCGTAAGCTACGTGGCGGCTATATCACGCCAGACACCTATGGCTTAAACCCAGGTGTTTACCATGTATCACTAAGCAAAAGCGCCAAACCACGGTTAATTAGTGAAAGTGGCAGCTCACCACAATTTGGTGCACGCAGTGACCGCGTTTACTTGATGGCGTTCAACGGTAGCCCGTCGCTTATCAGTGTTGACCTAACCACCAAAGAAAAACGCACCTTGTATACCGCCGAGCATGCCACCGAGTTTCGTGTATCACCAACAGGTGAGCATTTAGCCTTTGCTGAGCGCTTTAAAGTGTTTGTCACGCCATTTGTTGAGCGTGGTGCGCCAATTAAAATTGGCCCGAACGACAAACAGTTCCCAGTTGAGCAGTTATCGGTTCGTGCCGGCGAAAACATTTCGTGGAGCGGCAACGGCGGTGCACTGTATTGGTCGTTAGGGCCAGAGCTCTATCATGCCTCAGTGAATGGTTTGTTTGGTATTGACGGTGACAGCAGCTTTGAAAAAGTAGCGAATGGCCTTGATATCAGCTTTGATGCCGATGCCGGTATTCATGATGAAACCGTTGCTTTTGTGGGTGGTCAAGTGATTACCATGAACGGTGACAAGGTGATTGAAAACGGCACTGTGGTGGTTAAAGGCAACAAAATTGTTGCTGTCGGTCAGGTTGACGAGGTGAGTGTACCGCGCGGCGCTACGGTTATTGATACCACCGGCAAAACCGTGATGCCTGGCTTGTTTGATGGCCACGCTCATGGGCCACAAGGCGACAATGAGATTATTCCAGAGCAAAACTGGAAAACTTATGCCACCTTAGCCTTTGGTGTGACCTCAATTCATGATCCGTCGAACGACACCACCGAAATATTTGCCGCTAGCGAAATGCAAAAGGCCGGCTTAATTGCCGCGCCGCGTACTTTCTCTACCGGTACTATTTTGTACGGTGCCAACGGCCCGGGTTATACCGCGCACGTAGATGACTTAGACGACGCCAAGTTCCACTTAGAGCGCCTGAAAAAAGTCGGTGCGTTCTCAGTGAAAAGCTACAACCAACCACGCCGTAATCAGCGTCAGCAGATTATTCAGGCGGGTCGTGAGCTTGAAATGATGGTGGTGCCTGAAGGTGGCTCATTGTTGCAGCATAACTTGAGTATGATTGCTGACGGCCACACCACGGTTGAGCATTCTATTCCAGTGGCCAAAATTTATGGCGATATTGAGCAATTCTGGAGCCAAACTGACGTGAATTACACGCCAACATTGGGTGTCGCTTACGGCGGTATTTGGGGCGAGAACTATTGGTATGCAGAAACCGACGTGTGGAAGCATCCGAAGTTGTCGAAGTTTGTTCCCCAAGAGGCCCTAGTTGGCTCGGTGCGTCGTGAAAAAGCACCGCATAACCACTATAACCACTTTAATAACGCCGATGTTGCGAAACAACTGCAAGACTTAGGTGTTGATGTGGTCGCTGGCGCTCACGGTCAACGTGAAGGCTTAGCGCAGCACTGGGAAATTTGGATGATGGCGCAAGGCGGTATGACGCCGCTTGAAGCCCTTGCTACAGCAACCATTAATCCAGCCAAAGAATTTGGCATGGATAAATATATTGGTTCGTTAGAGCAGGGCAAGTTGGCGGATATTATCGTGATTGATGGCAACCCATTGGCTGACATTTCTGTTACCGATCGGGTTACCCATACCATGGTGAACGGCCGTTTATTTGATGCCGAAACCATGAATCAGCTAGTACCAAAAACTGAGGCCCGTCAGCCGTTTTTCTGGGAATAGACCATAGTCGCACACCTAAACGGGTGTAACTCAGAAAAAAACCTGTCTATAATCCCGCTATATTCTTATAGCGGGATTTATTTTTTTTATGAATAACATTAAAGATATCGACCTGAACCTCTTGGTCTATTTAGATGTGCTGTTGCGCGAGCGAAATGTTACCAAAGCCGCGGCCCAGCTGAACATTACGCAACCCGCTATGAGTAACGGGTTAAAGCGCTTACGCACACTGCTCAATGACCCAATTTTAGTGCGCACCAGCGAGGGCATGTTGCCCACCGAAACTGCACTGAGAATGCAAGAACCCGTGCGCCAAATTCTCTATTCAGTTGAAGAAATGGTGCAGCCAGCCCGTGAGTTTGATGCTGCAACTAGCGACCGCGTATTTCGTATTATGGCGTCAGATTATGCGGCGTCGACCTTAATGCCTCGATTGCTAGAAAAGCTTCACCAGCAGGCTCCTTCGGTGGCGCTAGACATTATGACACCCAGTGATATTAGTTTTCATGACGTTGAAAATGGCAAAGTAGATTTAGCCATTAACCGCTTTGAAAAGTTACCGCAGTCGTTTCACCAGAAGAACCTTTGGGAAGATAATTTCAGCTGTTTGGTTCGCAAAGATCACCCGCTCGTTGCGAACTACACCCTGAAAAACTACCTTGAGGGCGAACATGTGTGGGTAAGTAAAACCGGCTTTGGTGTTGGCGTAGGTATGGACCCCCACGACGTGCAAAAGCTTGGCTGGGTAGATGAAGCTTTGGGTAAACTGGGTCATAAACGTAGCATTCGCGTGTTTACCCGTAATTATCATGTCGCCATGCATTTGGCGCGGCAGGGGCTTATTGCAACCTTACCAACGCAGGCGGCAACCTTATACAAAGACGACGACGAACTAGTGATGCTCAAACCGCCTTTTGATATTCCGGCGTTAGAGCTGACCATGATTTGGAGCCCGTTGTTGCAACACGATGCTGGGCACCGCTGGTTCCGCCAATTGATCACTGATACCGCTGCACATCACGACTTATGAGTGATAACAAGCGCGCCGGCGTTCTAGCTCGCAAAATTCTGCAAGGCTTTCATAAGCACTACGCGGTGTTTCAGGACGTGACCCAACAAGCAAAAACACGCTTTGCTGAAGGTGACTGGCATGCTGGGCAGTATGCTGCAACGGCGCGTATCAGTTTTTATGATCAACGGGTGCGAGAAACGACAGCGAGCTTGCGCAAGCTAACCCAAGGCAAGCTTGATGAAGACTTGTGGTTGGCAACGCGAAAGTTATATCACCAGTTTTTGCAGTTTCATCCTCAGGCCGAGCTGGCCGAAACCTTTTATAACTCGGTGTTTTGTAACTTGTTTCATCGGCGCTATTTCAATAACGCCTATATTTTTGTCGAAACCACCTTAAGTGACAGCATTCCGCTGGCGCTGGAAACCGAGTTTCGTTCTTATTTCCCGGTGGTGCAAGGCATGCGCCGCACGCTCGCCCGTATTATGGGCGACATCGACTTTGGTGCGCAGTACGACGACCTCTCAGAAGATATTCGTTTACTGCGCAAGGCGTTTCGCCAGCAAACTTCAGCCGGTGAATTGTCCACCTACCAACTGCGCATAGACGTGCTTAAAGAGCCATTTTTTCGCAACAAGGCCGCGTACGTGGTGGGGCGCATTGTCAGTGCCAACCGCATTTATCCGTTTATTGTACCGGTGCTGCGCAATGCCAGCGGCAAGCTATACCTTGATGCTTTAATTACCGATACCGATCAAATGGCGATTATTTTTGCCTTTGCCCGCTCGTACTTCATGGTGCATACCCGTGCGCCATCGGCATTGGTGCGCTTCTTAAAAGGTTTAATGCCCCAAAAGACCATTGCTGAGCTGTATTCTGCTATTGGCCTGCACAAGCAAAGTAAAACCGAGTTTTACCGCGACTTTTTGCACCACCTTGAAGCCAGTAACGACCAGCTAGTTGCCGCCGCCGGTATTAAAGGCATGGTGATGACGGTGTTCACGCTGCCTTCTTATCCTTATGTATTTAAAGTCATTAAAGATGAATTTGGCGGTGGCAAACAAATGAACCGGCAAACGGTTATTGACCGTTACCGCATGGTTAAACGCCATGATCGTGCTGGCCGTATGGCCGACACTTATGAATTTGCTAACGTGGCCATTCCATTAAATCGTATTGCCCCCGATTTGCTTGAAGAACTGAAACAAACCGTGGCTGGTAGCCTCACCATAGAAAACGAGCAATTGGTGATAAGCCAGCTGTTTGTTGAGCGCCGCATGACACCGCTTAATATTTTCCTTGAGTACGCCAGTGAAGCTGAAATAGAAGCGGTTATGAATGATTACGGGCAAGCCATTAAAGACATGATGGCGGCGAATATTTTCCCTGGCGACATGCTGCTGAAGAACTTTGGTTTAACGCGCCACAAACGGGTGGTGTTTTATGACTATGATGAAGTGCAATATTTAACAGAAATGAACTTTAGAGCGTTACCGAAAGCTGAAACTTATGAACAAATGATGGCACCGGAGCCATGGTATGCGGTTGCGCCGAATGACGTATTTCCGGAGCAGTTGGCCACCTTTGCGGTGCCGCAACCGGCATTACGTAAGATACTATTGCAGCATCATCCGGAATTAATTGATGCCAAGTATTGGCAGCAGCAACAAGAAAACTTACGCCAAGGGGTGATTACTGATGTATTTCCGTACCCTGAAGCCGTGCGCTTTATGCGTTGTGTGCGCACGGCTGCGGGGTAAGTTCGTTATTCGCTGATCGTTCTTCGTTAGTGGTTAAACACGGTGAACAAGTGCTCGTTTAGCCACATATGGGCAAGAATACTGATCACGTAGCCCAGAGCAATCACGGGGGTCCACTTAAGGTGGCTAGCGAAGGTGTAGTAGCCACGAGCTTGGCCCATAAGCGCAACACCTGCAGCAGAACCAATCGACAGCAAGCTACCACCGGTACCAGCGGTTAGGGTAATCAACAGCCATTGACCGTGCGACATGTCTGGTTGCATTGAAAGCACCGCGAACATAACCGGAATGTTGTCGATAACCGCTGACATGACACCTAAGGTCACGTTAGCGATAGTTGGGTTCCAGCCCAAATACAGCGTGTTTGATAGTAGCGACAAGTAGCCCATAAAGCCCAAACCGCCAACGCAGATAACAATGCCATAGAAGAACAACAAGGTGTCCCACTCGGCGCGCTGAACGCGGCTAAATACGTCAAAAGGAACCACCGAGCCTAAGCGCTCTAAGCGAGCCATATCACCTGCGCGTTCGGCCATGGCGCGTTTGCGTGCCAAAGAACCGGGCAGGGTCATGCGTAAGAAGTATCCGAAGAACTGCAAGTAACCCAAGCCCATCATCATGCCCAGTACCGGCGGCAGGTGCAGCCACATGTGGCAGGCTACTGCGGTGGCAATGGTCAGTAAAAACAGGGTAGTAATACGTAAAGCGCCACGCTTTAATTCAACTTCTTCGTATACTGCTGAAGGCTTACGGTCTTCAATAAAGAAGCTCATGATCACCGCAGGCACCAAGTAGTTCAGCAATGACGGAATAAACAGCACAAAGAACTCTTGGAATTCGACCATGCCGGCTTGCCATACCATCAGCGTGGTAATGTCGCCAAACGGGCTGAAAGCGCCACCAGCGTTTGCTGCGACAACAATGCTAATGCACGAAATACTGATAAACTTCTTATCGCCATCGGCAACTTTCATGACCACGGCGCACATTAATAGGGCAGTAGTTAAGTTGTCAGCAACGGGTGAAATAAAGAATGCTAAGAAGCCTGAAAGCCAAAATAACTGTTTGTAGCTAAAGCCTTTTTTAATCATCCATGCGCGCAAAGCGTCAAATAAACGGCGTTCTTCCATGGCGTTGATGTACGTCATCGCCACCAACAAGAACAACATCAATTCGGCAAATTCGAGCAAGTTATGACGAAATGCGTCTTCTGCCACTCCTGGCAAATCGTTTTGCATGTATACAAAGCCGATCATAATCCAGATTAAACCAGCGGCAACCAATACCGGTTTGGATTTACGCATGTGCAGACGTTCTTCGCCCATAACCAGAATATACGCAACGGTAAAAATGATAATGGCGGCAATGCCGACATTTGCAGTGGTCAGGTCAAGTTGGCCAGCAGCTGCAAAGGCAGCGGGAGAGAAAAGGCTTGCGCCCAAAAGCAATAACAGTAGTTTCCACATGAGTCGCTATTCCTTCAACATGTGAGGCTTCAGGAGACGAACAGTCAAATTTTTAGGGTGAGCTGTTCAGGCGCGCGCATACTAACACAAAAAAACCGCCAAGAGCCCTTACTTGGCGGCTTATACTCATTATTTTCTGTGGTAATCCTAAAGAGGTATTCGTAAACCAAAGCTTACGCCGGTTTTTTAAACTGTTCCTCTTCGGTTGAGCCGGTAAGTGCCGTTACAGAAGACTTGCCGCCTTGAATAACATTGGTTACTTCATCAAAGTAGCCGGTACCAACTTCTTGTTGGTGCGCCACAAAGGTGTAGCCTTTGTCGGCCGCTCCAAACTCTTGCTGTTGTAGCTTCACATAGGCAGACATGTCGTTGCGCGCATAGTCGTAGGCAAGCTCAAACATGTGGTACCACATGTTGTGCACGCCAGCCAGCGTAATGAACTGGAACTTATAACCCATGGCAGCCAATTCACGCTGAAACTTAGCAATAGTGGCGTCATCTAGGTTGCGCTTCCAGTTGAAGCTTGGCGAGCAGTTGTAGGCTAATAGCTTGCCAGGATATTTGGCGTGAATGGCTTCAGCAAATTTGCGCGCTTCTTCCAAATCAGGCTTCGCTGTTTCACACCATAGTAAGTCAGCGTACGGCGCATAAGCCAAGCCACGCGATATGGCTTGATCAATGCCAGCGTTAACCCGATAAAAGCCCTCAGCGGTGCGCTCGCCGGTGCAGAAAGGTTGATCATTTGGGTCGACATCCGAGGTGAGTAAGTCAGCGGCATTGGCATCGGTGCGCGCAAGAATGAGCGTGGGCACGCCGGCAACGTCAGCAGCAAGGCGAGCTGCAACGAGTTTTTGCACAGCTTCTTGGGTTGGCACCAGTACTTTACCGCCCATATGGCCGCATTTTTTTACGCTAGCTAGTTGGTCTTCAAAATGCACGCCGGCTGCCCCTGCACGAATCATGGCTTGCATCAACTCGTAAGCGTTCAATACGCCACCAAAACCGGCTTCGGCATCGGCTACAATCGGCGCAAAATAGTCCACATAGCCTTCTTGTTCCGGGCCAACACCTTTTGACCACTGAATTTGGTCGGCGCGCGCAAAACTATTATTGATGCGTTCAACGACCGTAGGCACTGAATCGACCGGATAGAGTGACTGGTCTGGATACATGCTTAAGCTAGTATTGTTGTCGGCCGCAACTTGCCAGCCTGAAAGATAAATGGCCTGCAAGCCGGCTTTTACTTGCTGTACTGCTTGGCCGCCGGTTAATGCGCCTAGGGCGTTGACATAGTTCTTGCCAAACTTCTCTTGTGCAGCACCGTTTACTAAGCGCCAGAGTTTGGCTGCACCGTTTTGTGCATAGGTGCACTCAGGCTGCACACTGCCGCGCAAGCGCACCACGTCTAGCGCAGAATAGGTGCGCTCAACGCCTTTCCAGCGTGGGTTAGTTTGCCAATCGTGTTCAAGCTGTTTGGCCGCTTCTGCATGGTTTAAATTGACTGTAGTCATGGGTGTTGTCCTGTAAGTTTATGTTGTTTTATGTTTGGTATTCGCCTGAATTAACTCAGTAGCTGGTAACCAGGTAGCGTGAGGAACTCGACGAGTTCGTCCGCTGTGGTGATGTCTTCAAGTAGCTGTGTGGCTTTGGCAAAGTTCTCATCGGCCCAACGTTGTTCGCCTACTTCTTTGCGAACCACAGCCGCCTCTTGTTGCAAGTAGTCGCGAAACAGTTGTTTGGTGACAACGTTGCCGTTATCGAGGGTTTTGCCGTGTTTAATCCACTGCCAAATAGAGGTGCGAGAAATTTCGGCGGTCGCGGCGTCTTCCATTAAGCCGTAAATAGGCACGCAGCCTTTGCCAGAAATCCATGCCGCAATGTACTGCAGCGCCACGCGAATATTGGTGCGCATGCCTTGCTCAGTGCGCTCGCCTTGGCTTGGCTCTAGAAGATCATGAGCGGTAATTGGCGCATCATCTTCGCGCAGAACGTGCAGTTGATTATCGCCGCTTAAGCCATCAACAAATACCTCACGAACCGTATCCGCAAGGCCTGGGTGGGCAATCCATGTGCCGTCGTGGCCGTTATCGCGCTCCAGCTCTTTGTCGGCTTTTACTTTGGCAAGAATAGACGCGTTTTGTTGTGGATCTTTGCTGGGAATAAACGCCGCCATACCGCCCATCGCCAAGGCTCCACGGAGATGGCAGGTTTTCACCAATAGTCGTGAGTAGGCATTCAAAAATGGCTGGTTCATGGTCACCACCTGACGATCTGGCAGCACACGGTCGGCATGATTTTTAAGGGTTTTAATGTAGCTAAAAATGTAGTCCCAACGGCCGCAGTTCAGTGCCGCAATGTGCTCACGCATAGCATGCAAAATTTCATGCATTTGAAACACGGCGGGTAAGGTTTCAATAAGAATGGTTGCACGAATGGTGCCGCGTGGCTGCTTAAAATAATCTTCGGTAAAAGCAAATACCTCGGCCCACCATTTGGCTTCGTCGCTGTGTTCCAGTTTGGGTAGGTAATAGTAAACACCGGTGCCATTGGCACTGCGCTGTTGGTAGTTCAAGTAAAAATACAAGGCAAAATCAAATAGCCCGCCAGGAATTTCTTCACCATCGACCAGTACATGTTTTTCGGGTAGGTGTAGACCGCGTACGCGGGCAATGAGCAGTGCCGGATTGGCGTTTAACTGGTAATGCTTGCCGCTGGTTGGGTCGGTGTAATTCATGTCACCGCGGTTGGCGTCGTACAAATTAATCTGACCTTGCAACACGCCATCCCAAGTGGGCGATTGCGAGTCTTCAAAGTCAGCCATGTAGCAATCAACGTTAGCGTTTAGAGCGTTAATGACCATTTTGCGATCAACCGGGCCGGTTATTTCTAAACGTCGCTTGGTTAAGTCGTTGGGCAGTTCAGCTATGCGCCAGTCGCCTTCGCGAATATTCTTGGTGTTGGGGTCAAAATCGGGCAGGGTACCGCTATCAATTTGAGCTTGGCGCTCGGCGCGAGCCTTGAGTACGTGCTGCAATTGCGGACGAAACTTACGAACGACATCCACTAAAAACGTTTGTGCTTTGGCGTCAATTAGCTGCGCAGCAACGCCATCAAGGGCCGGAAAAGTTAAACCATTAACGGTTTCTGGGTGACGATTGGTTTGGGTCATAATCTGTCCGTTTGTTGTTCATGTGTTAACGAACTTCAGACTAGACCCGTGTTATGTATTCGACAAATTTATTGATTTAATTGTGGTCATTCATAGCGCTTATTTCAAACGCGAATATAACAGCTTTTGATACCAGCTTCTTGGCAGCCATTTTTTCATGTACCAAGCCGTACGGCCTTGGCGATGAGGAAGCACATGTGATTTTTTCTTGTCGACCGCTTTCATAATCAAACGCGCGATATCGACTGCATTGAGCTTACTTGAGGCCATTAATTTATTTAATTTCTCATCCATGCCATCAATTGTGGTGCGCATACCTTGGTTTAAATTGGTTTTGAAAAAACTCGGGCACACAGCGGTGACATGAATATTATCTTTCGCTAATTCGTTTTGCAGGGTTTCAGAAAGGCTAACCACGGCGGCTTTGGTGGCGTTGTACGCGCTCATATTTGGCACATCAAGCAACCCAGCCATTGACGCCACGTTTACGAAGTGGCCATGGCCTTGTTGCTGAAATATGGGGGTAAATACTTTGCAACCACGCACTACGCCCAGCAGGTTAATATCTATAATCCACTGCCAATCGCTTAGGGTGGTATCTGAAATTTTGCCAACTTGAGCAACGCCAGCGTTATTGACGACCACATCAACGCCGCCCCATGTTTCCTGTAGTTGCTTGGCAACGCTCTCAAGGTCACTCATGCGGGTAACGTCACAAGGCAAAAAGAGCGCGTTAGGCTGCCATTTTTTTAAGCTGCCAATCACCGCTTCGCCACGTTCAATATCACGATCGCCAATACAAACTTGCCAACCGCCTTTAGCGCAAATTTGCGCCAAGGCAAAGCCTAACCCACTGGCGCCACCAGTGATAAAAATACGTTGTGGTTTCATTTTTTGTCCTCAGGGAGCGATGGTCATCGACACCGGCCGATCAATTAGTTGCCTTAATGTCATAGAAGCATACCCTGTCAGCTGTTTAAATGCAGCAAAGTAGGTGGTTGAATTTGCAGGTTCACCTTGTTGAATAAGGTCTGAATAGGTTTGCCATAGCGTGAATATACCGGCGTCTATGCCGTTGGCTTTTAGCTGCGCATGCAGCTCGGCATTGGCGACCAAACCACAGGTGTAATGGGCGCGAAAATCAACATTACCCACGTCGACAAACGCTTCGCTGATTGGCCATACAGCGGTACACTTTTGCTTGGCCTCTTGCACGGCATTGTTTAAGAAGCTGCTGCTTTGCCCTAATTTACTGTCGGTATATAAATAGGCCATCATTTCGGCAGCGCCTTCATGAATCCAAGCTTCTTCGGTTGAGGAAAAGCGTAAGCCATTGCCTTGAAACAGATGAGCTATTTCATGTGCGAAGAACCACATGGTGGTTTCTTCGTTTATGTTTTCCAAAGAGGCTTCACCGTACCAGTGCATAAAGATTTGGTTGGGTAGTACGCCACCCTGTTGCCCGTAGTAGCCGCCTTGATAATCACTGTACGAGGCGAACAACATAGGGGTTTGAGCAAGGCTGCCGAGCTGCTTGGTGAAATAACTCATGATCATGGGCAGTTCGCTGACTAACCCGTATTGCAATGACTGCGGTAGGGCGGGGTCAATGAGTGTGACTAAGGCCGCAAAGTGTTCCGGTGGTTGTTTGCCAACATAAATAGCACGGCCGCTATCACGGTCTAGCCATTCAAAAAAGCCTTGTTGGCGGGTGCCATTAATTAACAAATAGTCATCGGTAGGTAGTTGCATGGCCATTGGCCACTCATGATGATTCGCGGTACAGGTGTTGGCGCAGGCAAAAAATCGCCCCGTGTGAACCAACATGCCACCGTTACTGAACGGTGAAAACGGCGCGTAGTCTTTCGGCAGAGGAACATAAGTTGCGTCGAGCGCAAAAGAGACTTCGTCGAATGGCTCGCCGTTTCGGGTTGTCACCACTTCATTACCATCTTGCCAGCTAATAGCGACGTTGCTATCAAGTGGTTGCCAACGTTCGCTGCGGCTGCGGTCGGGGGAGCGCACAAACATGAGGCGGCCAGTGGGCTCACTGAGCGAGTAAGTGACTGTCCAGCCGAATTCTGATTTGGCCAAAGTGATGAGCTGAATGCCCGATGCATCAGGCTTTGCAAGTAGCAATACCGCTAAAACAATCGCTGCTATGGCAATAAAATAACGCATCACACGGCTCCAATCTTTCTTATCTAAATCTCATTAACTTTAGCACTGCAATGACAATGCGACCACGGCTATTTTCTCTATGACACTTCTGTTGCGCTTCAGTGAACCTTTCATGACATCGGAAATTTGTCACATTTCTGTCACGCGTTCTCACTAATCTGCCTGCGTCGTTTTTAATACTTACATTGTTCCTATCCGGGAGAACACCATGAAATTGCAAACTTTGTTTAAAGTAACCGCTATCGCTTCAGCTTTGGCACTAGCTGGCTGTGGCGGCGACATTTCAGTGAATCCAACTGTGAATGACAATAGCACCAATAATTCAAACAACACCGTAAACAACCCACCAGCACAAGGTGGCGGCGATACGGGTGGTGAAAATCTGTGTGCTGTGCATAACGGTGTACAAGGCGCATTCGATGGCCGTGACTGTGAATACAACCTTGAGTTCGCTAGCCGTAACGTTGAAATTACTGAAGACATTACTTTCGCAGAGTTGCCAGATGGTGGTGTGCACGTATTTGATGGCGCATTATTGATTGGCGAAGATTGTGACACCACCACAGCTTGTACCATTAACGAAACTGGCCCAGTCATGACTGTTGAGCCAGGTGCGACTTTAGCATTCACCAGTGGTGAAGCCATTATTCGGGTCGCTCGCGGTGCCAAATTAAACGCAGTAGGCACCTTCGCAAAACCAGTAACTTTCACTTCAGCTAACGCGTTCACACGTTTTGATGTCGTTGGTAACGGCCCACGCTTCGCAGACTGGGGCGGCATTATTGTGAACGGCCAAGGTATTACTAACCAATGTACCGACGCCCAGCGCGATGCCAACACCTGTAACGTCGCATCAGAAGGTATCGTGAGCTACTACGGTGGTAACGATAACGCTGACGATAGCGGCTCAATGAAGTACGCAAAAATTTGGTATGCCGGCTCAGGCCCACGTGCAGGCGGCGACGGTGACGACTTGAACTCGTTAACCTTGAACGCTGTTGGTTCAGGCTCTTCGTATGAATTCGTACACATTCACCAAGGTTACGATGACGGTATTGAGTTCTTTGGCGGTGCGGCAAACGTTAAGCACGCGGTGTTCACAGATACCCAAGATGACTCAATGGATATCGATGCCGGTTGGCAAGGTAACGCGCAGTTCTTATACATTAAGCACGGCACTGTGAACGTTGATGGCGTTGACGTATTCATGGGTAACGGCGGCTTTGAAGCTGACGGCGAGAAAAACTCAGGCGCTGAATATTCGCAAGCACCAACTTCACGTCCAAACATTGCTAACGTAACTGTTGTAACCACTGACGGTTTGTCAACGCGTGACAATGACCCATCAACTGCAATGAAATTCGACGATAACTTCCAAGGTCAACTTTACAACTTCTTGTTAGTGAAAAACGACGTGGCGACCAACGACAGCCGTTGTGTTTTATTCACTGGCGACGGTGAGTTGGGTGTTACTGGCGGCGACTTGAACTTCTTTGGCTCAGTGATGGCTTGTGTGGCTGAAAACGAATTCACCTCAAGCGCATTGTTTGCTGATGGCACCTCACGTCAAGAATGGTTCGACAACGGTGGTGTTAACGAGCGCATTGGTGGCAACGCGACCGTGTTTGCAGCCGACGGTTTCTCAACTGACATGAGCTCTGCAGATATTACGGTAACTGCGAACGACTTAAGCGCATTAGGCAACAGCTACTTTGATGCAGTGGACTACATTGGTGCTGTATCGAGTACTGATACGTCTTCAGAGTGGTACCAGTGGGTACAAACTGCGTTAACTGCGGCAGAACAAGACTAATACCAGCTTGTTGTAATGCAACGTATAGCAGGCGTGAATAACATCGCGCCTGCTGTTCAATAAAACGCAGGAGTTGACTATGAGCACCAATTATAAACTCAAGCCGCTAGCTCTCGCAGTTAGCCTTGCATTGCTGGCCAGTGGCCAAGCTTTTGCGCAACAGCAGGACGCTGAGCAAAACGCCCCAGAAACCGCTGCTGACACCGCTATTGAAGAAGTTGTTACAACCGGAACACGCCTGCAAGGAAGTGCAGCAGCCGTTGTTGATGAACGAAAAAACCAAGCGTTTGTTGCTGACATTCTTGGTGCTGAGCAGCTCTCTCGCACGGGCGATAGTGACGCCGCCTCAGCGTTGCGCCGAGTAACAGGCCTAACCTTGGTTGACGGTAAATATGTTTATGTTCGGGGTTTAGGTGAGCGTTATTCAAGTGCACGCTTAAATGGCGCGAGTATTCCAAGCCCAGACTTAACCCGCAACGTTATTCCTTTGGATATTATTCCATCTACCATTATTGAAAGCCTGGCGGTACAAAAGGTATTTTCGCCTGGTATGCCGGCAGCATTTGGCGGCGGTAATATTGATATTCGCACCAAGTCATTGCCAACCGATTTTCAGTTCAATTTAGAGGTTGGTGTTGGCCAAAACACCAATGCAACTGACGGCTATACCTACAATAGAAACGAAGCTGGTGTGCCACAAAACATTCGCGACGCCATTGTGCATTACCGTGGTGATTTCAGCCTACGTAATATCATTAGCAAAGACGGCTTAGTGGCCAATGACAGTGGTTCAGCCAGTGATCAGGCTCGTACCATCAATGCTGGGCTAGCACGTGCTTTACCACGTGATATTGCCTTGAAGGAAGAGTCGCTAGACCCCAACTACAGCATTAAAGCTAGCATTGGTAACAGCTTTGATGAAGATTATTTTGGTGGCAGCATTGGCTTCTTGTTAGCTGGCGCTTATGACACCAAATGGAACGTTTCTGAGCGTAAAAATGCGGTGTTAAGTGAAAACGCCACGGCGGGTTGCTCAACCAGCTTAGGTAGCGCAGAAGACGTAGCAAATTCGTGCTACAACACCTTAAGTGAAACCACGTTAACCACCGAAACCGAGCGTATGAATGGCGTGGTTAGTGTGGGCTATGAGTTAGACACGCACTCGGTCAGCTATACCAAGTTGTATTTAACCGACTCAGAAGACGAATCTGAGTTTGGCATTATGCAAAGCCCGAACGGTAGTAACTTAAAAACTATTTACGGTTCAGGCCTTGCGAACCGTGAGCACGAGTTTAAATACGAAGAACGTACGTTAGATATTGACCAAATACGTGGTCAGCATACGTTTTTAGACTACTGGGGTATTGGCTTCGACTGGCAGTACACTGAGTCTACAGCGGAAACGGAAATTCCAACCGATATCTCGTATCGTTTCGACGATATTTACGACAATAACGGTAATTATCAAAGCACTGTGGTAACCGGTGATGATAACCGCGCGGTATACCAATATGTGGACATGGAAGATCATGTAAAGTCTTACAGCGGTAATTTCTCACTGCCAACCACGTTACTCGGTATGGATATTGAGTTTCGCGCTGGCTATGACTTTACCGATAAAGCCCGTTATTACACCACCGACCGTTTCGCAATGGATAATGGCTCAGGTTTACGTATTACGGTTAATGATGACTACAACGATATTCTTGGTGTAACTAACTATTTAACCGACGAACGTATTGACCAAAGTAACTTTATTTTGTCGTACCGTGAGCCAACAGCACCGGATGCTGATGACTATATCGCGGTGCAAAAAACCGATGCGTACTATGGTTCATTTGATGCGTTCTTAACCAACAACTGGCGCTTAGCAGGTGGTGTACGTTGGGAAGAATTCAAGCAAGTGTCGTTAGCGACATCTAGCTTAATCTTTACTCGCGAAGACCTAGACACCTTCTACAATCCAGATCGTGTGTTAAACGGTACGACCATTGAAGATGATTTTTATCCGGCGTTGTCTTTAACCTACATCAGCGACGATAACTATCAATTACGCTTTGGTTTCTCAGAAACTGTGGTTCGCCCAGACATTCGTGAAACCGTACCGGTTGCATACTTTGACCCCATTACCGACATTCGTACCATTGGTCGTGCTGGCCTAGAAAGCAGCCCAATGACCAACTTCGATGCGCGCTTTGAATACTTTGCAGATAACGGCGACAACTACACTGTCTCGTTATTCTACAAAGACATTTCAAAGCCTATTGAGTCGGTACTTAGCGTTGGCGATGAAGAGTACACCCTAAACTATGTAAACGGCGAAACCGCAGAAGTATACGGTGTCGAGTTCGAATGGTTACATGACTTAGTCTATGTTGCCGACGGCTTCTTTACTACGGGTAACTTAACCTTTAGTGACTCAGAAGCAGCCATCAACCCAGCACTAGCAGGAAACTTAACCAACCCGACGAAGCGCTTAACGGGGCACTCAAAGCATGTAGCTAACTTTCAGCTTGGCTATGACTCGTTGAACGGCAACCACTCAAGCTCGTTAGTTTACAACGTGTTTGGTGAGCGTATTTTGGCCGCTGGTATAGGTGGTCGCGGTGACGCCTACGAACAGCCATTCCACTCGCTTGATTTGGTGTACAACTACTACCCAGACTTCAACTCGAAGTTAAGCTTCAAGGTGCAAAACCTGTTAGACGAAGACCAAGAAGTAACTCAGTCGGATGTATTGGTTCAGTCACGCGAAGTAGGGCAGACGTTCAGCTTAAGCTACAGCTATCAGTTCTAAGCGAACGCTTTGAGGCAAACCAAGATAACGAAAAGAGTAGGGCGCAAGGATGCGCCCTTTTTTGTGGCTACTGTTCAGGCTCTTTGCTTTTTACGGTTTTCTTCTTGATCGGCTTCAGCTTTGGTGGTAAATGTCATTTTTTCTTCCCCATTTCGCACGACAACGTATTGCGTGACTACTGCCATGGTCTATCCTTTTGTGTAATCAGTTATACTGTATATTTATACAGTATTTTGTTGGGGGAAGCAATCATCGTTAACACAACAAAAAAGCCCCGCTATTGCTAGCGAGGCTTTTCGAATAATGGTGCCGGAGGCGGAATCGATAAGATCCAATAACTTATTGTTTTATAGTGGATAAAAAATATTAAGATTCAAGCGTGTTACTTACCTTGTTACTAAAACTTCAGCTTTAGTTTTTTGATTGAAAGCTTTTTCACAAATGAATCTTTTAACTTTTTGGCTATGCCCAATACTCGCTTAACACGTTGAACATAGCTATAGTGGTCTGCAACTTGTGAACGTGTAGTGGCAAATAAATTCGTGCTTCTGATCAGAGATGAAAAGCTATACTTGTTGCTTTGGTTAAAGTGAATTAGCTATTTATCAACATTTTTCCATGGGCCGAACGCTATAAAGTAAAGAAGAATGATATTTGCGATAGGGATAACAATCAGAAGACCCAATGGACCAGGGTAGCCAACTCGTTGGCAGATACGCCATGCGGGAACAATAAAAATAGCTCCCACAATCAGCATCCATAGAAAGCCCATACCTGCGAACATTTCGTGATTCATCATTATCTGCTCCTTATTTGACATGCGTAAAAATGACGTTAGACTAAAGTTTATTAAATTGCAAAAAGCAGGGTGCTCGTGCTAATTCGAATTCTGTTATTAATGACAGTGCTATTGGTGTCGATGTCGTTTTCGCAAACGGCAGATGCTCACGCATGCCATGATGACGGGCAAATGCAGCACAGCATGATGCAGGAAGCAGACGCAAGCGATTGTGAACATGAGGCGCAAAAGAATAACTCGTGCTGTGCTGACATGACCATTCGGCATTGCTCCGGCGGCTCGGTTTTGTTTGTCGGACAGTCTTCTTCGGTTAATGCCACTGCAGTTAATCTCTCTGCCAAAGTCGATGCGCCCGTTGACACCTCCATTCGTGCTAAACACACGTCTAATTTGTTCCGCCCTCCAATAATTATCGGTTAATAAGTTACTAAAAATTCAGCACACGCTCGGCGTGTTCCCTTAAAACTTATTAATCGGTGAATAATTATGTCTATCAAACGCAATATCGCTGTTTTGGCGATGCTGTTTTCCGTGTCTGTATCTGCAACCGATGTAGAAGAGCAGCAACTAACCGTTCTAAAAGATCCCAACTGCGGTTGCTGTGAAAAGTGGTTACAAGCTTTACCGGATAGCTTTAGTGTGTCCGTACAACATCCGAACAACTTGACCCAACGAAAACGTGATGCCGGTATTAGTGCCGAGGTCCAATCCTGTCATACCGCTATTTCTAGTAATGGCTATGTCTTTGAGGGGCACGTTCCTCCTACATTGGTTTCTCATTATTTAGCTGGGAAAAAGTCAGCCAATGGCATTGGATTAACTGTTCCTGGCATGCCGGTAGGGTCTGTTGGTATGGAAATGGGTACTCGGTTTCAACCGTATACGGTCTATGAAATCAAAGAGGACGGTTCAATTACACCTTATAAGCAGATAGCAAGTTTAAAGCAGCAGCAAGCACTCTCAAATGGAGGGCTTTAGCTATGGGATTTGGCGGCATGAGTATGGTTCAGTTAGGAGTTTTACTGGTTATTGTCATTCTTCTTTTTGGTAGTAAAAAGCTACGAACCCTGGGCTCCGATCTTGGTAGTGCGATTAAAGGGTTTAAATCATCGATTACTGATGAACCGTCTGATAGGGAAAAGGACATTCAACGTCATCAAAACTTAACCTCAGAAGAGGAGCGTCATCATGAACAATGAGTTTAATAAAGGGCGTCGAAAATTCATTAAATCTGCATTTACTGTGGCGTCCGCGTTAGCAATTGCCAAAGTAGCCCCAACATGGGCAATACCTCAAGGGCGTAAATTTAAAGATCAAGTTTTGACGAAAGATGAAATTGATTTAACCATCGCGAAGTCTCCTTTGTTAGTAGGGAATAAGGTTGGCACACCTATAACGATTAACGGTCAAATGCCTGGTCCTCTAATTCGTTTGAAAGAAGGTCAACGAGCCAAGCTAAATGTGACCAATAGACTATCTGAAGACACGTCAATCCACTGGCATGGGATTATTTTGCCTGAAAATATGGATGGCGTACCCGGGGTTTCATTTGAAGGTATAAAGCCGTGGCGAACTTATAAGTATCGCTACGACGTTGAGCAAAATGGCACTTATTGGTATCACAGCCACTCGGGTTTACAGGAGCAACTGGGGCACTTAGGTCCGCTGATTATCGACCCAAAAGACGGAGATATAGGCGCTGATCGTGAACACACAATTATTCTAAGTGACTGGACATTCGAAGATCCAAATGAGGTTTTTCGTAATTTGAAAGTAGCGGAAGGCTACTATAACTACCAAAAGCGTACGATATTTGAGACGTTCGAGGACGTGCGCCAGCATGGGTTAGAGAAAACCTGGAAGCAAAGAGAAATGTGGGGACAAATGCGGATGAGTCCTCGCGATATCGCTGATGTGACAGGGAGTACATACACCTACCTGATGAATGGTCGCGATTCAGCAATGAACTGGTCAGCATTATTTAAACCAGGTGAGAAAGTGCGACTTCGTATTATCAACGGCTCTGCGATGAGCTATTTCGATGTACGTATTCCTGGTCTAGAGATGACTGTAGTGGCGGCAGATGGTCAACCGGTGAAGCCTGTGTCTATTGATGAGTTTCGTATCGGAGTGGCTGAAACCTATGATGTCATTGTTCAGCCAAAGCATAACAAGGCTTATACGATTTTTGCGGAGAGCTTTGACCGTAGTGGCTATGTCAGAGGCACATTAACACCAGAAATTGGCCTTGAAGCAGAAGTTCCTGAGTTACGCGCGGTGCCTGAACGTGGTATGGCCGCGATGGGAATGGGGGCCATGGCGATGTCAGGAAATAAGGAAGAGAAAGGTATGATGAATATGAGCGGCACAGACGGTCATATGAATCATGAAATGATGCATAAAAAAGAGCTTCCTGTGGAAAACATTAAAATTGAGCACAGTGAAGGTGGTCACGGAGCTGCTGCCGCCATGATAGCTATGAATCCGACCAGTCGTCTCCATGAACCGGGCATAGGTTTGGATAATGTTGACCATAGAGTCTTAGTGTATAGCGATCTTATTGGCGCCCAAGAATGGCCAGATAAGCGGGAACCAGAGCGCCAGATTGAACTGCATTTGACCGGTAATATGGAACGGTATATGTGGTCCTTTGACGGGAAGAAATACACCGAAGTTGACGGCCCTGTGCAGTTCCGTCACGGCGAGCGCTTAAGGTTGGTGATGGTTAATGACACCATGATGGATCATCCAATCCACTTACACGGTATGTGGATGGAACTTGAAAATGGACAGTATCCTCGTCCTCGTAAGCACACCATTAGTTTAAAACCAAGCGAGAAAGTATCACTACTGATATCCGCTGATGCACCGGGAAGCTGGGCATTTCATTGTCATCTGCTTTATCACATGAAAGCGGGCATGTTTCGTGTGGTAAATGTGGCATAAGGAGGAAGGCTATGTACGCTAAATCATTGTTGTTCACTACAGCACTTTTACCCGCAGTGGCAATGGCGGGACATGCAGAGGAAGGCTGGCCAGAGCCCGTTAAAGAATATTACACCGGGCAGGTATTATTTGACCGGCTGGAATTAACGCGAACAGACGAGGAAGAGAACGTTGCCGTTTGGGACATGATGGCTTGGTACGGTGGTGATTATCATCGGCTTGTCTTCAAAAGTGAGGGGGAAAATATTCAAGATGACGGAGAGCCCACTGACTTGGAAAGTGCTGAGTTGTTATACGGCTACCTGATGTCTCCGTTTTGGTCGTTTCAGGCCGGTGTTGGTACGCGAGGCTCCTTATCGTCCGATGCCTCTATGGAAAATTATGCCGTTGTTAGCTTCATGGGGCTGGCTCCGTATTGGTTTGAAATGGACAACTCGTTGATGGTGAACGAAGAAGGTGATGTCCAGTTTGTTAGCGAAACCGAGTACGAGTGGCAGTTAACACAAACCTCGTACTTACAACCTCGCATTGAGTTAACAGCCAACCTGACAGACTCAGACAAATATGAACGGCAAAGTGGCTTGAGTAACTTGCGCGTGGGGTTGCGATATCGCCATGAAATAAGTCGTGAATTTGCCCCTTACATCGGTGTGTATTGGAACGGGGCGTTAGGAAATACGGCAGATGAAATGAAACGAATGGGTGAAGACACCACAGAAACAGGCGTGGTCCTTGGGACCAGAGTTTGGTTTTAATTGATAATAAAACAAAGAGGAAACAACATGAAAAACGTACTTAAATTAGCCTTCGGTACCGCGTTATTTTTTAGTGCATGGGCCAGCGCTCACGTCGGCCTAACATCCAGTAGCCCGGAGGACGGTGCTACTTTGTCCGAGTCACCTACGGAAATTACGATGAATTTTTCCGGTGATGTTCGTCTGGCTAAAATTATGCTGCACTCAGATGACGGTAAAATGCATCCGCTGGACTTTTCGATGAGCATGACTCCCAAAGCAGCGTACGAAATTGCTGTTAAAAACAATTTGGCGTCAGGTGGTTATACGGTTTATTGGACGGCAATGGGTGGGGACAGTCATAAAATATCGGGTGATTTTAGCTTTGAGGTGAAATGATGACCCTTTGGAGTGTGGCCAGCGTTTTAACGTTGGCCTTTATATTCTGGCTTAACGCGGTGATGACCGCCTCGCCTTATATCGTTTATTTGTCCGGTTTAAAAAAGCAGTCTGAACGAAAGAATAGCCTTGTTGCGTTGCTTCTATTACTGGCAAGCCTTCTGTATTTTTTTCTGAAAGTCGGTAGTTTTGCTGCTGAAGGCTTTGCCGGCATGATTGACACGACCTACATGCAATTTATATGGACCGGCCCTGTTGGGTTGTTCATGCAACTTCAGATAGCGGTTGCTATTGCTTGGATTGTATACTCCGTTGTTAAGCTAAAACGTATAAAGTGGGTGCTATATGTTGTCGCCATTGGACTCATGGGATGGAGCTTTTTAAGTATTGGTCACGGCAGTGACGCCGTCTGGTGGGGAAAGCTAGCGCTTTTAACACACTTGTTAGTCGCTTGGGTTTGGTTCGGCAGTCTTAACTCATTGCGAAAGCTGGCAACGTCGGTACCGCTTGCTAAAGCGAAAGCCATTATGGAGCGTTTTGGTGTGCATATGTCTGCAGCGGTTCCAATACTCCTTATTGCGAGCTTGGTTATGTATCGTAGTGCAACAGGGCGATGGATGCCAGAGCTGCCGCTTACGTCGTATGACACGGTACTACTAGCGAAACTTGTGTTTGTGGCGCTGATTCTCCTTGTTGCCGCATTGCATAAATTAAAGTTCGTACCGCAATTAAATGATAACGCGGCCGCCAAGCGACTCAAAAACTCCATAACGGTAGAAATGGTATTGGCTGTCACTATTTTTATCCTGGCCTCTGCGCTAAGCAGCGCGTTTTCCCCCGGTTAATGTAAGGAATAAGAAGAATGAAATTACTTGTGAGTGTTTTTATGGTTTCGGTAATGTTTATTTCAGCGCCCAGTAGCGCCGAAAAACTATCTGAGCCGACCGCTGTGCTTGATGCATTTCGAACTGCTTTAACTGAAGGTGACACGGAGGTCGTTAAAGAAGTGCTTTCCGATGATGTGCTTATCTTTGAAGGTGGTGGCGTTGAACGATCCTTGGCCGAGTACAGTGCTCATCACCTTAAGTCAGATATTAAGTTTAGCCAGGCGGTTCCTTCACAGTTGCTTGAAAGGACAGTACAAGAAGCCGATGGCCTTGCTGTGATCACTTCTCGGTATAGCGTTTCCGGGGAGTATAACGGGCGTGAGGTTGATTTAACGATGAATGAAACCGTAACCGTATCAAATACGACTGAGTCTGGCTGGAAAATTATCCGGATCCATTGGTCCAACTGAGTTCAATCACAGGAGCTGATTATGGCAGAACACGATCATGAACACGGACATCAGGATTATCAGAAAAGCAGCCTGAGTCTTTGGGGGGCGGTGTCGCTGGGGACTGGTGTGATGATTGGCGCTGGTATTTTTGCACTGACCGGACAAGTTGCTCAGCTGGCAAGAGAGTGGTTTGTCCTGGCGTTTGTGTGCGGCGGTATCATTGCCGGCTTTAGCGCTTACTCTTACGTTAAGTTGGCGAAAGCCTATCCGTCAGCGGGCGGTATTGCGATGTTCCTCAGTAAAGCTTATGGAAAAGGAAGTGTGACGGCGATATTCGCACTCTTGATGTACTTTTCTATGGTGATTAATGAAAGTTTAGTCGCTCGGACATTTGCGTCTTATACCAGCCAGTTAATTTCTTTTGAAGCGCAGTGGCTTATCCCTTTGTTGGCGGTGGGTTTGCTGGTCTTTGCGTTTTTTATCAATATTTTGAGTAATCAGTTTATTCAAACGTTCTCGTTTTTTATGGCCTTTGTTAAGACTTTAGGGTTGGTCATTTTAGCGGCTGGTGGTTTGTGGGCCTCAGGCATTCAGTTTGAATCGATATCGGCTATTCCAGAAGAAGCTACGGGTGGCGGTATTTTAGCGGGGATTGCTTTAAGCATACTTGCGTACAAAGGGTTTACAACAATAACCAATAGTGGCGGTGAAATTGTTGAGCCTAAGAGAAATGTCGGGCGTGCCATTATTATTTCGCTGATTATCTGCGCGTTAATATACGTTCTGGTCACTCTGGCGGTTGGCTCGAGCCTGTCCATAGATGAGATTGTGAAAGCGAAAGACTACGCGCTTGCTGAAGCAGCCAGACCCGTCTATGGCGAGACCGGACTATGGGTGACGGTCGCTTTTGCAATTGTAGCAACGGTATCAGGAGTGATTGCCAGCGCGTTTGCCGTTTCAAGAATGTTAGCCATGTTGACCAATATGAAGCTTGTTCCACACAGTCATTTTGGCATGCCAGGTTCCATTCAGAAGCATACGCTGGTTTACACCATTGTTATGGCTATGATCTTAGCGGCATTCTTCGATTTGAGTCGAATTGCGTCACTGGGCGCTATTTTTTATATCGTGATGGACATTGCGATCCACTGGGGCGTATTACGGCATCTAAGGCAAAAGGTGAATGCCAATATTTACATACTTGTCAGCGCAATCACGCTAGACGTCATCGTTTTAGTCGCTTTTATATGGGTGAAATGGACGAGCGATCCGCTGGTGATTTGGGCGTCTCTTATCGGTATGGCATTGATTGCCGCTGGTGAGATTTTGTTTTTACGTAAAAAGCGTTAAGAAAAAGAGCGCATAGCGCTCTTTTTCTAGTTCATTGTAAAAAACATCCAGACAGCCATAGCGACCATCATGAGGTTTTCAGTGAGCGAAATGAAGCCTAACGGCACATTACTGGAGCCACCGACACAGGCACATTTTAGCTCGCGTTTGTCGACATAAACGGCTTTAAACACCGAGACAGAGCCCACCATGCCGATAAATAACGCGATAGGGATGGAAATGACGTGAGCAAATTCCGCAGCCATTAACAGACCCGCCAAGCCTTCGGCATAGGGATAAATACGGCCATAAGGCACCCATTTTTTGGCGAGAAGATCGTAATTGAGAAACATGGTAGAGAATTTCTCTACGTCCTGGAGTTTGAGCAAGGCCAGAACCACCATAGAGAAACTGATGAACCACTCGATGGTTTGTACGGTAAATACGCGACCAAAAGACAACCACGACGTGGCTACAGAGAGGAGTGCCGTCATAATAAATAATGCAATAACGGGCCGGTAACTGGTTGCGTCAGGGTCAGGAAGAGGATTTCCAAGAAAGGCTCGAACCTCCTCGTACCCACCGATACGTTTATCACCAATAAACACTTGTGGAGTGGTATCGACGTCGTGCTTTTTCTTGAATTTGTCGGTTTCTTCTCGGCTTTCCAACAGGTTGTCGTCCACATCGTAACCGTTGGCTTTAAGTAAGTGCCGGGTTTTTAGCCCAAAAGGGCACTGGTGATCAGGCGTTGACATTCTGTAAAGCGTAGCTTTTTGAGTTGACTGACTCATAGCCAAGTTCCTTACGTAAAAGTTATGTATTCATGTACGCATTATAGTCGGCAAAAGATTAAAAGCATCAATAATCAGAAGAGGGTAAAAATTCATTAAAAATGAAAAATTATTTTTATTTTGAAAAAAGTGGACAACTTTTTTTATTGCTTTTCTAGCTATCTTGAAGAGCTTATTTTAAAAGGTTATTGATACATGAAGATAACTTAAAGTTGAATATACAACCTCTATAAGCTTTGCTATTAAAGGGTTTTTTATACAACTTTAATCGTTTTTAGCTTGACTAAAATCCTAAGGTTTCTATTCTGAAGGTTGTATAGACAACTTAGATGGCAGTACGAAGTCTAATCGGAAAGTACAATAATTATAATTTAATCGAGGTGACAAAATGGACCAGCGGGGGCATTTGAACGAAAACCTACGGTTTTGAGTCCCAGACCCTCCGCGTAACCGTAGGTTTCCGAATAACTACCCCTTTCCCTCATCTTCAATAAAGTACGTACCATTGGGCAACACATGCTTATAGGGCAATAACGAAATATGGGATAAGGTCTCGTCGTCGATATTCTCTCCCTGCTGCCGGAGCTGCTCAACCACGTCATTTATCTTGATCGTGTTCCAGTACAGAATGGCATTGGATACAAAGCTGAGGCTGCTGGCCTTGTTCATGATTTCCTCATAGTCCCCAGTGGTGAATTCCCCCTGGTCTGCAAAGAATATCCAGCGCGGCAGTTTGTGCCGGTATTCCCCTTTGTTTAGTTGCCGCTGGACGGTTTGGCGCAGTTCTTTGTCAGTCAGGTACCGCAGAATGTATTCGGTCTTGATGATCCGGCCCAGGTTGGTAAAGGCCTTGGTGAGGCGATCGGAGGGTGAACTATTGGTCAACCGTTGAACGATGACGTGTGCTGGCGCAGTTTTTTGTTTCAGAGAAATGACCACCCGCATCATGTATTCCCATTGCTCCTCAATAATCGCCAAATCAGCTGTTTTCGTGAGTAAATGGTTGAGGTCACCGTAATCGACGGATTTGTCGATACGGTATAGCTGCTGATCCTTCAGATCCCGAATGCGTGGCATAAAGTAGAAGCCGAGCAAATGACAGAGGGCGAAGACGATTTCAGTGTACCCGTGCGTATCGGTGGTGTGCTCTCGGATTTTCAGAATCGTGTTGTTTTCCAGCAGGCCGTCCAGAACATACAGGGCTTCACGAGGGCTACAGGAAATGATCTTGGTGCTGAACACGGAATATTGATCGGATACATGGGTGTAGATCCCGATGGCTTTTTCATAGTAGCCGTAATAGCGGGGATAGTATGACGCCAACAGACTGTCGGCGCGTATTTTAAAGCGTTGCGCATCTGAAGAGGACAATGTACCGGAGCCATACACCGCACTCAACGGCAGCTCATGGTGTTGATTCACAATTTCAGCACTGGCGTTGATCAGGGTTTCTTCGCGAATATAGTATTGCAGGATATGCCTTAGCATATCGACAGTAACGCCATTGACGCTGTTACTCATGGACACGACGCCTAGGTTTGTGGCTTGTGAAATAATGGCAGCCATCAGGCTTTTGTAAAAGTTTTTGGGCCGTGACTGGTGATGCGGGATAGGGACAAAGTGACGACTGTAATGCGTCATTTGATCCACCTCCATCAGCAGTTACTCGATGCGTATGCTGGGCATATGCGCATCGATCACCTTTTGCAGTTGGTTGACTTTATCCGGTATGTCCAGCTTGTCGTCACGCTTGAGTTTCAGCCGGCCATTGTGTATCTCAGCGAAATTATCCAGTCCAAAACGCTTTTGCGCTGCTGACACCGCTTCGTGGAACTGGGTTGAAATGGCGGAACGCACTTCGTGCGGCAAAGGCTGCTGTAGCTCGGTATAGACGGTGTGTTTGGTTTCATCCCAGTTGGGCTCGTTCAAGGTCAGATCCCAGAACGACACATGTTGTTTGCTCTGTGGCAAATACAAATCGCCGGAACGCAACGCATCTTTCATCGCGAGAGCAAGACCCATTTCCCAAACATTGCGATTGATGTTGCCGGTTTGATCTTTAAGGCTGCGACGCAGCTCGCGGGGAATGAACGCAATCGGTGGATTCTCCGGCAGTTTTTTCAGATCGCCGACATCCAACTGCCGGACGAACTGGATGGCCTTTATCAGTGGCCCAGAACCTTTCGCCACTTCAAACGGTAACCGTATAAAGTCGGAAAAATACTTTCGTAAACTGGGGTAACGGGTCAGCAACAAATCGCAATAGCCGCGTTCTTCCAGGCGTTTAAAAATGTGCAGATCCTCAATGGAGGCCAGCAAGTGTTTCTCGTCAATACGCTGCCATAAGTCATTCTTGTACAACGGCTGTTCATCCGGCCATTCCAGCAAAACATGCGTGGTATCGAGCACAGCATCGATGGCTTTCTTCTGGCGTTTGCGGAATTCCTTGTGCTTTTTGTCGTGGCTGTTTCTGGTTTGTCGGCACAGTTCCGTCATGTACTGATCGTGCATTTTGACCAGGTTATCCAGCAGGATCTTGCGGGATTCTAACAGGAAGCACACCATCAGGGCATAGCGCTCCAAATAGCGTTTCAGCGATGAGATTTTGGCGGCCGGTGGATACTCTTTGAGTTGGTTGAAGTAGGTTCGTTGATTACCGTCCGTGGTTTGCAACAGATCGTCGATGGCACCGCGCAGTTCAGGGGACATCTGATCAAACACCTGCTCAAAAAGCTGAGTATGGACCTGGTTACAAATACGGATGATCTGCCGTTCGATGGTCGAGGGTCCGGGCAACATAATACGGTTCAACAACAGGTAACGTTCTGCCCGGTGAAAAAGTTCATCCGGCAGCAGCCCCTGACGGGCGTGTTTCTCTATCCAGCGATCCAGGTCGGCTTCCACTTTGTCATCAAACCGTTGAAAGCCCAGATACTTGAGGATGTTATTCCGATGCTCCAATAGTGTCGCTTCCCGCTCGGGCACGTCCACGGTTAGCGTGGGCGGGAGGTCGAGTTGACTGCTCAGGTAGCTGATTACCCGGGGGGATAGATCATGGAGCTGGTTAAGAAACCGGCCATAGAGGCGCATGGCGCACAGTTGGATGGCAAATCCCAGACGGTATTGCTTACGGTACTTGTTGACCACCTGGCAATCGCGTCGGCTCAGCGTCCAATCGCGAACCATTTCTTCGTCGGAAAATCGTTGTGGCAGCATTAACGGTTGGTATCGCTGCTGGTTGGTTAAGAACTGCTCTTTGGTTGTCATGGATTCTCACTTGGGCTCAGTCACGCCAACTACTCCTATAGCGTTGTTTTTATTGATGTTTTTATATTCGTGAGACGCCATTGTCGTATCTAACAATTAGACGGCATTGTATTCACGAATAGACGATAGTAAAATAACGAATAGACGAGTTTCAACCATCAATTAGCCGAGCGCTTATTTTATGTACCCACGTTATTCTGAAATCAATGTCAAAGAAGCGCTGAGCGACACTCCGGTGGTCTTTGTGATGGGGCCTCGCCAAGTCGGTAAAACCACTCTGGTGAAGGCGTTGATTGGTGAGATGGGCGCTGAAAACTGGGAATACATTACCCTGGACGATCAGGCCCAATTCGAAATTGCACAAGCTGATCCCGTCGGGTTCATCCGTAATCTGCCACCGAAACGAATTGCGCTCGATGAAGTTCAGCGCCTGCCTGAACTGTTCGTCTCCATTAAGCAGGCTGTGGATGAACAACGCACGGCAGGTCGCTTTCTTCTGACGGGTTCCGCCAATGCCTTGTTATTGCCCCGGCTATCAGATTCCCTGGCCGGCCGAATGGAGTCGGTTCGCCTGACAACGCTTTCCGAATGCGAGCTCCATGGACGACCCCCCAGCTTTTTAAGCAAACTACTGAACCAGGAAGCGCCTTCGGCTCAGGACATTCGTGTGCGGGATCATCTACTGCAACGGTTGATTACGGGGTGTTTCCCCGACCCTCTGCAACGTGCCAATGAGCGGCGAAGCACCGCTTGGTATCAACAGTATGTCAGTACATTGATCCAGCGGGATATTCGCGATCTGACCCATATCGATCACCCCGATTTGATGGCCAAGTTACTCAAACTCACCGCCTTTTATGCGGGGAAACTGGTTAACCTGACCGAACTGGGCGCTAAACTTGGGCTGGATCGACTGACCATTAAAAAATACATGGCGTTGTTGGAGCAGTTGTTTCTGGTGGAGCAATTGCCGGCCTGGCATTCCAACGAATACAAACGGTTGGTGAAAACGCCCAAACTGCATTCCATTGATACCGGCATGATGTGCGCTGTTCGTGGCCTGAACCGGGAACGCCTGCTGAAGCAGCCCGGTGATTTTGGGTTGGTGCTGGAATCCTTTGTCTACAACGAACTGCGAAAACAGGCAGTATGGATCGAAGAACCGTTGAGTTTCTATCACTACCGGGACAAGGATAAAGTGGAGGTCGATGTGATCATCGAAAACGCCATAGGCGACTGTTTCGCGATCGAAGTCAAAGCAGCAGCGACGTTGAGTTCCAAAGATTTTACCGGCTTGAAACGTTTTCAAAGTGTGGCTGGCGACCGCTTCAAAATGGGTGTCCTACTCTACGATGGCGATCACACGACGGCATTTGGCGACAACCTCTTTGCTGTCCCGCTGGGAGCGCTCTGGTCATGAACGAAAACCACACCATTGGCCAGCTGGCTAAGGCAGCAGGTGTCAACGTCGAAACCATCCGCTACTACGAACGCCGTGGGTTGATCGCACAACCTGCCAAACCGGTGCAGGGATATCGGACCTACCCTAAGGCAACTCTCTCCCGGATTTTATTCATCAAACGCGCTCAGGAACTGGGCTTTACCCTGGAAGAAATCGACAACCTGCTATTACTGGGTGACTCGCATTGCACGGAAGTCCAGGAATTGGCCGAAGGTAAACTGGCCAGTGTGCGGGCAAAAATCAACGATCTTCGCCGTCTGGAGCAAATGCTGGCGGAGATGGTGACCCAGTGCCGTATCAATCCCGAAAACGTAGCTTGTCCGATAGTGGAGTCTTTGCAACCCAATTCAGGGTAATCATCAATTGGAATTGACTCCGTACCTGAGTACGGCATTTATACTAGCTCTATAGATATGATCGCTTGGAGCAGCCATGCCGGCAAATGACAAACTCACCCATCCAAATCTGCCCCTTATCGGTGGAGTAATGGCGGCCATCGGCGCTGGCCTCTGCTGTGTCGGTCCATTTGTGTTACTGACGCTGGGGATCAGCGGTGCCTGGATCGGTAACCTGACATTGCTGGAGCCTTATCGTCCGATCTTTATTGCCATTGTGTTGTTGTTTTTTGGTTGGGCGGGCTGGAAAGTCCATCGCCCGATAGAAGCGTGCGAACCGGGTACCGCTTGCGCCATACCGCAAACGCGCAAGCGGCGACAGATCATTTTCTGGATCACAGGCATCATTGCGCTGGTCCTTGTTACCAGTACCTACTGGATCCCATTGATTGCCTCAGACATTGAATAGCACCAGAGTAAATCATGCACAAAATCACAATAGCCCTTGTACTCGCCATCACCAGTCTGTCCAGCTAGGCCAAACCTCAGACCATCACCCTTGATCTGCCAACCATGAACTGTGCCATGTGTCCGATCACGGTCAAGAAAGCCCTTAAACGGGTTGATGGCGTGGCCAAAGCCGAGGTCAGCTATGAACACAAGCAGGCTGTGGTGACTTTCGAGGATACCCAGACCAGCGCAGAGAAACTAATTGAAGCGACAACCAACGCCGGATATTCATCAACCCTAGTGGAAACGGGAAAGCCATGACTTCAAATGTTATTTTACAGTCGGAATTGACCTGTCCGGAATGTGGCAATAAAAAAACGGAAACTATGCCGACCGACGCCTGCCAATGGTTCTACGAGTGCGAACAGTGTCATACCTTGTTGAAACCCAAAGCGGGTGACTGCTGCGTTTACTGCTCTTACGGTTCAGTTCTTTGCCCACCGATTCAGGCCGATACCAAAACGATGACTCGCTGCTGTGGTAGCCCGATGAATGGATCGGACTGACTTAATCGAACCGGATGATACTGCTCTGTCACTTAAAAGGATGGAGCAACTGACTCGCATAATGCTTTGGATAATCGGGCTCCGAGGAAATGCCAAGATCTTTTATGGCAATTTTTCGGGAAGAGTCAAAATAGGCTGTTCCCAGTATCCTGTCCGTCAAAGTGGTAAACAGCCCAAAGTTCACATCGCCTTCCTTGGCAGTGTTCAGATGATGAAATCGGTGCACACTGTTGATCGCCAGAATGTACTTTAGCGGCCCTGAAAAATACGCCACGTTGGAGTGTTGCAAAAGTAGCTGGAGCACTACCGCCACCACCAGCAACAGCATGATGTCGTGCGGCACACCCATCAAAAGCAGCGGCATGGTTCCCGCTACGGTTTCGATCAATTGGTGCAGTGGATGCTTCATCAGACCATTAAAACCGTACAAGCGCCTTGCACTGTGATGGACGGCATGCAGTTTCCACAGACCATGAAACCGGTGACTGGCGAAATGGGCCAGGGTAATACCCGTATCGGCGATCAAGATCGCCGTGACCAGTTGTAACGGCAGCGGTAGGCTCGATGGCCAAAGGTCTGTCAGCGAAAACACCTGACCAACCAGTGGAAGCATCAAAAGCCCGAGTATATTGAGCGATTCGTTGACGATGGCATGAATAAAGTCTGTGCCTTGATCCTGTTGGGATAGATTGAACGTGGGGTCATAGGGAACAACCTTTTCGCAAATGAAAGACAGACCCACAAATCCGGATAGTAATAAAGCCAACCAGGCATCAGCGTATCCTGACCCTACAAGGTATATAGCAATGCCATTACCGGCCAACAGAAAAACCGGCAGATAAAATAGCTTGATTAACCATCGAATTGCACTCATTCCGGAAACCTCTCAAACATCATAGAACGCTCATTTTGCAATGAATAGGCAATGCACAATTGAACGAAAGAGCTATTTTTCCGAAAGCAGTTGTTTGATTATTGCCGGGTTGACGCCAAACGCTTCCATCGCGGCACGGCAAAAATGCGCTTGATCGGAAAAACCTGCCGTCATGGCGGCATCCGTGAGCGACATGCTTTGGGTGAGTTCGAATGCCAGCAGTAGCTTCAGCCACTTCTTGTAGCTCCTGAACGGCAAGCCGGCTTGCTCGCTGAACCAGTGAGAGAATCGGCTCGATGAGAGGTGGGCAAGTTCAGCCAAGCCGGTACGGGAAGGTTCCCGTCCAAGCATTAACTCGGATCGCAACGCTTCCACCACCTGTTGGAACCGATTATCCAGGCCAGATACGTCGCCACAGGTGCAGGCTTTCCGAAAATCCTCAAGCGCAGCTTGCAGATCGTCTGCGCTGCTTAACTGGATGAGTTGCCGCGTGCCGTCAATCTCAATAATGGAAATGTTTTGTGCCATCGTCTGGGGGAGCAGGGTTTTACAGGCATTGTGGGTCGGATCGGCATAGAGGCACAACACCCTGGCAGTTTGTAACTGATGGATTGTACCCGCAGGGATCAATAGACTCGCCCCGGTATAACTCGCATGGCCAACGCGCACCTCAACCGGGTTGCCCAGACCCACAACAATCTGATGCGCCCAATGTTTGTGGGGCTTGTTATCGCCAGCTTCACCCCGAAAGGCGATGAGCCCCGGCACCATGGCCACCTCACCTCGCCACGATTGGGCCTGGCGTGTTTTGCTGGACACGCTCATGCTCAGGCGCTTCGCTCTTCCGGGACGGGCAGAAACAGGGTGAAGCTGGTGGCGTGCCGGTCGGAGCTTGCCTCGACACGACCACCATGGACCTCAACAATGGAACGAACGATGGCCAATCCGAGTCCGGCACCCTCACTCTGGCGCGCTCTGGAAGGATCGGCGCGGTAAAAGCGATCAAACACGCTTGGCAGGTGCTGTGCAGGAATTTCGGAGTCGGGGTTGATCACACTCAGCGATACTGAGTCATTCTCCGCTTTACTCAATCGAACCTTTATCCATTTGCCCGCCGGGGTGTGCCGAATGGCGTTCGACAGCAGGTTGGAGATGGCCCTGCGTAGCATGGCGCGATCACCCATTACCCCCGGTGCCTGACCCTCCAAAGACAGGGTGATATGTTTTTCCTCCGCCAGCGCCCCGAAGAAGTCGAACAGCTCCCTGACCTCGGTGGCCAGATCCAGCGTTACCTGCACCGGTTTGAGCAGGCCGTGGTCGCTCTTGGCCAGCCAGAGCATGTCGTTAACCATCTTGGCCAGGCGTTCTTGCTCTTCCAGATTGGAGTACAGGAGCTCACGATATTCGTCCAGTGTTCTGGCCCTGCCCAGCGCCACTTGAGTCTGGGTGATGAGATTGGTCAGCGGGGTTCGTAGTTCGTGGGCGATATCCGCCGAGAAATGCGACAGCCGCGTGAAGCTGTCTTCCAGTCGCTCAATCATCTGATTAAAGGCGGAGGCCAGATCCCGTAGCTCCAGGGGCATGCTGCGAAAATCAAGTCGCATATGCAATCGGTCGGCCTGAATACTGCGCATCTCGTCCGAGAGACCGCGTAAAGGCGCGTGTCCCTGGTGTACCCCAAACCACGCCGCTAGCAAAGTCACACCGCCAGTAAGCAACATGATAATCCAGAGACTGCGGCGAAACCCTTGCAGAAAATGCAGGTGGAAGTCCATGCCGATCGCCGTGGCAATGCGATATTCCCGGCTGTCGCTGACAAACCGTGTGACGACACCCCGATAGGCATTTTCGTCAATGTGCCAAGTAGCCAGGTTATCGGCATGGATCCGCTTAACGGGGGAAAAAGCGACTATAGCCTGCGCGAAATCAGCCCCCGGTGTAGCGAACACCAACTGGCCACGGCCATTCCACACCTGAAAATAAACACCGTGGTGTCCCGACACCGCCTGCGACAACGCCACCGGTAACCGGAGCGGATCATCCACCCTTTGCAGGGTCTGCGTTACCGCCTGGTTGATCACGACCAACTCGTCCGCGTCCTGCTCGGCGAAATGCCTCTCGACGGCATCGAGCACCAGATTGCCGATCAATACCAGGCTGATGCCGATGGCCAACGCGACAAAGACCATGACCCTGGCGGTTAGCGAAAGCGGACGCCGCTCAGTCGCCATCATCTTCTGCTTCCACATCGAGCTTGTAACCCATGCCACGCACCGTGTGGATCAGCCTGGGCTCGAAGTCGTCGTCGATTTTTGCACGCAATCGACGGATGGCCACATCGATCACGTTGGTGTCGGAATCAAAATTCATGTCCCAGACCTGCGAGGCGATCAGCGAACGCGGCAACACCTCACCCTGACGGCGCACCAGCAGTTCCAGCAGGCAGAATTCCTTGTGGCTGAGATTGATTTTTAGGCCGGCGCGCGTGACCCGGTGCCTGGGCAGATCTAGGGTAAGATCGGCCACCTTGAGCTGATCCGACAGGGGCGGCGCCGAGCCCCTGCGCAACAGGGTACGTACCCGTGCCAGCAACTCGGCAAAGGCGAAGGGTTTTACCAGATAATCATCGGCACCCAGCTCCAATCCCTTGACACGGTCATCCACGCTGTCACGAGCACTAAGAAACAACACCGGCGTCTGACGTCCTGCCTCCCGCAGCGATTTCACAATGCGCCAGCCATCCACATCGGGCAGCATCACATCCAGCACAATCAGGTCGAAGGACTCGGTCATCGCCAGATGGTGGCCGCCGAGACCGTTGCGAGTTAAGGTCACTTGAAAACCGGCTTCGCTCAGCCCCTGCCGCAAATAGTCGCCAGTCTTGATTTCATCCTCGACCAATAGTAGTCGCATAAATACCTCGCTTATCACGTGTTATATCAGTCTAGCGGGTCATTCCTCACAAAAAGATTACACCAAGATGGCATATTTGTAATCTACGAGTCATCTGGCTGACAAGGGAGATTAGTTGATATCGGTATTACTGTGCTGCTGAGGGTTGGTATTGGTACAGTCACTGGCTCGCCCGTTCAGCTGTTTCGAGAAAGGCCGCGCTATGCGATTCATGTCAATGACTCTTGGAGGTGTGTAATGCGTATTCAATTTCTGCGAAACGCGGCGCTCGTTTTGGCCGTGCTGCTGGTGGCCGGATGTGCCAATAGTCCGTTTTATCATCGGTACGTCATGGCGGGTCAGGTGGTGCAGGCCTCCGACGGGCGCACTGTCATCTGCATCGGCGAACCTAATGGCGCTGAAGTGGGACAAGTGCTGGACGCCTACCGCACCGTGTTTAGAACGGATGTAGTCGAGGAAGGTGAATCTGACTGGGCTCGCGAGTGGGTCGGTAAGGTCAGCGTCGACGGGATCATCGACGAGCATTTCGCCACGGTTGATGTGGTCGAAGGCAAGGTTATGAAAAACGACATCGTTGAATTGGAGCGCTGATTTTGAAACTGCCCGTCCCCCCCACTTTTACGCTTAACCCGACGCGCCGTCGCTTCGTGCAGGGGCTGGTGGCTGGCGGTGTGCTGGCAAGCTTTCCAGCCCTGCTGTACGCAGGGAGCCGCTTGGAGAACCAGACACACACCGGTACCGCGCCCGTGTTGAGCGGCCAATCGATTGATCTGGTCGTCGCCGAGACACCGGTCAACTTCACCGGCGTGATCCGCATGGCGACCACCATCAACGGCTCCATTCCGGCCCCGACCCTGAAGTTGCGTGAGGGAGATGAGGTCACCATCCGGGTAACCAACCGACTCAAGGTTCCCACCTCTATCCACTGGCACGGGATCATTCTGCCTTTTCAGATGGACGGCGTACCCGGCATCAGCTTCCGGGGCATAGCGCCGGGCGAGACCTTTGTTTACCGTTTCAAATTACAACAGAGCGGCACCTATTGGTACCACTCCCACAGCGGCTTCCAGGAAATGACCGGCATGTATGGCGCGCTCATTATCGAGCCGCGTGATGTTCAGGTTCGTCCTGCAGCGGCGCATCTGCGTGCCGACCGCGACTACGTGGTGCAGCTTTCCGATTGGACCGATGACGATCCGATGTCAGTGTTTGCCAAACTCAAGGTTCAAAGCGACGTCTACAACTTTAACCAGCCCACAGTGGGCGACTTCTTTCGCGACGTTGCCACACAGGGGGTTTCCGGCGCGCTGGACAAACGCCAGATGTGGAACCAGATGCGTATGAACCCCACCGATCTGGCCGACCTTTCCGCCGCGACCTTGACCTACCTGATGAACGGCCGCACGCCGGCGGGCAACTGGACGGGCTTGTTCAGACCCGGTGAGTGCGTGCGCTTGCGTTTTATCAACGCAGCCAGTAACAGCTTTTACGATGTTCGCATTCCCGGCCTGAAGATGGTCGTGGTGCAGGCCGATGGGCAGGATATCGAGCCAGTGGCGGTGAATGAATTCCGGTTTGGGCCGGGCGAGACCTATGACGTTCTGGTGGAGCCGAGTGACGATGCCCACACGATTTTCGCGCAAAGCATGGATCGGACCGGTTTCGCGCTGGCATGAACCATGCCTCGATGCAACACGGCGGTATGGCCATGGATCACCGCCAGCACGGCATGGGACAGAATCCATTGGCCAAGCCGTCACAAAAAGTCAATCACGCGCGCACCGAATACGGCCCATCGGTTGACATGCGGGTCGATATGCCGCGTACCAATCTGGATGATCCGGGTATTGGCCTGCGCAACTTAAGTCAGAGCGGGCGGCGTCCGCAGGGCCACCGGGTGCTCACCCTGGCTGATCTGCGTTCGCGAGAGGGCGTGCAGAATGACAGCTGCTCCCCTGTCAGAGAAATCGAATTGCACCTGACTGGCAATATGGAGCGCTACAGTTGGTCCTTCGACGGACTGGAATTCGGCAAGAGCACGCCGATAGCCATGAAACACGGCGAGCGCGTCCGCGTTATCTTGCAAAATGACACTATGATGACCCACCCCATGCACCTGCACGGCATGTGGAGCGATCTGGAGGACGATCAGGGCAGCTTGCGAGTCCGCCGACACACTATCCCGGTACAACCGGCACAACGCATCAGCTTTCTGACCACCCCGCATGATCTGGGGCGCTGGGCGTGGCACTGCCATCTGTTATTCCACATGGATGCGGGCATGTTCCGCGAGGTGCTGGTGTCATGAGTGTGAAGGAATTTGCCCGATTCTGTTTGGGTGCAGGCGTTATTGGCGGGCTGTTGTTCTCGGCCTCTGTCTTTGCCCAACAGGATGATCCCCATGCGATGCACGCAAAGGATGCCGATGTGCCGTCCCAAGAGCACACTGATGACCGTTCGGCTGCTCGCGCCATGGGCCACGCCACCATGGAGCATGCCACCTCGAACCATGGCGATATGCAAATGCAAGGCGGAGAAGCCCCCAGGGATGCCCGCGATCCCCACGCTTATTCCGATGGTTACAAGCTGACTGAAGGCCCCTATGCGCTGCCGGGGCCACGGCAACTGAAACTGGCCGATGGGCATCGATTCTGGTCGCTGCTGGGCGAGCGCCTCGAATACGACGCCGATAATGACGTCACGACCTTTGACCTGCAGGGCTGGTATGGCACCACCTATGACCGCTTGGTGATCAAGCTCGAAGGCGATGCCGTGGACGGGCGCCTGGCGGAAAGTCAGACTGATCTGCTCTGGGGTCACGCACTCAATGCCTATTTCGACACCCAGCTGGGCGTTCGTCTTGATCAATACGATGAAGGCACGGGCCGCGAGTGGCTCGCGTTCGGTATTCAGGGCCTTGCCCCCTACTGGTTTGAACTGGATCTGACCGCCTATGGCAAAGACGATGCGGTTAACGGACTGGGTAGCGGTTTGTCCGATGTCGCCCTGGGACTGCGATTGCGCTACGAGTTTTCACGCCAGTTCGCCCCTTATGTCGGTATCGAGTGGAACGGCACCTTTGGCGCCACCGCCGATCAGGCGCGGGCCAACGGCGATGCCACCAAGGATACCCGGTACGTCGCCGGGATCCGGTTCTGGTTTTAATCAAACGACTTATATTTTTAACACAACCTAGGAGTTACATTATGAAACGCCAATCACTCAGCTATTTCGTCGCCCTGCCGGCATTATTGCTTGCCCTGTCAGCCCAGGCCCACGATCCCAAGGAGCACATGAAGGAGGCGCAGGCGCCGGACTGTGCGGCCATGAAAGACATGGATCATTCCAAAATGGACATGAAAGATCCGGTCATGCAGGCCATGATGAAAAAATGCATGAAGGCCATGCACAAGGATGAAGCAGAATCGCATGAAGCGCATGGGGACAAAGGCCAAACCGATCACGGTAACCATGACGAAAAAGCCGATGAAAAAAAGCCGGCCAAACACCAGCACTAAAAATAACGGGTAGCCATTCCTGAGGAGATAACATGACGTCCTTTAAGTTTTTATCCTGCGTTAAATGCCTTGCGGTTGTGGCGGGCGTGGTTGCGGTGACCGGTGTGGGGTTCCTCTATTCGGGTCTCTATCCAATGGGAGCCGATGACCATCACAACGACTTGACTTATTGGACGCTGGAAACCCTGCGCGAGCGATCCATCGCCCGCGCATCAAACGACATCGAGGTGCCGGCCGACCTGAATTCGTCCGAGCGCTTGCTGGCAGGCGGCGCCGACTACAACGACATGTGCACCGGCTGCCATCTCAAGCCGGGCAAGACCCAGAGTGATTTTACCTTGGGACTTTATCCCGCGCCGCCAAACCTCACCCAGGCGGCACATCTTCATGACGATGCCAAAGATGCCGAACCGCAGGCTCGGCGGCGTTTCTGGATCATCAAACACGGCATCAAGGCGTCTGGCATGCCGGCTTGGGGTCCGGGTCATGACGACGAACGTATTTGGAACATGGTGGCTTTCCTGCAACGCTTGCCGGAACTATCGCCGCAGCAATACCAGATCCTGACCGCGCGCGACGCCGATGACGCCGGGCACCATTAGCGGCAAATTGCAGGAGGATACCCATGTCACATGCCCGTCACGACCACCGACCCCGTCAGCGCGGCGAGTCCAACAGCACTGAATTGACCGACCCCGTGTGCGGGATGTCGGTCATGAAGACATCCTTCCACAAGGCCGAGTTTCAGGGCAGGCTGTACTCCTTTTGCAGCGCGCATTGCCGAAGCCAATTTATGAATAATCCACAACGCTATCTGACAAGATCCGAACCCGCCGAGGGCGACGTAAACACCGAGTACAGTTGCCCCATGCACCCGGAAGTCAGGCAACTGGGTCCGGGTATCTGTCCGAAATGCGGCATGGCGCTGGAACCGGTGATGCCCAGTAGCGACGCAGGGGAAAATCCGGAACTCGCGGATTTCAGGCGTCGTTTCTGGTACACCTTACCACTGACCATCATGGTGACCCTGATTGCCATGTCGGGCGGGGCTTTTGACAATCTGTTGGGGATGGCACGCCCCTGGGTAGAGCTGGCGCTGGCCACTCCGGTGGTGCTCTGGTCTGGCTGGCCTTTCTTTGTCCGCTGGATCCAGTCCCTCAAGCAACGTTCGCCCAATATGTGGACCCTGATCGGTACTGGCACCGGCGCAGCTTATCTGTACAGCGTTATCGCAACCGTCGCGCCCGGCATTTTCCCGACTTCGTTCCGTCTCGATGGCGACGTTGCGGTATATTTTGAGGCGGCTGCGGTGATCATTTCACTGACCTTGCTCGGTCAGGTGCTAGAACTGAAGGCCCGCTCGGAGACCGGTGCCGCCATCCGCGCTCTGTTGGGTCTAGCCCCCAAGACTGCACGGCGTATCCGCGACGATGGTACCGAGGAAGATATTCCACTGACCCATGTGCATCCCGGTGATCGCTTGCGCGTCAGGCCCGGCGAGAAGGTGCCGGTGGACGGTCAGGTGCTGGAAGGTGAAAGTGCCATCGATGAATCCATGCTCACCGGCGAACCCATGCCAGTGAACAAAAGACCCGGTGATGCGCTGATCGGCGCCTCACTCAATACCAGCGGCGCACTGATCATGCAGGCCGAAAAGGTTGGCTCGGCCACCGTGCTCGCCCAGATCGTGCAGCTAGTCGCCAATGCCCAGCGCTCCCGTGCCCCCATGCAACGCATGGCGGACGTGGTCGCGGGGTATTTTGTGCTGGTGGTGATGAGTATCGCGCTCAGTACGCTGGTGCTTTGGGGGCTGTTCGGACCCGAGCCGAGCTGGGCGTTCGGGTTGATCAACGCGGTAGCGGTGTTGATCATCGCCTGTCCTTGCGCGCTGGGCCTGGCGACGCCCATGTCGGTCATGGTGGCCACTGGCAATGCCGCTATTCGGGGTGTGCTGTTCAGGGATGCGGCCGCCATCGAACATTTGTGCCAGGTGGATATCCTGATCGTCGACAAGACTGGCACCCTGACCGAGGGGCGTCCCGCCTTCCATGCGATGATCTCGGCGGGCAGCCTTGCGCCCAATGAAATTTTACGCCTCGCTGCCAGCCTGGATCAGGGCAGTGAGCACCCATTGGCGCAGGCGATTGTAGCCGAAGCACGCAAGCGGGAACTAAAGTTGAGCCCTGCGATTGATTTTGAGTCAGCTTCCGGGATCGGCGTGCGTGGCAAGGTGGATAACCATTTTGTCGCTCTGGGCAATACCGCCTTAATGGAGGAGCAGAAGGTCGAATGGCGCACCGTCGCCACTGAAGCGGAAACACTGCGCAGCAAAGGCGCCAGCGTGATCTATCTGGCCGTTGACGGCCTTCTGGCTGGCCTGCTCGCGGTTGCCGATCCCGTCAAAGCCTCCACGCCACAAGCCATCAGCGAGCTCAGGGCCAGCGGCTTGCGCCTGGTGATGGCCACGGGTGATGGCCTGACCACGGCGAAATCTGTAGCGCGCGAACTGGGCATCGACGAGGTATACGGTGAGGTACGCCCCAAGGAAAAGGATGATCTGGTAGCTCGTCTGCAAGCTGAGGGTCACAAGGTAGCGATGGCCGGTGATGGCATCAATGACGCGCCTGCTCTGGCCCGTGCCGATGTAGGTATCGCTATGGGTACGGGAACCGATGTCGCCATGAGTACGGCGCAGTTGACCCTGGTGAAAGGTGACCTGCGCGGCATCTCCATTGCTAGGCAAATATCGGTCGATACGGTAGCCAACATGCGCCAGAATCTGCTGTTCGCTTTCCTCTACAACGCCATGGGCGTGCCCATCGCCGCCGGCGCTTTGTATCCACTGACGGGGTGGCTGCTGTCGCCGCTGATCGCGGCATTGGCCATGAGTCTGAGCTCGGTATCGGTGGTCTGTAACGCGCTGCGGCTGCGTCGCACCAGAACAAGGGGAGGTGAAGCATGAATAAGCACCGTGGTGGCTTCTGGCTAAGCGCCAGAGGCATAGCGGCACTGGGATTGATTGCGGCGGCGAGCTACTTTCTGTTGATGGAGCATCGCGACCACCTGCTGGCGTTTTTGCCCTATGCAATCCTGCTCGCCTGTCCTTTCATGCATCTTTTCATGCATCACGGCCATGGCCATCACGGCGGGCAGTCGCAGGAAAAGGAAAAAGATAGGCATGACGCCGGAGGCCCCCATGCACACTGAATCTGCTTATGGGTTATGGTCACTGGTGATTATCAACTCGGCCATTTTCATTTTTTTTGCCTTCAGCTTCGTTAAGCCGAAAACAACCACCGACTGGCGTAGCCTGGGCGCTTTTTCCGCTTTCGTGGTGGCCCTGTTTACCGAGATGTATGGCTTTCCGCTGAGCATTTACTTTCTTTCCGGCTGGTTGGCCGAGCGCTACCCCGGCATCGACTTTCTCAGCCACGACAATGGCCATCTGCTGCATACCTTGTTGGGATTTGAAGGCAATCCGCACTTCGACCCGCTGCACATTGCCAGCAACTTGCTCATTATTCTCGGCTTCTTCTTGTTGGCCTCGGCCTGGAATGTATTGCATCAGGCGCAGCAAGCGGGAACCTTGGCACGTTCGGGCTGGTATGCACGCTGTCGTCATCCCCAGTATCTGGCATTTATCGTCATCATGCTCGGATTCCTGTTGCAGTGGCCGACCCTGCCGACCCTGATCATGTTTCCGATACTGGTCGTCGTTTATGCGCGTCTTGCCAGGCGGGAGGAACAACAGGCGCTGACTGAATTTGGCGACGAATATCGGCGTTATCAGCGCGAGGTACCAACCTGGTTGCCCTGGAGCCGGTTAGCCGAACGAACATAGATTTGAATTCCGATCCCATCGATAACTCATAATAAAGGAAACATTGATAATGAAAAGATTGATAATCGCGCCCTTGCTGCTGGGGGCGCTGCTGTTTCAGGCGCAGGTGATGGCGCATGGCCAAGCGCGATCAGCAAGGCGAATCAATGGATGTAAAGGCAGACGCTGATTCCCGCTCAGTCTGGGTGGCCGCACGTATCGACAGCCTGATGCCGGATCACCGCATGGTGACCCTGGAGCACGAGGCCATCCCGGACTGGCAATGGCCCACCATGACCATGGATTTCACCGTCGCTGAGGCTGTGGACATGGATGCGCTCAAACAGGGAATGCGCCTGCATGTGCAGATCACCAATAACAACAGTGGTGGATACCAGATTACCCAAGTGCATATTCCCAATGAGCAAGGCAATGATGCCATGCCTGCAGGAATGGATCACGGTCAGCACGAGGGTATGGATCACGGTGATATGTCGATGCCGGAGCACAGCGAACACCAGGGCATGAACCACGGCGGTCACGATCAAAAGGAGCACAATCATGATTGAATCGATAATCCGTTGGTCCATCGGTAACCGTTTCTTCGTGCTGCTGGCTACTTTGATGCTGGTGGGGATAGGTCTCTATTCGCTGAAAAACACCCCGGTGGACGCCATTCCCGATCTGTCCGATGTACAGGTCATTATTAAGACCAGTTTTCCTGGGCAGGCGCCGCAGGTGGTGGAGGACCAGGTCACGTATCCACTGACTACTGCCATGTTGTCGGTACCCGGTGCGGTTACCGTGCGCGGTTATTCCTTTTTTGGCGATTCCTTTGTGTATGTCATTTTCGACGAGGATACCGATGCCTACTGGGCACGTTCCCGGGTGCTGGAGTATCTGTCTCAGGTCGCGCCCACATTACCTCCGAGTGCTCGGCCGCAACTGGGGCCGGACGCTACCGGAGTTGGCTGGGTCTATCTCTACGCCCTGGTGGACCGTACCGGCAAGCATGACCTCAGTCAGTTGCGCAGCCTGCAGGACTGGTTCCTGAAATACGAGCTGCAAACCGTGCCGGGTGTTTCCGAAGTCTCGGCGCTCGGCGGCATGGTTAAGCAGTACCAAGTGAAAGTGAACCCGGAAAAACTGCGTGCTTTCAGTATTCCCCTGTCCCATATTCAGATGGCGATCCAGCGCGGTAATCAGGAAGTGGGCGCCTCGGTGGTGGAAATGGCCGAAGCCGAATACATGGTGCGCGCCAGCGGCTACATCCAGGGTATCGATGATCTGGCCAACATTCCGTTAGGGTTGGATGTTAACGGTACGCCGCTGTTGCTCAAGGATGTGGCGGATATCGAGTTGGGGCCGCAAATGCGCCGTGGCATCGCCGAGTTGAACGGCGAAGGTGAAGTGGTGGGCGGTATTGTGGTGATGCGTTTCGGTGAGAACGCCCAGAAAACCATTGATGGGGTCAAGGCCAAGCTGGAAAAACTCAAGGCGGGTTTTTGCCCGAGGGCGTGGAGATCGTAACCGTTTATGATCGTTCAGGGCTGATATCTCGCGCCATTGACAGTTTGTGGAAAAATCTGGCCGAAGAACTCGCTATTGTGGCGTTGATCTGTGTCATTTTCCTGTTTCATGTCAGGTCCTCACTGGTGGCGGTCTTCAGTCTGCCGCTAGGTATACTCACGGCTTTTACCGTGATGTATTGGCAAGGTCTCAATGCCAATATCATGTCATTAGGCGGTATAGCGATTGCGATAGGCGCCATGATTGATGGCGCGATTGTCATGATCGAAAACATGCATAAGCATATGGAACGTACGCCCTTGACGCCAGAGAACCGTTGGAAAATCGTGGCGGCGTCAGCCAGTGAAGTCGGTCCGGCGCTGTTTTTCAGTTTGCTTATTATCACTGTGAGCTTTGTACCAGTATTCACCCTGGAAGCCCAGGAGGGCCGGATGTTCAGCCCGTTGGCCTTTACCAAAACCTATGCCATGGCAGCCAGTGCGGCGCTTGCTATCACAGTGGTGCCGGTTTTGATGGGATATTTCATCAGAGGCAAGGTGGTAGCGGAAAACAAGAATCCCGTTAATCGATTACTGATTGCCGGGTACATGCCCCTGCTGAAAACCGTATTGCGTTTTCCGAAAATCACACTTGCCATTGCGGTTGTGATTTTCCTCGTTGGGATCTGGCCGGTTAACAAGATTGGTAGTGAATTCTTCCCCGATCTGGATGAAGGTGATCTCATGTACATGCCCACCACTTATCCGGGGCTATCTATTGGTAAGGCCAGGGAATTGCTTCAACAGACCGACAAGCTGATTGCGACTGTCCCCGAGGTGAAGACTGTTTTCGGCAAAATCGGCCGTGCCGAGACAGCCACGGATCCAGCGCCACTAACCATGGTCGAGACCTTTATTCAGCTCAAGCCCAAAGAGGAATGACGCGAAGGCATGACCACGGAGAAGCTCAAGAAGGAGCTGGATGCGCTAGTGAAATTCCCCGGTCTAACCAACGCTTGGGTGATGCCGATCAAGACTCGCATCGACATGCTGGCCACCGGTATCAAGACGCCGGTAGGCATCAAGGTGGCGGGCGAGGATCTGCGAGAAATTCAGAAGATTGGTCAGCGACTAGAGCAGATCCTCAAGGATGTACCCGGCACAGCCTCGGTGTATTCCGAAAGGGTGGCCGGTGGGCGTTACATCAAGGTGGATATTCAGCGTGCACAGGCGGCGCGCTATGGCCTCAATATTGCTGATGTGCAGCAGGTAATAGCCACGGCCATTGGGGGAATGAATGTGGCGCAGACCATTGAGGGGCTGGAGCGTTATCCGATCAATCTGCGCTACCCGCAGGACTATCGAGACTCGCCAGAACAGTTGGCGCTGCTGCCCATCGTTACGCCCAGCGGCCAACGCATTGCGCTCGCCGATGTGGCCAATGTCTATGTGGAGGACGGCCCGCCAGCGATCAAGAGCGAGAACGCCAGGCTGAATGGCTGGACCTTTGTAGATATCGATGGGGTGGACGTGGGCAGCTATGTACAAGCGGCCATGGCAACGGTCGAGCAGCAGTTGGATTTACCGGCCGGTTACTCGGTGGCCTGGTCCGGTCAGTACGAATACATGCTGCGCGCCAAAGAGAAACTGACCTATGTGGTTCCTTTGACGCTTGCCATCATTATCATTCTGTTATACATGAATTTTCGTAACTTCACTGAAATAGCCATTATTCTGGGAACACTACCACTGGCGGTAATTGGTTCAATCTGGCTGATGTACCTGCTTGGCTATAATTTTTCTGTCGCGGTTGCGGTTGGTTTTATTGCACTGGCGGGGGTTACGGTGGAAATAGGTATCATCATGTTAACTTATCTTAACCAAGCATATCACCAATTGATAGATACCTGTCGTGAGCGTGGAGTGCAACCATTAAAAGAAGATTTGCTCGAAGCCGTGACACAGGGCGCGGGACTTCGTGTAAGACCCGTAATGATGACTACGGTCTCCACTATCGCTGGATTGTTGCCCATTATGTTCAGTTCCGGAACAGGTGCGGAAGTTGTTAGCCGGATTGCGGCGCCTATGGTGGGCGGAATGGTGAGTGCTGTGATTTTAACGTTGTTGGTATTACCCGTCGTGTATTACCTATGGCGCACCCGCTCGCTGAAAGCATAATATTGCCAAACTAAATGGGGCAGACTTGTCTGCCCCTGCCGGAGCTCTGTGGTATAAACCAATAAAGCACCAAATGCACAAATAGGTTAATGCTATTTGGTTGATCTGAATCAATCAAAACACCTAAACATTACAGACATGTCATGTTGGAGTCATTCATCCGTAATCATCACCCCATGATAATAAACAAAGAAGCTTAATAAAACACACCTTAGGCGACAACTAGCTTGACAGCTACCGGTGTACGGTATAGAAGTTGGGAAAATCAACGATAGGGGAAAACCATGAACATGAAGAAGTCAAAACTCAAATGCTGCCTTCTGGCTTTAAATGTTACAGCGGCAATAGTTCCTGCCGCTGTTTACGCAGACAATCAGACCGACAATCTCAGGCAGCAAGTCGACGATCTGCAAAGTCAAGTTGATCGCTTGGAAAACACGGCAGCGGAACGTAATACAGATTCGTCATTTCATATGGCAGGTTATGGATCGGTCGAGTACGCCGACCCGGATTCAGGCAACTCCGCTTTTAACAAGGTATTGGTCGCCCCCATCATCCACTACAATTACCAAGACTGGCTAATGTTCGAAACAGAATTTGAGCTGTCGAACACAGCTGATGGGGACACTGAGCTGGCGTTGGAATATGCCTCTATCAACCTGTTCCTGAATGACTATGTTGCGCTTGGCGCGGGAAAATTTTTAAGTCCCATAGGTCAATTTCGGCAGAATTTGCACCCTAGCTGGATCAACAAAGCTGTCTCGGCACCCGCTGGCTTCGGGCATGGCGGAGCTGCGCCCCTAACTGAGACCGGCTTGCAATTGCGCGGCGGGTTTCCACTCGGCGAGATGCGCGCCAATTATGCTGTTTATGTTGGTAACGGGCCCACCCTGGCCGCCGCAGTAGAGGGACAAGGAGGGGATTACGAATTGGCCATCGAGGAGGTGGAGACCGAAGGCCGTACCAGTGACCCTGACGGGAAGAAGTCATTTGGTGGCCGCCTTGGGCTACTGCCGTTTCCCGGTTTGGAAATAGGGATTTCCGCCGCCAAAAGTAAAGCCACCGTAACGGCGGCTTCTGCTGGTGGACACGATGGGCCTGAGCTCGATATTGAATCCACAGGCGAATTTGATTATGACGTCATCGGTGCTGATTTTCGCTATGGCTGGAACAACCTGGAGCTCAGAGGGGAATACCTCAAAACCGAGATTGGCGAAGGTAGTTCCGGAGTCGAATTTCACAGCGATGATCTTCCAGCAGATTATGCAGGCCCCGCGGAGTTTGACGATGTTGAGGTAGGTCAATGGAAAGCCTGGTATCTGCAGGCAGCCTATAAAATCCCCTCGACATCATTTGAAGTCGTCGTTCGCACCAGTGAATTACAGACGCCTCACTCTGGGGAAAACTATTCTCAGCGCACGCTGGGGTTGAATTACCTGTTTGCCCCCCATGTTGTCGTTAAGCTCAATTATGAGATAAAAGACTACGACTCATCAGGCGCAGATGATGATAACGCTGTGCGAGTGCAACTGGCTTACGGTTTTTAGGGGAGAATTGATATGAAAATCAGCAAATTTATTACTAGCAAGCTTTTCGGTGTAAGTAGTATGGCTTTGTTACTGTCTGCAACCTTCCTCACACCGGCTCTGGCCGAAGCAACAGGCGATGCAGCAAAGGGTGCTCAGAAATGGGCCAATAACTGCGCCCGTTGTCACAACATGCGCGACCCTAAGGAGTTTTCAGATGCTGACTGGGACACCGCTGTTATGCACATGCGCCTCCGTGCTGGACTGTGGGGGGTGGACGAACGTGATATTCTCGCGTTCCTGCAGGCATCGAACACACCAGCAGTAAAGGTAACAGTAAAGTCTGTATCGGTGGATCTGGCCAACTCCGGTCTATCCGGTGAGGCAGTCTACAAAAGCACCTGTATCGCATGCCATGGCGGCGACGGCAAGGGTGCCTTTCCTGGCATTCCGGACTTCACCAAGTCGAAAGGCCCATTGAGCAAAAATGATTCAGAGTTACTGAGCAACATGATCAATGGATTTCAGAGTCCAGGCTCGCCCATGGCCATGCCACCGCGGGGCGGCAATGTCAGTCTGACCGACGCCGACCTGAAAGCCGTACTTGGTTATATGCGAGCCACCTTCGAGAAATAGGGCTTTATCTGTGGGCAGAGTGCTCGGTGTCAGCCGGGCACTCTGCCCCACGTTATATTCTCCAGCCCTTTCCCTTGCTCGCCGCTCCATATTCTTCAGACATTACCAACAAGTGCCTCCAATTTTTCCATCAGGACCAGCGAGGCATTGTTGTTGAACTGCTGTCCTTCCTCAATGTATTCCCAAACCGTTGCATCGCTTTTCCAGCCGCCTTGCTTTTTAATGAGTTCAAAATCCACTCGTTCCCGAGCTGCCGACGTAGATAGGCCGCGGCGGAAGCTGTGGCTGCTCAGGTCCGGCACAAAATCGAACTGGCAGGTCTTACCCAGAGTTTTGAGCAGGGCGTTGATGGCGCCTGGGTTCAGCGCTTTTGCTTGAGTTTGATCCCAGCGGTTGACCGGCCTAAACACTGGGCCGTCAGTGATTTCCGCCGCGTCGAGCCAAGTTTTCATGGCTGTAGCAGGGCAACAGGCTGCCATACCATAAGGTAAAGCACGCATTAAGCCGGTACCTTGTTGATCGGTCTTCGAGCGTGGCAACCGGATTAGAAGCCCCTCCGGCTCCCAAACCAGATCGTTGACCTGAAGGGCGACCAGTTCGCTGCGGCGGAAGGCACCGAAGAACCCCGTTAGTATCAGGGCGATATCCCGGTGTTTCTTTTTTGTATCGGGCAGCTGCCGCAAGTGATTCACCATTTGGGCAATATGCTCCAGACGAAGCGCCCTGGCTTTACGCTTGGGCTGGCCATGAGTGCGGCGGATGCCATCCATGGTCTTACGCACCAAAGGGTCGCGTACCGGATCAGGTAGCCCCTGATAATGGTGCCACTGGCTGATCGCCGTGAGGTGCAGATCCAGAGTTCGGGGGTTGAGCGATTTGGCTCTGGCCAGCAGGTAACGCACCACCGTATCCCGATCCGTGGGCAGGCGACCACCCCATTTTTCAAACTGCCGGATGGCGGATCGATAAGCCTTACGCGTGTTGTCGGCAGTAGCGGCCTGGAGGTATTGCTGTAACTCGGATTCTGTTTGGGCAACCGGACTTAGCCCCTCATTACGTAACGATAAGTCAGCGGTCATTTTGGGTGATTTGTGGTTCATGAATTGGGTTCCTGTCGGAGTCGCCTAAAAGGCGGCTATGTACTTGCGTTACAGTCGGAAAATTTTTAGTTAAATACTATAACCGACGATAATATTCACTATCGGTGGTTAATAATAGGAATTCAAGAAAGCTTGGAGAACATAAATATAATGTTATATTACGTGATATGTATTACGTTACTAAATAATCTGAGAGGAATCGCCATGGCCCGCGCTGGAGTCACTTACCACGATGTTGCCAAAGCCGCCGAAGTCATTAAAAACCAGCGCCAAGAACCCACGATGGATCGGGTGCGAGAACAGCTCGGTACCGGCAGCAAAGCACCATCGCGCCATTGCTCAAGCGTTGGCGGTCAGACAATGGGGAGGCGGCCGATGTCAGTGGACTGCCAAACGACCTTGTCGAAGTGGTAAAGTCCCTGTATGAGCGGGTGCAGCAGATGGGCGACCATCGGATCGAACAAGCTCGCGACGAATTCAAGGCTTCGAATGATGAACTCCGAAAAGAACTGACCGAGGCCCGCAACACTATCGCGCAGCTTACCGCTCGCCAACAGGATCTGAACAACCAACTATCACGTGTTATTGAGAAAAAAAGCCAGCAAGACAAGTCCCTGGAAGACGCCCGTGTCGGCCTGGCCAAAGCCGAGTCCCAGCGGGATGAAGCTCTTGCACGGACCACTGAATTGAAAGAAAGCGTTGGCGAATTCAAGCAGGAAAACCGGGATATCCGCGATCATTTCGAACATTATCAGCAGCGAACTGCCGAAGACCGCCAGCAGGAGCGCGACCAGTTCCGTATAGTTAACCAGGGGTTGAATGATCAGATTCAGGATCTGCAACACCGGCTCGCCCAGGCTGAGTTGAGAGCGTCCGAGCTATTCGACGTCAACGCGCAGTTACAACGAAATGCCGATAAATTAAAACAAGCCAATGCGGCGCTGAATAGCGACTTGAACGCAAAGATAGAAGATATCCAGAACCTGGAACACGAGTGCGAAGAAGCTGTAACAAAGTGCCGGGAATTCCAGCATAAAAATGAGCAATTGGCGGAAAACATGGCCGCGCTCACCACTCAGAAAGCAGATGTCGATAAGCAAGTGGCCGTGTTATCCCACGCATTGGAGACCACCAAAGCCGAACTGAAAACCGCCCAGGATAAAGTGGCAGTTCTGACCGACGAGAATAAGGTGATTCTTCAGGAAAAAGCAGTGATCCAAGGGCAGTTTAAACAGCTTCAAGGTTCGCTATAACGATTTAATGGATGTATTTTGTTCGTCTGGCTGCAAATGCAGAAATCGTTGCCAGCCCCTAAACGAGCAAACTTGGCAAATTTGTCGGTTCTTCCACAAGAACCGACAGGCCAAGGAGAAGCATCGATTCGACAAGCGTCAGGTGGAAGAAGAATATTGATATTCCTAAATATTATCAATGTGTTATAGGTTTTGTGGCTAAATTCAACGCTTTTACCGGCCGAATGCAGCCGAACCTCAAATACAGGGATTAACGGCTATCAAACGGAAACCTACGGTTACGAGGGTGCCACAGGAGTCAAAACCGTAGGTTTTCGTTCAAATGCCCCCGCTGGTCCAAAATGCAAAAGTTACTTAAGTCTGCTGTCGCTATAGGCGTATCTGCGGCACTCTTTAATACAACAACCGTTTGGGCTCAGTCAGGACCTGGTGATACTGAAGCCGAAAACGTTGAGAAAATCACGGTGACCGGTTCGCGAATTCAGTGAATCGAAGCCGAAAGTGCTGCTCCTGTTCAGGTTTTTACGGCGGAAGATATTGAAGTATCGGGAATGACCTCGGTAGAAATGATTTTACAGAGAATGTCGGCCTCCGCTGGATTTGCTGGCAGTCAGAGCAATGCCTACTGGACAGGTAATGGGTATGGAACCGCTCAAGTTAACCTGCGCGGCCTAGGTATTAACCGAACGCTTGTACTTTTAAATGGTCGTCGTGTTGTGAACGGTGGAACAGGCGCTAATAGTTCCGTTGATTTAAATATGATATCTGTTGAAATGATCCAACGTATCGAAGTACTTAAAGACGGTGCTTCAGCGATATACGGTGCGGATGCTGTAGCCGGTGTGGTTAATATTATCACCCGTAAAAACTACGATGGCTTCACTATAGAAGGGCGCTTAGGCTCGACAGATGACGGTGAGGGCCAAGATAGAAAAGTAAATATGATATTTGGAGCTAGCAGTGACAAAGGTCGAATTATGGCGACCTTAGGCTATCGCTCCTCTGATGAAGTTAATATGGAAGATCAAGCCAAGCTGGTTGTGCTTTGAGTGAAATAACACCCGGTCAATTAGATTGTATTGGAAGTTCAAGTACCATTGGAGGCCGTGCAACGATATTAACGGGACCAAATGCAGGTGATAGGATCAACTTCAGCCAAGACGCTGACGGCGATGGGGACTTTTACGAACCGTACAGCTCAGAGAAGCACAATTCTGCATCTTTTCCCTACTTGAACTCGGTCAACCCGATCACTAACTGGAATTTCTCTGTTTTCGGTGATTACCAACTTTCGTCAGATACGACGGCATTTACCGAAGTTTTATACAACAACCGCACGTCAGACCAATTGGCTACGCCCGGAACTATAAGAGGTATTGAGTTTGATGCCAGTCACCCAACAAACCCAACGGGCGAAACAATTCGACTTGAGGGCCGTCGCTTACTAGAAGGCGGAACAAGAAGCTTTTTCCAAGACGTTAATACGTTCAGAACGGTCGTAGGATTGAGCGGTGTTGTTGGCGCTGGCTGGAATTGGGAAGTTGCTTATAACTATGGCCGTAATACAGCCATTGACGGTATGACCAATATCGTCAATATGCAGCGTTCATTAACAGCAAATATTTCCGGCGATCTATTCGAAATGCCATCTGGGTGGGTTCCTGTCGCTTTTGGTGTCGAACACCGAAAAGAAAAAGGATGGCGTAATCCTGACTCGTCAATTGTCGCCGGTATCATGAATACCAATCAGGCTGACCCAATAGAAGGAAGTTATACGGTCGATGAAGTTTATGCTGAAACGTCCTTGCCTTTGTTGGCTGATTTACCATTGGTTCAGTCATTGAATTTGGATTTAGCGTATCGTTACAGTGACTATGACACCTTCGGTAGTGATGGAAATTACAAGGCGAGTGTTCATTGGCGTGTATCGGATGCTTTGAAAGTGCGTGCGACTCAGTCAACTGCTTTTCGTATTCCAAACATACCTGAACTCTTCGGTGGTGTTGCTGAAGGAAATCTGACAACAACGGACCCGTGTGACGGATGGGATCAAGCCGGCGCTAACCCAACTGTGGCGGCGAACTGTCAAGCAGACGGCGTTCCTGCAGGGTATGAACAATTTGGTGCAACAGTGCTTACCACTGTTGGTGGGAACCCAGATTTAAAACCGGAAGACGCAGATACTTTCACTGCTGGTTTCGTATGGGATATCGGCTCAGCGGACAATTTACAATTGACGGTTGATTATTACGATATCGATATTGAGAATGCTATCCAAAGAATTCCTGGATCGACGAAGTTATTCGTCTGCTATAACTCAGAAAATTTATCGCATCCATTTTGCAGCCCTGAACACTTTACGAGAGACTCATTAACGGGCGATATTGACTTTTTGTCTGCTCAGCCCACCAATGCGGCAACTGAAAATGTGTCAGGTATCGACACCGCACTATTTTACAACACGGATCTATTGGGCTGGAAAAGTGACTTTAGTTGGAATGTCAGTTACTTAAATGAATACACATTTGTACCTTTCGTTGGAGCAGACGAAATTGAGTATGCCGGATATATTACCGGCGGTAGAGGGAGTTATACGCATTGGCGTTCAAACGCTTCGGGAACCTTTATGAAACAGGACTGGCGTGTACATTACTCCGTCCAGTACATTGGACCTGCCGATGACATTAATGCTGCTCCGGGAGATATTGGAGCCCGAGCACCCAGTGTTTTCTATCATAACGTGCAGGGAACTTATTTCGTAAATTCAAAACTGAGCGTGACTGGCGGTGTTAATAACCTTTTTGACAAAGAACCGCCTTATATTCAAAGTTGGACGGACGCCAATACTGACACTATGACATATGACTTGTTAGGCCGTCAGTTATATCTGAAGGTACGTTACAGCTTTTAAAGACTAGACTGGCTGTCGCTTTTCCCTGGGAGCGGCAGCTTTGTTTTATTAAATTTGAGGTAGGGTATGACTCAAAAGAAACGCTCCAGTAGCTGGCGAGTTTGGCATCGTTGGCTATCTTTGATTTTTGGCCTGCAAATGGTTATTTGGACAATCAGTGGCGCTTACATGGTGTTCTTCGATTTGGATTATATTCATGGTGATCACTTAGTTCAGGATATAAGCCAGCCAATACCGAAAGGTGTTGAAATATCAAGCTTAAATGACCTGTTGAGCCGCTATCCAGAAACACGAAAAACGTCGTTAAAAAGCGTATGGCTGAATCAGAAGTTACAGCCGGTGTATAAAATAGAGAGTAACGAGGGAGCGTTTTTAGTTAATTCGGAGTCGCTGCAGCGTATTGATATAACCGAACAACACATTAAAGAGTTAGCGAATCAATATTACACGAAGGATCCCGACGCTATTGAATCGGTCGTTTACATGACTGATAACCCACCAACAGAAGTGAGTGGTGCTTTGTTACCGATTTGGCAGGTAAATTATGACGATTTCGGTAATACCAGTCTGTATTTATCTGAAACGACCGGGGAGCTTTTGGTAAAGCGACATACGTTTTGGCGGGGGTTTGATATCGCCTGGATGTTACACATAATGGACTACGACGAGCGTGTGGATATCGAGACCTGGTGGTTAAAGGGCTTTATTATCGGTACGTTTATTTTAATGATAACGGGCACTGTCCTGCTTTTTTATACGATTACGTTTAAAAGAAAATCGACTGGGGGTGCTCAATGATAAGGTTTATGCAATGGCTTCATCGTTGGGTGAGTTTGGTTTTAGTGATTCAAGTCGCTTTGTGGCTAGTGAGTGGGTTATTTTTTAGCTTAACCGGACATCACGGAATGTCAGGCCACCAATATATGGTCTCAAAAAACTCTGAACCCCCACTTAAAAAAATAGCGCCTCAAATCGATGTTACTGAAATGCATCAACGATTCCCCTTAGCTCACTCCATTGAACTGGTCAGTGTTGCCGGGGTAGGTCAGTATCAGGTGTCTCTGCCAGATGGACGTTTGCTTTACTTCAACGCAGATACCGGTGAACGGTGGTCTACGGACCAAGCTTTGGCGACTCAGCTAGCGCTGAATAGCTACAATGGACCGGGCCAGGTTGAAAGGGTTGAAAGAGTCAAGGGAAGCGATGAAGTGAATGGCTGGAATGCCTCAGGATTCCGCATTGATATCGAGGATGATCTTAATACCCGAATATATATCGATGAAGCGTCATCCCGGGTTGTGGAACATCGTAATACGCCATGGACAATCGCTGACTGGGCGTTTCGTCTGCACTTTATGGATTACACGGGCGGTCGAAGTTTTAATCATCTATTGATATGGAGTGCTGGATTATTCGCTCTTTGGTTTTCATTATCCGGTTTAATTCTCTTAGGCCGAAATATTACTAACGGTGACTTTAATCCAAAACGTAAGAAAACGTGGCTAGAATATTTTCAGCAGAAAGGGCAACCAATTGCGAGTAATTGTGGCGGAGGCGGTACCTGTGGGTTATGTAAAGTGACACTGCAAGGCAGCAATATACCCAGCCCGAAAGCAGCTGATAAAGCGTTATTGAGCGCCAACGAATTAGAAGCAGGAACGCGCCTATCTTGTCAACACAGAACGTCATCCAATTATGACGTTAAGCTGCATAATGTCGGAGTCGATGATATTGCTTTAACACTTGATTCAAAGCGGCAACTCACTCCATCCATTATGGAGCTTACTTTTGTAAGTTCAGACCCCGTTAGTTATGAAGCCGGGCAATTTATGCAGTTCCGTATTCCACATATAAACGAAATATTGTCACGGCATTACTCGGTTGCTACGCGGCCTCACCCGACTCGGTTTGTATTTAACATAAGGCTGCTGCCATCGCCAAGCGAAGGGATTCCCCCAGGTATCGGTTCAAGCTACCTATGTAACCTGGAGGCTGGTGCGAGTGTCGATGCTGTAGGACCATTTGGTGACTTTCAGCTGACGAAACAAAATAATTACACGCAAGTCTTTATCGGAGGCGGCGCAGGTGTTGCACCGTTAAGAGCGTTAATACAAAGTGAATTAGCAGCAGATTCTCCTCGTCGTTGCATATTCTTTTACGGTGCTCGATATGAAAAGGAACTCTGTTATAGAAACGAGTTTGAAAGAGAAGAGCGGTTAACTTATATACCTGTTCTTTCTGAGAGCGCCCAGTCGGATGACTGGACTGCACCAACTGGTTTTGTGCACGAAACCGCAATGAAGTGGTTGACCGGCAAAAACAAAGAAACATTAGATATTTACGTGTGTGGTCCTCCGCCGATGCTAGAAGCAACGTTAAAGTCTCTTGCTGACTTTGGCGTTCCGCGAGAACAAGTAAGGTTCGATGACTTTGGTATTTAGAGCTTGAAAGCGCCTGAGTTAGCAATAAATCTGGGTGGTGATGTAGAAGTCGTATCACCATCTGGGTTGACTACCTCGTTATGGGTACTTCCTTTAATTGATTGATCTTTATCAGCCAAAGAGATACACTCCAAGCATGTTTTTATAGTAAGGCTTCGCATGTATCGTTTAATCATTGCGCTACTGCTATTAGCAGTAACAACAATGTCATTTTCACAAACTATCAGTACGGAAAAGGCACATATGCACGATTCTACTGAGCAGGTTTGTGATCTTGCTGATTGCGAAGTGTCGCACTCTCTTACCGATAATTGTTGCTCTGATTCAATGATGCGACATTGTTACAGTCCGTCAATTACTGTCGTTTATTCTGAGCAATCCACCGTTCCTCCTGTTGAAAAGCTGCTTTTTAACGCTTCCTCATTCTTAGATACGAATATTAAAGAAAAGCACTCTCTTGCGCTATTTCGGCCCCCAATCTACTCTTAAAAAGTACTAAATTTCTCGCTCCTGGCGCGTTTATCGTCCAGGTAAAAGCACAGCTATAAGCTTTGGTTCGGTCATTGTCGTTACGACGTAGTTGACTCATAACTTGGGTCTGTGTTTAATCTAAAAATTCACAGTTTTTGAGAGTAACAATATGAAACTTTTAAGAAGAATGGCTTATTTAAGTGTTCTGACTGCAGTAGTGCCAAATGTTGTTAGTGCACAAGAGCCACTTTTGAATTTGCAAGAAGCAGTGAGTATCGCTGTACAAGAAGATCCTTGGTTAACGGCAAGTAAGCAAACCCAAGAGGCATTCGCGAGTGAAGCAATAGCCTCTTCCAGTTTGCCTGACCCTCAAATATCGCTCACGGCTGCCAGTTTCCCGGTTGACAGTTTTAGTTCAAGACAGGAAGGAATGACCCAGTTAGTCGTCGGTGTTTCACAAGCATTTCCCAGAGGAGACACTTTATCGTTGTCTCGTAAGCAGAAAAACCAATTAGCTCAAAAACAACCGTTTTTGAGAGCGGATCGCATTGCTAAAGTCAAAACAACGGTCACTAAGTTGTGGTTAGATGTTTTTTTCTCTCAGCAAAGTATTCGCTTGATTGAATCGGATAGAGCGCTTTTTGAACAGTTAGTGTCGACGGCTAAGGCGAGTTATACCAGTACCGAGGGAAAAGCACGGCAGCAAGATGTTATTAGAGCCCAACTTGAGCTTACACGCCTGGATGATAGGTTGACGTCACTGCGACAAAAAGAGGAGCAACTTCAAAGCGAATTGTCGGAATGGATAGGTGTTATAGCGAAATCAAGGTTACCGGATGACCTTCCGAGTCTTACGCTGAAGAAGACATTGCTATCACCTTCGACAATACCGAAACAAGCCTTGTACGAATTGATAAAAGAACACCCGGTTTTGCAAGCGACCGATCAAGACATTTTGGCGTCGGAGACGTCTGTCGAGCTCTCTCAGCAAGGCTATAAACCGCAATGGTCAGCCAATCTGAAATATGGCCATAGAAACGACGATCCAAGCGGCAATGACCGTGCCGACTTGCTGTCAGTCGGGGTTACGTTCGATGTCCCTTTATTTACTGATAACAAACAGGATAAGCAGGTACGCTCAGCAAAGCTTAAAACGGAAGCAAAAAAAACTGAGAAGTTATTGGTTGCCAGGCAGTTAATAGCCAATTTACGCAGTACGTTTTTACAACTGAACCGTTTGAATGAACGTGCTGCCCTATATCACGAAGAGCTACTTCCACAAATGTCCGCCCAGTCTGAAGCCGCATTGACTGCCTACAACAATGATGATGGCGACTTTGCCGAGGCGGTACGGTCACAGATTGCGGAAATCGACGCAAAAATTGATGCATTAGCAATCGCCATCAACCGCCAAAAATTGATTGCCGAAGCAAACTACTTATTACTTTCAGGAGTGTAAAATGAAAACAGTCACCAAATCTCTTATAAGTTTAGCTGTAGGCTTTGCAGTTGGCGCTGGCGCTATTGGCTATGTAATGCAATCGACTGAAGTGTCTGATCGTTCATCGGGCAATGCAGAAAAAGAGCCGTTATATTGGGTGGCTCCGATGGATCCCAATTATCGTCGAGACAAACCAGGAAAGTCTCCAATGGGGATGGACCTTATTCCTTACTATGGCGATGATGCAGAAGAGAGTTCACCTGGTACGGTGAGAATTGATCCCGACGTTATTAATAACCTTGGGGTTACAACTGCAACCGTCACGTCCTCGAGACTCAACCTAGATATCGAAACAGTTGGCTATGTTCAGTTTGATGAGGACCGAGTATTAACAGTAAATCCCCGTGTTGAAGGCTGGATTGAGAAGCTTTTCGTAAAAGCGGTTGGTAACTCGGTTAAAGCCGGCGAGCCTTTATACAGTATTTACTCTCCTGAAATGGTTAATGCGCAAGAGGAGCTTGTATTGGCCTCGCAAAGAGGTAATCAGGTGCTAATTGATGCCGCTGAAGAACGCTTAAGAGCTCTGCAAGTCTCTGAATCTGAGATTAAGAAGTTAAAAGAAACTCGTAAAATTCAGAAAACAATCACGGTAAAAGCAAAGCAGTCCGGGGTATTGGATAGACTGACTGTGCGTGAAGGTGCGTTTGTAACGCCGAGTATGAATTTAATGACCATTGCTCAACTGGATAAAATTTGGGCTATTGCAGAAGTCTTTGAGCGGCAATTGAACCAGGTTGAGGTAGGCAATGACGTTCAAATGAACCTTGAGTATGCTCCAGGTAAAGAGTGGCAAGGAAAGGTTGATTATGTCTATCCGTCACTTAACCCTAAAACTCGGACGGGACAAGTTCGAATTCTCTTCGACAACCCAGATGGTTTTTTAAAACCGGGCATGTTTGCGAATCTTAACATTAAGGCTGGTTTAGGCGACAAAAACTTAATCATCCCTAAAGAAGCGCTTATCCGAATGGGTGATTCGAACCGAGTTGTCCTGGCACTGGGTGATGGGAAATTTAAATCAGTTAATGTTGATGTTGGGCGGTTAGGGAGCTCGCAAGTTGAAATTTTATCGGGTCTCATGGCAGGTGATGACATCGTTACTTCAGCTCAGTTTTTGATTGATTCTGAGTCCAGTAAGTCCTCTGACTTTAAGCGCATGCAACATGACACGCATGTTGATAACGAGAGCCATGGCAGCATGTCAAGTGACACAGCAGCTCAAGCTGTCTGGGTTGAAGCAACCGTTAAAAATGTTATGCCTCAGCACTCGATGGTTACGCTGGAGCACGGTGAGATTTCTGAATGGGACTGGCCTGCAATGACGATGGACTTCGATGTTGCTTCGGATGTTGAACTTTCTCAGCTTAGCACGGGGTTATCCTTGCATGCGGAAATAACGCAAGTCGGGAAGCAACAGTACCAGCTCACATCGATTCATATTCCTGAGCAAAAGCAAGTGACAGAGCAGGAGCATAACCATGATTAAGTCAGTCATTCGATGGTCAGTGAGTAACCGTTTTTTCGTTCTTCTGGCGACATTAATCCTCGTGGGTGTTGGTGCTTTTGCGGTTAAGAATACGCCCGTAGACGCACTGCCGGACTTGTCGGATGTCCAGGTGATCATTAAAACCAGCTATCCGGGTCAAGCGCCGCAGGTGGTAGAAGATCAAGTAACCTATCCATTAACAACCGCTATGCTGTCTGTCCCCGGCGCTAAAACCGTCCGTGGATATTCGTTTTTCAGCGACTCCTATGTGTATATCATTTTTGACGAAGATACAGACGCTTACTGGGCGCGTTCGCGAGTACTGGAATATTTGTCTCAGGTTGCTCCGAAACTGCCTTCTAATGCAAGACCGCAATTAGGCCCTGATGCAACAGGGGTTGGTTGGGTGTATTTGTATGCCTTGGTTGATCGCACGGGTAACCACAATTTGAGTGAGTTACGCAGTATGCAGGATTGGTTTTTAAAGTATGAACTGCAAACGGTCGAGGGGGTTTCGGAAGTTGCCGCCCTCGGCGGGATGGTAAAGCAGTACCAGGTGAAAGTGGATCCGGAGAAGCTGCGCGCATTCAATATTCCTCTTGCTCACATACAAAATGCTATCCAGCGAGGCAATCGGGAAGTGGGGGCGTCGGTGGTTGAAATGGCGGAAGCTGAGTATATGGTCCGGGCCTCAGGCTATATTGATAGTGTGTCAGACTTAGAGAGTATCCCGCTTGGCGTTGATGAAAATGGCACGCCATTATTGCTTAAAGACGTTGCTGATGTGGGTGTGGGCCCCCAAATGAGGCGCGGTATCGCCGAACTCAACGGTGAGGGAGAAACCGTGGGTGGTATTGTGGTAATGCGTTTCGGAGAAAATGCCCAAAAAACGATTGAGGGCGTTAAACAAAAGTTGGAAGAATTAAAGTCTGGGCTACCAGAAGGTGTCGATATAGTCACTGTCTATGATCGTTCGGGGCTTATCTCGGATGCCGTGGAAAGTCTCTGGAAAAGTGTAATAGAAGAACTCGCTATTGTCGCGTTTATCTGTGTGATATTTCTCTTCCATGTCCGCTCCTCGCTGGTTGCCGTTATCAGCTTGCCTTTGGGTATTTTAACCGCGTTTATTGTCATGTATTGGCAAGGAATTAACGCGAATATTATGTCACTTGGAGGGATCGCAATCGCTATTGGCGCTATGCTCGATGGTGCCATCGTCATGATTGAAAATATGCATAAGCATATGGAAAAAACGCCACTGACAGCAGAGAACCGCTGGCGGGTGGTTGCCGACTCTGCTTCAGAGGTGGGCCCTGCTCTTTTCTTTAGCTTGCTCATTATTACCGTCAGCTTTATGCCGGTATTTACCTTAGAAGCCCAGGAAGGGCGGATGTTTTCTCCGCTTGCTTTCACGAAAACTTACGCAATGGCAGCCAGTGCAGCCTTAGCGGTTACCGTTATCCCCGTGTTGATGGGATATTTTATCAGAGGAAAGGTAACACCTGAGGGGAAAAACCCGCTTAACCGGTTATTGATCGCCGGGTATAAACCGCTTTTAAAAGGCATTTTGAAATACCCCAAGACAGCAGTTGTCGGAGCGCTTGTTATCCTGGCCGTTGGTGTCTGGCCGATTGACAAAATTGGTAGTGAATTTATTCCAGATTTGGATGAGGGCGATTTGATGTATATGCCCACTACCTATCCCGGATTATCAATTGGTAAAGCAAGGGAGCTGTTGCAGCAAACCGACAAGCTCATAAAAACAGTACCAGAAGTGAAGACGGTTTTTGGCAAAATTGGCCGAGCGGATACCGCAACTGACCCGGCACCCCTAACGATGGTTGAAACCTTTATTCAACTGAAACCGAAAGATCAGTGGCGAGACGGGATGACCACTGAGAAGCTGAAAAAAGAACTGGATGCGCTTGTAAAGTTCCCGGGGCTGACCAATGCGTGGGTATACCCCATTAAAACTCGCATTGATATGTTATCGACAGGTATAAAAACGCCGGTAGGTATAAAAGTTGCCGGAGCTGATCTTAATGAAATTCAGAAGATCGGTCAGCAGCTTGAAGCAATACTTGAAGATGTCGATGGTACGGCTTCTGTTTATTCAGAACGTGTGGCAGGTGGGCGCTATGTCAAAGTTGACATAAAAAGAGAGCAAGCTGCACGTTACGGTTTGAACATTGAGGATGTTCAACAGGTTGTTGCCACGGCTATTGGTGGAATGAATGTTTCAGAGACCATTGAAGGGCTTGAACGTTACCCAGTAAACTTGCGCTACCCTCAAGATTACCGTGATTCGCCGGAAGAATTAAAGAAGCTACCTTTAGTTACGCCAAACGGGCAGCGTATTAGTTTGGCGGATGTGGCTGATGTCTACGTTGAACTTGGACCGCCGGCAATTAAAAGCGAAAACGCAAGACTTAATGGCTGGACTTTTGTCGACATTGAGGGAGTTGATGTCGGCACTTATGTTGAAAAAGCAATGAAGGTTGTAGAACAAGAACTCGAGTTGCCAGCAGGGTATTCAGTTACCTGGTCCGGGCAGTACGAATATATGGAAAGGGCAAAGGAAAAACTGACTTACGTGATTCCGTTAACGCTCGCGATTATTATCGTTCTTTTATATATGAACTTTCGAAACGTTACAGAAATAGCCATTATATTGGGAACTTTGCCTCTCGCATTGGTGGGGTCAATCTGGCTAATGTATCTTTTAGATTATAATTTCTCAGTTGCTGTAGCGGTTGGTTTTATAGCTCTAGCAGGTGTCACTGTAGAAATAGGAATACTAATGCTGACTTACCTAAACCAGTCCTATAATGAATATGAAAAAAGTCAGTTAGAGCATGGTAAAGCATTAACGAAAGAGGGTCTCTCTCTTGCTGTAATGGAAGGGGCAGGACTTCGTGTTCGCCCCGTCATGATGACGGCCGTTTCTACAATTGCTGGTTTATTGCCTATAATGTTTAGTACAGGGACTGGGGCTGAGGTGGTTAGTAGAATAGCGGCGCCAATGGTTGGAGGAATGATCAGCGCTGTTATCTTAACCTTGCTCGTATTACCTGCTGTTTACTATTTGTGGCGAAAGAAAGACGTTAAGGTTTGATGATACCTTACTCTGTAAATATCACCTGCGCACCTTTGATCTCGATCAATGATGTGCAGGTGGTAGTATGCTAATTCATAGTATGGCAATAGGAGCGCACATATGTATCTAGCGTCAATTACCTTGGCCGGTTTTCCGGCAATTATCTTGGCCGGTTGATACCGAATTTTAGTCGCCCTTACTTAGGGCTGTTTTGCGGCGATAACTTTCGCCTTCGCAGTGAATAATCGTAGCGTGATGAACCAAGCGATCGATAGCCGCTATGGTCATCGTTGAGTCATCAAAAAGCTCATCCCACTGGTCGAACGATTTATTCGATGTGATGATCATGCTGTGGCGCTCATACCGATGCGCAATCAGCTCAAAAAGCACGCTCGTTTCTTGTTCCGTTTTACGAACGTAGCCAACATCATCGACGATCAATAAATTGTACTTATCAAGCTTTAGAAGCTCGTCCTGTAGTCGTAAGTGTTGCTTCGCCTGCTGCAGTTGCTGAACGATAGCAGAGGCCGCAATAAACTTAACTTTGTGCCCTTGTTCGATAAGGCCGTAACCAATGCTGCTTGCGATGTGTGTTTTACCTAAGCCGCTGGCACCAAAAAGCAGGATGTTGCCACCGAGCTTTAACCAACTCGGTTGATTAATTAAGTCGGCACTAAGGTGCTTATTAACACCGTCAACAAGATTAAAATCGAAGTTGCTAAGGTTCTTACCCACGGGTAGTTTAGCGTCCTTGAGAAGCCGTTGAAGACGTCTGTCATCACGCGTTGCAAGTTCGATGTGGCATAGCTCAGACAGATATTGCTGAGGGCTCCATTGTTCTTTTATCGCCTTTTTACCCAGCGTGTTCCAATGCTGAACCATGGCAGCGAGCTTTAGCTTTTTCAGCATTATTGGAAGTGAGGCGGTT